>Ga0196977_1000571_pt1 | contig 18384 bp, 15 predicted proteins | sample S3v_1013CmetaG_FD_148634 | JGI IMG/M metagenome (GOLD analysis project Ga0196977, IMG submission 148634) | Soil microbial communities from Anza Borrego desert, Southern California, United States - S3+v_10-13C | ecosystem: Environmental > Terrestrial > Soil > Desert | place: USA: California...
CGTAGAGGCGGTCTTCCGGGTTGCCGCGGTCGAAGACGCGGACGCCCTCGACCCACGTCTCCAGCACCTTCGTGTAGACGCTCAGGGGGTCGCCCGAAAGCACGACGAAGTCGGCGTCCTTGCCGGCTTCGAGCGAGCCGACGCGCTCTTTGAGGCCGAGCATCTCCGCGCCGCTCAGCGTCAGGGCGCGCAGCGCGCGCTCGCGCGACATCCCGGCGCGCACGGCCAAGCCCGCCTGCCGCATGAAGAAGCGCGAGTCGGTGATGTAGTCGTCCGTGTGGAAGCCGACGAGCGCGCCGGCCCGCTCCAGCGCCGCGCCGTTCGTCATCCGCACGTCCATGGTTTCGAGCTTGCCGCCGGGCGCGTCGATGACGATGACCGAGGCCGGCGCTTTGGCGCGCGCGATCTCGTCGGCCACCTTCCACGCCTCCGAGACGTGGTGGAGCACGGGGCGGAAGCCGAACTCCTGCGCGAGGCGCAGCGCCGTCAGGATGTCGTCGTGGCGGTGCGTGTGGAAGTGGACGACGCGGCGGCCTTCGAGCGCCTCGGCCAGCGCTTCGAGCGCGAGGTCGCGCGGCGGCAGCTTCGACCTGTCGCCGCCGGCGCGCCTGACCTTCTCGCGGTACTCCTGCGCGCGCGTGAACTGCTCGCGCACGAGCGCGGCCGACTTGGCGCGCGTGCCGGGGAAGGGGCCGGTCGAGCCGGGCCGCAGCGAGTTCGTGCCGTTGGCCATCTTGATGCCGCCCGCCGGCTCGCCGCGCGCGTCGCGGATGAAGAGGTCGTCCACGATTTTGCCGCGGCGCAGCTTGAGGTAGAGGGTCTGGCCGCTCAGGAGGTGGCCGGAGCCGGGCATGACGTTGACGGTGGTGATGCCGCCGGCCCGCGCGCGCCGCAGCCCCGAGTCGCGCACGTCTATCGAGTCGAGGATGCGCACGTCGGGCTGGATGGGCGCGGAGCCGTCGCCGCCCGAGCCGCCGCCGACGTGGCTGTGCGTGTCGACGAGGCCGGGCATGATGGTCTTGCCGCGCGCGTCCACGACCTGCGCGTCGCGCGGGACGCTGACGGAGGCGCGCGCGCCGGCCGCGACGATCCTGCCCTTGTGGACGACGAGCACGCCGTCTTCGACCGCGGGGCCGGAGACGGTGACGAGGGTCGCGCCGGTGAAGGCGACGGGGCGCTCCTGCGCGCGCGCGGCGAGGCACACGCACAGCGACGCGATGACGACGGCCAGCACTCTTTTCATCGGTAACTCCTCGGAGAGCGAACGCGCTACGGGCAAGCAGGGCTTAACAATCGGCGAAGTCGCAAGCTCCTGTCAAGTTTACGCGACCCTTTATCTCGCCCCGCGCCCGCCGTACAATGGGCCGCCCGCGAAGTCATCTCCGTTCGGATTTCAGGAGCGCCCCGTGAGGAAACTCTTCGTCCTGTTCGTCTCGCTGCTGCTCGCCGCCGTGCCGGCCGGCGCGCGGCAGTCCACGCTCCTGCCCGAGCCGGTCGTGGCCGCGCTCGCGCAGGAGCTTTCGGGCGAGGCGGCCAAGCGCAACCTCGAACAGCTCGCGCGCCACCACCGGATGCGCGGCTCGCGCGGCTTCCGCGCCGCCGCCGAGCACATCGCCGCCGAGCTGAGGGCCTACGGCCTCGCCGACGTGAAGATCGAACAGTTCCCCGCCGACGGCAAAATCTTCTACGGCACGCAGCGCTCGCGCCCGCCGTGGGACGCCGAGTTCGCCGAGCTGTGGGAGGTGCGCGAGCTGACGCCGGGCGGTTGGTCTCCGGTCGCGCGCCTCGCCAGCTGGGAGGCGATGCCCGTCACGCTCGCGCAGGACAGCGAGAGCGGCGAGGTGACGGCCGACCTCGTTGACGTGGGCGCGGGCACCGCGGAGGCCGACTACGCCGGCAAGCAGGTGCGCGGCCGGCTCGTCCTCACCTCGTCGCAGCCGGGCGAGGCGGCGCGGCTCGCGGTCGAAAAGCACGGCGCGGCCGGGCTCGTCAGCTACGCGCAGAACCAGCGCACGGCGTGGTGGGGCGAGGACGAGAACCTCGTCCGCTGGGGCCACCTCGACACCTTCGCGCCCACTCCGGCGTTCGCCTTCATGGTCTCGCTCAAGACGGCGCGCTCGCTCCAGCAGAGGCTCGCGCGCGGCGGGCGCGTCATCCTGCGCGCCTCGGTGCGCGCCGGCAAGCGCGCCGGCTCCTACGACGTGCTGACGGCCACCATCCCCGGCTCCGACCCGCGTTTGAAGGAGGAGGAGATCGCCTTCAGTTGCCACCTCGACCACCAGCGCCCCGGCGCGAACGACAACGCCTCGGGCAGCGCCGCCATCCTCGAAGTCGCGCGCGCCTTCTCGAAGCTCGTCCGCGAGGGCCGCATCGAGCGGCCGCGCCGCACGCTGCGCTTCATCTGGCCGCCGGAGATCGAGGGCACGCTCGCCTACCTCAACGCGCGGCCCGAGGTGGCGCGCCGCATCCGCGCCGTCGTTCACATGGACATGGTCGGCGGCGGCCCCGAGACGAAGGCCGTCTTCCACGTCACGCGCGGCCCGGCCTCGCTCCCCTCGTTCGTCTACGACGTGGCCGAGCACTTCGCGCGGTTCGTCAACGAACAGTCGGCGCGCTTCGCCGGCGGCGAGTCGGTTCCTTACTCGCTGCATTCGCCCGAGGGCGGCCGGGAGCCCCTGCTCGCCGAGCTGGCCGACTTCTCGATGGGCAGCGACCATCAGGTCTACACGGACGCCTCGTTCGCCGTCCCGGCCATCTACCTCAACGACTGGCCCGACCGCTACATCCACACCAACTTCGACACGCCGGCCAACGTCGATCCGACGAAGCTCAGGCGCGCGGCCTTCATCGGCGCGGCCAGCGCCTACTTCCTCGCCGGCGCTTCGGCCGAAGACGCGCCCGCGCTCTCAAGGCTGCTCCGCTCTCAAGCCCTGCGCCGCGCGGCCGTCACGCTCGCGCGCCGCGACGCGCTCCCCGCGAACGAGGCCGCCAACCTGACGCGCTTCCGGCTCGACTACGAGCGCGCCGTCGCGGCCTCGGCCGCCCGCTTCCTGCGAGCGCCCGCGGACGCCGAGGCCGCGGGCTTCCTCGAACGTCTGCGCGCGCTCGTCGGCGAGCCGGCCGCGCCCGCCCCGGCCGCGGGCGACGGCCTCCTCGTCTTCCGCCGCAACCCCGACCTCCGGGGGCCGCTCACGCCCTTCGGCTACGACTACTTCAACGACAAGTATGGCGAAGACAAAGCGTCGTCGGTGCGCCTGCTCTCCTTCCGCGGCGCGCGCGGCTCCGGCGTCGAGTACGCCTACGAAGTCCTCAACTTCGCCGACGGCCGCCGCAACGCCCAGCAGATACGCGACGCCGTCTCCGCCGTCTACGGCCCCGTCCCGCTTGGGCTGGTCGTCGAATACCTGCGCGCGCTGGAAACTATCGGAGCAGTAGACAGTAGACAGTAGTCAGTAGTCAGTAGTCAGTAGAAAGAGAGTCGCTTGCGAATCTTGAGCGTGTCGGCGTCAGGAGACCGGGCGCGGAAGCCCCTACTGACTACTGTCTACTGTCTACTGTCTACTGCTTTACGGAAGATGTTCGAGGCGGCGGCGCGCTTTGGCGATCTGGCGGGTGATGCTTTCGGCCATCGAGGTGAGGGCGTCGCGCCCCTCGGCGGCCTCGGCCCGCGTCTTGAGCATGAGGTGGTAGAGCCTGTCCTGCCGGATGCGCCTGACGCCGAACTCGGCGGTGAGCAGCTCTTCCCTGAGGCGCAGGAGGCGCGAGGCGGGGTCGGCCGGCCCCTCGTCGCGCGCGGCCGTGGCGCAGAAGAACTGCAACTGCTCGTCGCCGAGGAGCGTCGAGAGGCTTTCGGCGTCGCCGTCGCGGTAGGCGCGGCTGGCCTCGGCCATGATGCGGTGGCGGCGCTCGGCCTCGCGCTCGTCCGAGGCGTGGTCGGGGTGGAAGAGGCGCGCGACCGACCAGAAGAGTTTTCGCAGAGAGGTCTTGGCCGGCGGCGCGGCGGCGTAGAAGCCGGAGGCGGCATCCTCCTCCCCCTCCGCTTCAGGGTCGAGTCCGACGAGCCGCGCTTCGGCCTCGCGGATTTCGCGCTCGACCTCGGAGAGTTCGGCCAGCGGGCCGCCCACGACCCGCGCGTAGCGCGCCTTGAACTCGCGGAACTCCTCCTGCAAGGCCGCCAGCTCGGCCTTCCGCTCGGCGACCAGCGCTTCGAGCCGCGCGGCCTCGGCCGCCGGGTCGAAATCCTCCCCCGCCGAAGGGTGAATGGTCAGTTGCGTACCTTCCATAAAGACGGAGAGTGTAACAAAAAGCAGTAGCCAGTAGACAGTAGTCAGTAGACAGTAGCGCCCGCGCCGCGCCGGCTGACACCGAGCCCTCGTAGTTTGTTGGCGAAGGCTTTTTCTACTGTCTACTGACTACTGTCTACTGGCTACTGGTTCCGATTGCGCGCCCGTCGGCGCGGCCCTATAATGTCGCCACCCCCATTTATAATCGCACAACCGCTGGGAGTGGCGCGCGAAGGCCATCGTCGCCGGCTGCGACGACTTCTTAGAGAAGCCCATCGACTTCGAGCGCCTCGGCTCGCTCCTCTTAAGACACATCCGGGCGGCCTGACGCCAGCGAGGTGAGGCTCGCCACGACCGCCACCAGCTCGGCCGGGTTGACCGGCTTGGCGACGTGCGCGTGGAAGCCCGTGAGCAGCGCCCGCGTCCGATCCTCTTCGCGCGCGTAGGCCGTCAGCGCCACCGCCGGCAGCCTGCCGCCGCGGGCCGCCTCGCGCTCGCGCAGGCGGCGCACCAGCGAGTAGCCGTCCTCGTCCGGCATCCCGATGTCGGAGACCAGAACGTCGTGCCCCCCGCCTTCGAGCTCCCCCCACGCCTCGGCCGCCGACGCCACGGCCGTCACCCGCGCGCCGCGCCCTTCGAGGATGCTTTGCAGCAAGGCCCGCGCGTCGTCGTCGTCCTCGACGAGCAGCACGCGCGTGCCGGCGAGTGTCGGCGCCGGCCCGCCCCCCTCCGCCGCCTGCGCCTGCTGGGCCGCGGCTTCGAGCCTCGCCGACGGGGGCTGCGCGACGGCCTTCAGAGGCAGGCGGACGGTGAAGGACGAGCCGCGCCCCTCGCCCTCGCTCTCGGCCGTGACCGAGCCGCCGTGCAGCTCGACCAGATGGCGGACGATGGCGAGGCCGAGGCCGAGGCCGCCGTGCCTCCTCGTCGTGGACTGGTCGGCCTGACGGAAGCGGTCGAAGACGTGCGGCAGGAACTCCGGCCGGATGCCCTGCCCCGTGTCGCGCACGTTGACGACGGCCTGCTCGTCGGCGCGCCGCAGCTCGACCTCGACGCGGCCGCCGGCCGGCGTGAACTTCACCGCGTTCGAGAGCAAATTCCACATCACCTGCTGGAGCCGGTCGGGGTCGGCCGAGACGACGCCCACGTCGCGGCCGAGCATCGTGCTCAGGAAGACGCCCTTCGCCTCGGCCGCCGGCCTCACGCCGTCCACGGCCGCCTCGACCAGAGACCTGAGCTCGACGGGCCGCACGTCTATGCGGAGCCGGCCCGTGATGATGCGCGACACGTCCAGCACGTCCTCGACGATCTGGCGCTGCGCGCGCGCGTTGCGCTCGATGGTCTCGACGGCGCGGCGCGTCGCCTCCTCGTCGAAGCGGCTCGTCCGCAGCATCGAGGCCCAGCCGAGGATGGCCGTCAGCGGCGTGCGCAGCTCGTGCGAGAGGGTGGCGAGGAATTCGTCCTTGACGCGGTTGGCCTCCTGCGCCTCGCGGTAGAGGCGCGCGTTCTCGACGGCGAGCGCGGCGCGGCGCGCGAGGTGCTGGGCGAAGGCGAGGTCTTCCGCGCCGTAGCGCCGGCCCGACTCGGCCGTGACGAACGTGATGACGCCCGAGATGCGGCCGTGCGCCGCCATCGGCACGATCAGCGCCGAGGTGAAGCCGACCTCGCGCAGGATGCGCAGGTGCTCCTCGTCGCGCGCCGCCGCGGCCAGCATCTCGTCGGAGACTTCCGGGTACATCTCCGGGCGCCCCGTGCGGATGACGTGCGGCACCCCGGCCGGCGCTTCCGGGTCGTAAGGGTAGCGGTCGGCCAGCTCGTGCGCCCACTCGATCTTGGCCGGGTCGACGTGCGCGACGGCGAGCCGGCGCACCCCGCCGCCCTCGCCGATGATGTCCACGGCGCACCAGTCCGCGACGTGCGGGACGGCGAGGCGGGCGACCGCTTCGAGCGTCCGCTCGTAGTCGAGCGAGGAGGTGAGCACGGCGGCCGCCTCGGCGAGGAAGGCGGCGCGGCGCGTGGCGGCCTCGGCCTCGCCGCGCAGGCGGCTCTGCTCCTCGTAGAGCTCGGCCGTGCCGATGGCCGAGGCCGAGAGGTTGGCGATGGCGGTCGCCACCGTCACGTCCGTCTCGGCGAAGCGGCGCGGCTCGCGGTAGTAGAAGACGAGCGTGCCGGCCACCGCCCCGTGAATCCTCAGCGGCAGCACGAGCAGCGAGCGGATGCCCTCGCGGCGGTAGAGGTCGCGGCGCTCGGCGAGCGGCGTCAGGGCCTCCACGTCCTCGACGACGACGGGCGCGTCCAGCATCGAAGGCGTCTCGCGGTTGACCTCGATCCACTCGTCGCGGTACTGGGCCGAAAGCCCCTCGGACGAGACGACCTCCCAGCGCGCCGGGCCTTCGCGGTAGCGCCAGATGGCGTAGGCGTCGGCGCGCACGAGCCGGCCGGCGAGCTTGAGCGCGGCGCTCAGGACGGCCTCGGTGCGCGGCGAGCCGAGGAGCGATTCCGAGGCGTTGACGAGCGTCCGCAGCTTCTCCTCGGCCTCGCGCCGCTCGGTCACGTCCACGGTCGCGCCGAGCAGCCGCACGGCGCCGCCCGCCTCGAAGACGGCCTGCCCGTTCGTGAAAATCCAGCGCACCCGCCCGTCGGGGCGGACGACGCGCATCTCGGCCGTGTAAGGCTCGCCCGTGGCGAGCGCGCGCTCGATGGCTTCGCGCACGCGCGCGCGGTCTTCCTCGTGGATGAGCGCGGCGAACTCCTCGACGCTGCCGCCGAACTCGCCCGGCCTAAGGCCGTGGAACTCGTAGACGCGCTCCGACCACGTGACGCGGTCGGCCTTCACGTCCCAGTCCCACGTCCCGACCTGCCCGGCGTTGAGGGCGAGGCGCAGGCGCTCCTCGCCCTCGCGCAGCGCGTCCTCGGCCCGGCGGCGCTCGGTCACGTCGCGCTGCGTGCCCCAGACGCGGATGAGCCGGCCGTGCTCGACGGTGCCGGCGAGGCTGTTGAGGAAGTGGCGCGTGCGCCCCTCGCGGTCTACCTCGACCGACTCGGCGTCGGCGAGCTTGTAGCCGGAGCGGATGAAGGCGCGCAGGTATTCGACGTTGGCCGGCTCGGCGCGGACGAGGAAGTCGCCGAGGCGCGCGCCGACCATCTGCTCGGCGCGCTCGAAGCCGTACATGCGCGCGGCCGCGTCGTTGCACTCGGCGAGGTAGCAGCGCTCGTAGAAGAGCGTGAGCTGCTCGTCCTCGGGGAGCTTGACCGGGACGGGCCGCTCGAACTCGAAGCGCCAGATGCCCTCGGAGCTGTTGGCGATGAAGGCGCGGTAGCGATCCTCGCTCTCGCGCAGCGCGCGCAGCAGGTCGTCCTTGGCGCGCCCCGAAGCCTCGGCCTCCTCGCGCGCGGCCTGCTCGCGGATGCGGCGGGCGCGCTCCTCCTCGGCGGCGCGGCGGTCGGTGATGTCGTGAGAGATGCCGAAGAGGCCGACGGTGCGCCCCGCGCGGTCGCGCACGACGCCCTTCGTGACGCGGTAGTCGGCGCGCCCGCCGCCCGCGCTGTGCGCGACGCCCTCGAAGACGCGCGTCTCGCCCGAGGCGAGCACCTCGCGGTCGGCCGCCATGAACTGGCGCGCGGTCTCGGGCGGGTAGAGGTCCGTGTCGAGGCGGCCGACGATCTCCTCCGGGGGGCGGCCGATGAAGCGGGCGCAGGCCGAGTTGACGAGCAGGTAGCGCCCCTCGGCGTCCTTGACGAAGACGGCGTCGGTCGTGCCCTCGATGACGGCGCGTATCACGCCGTCGCGGTCGGCGGGCGGACGCGCGGTCGTCTCTGCGTTGTCCGTGTCGCGCATGAGCGGTTACAGGCCGAGAGTCGTCAAAGGGTCGAAGGCGGCCGCATACGGGAAGGCCGCGAAGATGTTAGCCGCCGCGCGCCCCCTTCGTCCAGAAGACAATTAAGAATTGAGAATGGTGCGGCTGCGGGAGGAGAGTTCAGGGACTCGGGTGCGCGCCGTTGCCGAGGGGGGGCCGGGGCCGGAGGCTTGCTAAAGCAGAAGGGGGGCGTCGACTCGCCGCCTGCGCGCGGCGGCGAGTCGACACCCCCCTTCACACTTAACCGGTCGCTAGCCTCTGGCCGAGAGGCTGGCGACGACGGCGATGAGTTCGTCGGGCTCGACGGGCTTGGCGACGTGGGTCTGGTAGCCGGCCCGCAGCGCGCGCAGCCGGTCTTCGGCCCGCGCGTAAGCCGTCAGCGCCACGGCCGGCACGCGCCCCCCGCGCTCGGGCGGCAGGCCCCGCACGCGCCGCATCAACTCGTAGCCGTCCACGTCCGGCATCCCGATGTCGGAGATGAGCAGGTGCGGGCGGGCGCGCTCCAACTCGGCGAGCGCGTCGGCGGCTGTCGTCGCCGTCGTCACCTCCGCCCCGCGCTGGCCGAGCATCACGCCCAGCAGGTCGCACGCCTCCGCCTCGTCGTCCACGACCAGCACGCGCAACCCCGAGAGGATTGTGGGCTGGGGGTTGAGGGCCGCGGGTTGACGGCCCGCGGCGACGTGGCGCGCTGCTTCGCGCCGGAGCCCCGAGCCCGCGTTCCGCAATCCGGGGAGCCTGACGGTGAAGGTCGAGCCGCGCCCCGCGCCGGGGCTGTCGGCCGTGACCGTCCCGCCGTGGAGTTCGACCAAGTGGCGGACGATGGCGAGGCCGAGGCCGAGGCCGCCGTGCTGGCGCGTCGTCGTCCCGTCGGCCTGCCGGAAGCGGTCGAAGACGTGGGGCAGGAACTCGGGCGCGATGCCTTCGCCCGTGTCGCTGACGGCGATCTCGACGTGCGGGCCGGCGGCCTTCAGGCAAAGCTCGACGCGCCCGCCCGCGCCCGTGAACTTGATGGCGTTCGAAAGGAGGTTCCAGACCACCTGCCGGAGGCGGTCGGCGTCGCCGGAGACGGCCCCGACGCCCTCGCCCGTGTCGACCGCGAGGCGCACGCCTTTGGCCTCGGCCGCCGGCCGCATCGCCTCGACGGCCGCGCCGACGAAGGCCGACGGCTCGACGGGGCGCGCGTCTATCCGGAGCTTGCCCGTGATGATGCGCGACATGTCGAGGAGTTCTTCGACGAGCTGGCTCTGCGCGCGCGCGTTGCGCTCGACGGTGTCGAGGGCGCGGGCCGCGCCCGCGGCGTCGAGCTGGCCCGCGCGCAGGACTTGCGTCCAGCCGAGGACGGCCGTCAGCGGCGTGCGCAGCTCGTGCGAGAGCGTGGCGAGGAATTCGTCCTTGAGGCGGTTGGCGGCCTCGGCCTCGGCGCGGGCCGCCTGCTCGCGCCGGAGCTGCACCTCCAGCTCGTCCCTGACGGCGCGCAGGGCCTCCTCGGCCCGCCTCCGCTCGGCGACCTCGGCCTCGAGCGCGTTGGCCTTCTGTTGCAGCAAGGCGACGGCGCGCAGCCGCTCGGCCGCATCAACCACCCCGGCGTAGCTCTCCGCCGGCTCGACGCGCGCGTGCTCGGCGCACACCTCGCCGAACGCGCCGGCCAGCTCGGCCGCGCCGAAGATGCCGACCGGGTAGGCGCAGAAGAGCGAGCAGGGGTGCGTCCCGAGCAGCTCGTTCCAGAGTCTTTCGAGGCGGACGGCGGCCGGGTGTCGCGACTCGGCGCAGAGCTGCGCGACCATGTCGCCGAAGACGCGCACCCTCCGCCCGCCGCGGCCCGCGCGCGCCAGCACGCCGCCGACGACCTCGGCGAAGCGCGCCGGCTCGGGCGCGCCGTCCACCATGAACCGCGCGAGGGTCTCTCCCGCGTCGAGCGAGAGGTACTGGCCGCGCGCGCCGGCCCCGTCCACGTCCACGCCGGAAGCGCGCAGGCGATCCTCCAGCCCCTCCCGGCGCGCGCGCCCGGCCAGCACGACGCAGCCCTCGCCCGCGCCGAGCCCCTCGCCGACGAAGTCGCTCAGGGAGTTCAGCAAAAACCCATCCGACTCGTAGAACTGCACGAAGTGGTCGCGGGCTGCGACCGCGCCCGCCGTCGCGCGGCTCCGCGCCCTGCGGGCAGCCTTCGCTTTACTCCTCGCTTCGACCAACTGAAACCTCCCCGGCGCGCCGCCTGAGCCGCGCGCACGCCGCCTCCTTCTTTCAACTAAGGGGGGGACGGGCCGCATTGTATTCCACGCGCGGGCCGAAAGCTAGAGGGTAAGATTCCGGGCTAAAACAGGGCCGCGTTGAGAGGCGCCGCCGGGCTGGAGGCTAGAGACTACAAGCCGGAGGCTTGTTAATAGCAAGCCTCCGGCTTGTAGTCTCTAGCCTCCAGCCCGGCGGTCGGGCCTCGGTTCCGAGTTCGGGACTCTGACCATCGTCTCGAAGAGGTGTAGGAGCATGCGGTCGCCGTCGTCGCAGAGGCCGGTGTGGGCGGGCGAGGTCTGGATGACGGTGCTGCGCGGGGCCACGAGCCAGTGGAAGCGCGCGCGCGGCGGGAGCAGGCCGATGGGGCCGGCCCGCGCGCCGCCCTCGCAGATGAGCGGGATGGCTTCGAGGTGGCGGCGGACGGTCGCCGGGTCGGAGGCCGGGTCGAGCGCCGAAAGCCTCCGCTCGTCCAGCTCGACGCGCGCCTTCAGGTAGCCGAGCCGCGCCGACGAGACGATCACGCCCGCGTTGATGAACTCGCCGCGCTCGACCCGCGGGACGACGCGGACGACTGCGTAGTCGAACGTTTCAAGCGCGGGCATCGGCGGCCTCCTGTACGAAGTCGCGCGGCGGCGCGAGGCGACCCGCGAGGTATTCGGCGTAGGCCGCGCGGTGCTCGGCCGGGCCGGCGAAGGGCGAGCCGGCGGCGAGCCACTCGTCGGGGACGAGGCCGAGGATTTCTTCGACGAGCGGCGGCGTCACGCGGCGGCTCAGGTCGGCGTCGGCCTCTTCGAGCCGGTCGGCCGCGGGCAGCAGGACGTGCTCCCTGATCTGCGGGAAGCGGCCGCGGCTGCGCGCGCGGTAGTCGTCCCACGCGTGGTGAAAGTAGAGGGCCGCGCCGTGGTCGATCAGCCAGAGCCGCTTGTGCCAGATGAGCATGTTGGTGTTGCGCGGCGTGCGGTCGACGTTGGTCACGAGGGCGTCGAACCAGACGACGCGGGAGGCGAGCGCGCCGTCGAGCTTCTCCACGAGCGGGTCGAAGGTGATCGAGCCGGGCAGGAAGTCGAGCGCGAGGTTGAGGCCGGCGCTGGCGCGGATGAGGTCTTGAATCTCGGGGTCGGGCTCGGTGCGCGCCAGCTCGGCGTCGAGCTCGACGAAGACGATCTCGGGGACGGGCAGGTCGAGCGCGCGCGCCAGCTCGCCCGCGACCAGCTCGGCGATGAGGGCCTTCGGCCCCTGCCCCGCCCCGCGGAACTTCAGCACGTAGAGGCCGTCGTCGTCCGCCTCGACGATGGCCGGCAAAGACCCGCCCTCGCGCAGAGGCGTCACGTACCGCGTCGCCCTGACCGTCCTCAGATTCATCGGGGGGAATGCTAACAGTTTCGAGTTTGGAGTTAAAAACCTTTCCGCCTCGAACCCGAAGCCCGCGGCCCGAAACTTTTTAGAGCAGCGCGAAGGCGCGGACGGGGAAGGTGCCGAAGGCTTTGACCTTGACGGGGACGGCGAAGAAGCGGTAGCCGCCGGCGGGCAGCGCGTCGAGGTTGCAGAGGTGTTCGACGATGGGGATGTCGGCGCGAAGCAGCGCGGTGTGCGCGGGGCGCGCGGCGTCGGCCGTGTCGTCAATGTTGTAGGAGTCTATGCCGACGAGCGCGGCGCCCGACGCGGCGAGGCGTTCGGCCGCGTCGCGCGTGAGGAACGGGTGGCCCTCGAAGTAGCTTTCGGTGCGCCAGTGGCGCGACCAGCCGGTGCGGACGAGGACGGCCTTGCCGCGCACGTCGCGGCCGTCGAAGGCTTCGGCCGTGACGGCGCGGCCGCGCCCCGCGTCGTGGCGGACGGTGACGCCCGCGAGGTCGGCGAGCGACGTGAGCGGGAGTTGCGCGAGGTCGCGGCCGTCGGCGAAGCGGTGGAAGGGGGCGTCCAAGTAGGTGCCCGTGTTGGCGACCATCTCGATCTTCCCGATGTGGAACTCCGTGCCCTCGGCGTACAGCCCGCGCGAAGCCTCCCGCGTCAGGTGGTCGCCGATGACCGGCGCGGGCAGCCCCCTGTAAGTCACCATCCCGTGCTCCACCTCGTGGCTCAGGTCAATCATCTTCGACATCACGCGCTCCTTTGAAAGCCGCGAATCAGAAAGACGGGTCGCCGGCCGTCAGTTCTCTGTCTTGACTGACCACTGATGGCTGACGACCGGCGACCTGTCTTTCTGATTCACGGCTCACGGCTTTTCAGTACCAGTCGGCCCGCGTGTCGGCGAAGAGGCGGGCCGGGGGGATTTGGAAGCCCTCGGCCGACCACGCGGCGCGGGGCTTCGGGGCGAAGTCGGTGGCGATCGAGAGCGCCGGCCCTTCGAGCGGGACTTTACGGCCGGAGAGTTTTTCGTAGTCGCGCGTGCGGCCTCGGACTGGCGCGTAGTAGCGGCGGAAGTGGACGGGCCGCACCGTCGAGCCTTCGAGCCAGTAGTAGACGCGGCCGAAGTATGCGGCGTGCAGCCAGCGCTCCCACGGGCGCGGCGCGTAGAGCGCGCGGCCGAGGCCCGGCGCGTAGGGCGGCAGCCACAGCACGTAGATGCCTTTGCGCGCGTACTCGGCCGTGCGGTAGGCGAGCTTACCCGGCGGCAGCGCGCTCAACTGCACCTCGACGGCGACGGGCACGCCGCCGACGTAGGCGCTCACGTCCGGCCTGACCGTCCCGAGGTCGCGCTCAAGCTCGCACTTGCTGACGGCGGGGTGCGCCTTCAGGCTCTCGTAGACGGAGAGCTTCGCGCGGCGGTGCGCCTCCGACTCGCCCGCGCCGTACTCGCACGTCACCGGCGGCTGGTGCGCGAAGTGCGGGGCGATGACGCTGCCGCGCCGCAGCGTCAGAAGGCTCCGGCACGTGTGGCAGAGGAACGGGCGGTCGGCCTTCGAAGCCTCCCACGCCGCCACCTTCGCGCCGTCGCTCTGCCTCAAGGCGGTGAGCATCAGGCGCGCCCCCCGACGCGGACGCCGAACTGTTCGAGGTAGGTGAGGTCGAGTTGCCACTCGTGGCAACTGCGGCGGTGCCACGTCTCGAAGCAGACTTCGAGGTAGAGTTCGGCGTCGGCCTCCGACCAGCCGTTGACCCGCGCAAGGTGCGCCAGCGCCTCGCGCCTGCGGCCGCGGACGCCGGCCAGCCCGATGTGCTTCACCTCGTGGCAGCCGGGGCAGAGGGCGACGAGCCGCGCGAGCTTCTGCACGCGCCGCCCGTCGTCGTACTCAAAAACCTCGTGGCACTCGACCGGCCACCTCGCGCCGCGCCCGCCGCACACCTCGCACCTGTGGCCCGCGCGGCCGAACGTGATCTTCCTCAGCCGCTCCCACTCCTCCTTCGAGACGTGTGAGCGGACGTTCTTGAACCACGCGCTGCGCGGCACCAGCTCGACCGTCAACAACTCACGCCCCCCGCCCGCGTCGATAGTCTTCACGCCGGACATTATAGCCCAACTCATCTTAACTGTAATACAATGTCGCACCCGCGCCACGACGGGGAAGGTTCGACGGCGGAGGCCCGACTATCAAACTCCGATGGCTATTCACGTCGGCACGTCCGGCTGGAGCTATGAACACTGGCAGGGCGTGCTCTACCCGCACGGCGCGCCGGCGCGCGCGAGGCTCGATTACTACGCGGCGCGGTTCCGCACGGTCGAGGTCAACAGCACTTATTACCGCTGGCCGAAGGAGGCGACCTTCGCCTCTTGGCGGCGGCGGACGCCCGACGATTTCATCCTCACCGTGAAAGCGCCGGGCCTGCTCACGCACGTCTCAAGGCTCTTCAAGCCGGAGCGCTGGGTCGAGCGCGTCCGCCGCGGTCTCGCTCAACTGCGCGGCAAGCGCGGCGTCCTGCTCGCGCAACTGCCGCAGACGCTCGCCTACGACCACGCGCGCCTCGCCTACTTCCTCGGGCGCTTCCCGGCCGGCGTGCGCGTGGCCTTCGAGTTCCGGCATCCTTCGTGGCACCGCGAGGAGGTCTTCGGGCTGCTCGAAAGCCACGGGGCCGCCTACTGCGTGATGAGCGGCGCGCGCCTGCCGTGCGTGCTGCGCGCCACGGCCCCCTTCGTCTACGCGCGGCTGCACGGCCCCGACCCCGAACACCTCTACGCCGGCTCCTACGCCGACGCAGACCTCCGCTGGTGGGCCGCGCGCGCCCTCGAATGGGAAGCCGCCGGGCGCGAAGTCTTCATCTACTTCAACAACGACGGCCACGGCCACGCCGTCCGCAACGCCGAACGCCTCCGCCGACTCCTCGACCGCTGAGCGCCCCGCTTCATCATTGCGCCCGCCCCGCGTTATCATCCGGCAATGGAAAGCCGCGCGACGGGAAGACGAGTCATCAGTCGTCAGTCGTCGGTTCTCGGTAAAGACGAACCTGACGGCTGATGGCCGGCGACCGGCGACTAAATCAGAAATCGCAAATCTAAAATCAAAAATATTTCCCGCGTGAGAACGTTCGTGGCGAGAAGGCGTCTGAAGTGGTTGTTGATTTTCGTGCTGGGGGGTGTCGGTGTGCTCGGCGCAGTTTACGGTTCGGTGGCTCTGACGACGGGCGCGCGCGCGCCCGACCACGCCTTCTTCCAAAGTGCGCCGCGCCGCCCGCTCGTCATCGCGCACCGCGGCGGCGCGGGCCTGTGGCCCGAGAACACGCTCCACGCCTTCGAGCAGGCCGTGGCGATGGGCGCGGACGTGATCGAGACGGACGTGCGCCTGACGGCCGACGGCGCGCTCGTGCTCTTCCACGACGAGACGGTGGGCCGCACGACCGACGGCGCGGGCCGCGTCTCGGAGATGACGCTCGCCGAGTTGAAGCGGCTCGACGCCGGCTACCGCTGGACGCCCGACGGCGGGCGCACCTTCCCCTTCCGCGGGCGGGGGCTGAGCGTCCCGACGCTCGGGGAGGCTTTCGCGCGTGCGGGCGGCGCGCGCTTCAACATCGAGCCGAAGCGCGACTCGGACGCGCTCGTCGCGGGCCTGTGCGCGGCGCTCGCCGAGCACGGGATGGCGGAGCGCGTCGTGGTCGGCTCCTTCAGCGACGCTTTGATCGAGAAGTTCCGGCGCGCGTGCCCGCGGGTGGCGACCGCGGCCAGCCCCTCGGAGGCGAGCAGTTTCCTCGCGCTCCAGAAGGCGGGGCTCGCCGCCTCGTACAGCCCGCCGATGCAGGCGTTGCAGGTGCCGGAGTACTTGGGCGTGATGCGCGTGCTCACGCGCGAGTTCGTCGAGGCCGCGCACGAACGCAACCTCCACGTCCACGCGTGGACGGTCAACCGCGCCGAAGACATGCGCCGCCTCATAGACATCGGCGTGGACGGCGTGATGACCGACTACCCCGACCGCCTGCTGGGGCTTCTGAAAGAGCCGTGAGTCGTCAATCGAAAAGCAGTCGTCAGTCGTCAGTCGTCAAGTTTTTGTCTTCAACTGATAACTGACAACTCCCCCTCACGATTGACGGTTTCTGCTTATGATCCACATCGGCTGCTGCGGGTTCCGGTCGTCGCGGGTCGCTTATTACGGGCGGCTGGCGGCGGTCGAGGTGCAGCACACCTTCTACCAGCCGCCGCGCGCGCAGACCTTGGCGAAGTGGCGCGAGGAGGCCCCGCCCGGTTTCGAGTTCGCGGTCAAGGCGTGGCAGCTCATCACGCATCAGTCGTCAAGCCCCACCTACAAGCGTCTCAAGCGGAGTTTGGACGACGAGGAGCGGGCCGGGGCCGGCTCGTTCCGGCCGACCGCGGTGGTCGGAGAAGCTTGGGGCGCGACGCTGGAATCGGCCGCGGCGCTCGCGGCCTCGGCCGTGCTCTTCCAGTGCCCGGCCAGCTTCGGCCCGACGCGGGAGAACGTCGAGAACCTGCGGGCCTTCTTCGACGGGCGCGAGCGGCGCGGCCTCCGTTTCTGCTGGGAGCCGCGCGGCGACTGGCCGCGCGAACTGGTGAGGGAGTTGTGCGAGGGCCTCGACCTCTGGCACGCCGTAGACCCCTTCGCGGCGCGGACGACGACGCCCGCGAAATGCTACTTCCGCCTCCACGGCCGGCGCGGCTGGCGTTACTCTTACGAGGACGCCGAGCTGGAGGAGTTGCTGTCGATGCTCCCGCGCGACGCCGCCTCTTACGTCTTCTTCAACAACGTGGAGATGCTCCGCAACGCCGAGAGGTTTAAGGAATTGGCGGCCGCCGAGGGGCGGGCGTCGGGGACGGAACCGCGGGCGGGCACGAGTCACGTCCGCGGGGACTGTTGACGTAGTCCTGACCCGCCCGCCGCCGACCGCGGCCCTGTTCTCAATCTTCCGTCGAGGGTTTGCCGCGCAGGCGCTTGATTCGGGCGCGGCGGGTCTTGGCTTCGAGCGTGCGCTCTTTGGCGGCGCGCGTGCGGCGGGTGGGGACGCGCTTCGGGGGGCGGTAGTTGCGGCGCGCGACCTCCTCGCGCAGCTTGCGCAGGCAGTTCATCTTGTTGCGGTGCTGGCTGCGCTCCTCGCGGCACGAGACGACGAGGCCCGTGGGCAGGTGCGTGAGGCGCACGCCCGTCTCGACCTTGTTGACGTGCTGGCCGCCGGGGCCGCCCGAGCGGAAGGTGTCCACCTCGCACTCGCGCAGCAACTCCTCGTCCGACTCGGGCAGCGCCCACATCGAAGCCCTTCCCCCGCGCGCGGCCTAGTGCATCCTGAAGGGGCCGCCGGGCGGCTCCGGTTCGAGGCCGGGCCGCGCCGAGTCCTGAACCACCTCGTGCATCTCCAGCACGTTCGGCCCCGTGAAAGCCTCCTTCGGGAGCGTGCCGGACTGCGCGTGCCCTTTGACGAAGGCGTCCGAGCGCACCCAGTTGAGGAAGTCCTGCCGGCTCTCCCAGACGGTGAAGACGACGTAGGGGTCGCCCTCGTTGACGGGCCGCAGGACTTGGTTCGAGACGAAGCCGGGCATCTGATCGACCAGCCCGGCCCGCTCGCGGAACCGCGCCTCGAAGGCTTCGGCGTACTCGCGTTTGACGTAGATGCGGTTGGCGACGGTTATCATCGTTCTCCTCGGTTATCAGCCGCCGGCTCTCGGTTATCAGTTTTCGCCCCGCCGGCAACTGATAGCTGAGAGCCGGCGACTGCGCGTCAAAGACTCTCGAAGCCGACGGCGTGCAGGAAGTAGTCGGCCGTCTCCGGGCCGACGTGCTTGAAGTGCGCGGCGAGGGCCTTGCGCCGCTCGCGCTCGCCGAGCGGCCTCAAGGTTTCGAGGAAGGCGCGGAACGAGCCGTGCTCCTTCTCCAGCGCGAGGAACTCTTGCGCGTTGTGGACGACGGCCCCGACCTTCTTCGGGTGGCGGATCACGTCGGGGCCGGCGAGCAGGTCTTCGGCCCGGGCGAGCGCGAGGCGCCCGGGGTCGAAGTCGAGGAAGCCCCGGCGGTAGCGCGGCCAGTGCTTCCTGATCGAGGCCCAGTTCAGCCCGGCCTGCAACAGCGACAGGCACAGAATCTCGAAGTACTCCCGGCCCGAAGCCGGCGGCTCGCCCGGCCCGCACTCGTCGCCCTCGTCCTTCGAGAAGACGCAGTCCCACGGGGCCCTGTGTTCGTTCGGCGTCACGGGAGAAGCCCTTCTCACAGCGTCTCCATGTCGATGACGAAGCGGTAGCGCACGTCGTTTCTGACCGTGCGCTCGTAGGCCTCGTTGATCTGCCGGATGGGTATGACCTCCACGTCGGAGGTGATGTTGCGCGCGGCGCAGAAGTCGAGCATCTCCTGCGTCTCGCGGATGCCGCCGATGCTTGAGCCGACGAGCCGCCGCCGGTTCGCGGCCAGCGAGAAGGCCGCGACCTCCAGAGGCTTCTCCGGCAGCCCGACGAGCACCAGCACCGCGTCGCGGCGCAGGAGGCCGAGGTACGGGTTCGGGTCGTGCGGCGCGGAGACCGTGTCGAGGACGAAGTCGAACCGGCCGGCGAGCGGCGTGAAGTTCGCGGGGTCTCTGGTGACGACGAAGTTGTGCGCGCCCAGAGCGCGCGCGTCCTGCTCCTTCGAGGGCGAGGTGCTGAAGACCGTGACCTC
>Ga0196977_1000573_pt1 | contig 18366 bp, 20 predicted proteins | sample S3v_1013CmetaG_FD_148634 | JGI IMG/M metagenome (GOLD analysis project Ga0196977, IMG submission 148634) | Soil microbial communities from Anza Borrego desert, Southern California, United States - S3+v_10-13C | ecosystem: Environmental > Terrestrial > Soil > Desert | place: USA: California...
CGCGCATCTCATGTGTGGGCAACATCATGATCGACGCGCTGGAGCTCGGCCGGTCTCGAATCGAGTCGCGCCCTTATGCACGCGAGCTCGGGCTGCGCCCGCGAGAGTACGCGGTCGTAACCCTGCATCGGCCCAGCAATGTCGACGATCCGGGCAAGCTGCAAGAGCTCGTGCGTGTCCTCTCGCAATGCTCCGCCGAGATGCCGCTCGTGTTTCCCGTGCATCCGCGCACGCGTAAGTCGCTCATCGAATTCGGGCTGTGGGCCCGAATCGAGGGGACACCCGGTCTGCACGCGATCGAGCCGCTAGGCTACGTCGAATTCATGAGCCTCGTTTTCACCAGCGCCGCAGTCGTTACCGATTCGGGCGGCCTTCAGGAGGAAACGACTTACCTCGGAATTCCGTGCGTGACACTGCGCGACAACACCGAACGGCCGGTTACGCTCGCGGGCACGAACCGCCTTGCGAGGGCGCCGGACCTGCCCGATGCTCTTCATGAAGTGCGTTCGGGCCGCTGGCCTCGCGGTCAGGTTCCTGAATTGTGGGATGGTAGAACGGCGAGTCGCATCATCTGCGACCTGAAGCGTCGATTTTTCTGAGCTCGCTTTCGCATATCTCCACGATGCATCGCCGCATTCTGGTGACCGGCGCGGCAGGATTCGTGGGTAGCGCCCTTATTGTTGAGCTCCAACGGATCGGCCATTATGTCCGTGCAGCGGTGAGACGGTTGCCGCGCGCTTCGTTACCGGTCGATACAGTGCTCGTCGGTGACATATCGAGCGAAACGAATTGGTCTGCAGCGCTCGACGGTATCGACACCGTTGTGCATCTTGCCGCTCGTGTGCACGTCATGCACGATACATCCACGGATCCGCTGGCGGAATTCCGGGCAGTTAACGTAGCCGGAACTGCAGCTTTGGCGCGAGCGTCGGGAGCAATGGGCGTGCAGCGGCTGGTCTTCGTCAGTTCGATCAAGGTGAACGGGGAGGAGACGCGCGACCGCCCTTTTTCGGCTGACGACGTGCCGGCGCCAGCTGACCCGTACGCCATCTCAAAGTCGGAAGCCGAGTATGAGCTTCGATGCATCGAGCGTCAGACGGGCATCGACATCACTGTCGTGCGTCCGCCGCTCGTCTACGGGCCAGGCGTCGGCGGAAATTTCCTTCGCCTGCTGAAGATGATTGACGCTGGTATTCCACTGCCTTTCGGTGCCATCAATAACCAGCGCAGCATGATCTTCAATGGCAATCTTGTCAGCGGTCTGGTAGCTTGCGCCACGCGCGCTGAGGCAGCGGGCAAGACATTTCTGATCAGCGATGCTCAAAACATATCTACGCCTGAGCTCATCGAGTGTCTGGCGCGGTATCTTGGCAGGCGCGCCCGCCTGTTACGCATACCCGCAGGACTATTACGCACGCTGGGCCGCGTTGCAGGTAAAGGCGCAGAGATCGGTCGATTGACCGGTTCGCTCGTGGTGGACAACTCACGGTTACGTGAGACGCTCGGCTGGGTACCACCAGTCGATGTCACGACTGGGCTGCGCGAGACAGCCGACTGGTTTCGGAAGACCCACTCAACCTCGCATGTATAATCCGGCCCTCTGCAGCACCTTCCACGCAACCTTCTTGTAAAGAGGCCGTAGGAGTTTGGACGCGAAATTAATTGCGCTTGCTTTTGTCGCCAGTTTTAGCGCGGCCGCGGGGATTCTGTGGGTACTCCTTCGCACCCGCACAGCATGGCGCATTGCGATGGATCGCCCGAACGAGCGTTCGCTGCACCGGCTTCCGATCCCTCGCGCCGGTGGATGGGGCCTCATACCCGCGGCCGTGATCTGCGCGGTAGCGTTCGGTGCCGGCGATAATCTATTGATCGGCCTGACGGCCGTGCTGTTCTTTGTCTCCTACGCCGACGATCGCGTAAGCCTGCCTATCCTCGTGAGGATGCCCATTCAGGCTGCTGTCGCCGCGTTGTGGCTTTCTTACGGTCCAATCGGCCTGCCCACACCGATTGGTGTACTAGCCGGTTGCGGCATCGTCTGGATCATGAATCTGTTCAATTTCATGGATGGCTCCGACGGCCTTGCTGGAGGGATGGCATTGTTCGCGTTTGGTACTTTCGCTGCCGTCGCGGGCGCGGCTGGTGTGATGCCGCTGGCGATCTGGTCCATAGCTCTCGCCGGAGCCTCTGCAGGATTTCTGCTGTTCAATTTCAACCCGGCACGCATCTTTCTTGGAGATGCAGGCTCGGTAGTCTTGGGCTTCTTAGCGGCGGTCTTCGGAATCTGGGGCTGGGCCGCCGGCATTTGGCCGTTCTGGTTTCCGTTCCTGGTGGCGGCCCCCTTCTTTATCGACGGGACTGTCACGTTATTCCGCCGGGTCATTCGCCGCGAAAAGTTTTGGCGGGCCCACCGTGAACACTATTATCAGCGGTTGATACGCTCCGGCTGGAGTCACCGGCGCACGGCGGTCTGTGAGTACGTCCTCATGGCGGGCTCGGCGGGACTAGCGATCGCAATGCTGCAGTGGACTCCCCAGGCGCAGTATGCCGGCCTGATTATCGCGGCCGCCGCATACACGGCTCTCATGTGTGCGATCGATCGTCGGTGGGCGCGCTATCAGCACCGGCTGAACGTTGTGGATGACGCGCATTCGCCTACCGAGTCAGGTGGTATGGGCCTGCACGAGCCGGCGCCGATGCGGCGGCACTCGCGCTAGGACGCATGAGTTTTGTGGCACGACAGGTGCTTTCCACATCTCGGGCGACAAAAGCAGCGAGCGCGGTGCAAGTACGGTTGCATTGCAGCCGTTCGTCTGTGCTACCATGTGTTTGGCATACCGGTCCACCGGTTCTCAAGGAGATGGACATGAAGTTAAAAGCAGCCCTTCTTGCAGTTCTGTTGTCAGTCGCTCCTGTCGCTTACACGGCGACGGTTGACCCAAAGGAACCGCCTGATACGCCCGCCAAAGGGGATCCGAAGGCCGGGCTAACCGCTGGGCAGATGGTGGGAATCGGAGTTGTTGCTGGGGCGATAGCTGGCATAGCTGCTGGGGGCGGTGACGACGGCGGCATCACTGCCACGGGCACCGGGACCGGCACCGGCACCGGTACTGGTACCGGTACTGGCACCGGAACCGGCACTGGTACGGGCACCGGCACCCGCTAAAACGCCGCAGCACAAGGTTCATGGGCAGGGCCTCGGCTTCCGAGGCCCTTGTCGTGTACGCCACAAATCGATCGTGAACGGGGTTGTCGTCGAAGCCGTGCTGGTCCGTATCGTGGCTGCGACGCGCATGTCACGTTGCATCGTAGTTGCCGTGACAGCGTCGCTTGGGCTCTCCGGCTGCACGTCTGGCATGGGCGCCGCCGTTGTCTCACTCCGGCAGCTTGTAGCGTCTCAGAACTCGGCGGATTCAGAGGCACTCGACCCGAACTTTGCCTATCTGCGGGTCACGAACGGGCGTCACACCGGCTTGCTCTGGCGTGGCAGTATGGAACCCTCGGCCGATGGTCCTATCGAGGTCTACTACAGCAGCACCGGCGAAGTGCTTCGCCTTCAGCGCGGACGCGTGGTGGGTGCACTGGGTGTTCCGACAGAATGGCGTCAGGTGTGGGTGAAAGCGCCGGCGTGGCGTGATATCGCGCGGAGCGGCGGCACGGCTTACGTCCGCGTTCGCGACGTGATGCCGGGCTATCGCTCCGGCGTCAAGGATGAATTGAGCGCACGCGTTGTGCCGGCGCCGTCAAAGAGCGCGATGCGCGTATTGGAGCCCTCGACCCTCACCTGGTTTGAAGAGACGATTCGGACGAGCAGTGGGATCAAAAGCGGCCGCGAGCGGCTGCCACCGGCGCGTTACGCGGTGCGACTTGGCGACGCGGACGAAACCGTCGTGTACGGTGAACAATGCCTCGCGCCGGATTTTTGCTTTACCTGGCAGCGCTGGTCCGCAACCATCCAGCAGAATGCGCTCGCAGCGACCGCTGGCGCGCCGTAGCTCTCGTTCCGTGCTCGGTCGAGTGCAGGTAAACTCCGAACGCTAGAAGCACGGGCGCTCGCCCCTTACAACCTCTTGTATCTCCGTTGAAATCCACCGGCTGGATGCGTTCCGGCGGCCGGCGCGCCGGCTCGTCGCTCGCGCTCGCCGTATCCCTCGCGCTCGCATCCTGTTGGTTTGGGTTCCACCGGGCGTGGGGGGGCCAGGCGGGTAGCCAGCCTGCGGATGCGGCGGCCAAACCGAAGCCCAAGCTCCCCCCGCGGGCGCTACGACTCAGTGACTGGCTCCTGCAGGATGCCTTGGCGCCCAATGCGTATCCGTTGGGTTTGAGCCTGCGTCTGCGCGAGGAAGTACCCGCACAGACCAGTCTCAAACTCGGCCTCATCGCAGAGCTCACTGGCAGAGAAGGCGCAGTCACGGCGCAACCCGCCGCGATGGAGCGCCTCCGTAAGTGGATCGCGAGTTTGCCGGTTACAGGCCGCGTGCCGGTCGTGAGCGCGGACGGACGATGGCTGCAGACCAATCCAGTGCACGATCCACTGCTCGTGCCGGGTTACAGCGTCGTGATGCCGGACCGCCCGCGCACGTTGTCGGTCATCCGCGCCGACGGCACATTGTGTCAGGTCGTGCACGTTGCCGGCCGCGAAGCAAAGGATTACGTCGAGGCGTGCCGGGGCGGCGGCGCACGTTCCGACTGGGCGTGGATCGCACAGCCCGACGGCCGCATACAACGCGCTGGAGTCGCGTTATGGAATGAGCATGAGCAGGATGAGCCTGCCGCCGGTGCCTGGATCTGGGCACCAGGCCGCCAGAGCGGGTGGCCGGACGCATTCTCCGAGCGTCTCATTCGATTTCTCGCGACGCAGGGGCCGGCTCCCGACAGCCCGGCAGCGAGCCGGTCCGGCGATGCATTGCCCGTCGATACAGGTGGTACCAGCAGCGGAATGTCCCAACGGTCTGCTGTTCACGAGAAGCAGGACGCGCACGACGGTAGCAACGCGGAGGCAAAGGGCATGGCCTTGGGCGGGGGTATGTCGATGCACCTCTCGGAAATGGTGCCCGCACAGCATTCTCCCGGCTCTCCCTCAAGGCTTCCGGCACTGCCCGAGCCGCTGATGTTGCGCGAAGAAAGCAGGACGCCGCGCTCGCGCAACCTTGCGGTGAGCTCCAGTGACTGGGGCACCGTCGGACTGCTGCAGACACCCACCGCGCGCATGCGCGAAGCCGGCACGCTCTCGTTGAATTACACGCGCGTGCGGCCCTACGGACACGGCAATACGATCTTCCAGCCTTTCGATTGGCTGGAGGCGGGTTTCCGCTATACCGAAGTCAGTAACCGGTTGTACGGGCCCGCGGAGCTGAGCGGTGATCAATCGTACAAAGATAAGAGCATCGACGCGAAATTCAAGCTCTGGGACGAGTCCGCGTACGTGCCGCAGGTTGCGCTTGGGTTGCGCGATGTCGGCGGCACCGGTTTTTTTGCGGGCGAGTACGTCGTTGCGAACAAACGCACCGGCGATTTCGACTGGAGTCTCGGCTTGGGCTGGGGATATGTGGGCGCCCGCGGGGATTTGCCCAACCCACTGCGCGTCTTCGGACGAGGCTTTGACACGCGCGGCTCTGATGTCGGGCAGGGTGGTGAGTTCGCGCTCAAGAGCTACTTCCGCGGGCGGACCGCGCTCTTCGGCGGCGTGCAGTACCAGACGCCGTGGGAGCCGCTCACCGTCAAAGTCGAGTATGACGGGAACGACTACGCTCACGAGCCTCGCAGCAACAACCAGAAGCAAGGCTCCCGCTTCAACGTCGGGCTGGTCTATCGCGCCTTCAAAGGCGTCGACGTGACAGTGGGTCTGGAACGCGGCAATACCGTCATGTTTGGGCTTACGGTCCAGCCCAATCTCGCGCGCTTATCGCAGCCTAAAGTGAGCGATCCCAGACCGGTTCCGGTTACTGCGGCGCGTCCCACCGACACGCCAGACTGGTCGGCCACTGCGCGCGATTTCAATACCCAGACGGATTGGAAGGTGCGCAGTATCGACCCGCGTGAGAATGAGGTGCGTGTCGTCGTCGAGGAGGCTGGCAGCCCGTACTGGCGCGACAAGGTCGATCGCGCGGCGGCGGTTCTGCACCGCGATTCGCCGGCGAAGGTGGAGCGTTTCGTTTTCACCTATCGAACGCTCGGCACCGACATCGCCGAACACGTCGTAGACCGGGACGCGTGGGTGCGGGAGCGCGTAGCGCCTGTGCCGAGCGCGCAGCGCCAGTCGTCGATCATGGCGCGCGATGCCGAGGGCGAGCGAGGTCGCGGCGATGAGCCCGCGCACATGGCCGAGAGCAAGGATTTCGACCACGGGATGCGGCTTAGCTACGCGCAGATTCTCGGCGGCCCCGACGCATTCGTGCTCTGGCAACTCGGGCTCGTCGAAACTGCGCGCTGGCGCATTCGCGACGACACATGGCTCCAGGGCACCGTCCGGCTGCGCTTGGCGGACAACTACGCCAAATTCAAGTACACCGCTCCGAGCAATCTTCCACGGGTTCGCACGTTTCAGCGCGAGTTCGCAATCACGTCGCGCGTCACCATACCGAACCTCCAGCTCTCGCACGTGGGCCGAATCGCGCCCAACCAGTTCTACGGCGTCTACGGCGGCATGCTCGAGGAAATGTACGGCGGCGTCGGCGGCGAATGGCTCTATCGGCCGTTCGCGAGCCGCATCGGATTCGGAATCGATGTGAACGCCGTGCGCATGCGCGAGTTCGAGCAGCATCTGGGCTTTCAGGATTACCGGATCACTACCGGACACGCGACGCTCTACTGGGATACCGGTTGGCAGGACGTGCTTGCGACGTTGCACGTCGGGCGGTATCTGGCCGGGGATGTCGGCGCCACGATCCAGCTCGCCCGCGTGTTTCGTAACGGCGTCACGATGGGCGCATTCGCGACCAAGACGAACGTCTCAGCGGCCGAGTTCGGCGAGGGCAGCTTCGACAAGGGCGTGTTCATATCGATTCCCTTCGACACGGTTTTCACCCGTTCGAGCAGGGGAGCCATGTCGACCCTTTGGCGGCCGCTCACGCGAGATGGCGGCGCAATGCTCAACCGCTCGGTGCACCTGTGGACTATGACGAGCCCGCGCAGCGATCGGACGCTGTGGTACCGGCCGGCTCCTCTCCCTGACGAGATGCTCAAAGCGACAGAGCGGCGCGCCGAGTACTCGAAGACACCCGAGGTGATCGCCCCGTACCCGGGTTCGCGCGTGGAGCCTTATACGCGCGAGGCCGTGAAAGTGCCTGCCGCCGAGTGGGAGCGGAACGGTTCGCTCAATGAGATGCGCCTGGAGGGCTCGCTGTACGCGCAGCAATTCCGCAACGTTGCGGTGGACTACGACCCCACCCACCGCGTCCTCGTCGAAGCCTCGCACGACACGCTGCGCCCGCTCGGCCGCGCCGTCGGGCGCGCCGCGCGCACCGCACTGCTGCAGGCGCCGCTGGAAGCGCGCGGCATCAGCGTCACCATCGCGCGCGGCGCCTCGCCCCAGGCGCGTTACGAATTCTTCGATCTCGACCGGCTGAGGAAACATCTGAACGGCGAGATCGGCGCCGACGCGCTGCGCGATTACGTGAAGATCGAATGGATCAATCCGGCAGCGCGGGTTTCCGAGCCGCTCGCCGGACTGAACGACATCGATCCTGAGGTGAAGTCGAGCCCGCTCGCGACGCTCGTGCCGGAGAGCGTGTCGGTGAGCCGCGTCGCGAACGATTTCGTGAACGCGGGGCACACGGCGGCCCGCACCAATTGGCTCGATCTCGCCGTCGCCGGCGCCGGCCTCACCATTGCGAGCGCGTATTTCGACGAGCGCGCGCACCGGCAGGCCGAACGGCGCGCGGGCACGCCGTGGTTCGACCGGGGCATCAAGATCGGCAACGCGCTGCCGTTGCTGGGCGCGGCCGCTGCGGGCGCGATGGCGCTCGACGGCAGCGACCCCCGGCGCTCGCGCACCGGCTTCGCGGCGCTGGAAGCCGGCGCGACGGCCTACGTGGCTGCTACGGGTCTCAAGTACGTCGTGGGGCGTGCACGCCCCAACCTCGGTCTCGGTTACCGGGAATTCAACTGGGGCACCTCGGAAGACGCGTACGGCTCGTTTCCCTCACGCCATACGACTGTCGCGTGGGCGCTGGCGACGCCGTTCGCACTCGAGTACGACATGCCATGGCTGTATGGCGTCGCCGCGCTCACCAACTTGGCCCGGATCGGCAGCCGCGAGCATTGGGTGTCCGACACCGTGGCGAGCAGCGTCCTCGGCTACGGCATCGGACGCGTGTTCTGGCGATCGGGCCGCGACAACGCGAAACGCGATCCCAAAGTGCACTTCGACGGCTCGAGCCTGAACTTCCTGTGGGACTGGTAGCCAACCGCGTCGTGCGATGAACCCGCATTCCGTCGCCGCAAATACGCTCGTGTCGCTCGCCGTCGCGGCCGTCGTGGCGGCCTGCACGCCGACGCGTGACGAGGCGACGCGCAACGCGCTCCTACGCGCACGCACGCAGGCCGAGCTCGAAGCCGTGCTCGGCGTCGTCGGCGCCAGAGTCTGCCGCGAGGTGACGATAGGTGTCGGCGTGCCTGACATGCTCCGCGGTACCGTGGCGCAGGTCGAAGGCGAGCGCCTCAGCGTTCGCATTGATGACCCGGGGAAGCACGATCACACGATCGCCGGCGAGATCGTCAGGAAAGGCACGGTGCTCACCGGGCCGATGAAGGACTGGCTGCCTTGCAAATAGTGATTCGCACGTGCCACGAGATCGCCACGCCGCGCCGGTGCGTGGCTCGCGATGACAACGCACTCGAACACCGGCGTAACGCTCAGACGAGCTTGAGCAGCTCGTCGTACGACTGCTGAAACAGTTTCAACCCCTCGACCTGGAGCTGATCGCCGACTTCGCCCATGAGGATACCGAGCCGGCCGAGCGTTGCGAAGACTTCGCGCGCGCGGTCGAGATCCTGCTCCAGCGTGCGCGCCGCGCGGCCGTGGTCGCGGAACGCGTTCAGCGTCGCGTCCGGCATCGTGTTGATCGTGTCCGGACCGATGAGCGGCTCCACGTACATGACGTCGCTGTAGGCCGGGTTCTTGGTGCCGGTGCTCGCCCACAGCAAGTACTGGCTGCGCGCGCCTTTGGCCGCGAGCGGCGCGAAGAGCGGGCCGCCGAAGACGTGCTTGTATTCCTGGTACGCGAGCTTCGCGAGCGCCACGCCGGCGTCGCCGCGTAGCGCCAGGGCATCGCCGCCGATCGCCTCGAGCCGCTTGTCGACGTGCGTATCGACGCGGCTCAGGAACAGGCTCGCGACCGACTTGATGGGACGCGAGTCGGCGCCGCTGTGCCCGAGCCAGCGCTCGATGCCGCGCATGTAGGCTGCGGAGACGTCGCGCACATGATCCAGCGAGAACATGAGCGTCACGTTGACCGAGCAGCCCTGACCGATCAGGCCCTCGATCGCTTCGAGGCCGGACTTGGTCGCAGGTACCTTGATGAGCAGATTCGGCCGGTTGACCTCGGCCTTGAGCCGCAGCCCGGCCGCGATGGTGCCTTCGGCGTCATGCGCGAGCGCCGGAGAGACTTCGAGGCTGACGTAGCCGTCGACGCCGTCGGTGCGCACGTACAGCGCGTGAAGCGCGTCGCACGCGTCCTGGATATCGCGGATCGCGAGCCGCTCGTAGCGCTGCTCCGCGCTGAGACCCGTCTCACGCTTCAGCGCTTCGAGGTCTTCGGTGTAGTGGCGGCTCTCGCTGATCGCCTTGAAAAATATCGTCGGGTTCGAGGTGACGCCGGCGAGCGCGTCTTCGCGGATGAGCCGCGAGAGCGTGCCGTCTTCGAGCAGACCGCGCGAAAGGTTGTCGAGCCACACGCGCTGGCCGAGCGTGTGCAGCGTAATCAGCGGGTTTTCCATGGGATTCTTCGTTCGTGCACGGCTCGTGCCGCGCGTGAAAGTTGAGGACGCACCGCATTTTTGCAGCAAAACCTCCGCGGCCGCAAAATCGGCGTGCGTGCCGCCTGCGTCCCGGGCACGCCTGCTGCTAACGTCCATGCGCAGCCGACGACACAACTCCACGGAGGACAATATGGCAGTCGAAACGAACTACACGTCGAATCCGTCCGGCGGCCACACTGGCGAGACCGGCGCCATCGGCAACCCCGGCGGCTCGATCCAGCAGGCGATGGATGCCTCCCGCAACCGGATTTCCTCCGCGTACAGCGCGCTGCAGGAGCGCTCGAACGACGTGCTGCACGGCGCCGAAGGCTTTATCCAGAACCGTCCGTTTCAGGCCGTGATCTACGCGGCGAGCATCGGGGCGGTGATCGGGCTGGTCGCCGGACTCATGCTCGGCGGCAGCGACCGCGACGCGTCGTGGCATCGCCGGTTCTGGTAGGAGTCGGCGTTCGCGCGCGGGCGGGAACCGAGTCATGTTCTGGATTCTCGCCTGCGCGGGAATGACGGTTTCAGCGGATCCCTTTTCGCTCGGATGACATGAGGAGAGCTAAGCCGCTCGCATCCATTCGAGCAGGGCCGCGAGCCCTGCCGTGAGCGAAACGGTTTCGAACCCGCCGAACCACCCGCGCATGCGCTGCGGCGTCATCGCGGACTCGCGTATGTCGCCCACGGCCGGCGGGCCGAACGTGATCTGAGGCGTGCGTCCCGCGCACGCGGCCAAAGCGTCGATCAGCTCGAGCAGTGTCACGCTGCGGCCGGTGCCGACGTTGCAGTAACCGGTCTCCCGGCTCGTCAGCGCGCGCACGTTTACGCGCGCGACATCCTTCACGAAGACGAAGTCGCGCGTTTGCAGGCCGTCGCCGAAGACCGTCAGCGGCTCGTCCGCGAGCAGCCGGCTCGCGAAGCGGCTGATGACGCCGGCGTATTGAGACGCCGGATCCTGGCGCGGCCCATACACGTTGAAGTAGCGCAGTCCCACGGCGCTCAAGCCGAACAGCCGCTCGAAAAGAGCCGCCTGCTGCTCGTTCACGAGCTTCTCCAGACCGTACGGCGACATCGGACGCGTGGGACTTTCCTCCGTCAGTGGCACCGCCTGCGGCTGTCCGTAGACCGCGGCGCTCGACGCGAACACCACCCGCTCGACACCCGCATGGCGCGCGCAATCCAGCACGTTCGCGAATCCCGCGACGTTGTGGTGCGCCGAATTCCCCGGCTGCTCGATGGACAGCGGCACCGAGATCTGTGCCGCGAGATTGAGCACGTGCGTGCAGCCGTCCATGGCGGCGGCGACCGCGTCGCGCTCGCGCAGATCGCCTTCGACGACACGCAGGCGGGCATGGCGCGGCAGGTTGTTGCGCCTGCCGGCCGAGAAGTTGTCGAATATGACGACGTCAGCGCCGGCTTCGAGGAGCGCTTCCGCGGTGTGGGATCCGATGAACCCGGCGCCGCCGGTCAGCAGGACGCGCATGTGTGTGTCGAGGGCGGCGATGGCGGGATCACGCACTCGATTGTAGCTGCGGCACATCGTGCCAGAGGCACAAGGCTTGCTAAACCGCGGTCAAAACCATCTCTTCGAGGTGAATGACAATGACGAGTATCCAGCAGAGATTCGAGGTCGAGCGGTCGTTGGCCGCCGTCTACGACGCGCTGTCGCAGCCGCAGGCGGTGCTCCAGGGCCTGCCGGGCGTCACCGGTGTGCGGCGCGTGAGCGACGATGCGTACCACATAACGGGAGGCTCGCTGGGTTCGCCGCGCGAGGTCGAGCTTCAGATTACCGAAAAAGTTCCGCCGCGCCGGATCGCCTGGCGCAGCGCCGACGGGCTGTGGACCGGCGTCTTCGAGCTCGAGCCGCTTGCCGCCGCACGCACCGCGGTGTCGGTCAGCGCCGAGATCATGGGCGGCGCGGAGGGCGAGCCGTCCGCCGCCGCGATGCACGACGGGCTCCAGGCGCTCAAGCGTGCGCTGCAACCGCCGCACATCCGCATCGAGACCTCAGGCTCCGGTTATGGGGCGTACGGTTCCAGCGCCCGGCGCTATGCGTCGGAATGGCGCGATACCGCGCAGACCGCGTTCACGCGGCCGACCGAGTTTCCGTTCAAGCTGATGCGCACGGTCACGCGGCAGGTCGATCGCGTGCTGGGCGACGTCTGGCGCGGCACGCCGATCTCGCGTCTGCCGAATTTCGTTCCCGGCATGCCCTGGAACCCCGACGTGGAGGTCTGTGAGCAGGACGATCAGGTCCGCGTGTGCATCGACGTGCCGGGCGTCGACGAGTCACAGCTCCAGGTCGAGATCGACGAGCGCACGCTGGTCATTCGCGGCGAACGCCACGACGAGCGCGCGAGCGACCCGGGTCACCGGCGCTCGGAGCTGCACTACGGGTCGTTCTCGCGGCGCATCCCGCTGCCCGATGGCGTCGACGCGGACGCTGCGCGTGCGATCCTGCGAAACGGCGTGCTCGAAATCCGCATACCGATGCACCGCCGCGCGCCCCGCCGCGTTCCCGTCCAGCACGTGCCGCAGTAACCGAAGGAAGGGAGGTTACGGAGGGAAACCATCACGGTTTCCCTCTGTTCGTTTACCGGTCCACGGGCGTCATTTATGACGCCCCTGTTTCTTGCCGCCGCCTTTCTGCTTCGGCGTGCCTTTCTGCTTGCCGGTCGCCGACGCGTTAGGCGTGTCCGCGCTCGGCTTCTTGCGGCTGTTGCGTTTGCTCGCCATGGCCGCGGCTACAGCAGGAGCATCACGGCGACGACGGCGACCACCACCGCGAGCAGGCCGCTCGGGTAATAACCCCAGCTCCGGCTGTACGGATACACCGGCAGCGCGCCGATAAGAATCAGGACCAGCAGGATGACCAGAAGGGTCGTGAGCGTCATTCAAGTCTCCTCGGAGACGACGGATGTTCGTCGCGGTAACACTTGAGCAAGCGTCATACCGATGAGCGCCCGGGTGCGTGCGCTGGGAACGGGCATTGCATTGGGACGTGGACTTTTTCTCTCAACCCAGAGGAGCCGCTCATGATCCGCAAACTCATCGCACTCGCACTCGTCGCCTTCTTCACCGCAGGCTGTAACACGATGGCGGGCGCGGGCAAGGACATCGAGCGTGGCGGTCAGAAGATCGAGGACGCCGCCGAACGCAACAAGTAAACGGAGGTGCCGATGGAAACGCCCGTCAGGAACAGTCCGGGCGAGCTGCAGGGTTCCAAGCCCGCCGGCTCGGCTTTGACCGACGTCGCGACGCTGCGGCGCCGCGCGCGCGAGAACATCGAAGCAGGCGCGGTCACGCCGGGTTACGGCGCGGACCGCGAGGAAGTCGTGCGCCTGCTGAACGAGGCGCTCGCGACCGAGATCGTCTGTTACCTGCGCTACAAGCGTCACTACTTCATGGCTGACGGCATACACGCCGAAGCCGCGGCAACCGAGTTTCTCGAACACGCGCAGCAGGAGCAGCAGCACGCGGACCAGATCGCGGAGCGCATCGTACAGCTCGGCGGCGCGCCCGACTTCTCACCGGACAGCCTCACCGCGCGCTCGCACGCGCAGTACGTCGAGGCGACCTCGCTCAAGGACATGATCCGCGAGAACCTGGTCGCCGAGCGCATCGCGATCGACAGCTATCGCGAGATGGCGCACTACATCGGCGAGAAAGATCCGACCACGCGTCGGCTCATGGAAGAGATCCTCGCGACCGAGGAAGAGCACGCGGACGACCTCGTGAGCCTCATGCACGGCCTGCGCGAGTGACGCAGCGGCCGGGAACCGCCTGATGGATCTCGACAGCGCGCTCACCGGCAAACCGGCCGAGGGCGCGGGGGCGACGGAGATCCTCCGCGCGGATCACCGCGAAGTGCGGCGTCTGTTCGCCGAGTACGAGCGGGTGAAGCACGACGGGCACGCCGCCGCGGCGGTCGCGCAGACACTCTGCATGCAGCTCGAGCTGCACGACGAAGTGGAGCGCGAGGTGTTCTACCCCGCGGTCCGCGAGGCGAGCCCGGAGGTGGTGGACGCGGCAATGGATGCGCACGAGGACATCGCCGCCGCCGCGGACGATCTGCGCGCGCGCGCCGATGACGGAGAGCCTCTGGATGATGCATTCGCGCGGCTGCGCGCGCTCGTCGAGCGGCACGTGCGCGTCGAGGAAGAGGAGCTCTTTCCCGCGCTCGAAACGCAACGAGCGGCGATGCTGTGCGAGATCGGACGCGAGATCGTGACCAGGAAGGAAGCGCTCACGCGCTCCACCGAATCGTTCGAGGGTCCCGCGACCTAGCTCGTGTCGTGAGTCCGAAAATTTCGTCACCCCCGCGAAGGCGGGGGTCCAGCCGCAAACTCGTTCTGGATTCCCGCCTGCGCGGGAATGACGGATCTTGCGCCTGTCGAAGGGTGAACCGCGGCTAGGCTCCCTTGAATCCGGCGAGCTTCGCTGCGGCGCCGACGTCCTTCACGAAGAGCGCGAACGCTTCCTCCATACCGGTGCGCAGCCGCAGAACGTAAGCCGGATGGATCGTGATGATGACGTCCTTCCCGAGCGGCGAATGCAGCGGATGGCCGCGGTTTTCCGTCACGCGCACCTTGCCGCCCATGACCGCCCGCGCCGCCGTCGCGCCGAGACAGAGGATCACCTTCGGCTCGATCGCTGCGAGCTCAGCTTCCAGCCACGGCAGGCACGCCTCGATCTCGCGCTGCGCCGGCGTCTTGTGGAGCCGCCGTTTACCGCGCGGCTCCCACTTGAAATGCTTCACCGCGTTGGTGATGTAGACCTCCTTGCGCGGCACACCGGTCGCTTCGAGCGCGCGGTCGAGGAGCCGCCCGGCGGGGCCGACGAACGGGTGACCTTCGATGTCCTCGCGGTCGCCGGGCTGCTCGCCCACGACCAGCAGCGAGGCGTGCTCGCCGCCCTCACCGAAGACCGTCTGCGTGCCGGTGCGCCATAGCGGGCAGGCACGGCAGGAGGCCGCCGCCGCGCGCAGCTTAGGCACGGATCGGGTGGTGGGCGGCTCAGCCGCGGTGACTGCTGCTGGCATGAGTCGCTGCAGGGGGCTTACCGCCGCGCCTGCTGGTAGAGCGGCATCACGCGGTCGGCATACGTCTGCAGATCCTGCAGACGGTTCTCCGGCGATGGATGCGTCGAGAGGAACTGGGGACCGCTGGAGCCCGATGCCTGCAACATCTTTTGCCACAGGCTGACCGCCGCGTGCGGATTGAAGCCGGCGCGCGCCGCAAGCTCGACGCCGATGCGATCGGCTTCGATCTCGTGGCTGCGCGAGTGCGGCAGGTTGAACGTGACGTTCGCCACGGCGCCCGCGAGCTGCTGGCCCGTTTCGCCGAGGCCCAGCACTGCGCCGACGATCCCCACGCCCAGGCCGGTCGCCATCTCGCGCGATACGCGCTCACGTGCGTGCTCCCGCAGCGAGTGCGCGATCTCGTGTCCCATGATCGCGGCGAGCTCGTCGTCGGTCAGGCGCAGCTTTTCGATGAGCCCGCTGTACACGACCATCTTGCCGCCCGGCATCGCCCACGCGTTCAACTGATTGTCCTGGATCACGTGGGTCTCCCACGCCCAGCCGGGCGCGTCCGGCCGGAATGCCGCCGTATGCGGGATCAGGCGGGTCGCGATCGTGCGAACGCGCTGCACGTGCGATGCGTTGCGGTCGAGGACGCCCTTGCGGCGCGCGTCGGCGAGCACCTTGCCGTATTCGCCGGCCGCCGCCTGATTCACCTCGGCGCTCGACACCATCATGGTCTGCTGCCGGGTGACGCCGACGGCGCCAGGCTGTGTGGTGGCGACCGTCTCGCAGCCCACGAGCGCGAGGAGCAGGAGGGCCGAAAGGGCTATTCGCATGGCATTACTTCCTCTGCATACGGCTGTTTCCGAGCGTCGAGGCAAGGTCCGTTCCCGTGCGGCATGGGCGTTGCCTCCGGAGATCTTGAATACCCCATCCATCAAGCAATGAACGAGCGCGCCACCTTGACTCAAATGATGCCGGCCGAAGCGCCGCCGGCCGAGCTGCCGGTGGAGACGAAGCTGTCGGGCGCGCCGGCGTTCGCGGTCAAGGGGCTGTTCATCCTCGCGCTCTTCTACACGTTCTACTTCGCGCGCTCGTTGCTGCTGCCGGTGGTGCTCGCGCTGCTGCTGAGCCTGATCCTGTACCCGGCCGTGCGGGCGCTGAAGCGTGCGCGCCTGCCCGAGCCCATTGCTGCGGCATTGATCGTCGCCACGCTGACCGGCACGCTCGCCGCCGGTCTCTATCAACTGTTCGAGCCGGCGAGCGAGTGGATGGCGAAGATGCCGAAGGTGGCGGAACAGGCCGAGCGCAAGCTCGCGACGCTGCGGCGCTCGATGGAACAGATGTCGAAGGCGGCGGAGAAGGTGGAAGCCCTCACCGCGGTGGACAGGCCGTCGGCGAAACGCCCGCAGCAGGTGGTCGCCAAGCCGCCGAGCCTCGTGAGCCGCGTGTGGGGCGGCACCCAGAGCATCATCGCGTCGGCGGCCGCGACCCTCGTGCTCCTGTTTTTCCTGCTCGCGTCCGGCGACCTCTTCATGCGCAAGCTCGTGCGCGTGCTGCCCACGCTCACGGACAAGAAGACCGCCGTTGCGGTCGCACGCCAGATCCAGACCGCGATCGGCCGCTATCTCTTCACCATCACCTGCATCAATTTCGGCCTAGGTCTCGCGACCGCCGGCGTGTTGCAGTTGATCGGGATGCCGAACGCATTGCTATGGGGCGTCATGGTCGCGCTCTTCAACTACGTGCCCTACATCGGGCCCGCGGTCAGCGGCACGATCCTGACGGTCGTCGCGTTCATCACCTTCGACGATCTCTCCGACGTGCTGCTCGTGCCGCTCGTGTACTTCACGCTGGAAATCATCGAGGGCCAATTCGTGACGCCGATCCTCACTGGCCGCACGCTCACGCTCAATCCGCTGATGATCTTTCTCTCGATGCTGCTCTGGGGCTGGCTCTGGGGCGTGGTCGGCGCGCTGATGGCCGTGCCGATCCTGATGACGCTCAAGATCTTCTGCGATCACATCGCCTCACTCCACGCGGTCGGCGAATTCGTGAGCGGCAAGACCAGGCTCCCGGAAACCGACGGCACAGCGATTGCCTAGAGGACTGTCACCATTTTTCGCTGCGAAATATGGGGACTGTCCGCGCTTTTCAGCTTTAGAAGTGGTGACTGTCCCCGCTTTTCAGCCTTTCGGAGGCGTCATGACCCAGAAACAGATCGACAAGCTGCAGGGCAGCCAGAAACAGGAAAGCACGCAAAGCGCAAACCAAGGTCCGGGCACGACCAGTCAGGACGGCAAGAGCCGCGACAGCGGCAGTGCCGCAGGCATTGGATCGAGCCAGGCACAGGACGAGGCGCGCCGCGAGGACAAGGACGTGCGCGAGCGGCCGTCTGCGGGCACGCCGGACCTCGAGCGGGAACGCGGCGCGCGCTCGGAAGAGAGCCTGGTGCAGGATCCCGTAGGCGCCTACAAGGAACGACCCTGAATCGGAGGTCACGATGATGCGCATCGAATGGATTGCGGCGGCGCTGTTGAGCGCGGCCGTCGGTGTCGCGGTGGCGAAGTTGCCGCCGCCGACTCCGGAGCAGCAGCAGGCCGCGGCAGCGAAGAAGGACGCGCAGGCGGCACAAGTCGAGCAGCAGAAGCAAGCGCTCGAAAAGGCGCAGGATCGCGTGGTCGAGTACTACAAACGCACGAAAGGCACGACGCAGGCGAGCACACAGCGCGGTGGCCAGACTGACGCGGCGAACATGCCGAAGACGACCAAGGAATTGCCCGGGCAGGCTGGCCCGCAGGGCGGTAAAGACCAATCTGCTGAAGCGCATTCGACGAACGTGAAATGAGATCTGACCGTTCGTGCTTCGACGAGCTCGGCACGAACGGGCAGTAGCTTCCGAGCGAAAAAATTACCGGCGCATTCGGGCAATTTGCCTGAATGCGCCGGCGCCGCTTTTTAGCATCCCCCGTGCCCAGCAGGAGAAATCGAACTGGCATGGACCTTGCGAGTAGGGCCGCCGTCAATCACGCAACGCCTGAAAACGAATGGAGGACCGCAGATGGCCCCGGCCCTGGACTTAAGACTGAGACAACATCTCGCGCTGACGCCGCAGTTGCAGCAGGCGCTGCGTCTGCTGCAGCTTTCCGCGCTCGAGTTCGCGCAGGAGATGGGTGAAGCGCTGGTGAACAACCCGTTCCTGGAAGAACAATCGACGGCCGAGAACAAGACGCCGCACACCGCGGGCACCTCCACGCTCTCCGAGCCTGCCACACCCGCCACCGCTGCGCCCGAGCCGGCGCCCGACACCGATACCGAAGAGCGCTACAGCTACGAAAGCCCGTCTTTCGGCTCCGGCGGCTCCGGCGACATCGAGAACG
>Ga0196977_1000576_pt1 | contig 18318 bp, 16 predicted proteins | sample S3v_1013CmetaG_FD_148634 | JGI IMG/M metagenome (GOLD analysis project Ga0196977, IMG submission 148634) | Soil microbial communities from Anza Borrego desert, Southern California, United States - S3+v_10-13C | ecosystem: Environmental > Terrestrial > Soil > Desert | place: USA: California...
TGCGCGATTCGGTGAGGATGTCTAGGAAGGCGCGCGCGTGCCACGCCTCGGCGACCCCGAACGCCTCCTCGCCGCGGCCGCGGGCCAAGAGGAAATCTATCGCGCCGGCGAAAACGTCGTGGCGCGCCGAGACGATGCCGGCGCGCGAGACCTCTGTCGGGATCGAGAGCGAGCGCGCCTGCTCGACCGCCGCGATGGCCTGCCGGTAGCCGGCCAGCGCCGCCTCGTTGGCGCCCAGCGCGCGCTCGGCTTCGGCGAGGTAGTAAAGGAAGATTGACTCCCAGTGTTTGCTGCCGCCGCTGCGGCGCAACCTTTCGAGCGCGTCCGTCGCCAGTTCGCGCGCCCTCCGCGCGTCGCCGAGCCTGAGCCGCGCCCCCGCCAAATTGCCCAGCATGACGGCGGAGACCAGCGGCCTGCGCCGCTCCCTCGAAACCGCCAGCGCCCGCTCGAAAAAGGAGGCCGACTGCCGGTGGTCGCCGAGCGCCGCGTAGACCGACCCGAGGTGGAACATCAGCTCGATGCGGGTCAGGACGACGTTCGTCTCCGGGGCCTCCAGAGTCTCCAAGAGCGCGCGGCGCTGCTCCCGCTTGGCCGCCTCGTAGTCCAGCTCGGAGTCGAGGGCGAGGGCCTGCAACCCGAAGGCGAGCGCCCGCGCGAAATCGCCGCTCTCTTTCTCCACGACGCCGAGTTTCAGGAGCAGGGCCGCGTCGAGCCACTTGTCGTTCAACTCTTTGGCCATCGGCACGGCCTGCCGCAACTCCCGCCGCGCCTTCTCGAACTCGCCCGACTCGGAGTAGACGGCGCTCAAAGAGCTGCGCGCGAGCGCCTCGCCGCGGCGGTTCCTCTCCTGCCGGTAGAGCGCGATGGCGCGGCCGAAGCAGTGGAGCGCTTCTTCGTGCAGCGCCGCGACCCTCAGCAAGTTGCCGGCGCGCGCGAGCGCCAGCGCCTGACTGTTTCTGTCGCCGGCCTGCGCCGCGAGCGCGGCGGCCTCTTCGTAGCGGCGGATGGCTTCGCCCGTCCGCCCCGCGCGGAAGAGGGCCAGCGCGAGGAGGTTCGTGGCGCGAAGCTGCTGGGCCGTATCGCCCGCGGCCCGGCTGAGGGAGAGCGCGCCTTCCGCGCTCCGCGTCGCTTCCGCCAACTCCCCCCCGAACATCTGCCGGACGCTCGCGCTCAGCAGTCGCTCAATCTGCCCCGCCTCGGTTTGCGAGGCGGCGGGCGCGTCGGCGGGTGGTTGCGCGCGGCACGGGCGCGCCGCGACTAAGAGCGAGGCGGCGAGACAAAAGAAGATGAGTAACGTCTTCGTCATCACAAGAGGAAGAGTAACGTCTTCGACATCGCGCACGCTTCGGGCGCGGGCTACCGCGCGCCGCGGACGCTCAGGTCGTATTCGCCCACCAGCTCCGGCTTTTTATCCTTCACGCCGAACAGCTTCACCACGTACGCGCCCGGCCGCAGGAGGCGCGCCGGGACGGTGACGGCCACCGCCCCGTAGGCGTTCGGCTTCGCGCCCGAGACGGTTTCGACGAGCCGGCCGCCCCTGAAAATCTGCAAACGGTACCCGTCGAAACTCTCGCCCGGCCCGACTTCGATCCAGATGGTCGCGGCCGCCGCGCCGCCCCCGAGCGCGAGCTGATGCGCGCCGCCGCGCGCCCCCCTCACGGCGTCGAGGATGACGAGCGGCGTGTTCGCCTGCGAGACGACCGGCGGCGCGCCCGCCCGCGGGCGGCCGTCCGCGCCGGCCGGCGGCCTTTGCTGCGCCAGCAGTTCGAGCTGACTTTCGAGCCTCGCGCGTTCCGACTCGCGCTGCCGGCGCTCGTCGGCCAGAGCCTCGTTCGCCTGTGAGAGTCGCCGCTGGTTGTCGCGCTCGGCCTGCGCGCGCGCCTGCCGCTCGCGCGCGAGGTCTTCGCGGAGTCCGGGCATCTGACTGAAGAGCAGCCAGCCGAGCGCGGCCGTCAGGAGCACGGACGCGAAGGCCGCGGCGGCGAAGGCGGGCCGGAGCCAACCCCGGCGCGTGGGGGCCACGGCCGGCCGCGCGGGCAGCACGCCCGCGCGCGCGGCGTGGCGGACGCCGGCGACGAACCTCGACGTTTCCTGCGCCCGCGCGAAGCAGTCGCCGCACTCGAAGAAGTGCTCCTGAAACGCCCGCCGCTCGCCGGGCGAGAGCCGGCCGAGCGCGTACCGCTCGGCGACCTCCCCGTCTATGGCTTCCCGATGCGTCATGCTCAAACCGTAGTGCGGGCGCGGGCCGTTTTGTATCAACCCCGCTTCAACTTCTCGTAAATCGCGCGAAAGCTCTTGAGCGCCCGCGACTTGATGAGGCGCAGACGCTCCTCCCTGACGCCCAGCGCGCGGGCGATCTCTTCCTTCGGCAGCTCTTCGTAGTAGTACATCCGCAGGAATTGTTGTTCGCGCGGCTTGAGGCGGGCGGCCATCTCGGCGATTGAGCGGGCCGCCTCCTGATCGAGGAAGGCGGCTTCGGGCGACTCGCCGCCGGCGATCTCCTCCTCGCGGTCGGTCAGGGCGTCCGTGCCCGCGCGCTGCCGCCGGTGCTCGCGCATCACGTTCAGCGCGATGCCGACGATGAAGGACGGGAGCGAGTCGGGCTTGCGCAGCTTCCCTTCTCGCAGGGCTTGCAGGACTCGCAGGAAGGTTTCGGCGCGGATGTCTTCGGCGTCCTCGCGGGAGTGTCGCTCGCTGAGCGCGAGGTAGAGGACGCGCTCGGAATATTTCTCGTAGAGCGAGCTTTCGGCCGCGGCGTCGCCCCCCGCGACGCCGACGGCCAACTCGCTGTCGGAAAAAGTCAACGCGCGAGGTTTCATCGGCCGGCCATTCTACGCCACCGGAAAATTGCCGCGCCAGACTTTCTTCGGGCCGGCGGCGAAAGAAATTTTAATCGCGGCTGATACATTTCGGCGGCCGCCCGCACTACGCATCAACAATCAGGGATCGCATTTATCTCTCCGCGCCCGCGCCCCCGCGCGGGCCCCGGCGGGGTGCGCCCGGCCGGCCACACGCCCGCGCCCCGCGATGACTTTTCCGAACACCGAGAGGAAAGGAAGCCCCGATGAGATTACGCCACTCACTCTTTCTCCTTCTGCTCGTGCTGGCGGCCGCCGCCGCCCCCGACGCGTCCGCCCAAGTCGGCCTCCGCGAGACCTTCGGCGACGGCGACAACGGCATCGTCGGCGGCATCGGCCGCGGCACCGAACTCCAGCGCAAGATCGTCGACCTACAGGCGTACCCGCTGGCGCGCTGCAACGACAACACGCCCGCGATCTTTTACTTCCGCCCCGCCTCGCGCGCCGCCGACGCCGACAAGTGGCTCATCCACCTGCAAGGCGGCGGCAGTTGCGTGAGCGGGCTCAACTGCGCGGAGCGCTGGTTCAGCGTCAACACCAACTTCGGCGCGCGTAACATGACCGGCGAGGGCTTCCCCGCCGGCGCCAACGACGACGGAATCTTCAACGACGCGAAGGGCCAAAACCCCTTCGCGCACTACAATCAGGTCTACGTCCACTATTGCAGCTCCGACGTCTGGGGCGGCACGGCCGCGGACGTTGTCCTCACCGGCTTCGACTTCGGGGCGCTCGCGCGGGGCGAACAGGCGTGCACGCAGGAGTACACCATCAGCTTCCTCGGCCGCCGCATCTTCGACGCCGTGATCGGAACGCTCCGGCGCGACGGCGTGCCGCCGCTCGTCTTCAACATCGACGGCGGCCCGCCCCGCCTGATGCCCGACCTCGACGCCGCCGGCGAGGTCGTCCTCTCGGGCGGCAGCGCCGGGGGCGGCGGCGTCATCAACAGCCTCGACCACCTGCAAGGCACGCTGCCGCGGGCGCAGGTCGTCGGCATCACGGACTCGGCCTTCCGGCCCCCGAAAGACGGCATGGACTTGAGCCAGACGCGGCTCTGCGTGAATCAGGGCGCGTGCACCCCGGACGCGCAGAACCGCTGGGACTTCGCCGAAGGCCCCTTCGCCGTCTGGGGCGCTCTGGGCGGCACCGACGCCAGTTGCCTCAACTACCACGCCGCCGACCCGCACCAGTGCGCCGACAGCCGCCACGTCCTCACAGACCACGTGCTCACGCCCTACTTCGTGCGCATGGACTTGCTCGACAAGGGCGCGGTCGAAGACTACCAGAACGACAACATCTTCATGGCCGGCACGCCCGACCCGTACCCGAGCACGCCCGAGCACGAGCCGCTGACCAAACGCGAGTTCGCCGAGGTGTCGCGCGCGGGCATCCTCGCGCTGGCGTCGCCGCGCCGGGCGGCGCACGAGACGGCGGGCTTCACCCCCGGCGCGTTCGCCCCGGCCTGCGGCGAGCACGACGAGCTGAGGGATGACGACGGCGTGTATAAAACGGCGGTGCGCTGGCGGGGCGGGAAGCGGCTGGGGATGTTCGCCGTCTTCGAGGCGTGGCGCTCCGGCCGAAACCCGGCCATCCTCGCCGCGGAGAGCGAGACCGACTCGGTCTGCCCTCGTGACTGACGAAGGCCCGCGCCGGGGTGGTTACTGCGCGGGCGCTGACCGAGAGGGGCTTGAGCCGCCGGCGGCTCAAGCCCCCTTCGCGCGTGCCGGCGCCGGCAAACTTAACGCGGAGCCTGCCGGCGACTGTCCACCGTCTACCGCTTTCAGGCGGCGAGCGCGGGCGCTGCCGGCAGTCCGAAATCCCGCGACTGTTCGGGGCGCGGCCGGCGCTCGGCGGCGGCGGCCGAGGAGCGGCGCATGGCCTCGATGGCCGGGTGCGCGATCTTGTTGGCGGCCGAAATCAGAAGCGCCTCGACGGCCCGCTCCTGCGCGGGCGTCAACTCTCCGAGGCGGCGGCGCTGCCGCTCGAACTCGGCGCGGGCGATTGCCTGCAACTCCTCGCGGAACGCACCGAGCTGCGACCCCAGTTCCAGCCCGCGCAAAACTTCCTCGAACTGCCGCGCCTCGCACTCGACGATTCGCTCGGCCCGCTCGGCCTCGCGCGCCCGCTCGCGCAGGTTCGAGGCGACGACCGCTTCGAGGTCGTCCACGTCGAAGACGAAGAGGTTGCCGAGGCGCGCGACCTCCGGGTCTACGTTGCGCGGGACGCTGATGTCCACGAAGAAGATGGGGCGGTTGCGGCGCGCCGCCTGCGCCCCGCGCGCCATCTCGGGCGTGATGAGGAAGCCGCGCGCGCCGGTCGAGCAGATAACCACGTCGGCCTCGGCGAGCGCCTGCGGGAGTCTGTCGAACGCGACGGCGCGGCCGCCGATCTCGTCGGCGAGCCGGAGCGCCGTCTCGTGGGTGCGGTTGGCGACCAGCACGAGCGACGCGCCCGCGCCCGCGAGGTGGCGCGCGGCCAGTTCGGCCATCTCGCCCGCGCCGACGAGGAGCACGGTGCGGCCTTCGAGCGAGCCGAGGATTTTGCGGCCCAGCTCGACCGCCGCGTAGGAGACGGAGACGGCCGAGGCCGCCACCCGGGTCTCGCTGCGGACGCGCTTGGCCGCGTGGAAGGCCCGGTGCATCAACCGGTGAAGGACGCGGCCGGCCGTCCCGGCCTCGACCGCGTCGGCGTAAGCCTGCCGCACCTGACCCAAAATCTGCGGCTCGCCGACGACCATCGAATCCAAAGAAGAGGCGACGCGGAAGAGGTGGCGCACGGCTTCGAGGTCTGCGCGCGCGTAGAGGTGCGCGGCGAGGCTCGCGTCGCCTTCGGTCAGAAACTCGCGCACGCGCGCCGCGCCCTCCTCTTCGTGCCGCGCGCCGAGCGAGGCGACGACCTCGACGCGGTTGCACGTCGAGACGATCAACGCCTCGCGCACCACACGACCGTCAACCAGCCCGCCCACCCTCTCCCGCGCCCGCGCCAGCCGCTCGCGCAGCCCCACCGGCGCCGTCTTGTGGCTCGCCCCTGTCAGGAAGATGCTCATGGCTTCACCGGCTCCGAGTCCGCGGTTAAAAACCCCCAGCCTTTAACGCGAAAAAAACTCGGAATTCCACGCGTGCGAGCGCAGTCCCGGCGGCAGGCGGCTGACGCCGACGTAGGTGAAGAGGATGAAGAGAAAGGCGACGACGGCGAAGGGCGTGGCGGCGACGGCCGTAATCAACCCCGACAGCTCGACGGGGTTGGCCTGAAGGCCGAGGGAGAGTTTGTCGCCGCTCGTCCGGGGGTAGCCGCCCGCGACCACGCCGTCTTTTAATTCTTAATTCTTAATTCTTAATTGCCTCGCGGATGCCGGGGCCGACGAGTTGGTGGAAGATTTCGTCCATGCGTTCGGGCGTGTGGGGCAGGCCGTGGTCGAGCCACCAGCGCAGCAGCGAGACGATCTCGCAGGCGAGGTAGTTCGAGACGACCGCGACGGGAACCGACGGCGCCGGCCTGCCGGCGAGCCACGCTCCGAGCGAGCCTTCGATGCTCTCGGCGAGGTGCGCGCGCCCAGTCTCGAAGAGCCAGTCGGTCTTGCGCGACCTGACGAGCGCCCCGTAGAAGCGCCGGAACTCGCGCGCGTGCTCGAACAGCCCGCGCACGGGCACGAACCGCCCCCCGCCCGCGCGCGCCCACTCGATGCGGGCGACGAAGCCGTCGAGCAGTCGTTTCCAGTCGCTCAGAAAGAGGTCTTCCTTGCCGCGGAAGTGGGCGTAAAAAGTCGAGCGCCCCACGTCGGCGCGGTCGATCACCTCCTGCACCGTGATCGCGTCGAAGCGCTTCTCCAGAATCAGCCCGACGAGCGCGTCGCTCAGCGAGCGACGCGTGCGGCAGACCCGCCGGTCGCCTTTCTTCAGCCCCACAGCCGTACTCCTTTTCCCGAACAAACGCGGGCCGCGTGTCCCTTATCGAACAACGCCGCGCGCATTATCTGGTGACAGCTTACACCCGTTTCCATAGACTCCGTACGCCCGCTCTAGGCCGCCGATTCGAGAAAGGAGCAACCGCCGCATGAGGCGTTCGACGATCTACGGGGCCGCGCTCGTCGCCGGGGCGCTCGGCATGACCGTCACGATGTTCTTCCACCCGACGGCCCACGACCTGCTCGCGCCCTCGGGCGGGGCCGCGCGCCGCGGCGAGGCGATGGCCGCGGCGACGCACGCGCTCGCGCTCGCCAGCGCCCCCACACTCTTCTTCGGGTTCCTCGGCCTCTCGCGCCGGCTCGGCCCCGACCGCCCGCTCGTCTCGGCCGCGCTCGTCGCCTTCGCCTTCGGCGCGGTGGCCGCGATGACGGCCGCCATCGTCAGTGGCCTCGTCGCCCCCGCGCTGACGAGGCAGATGCTCGCGGGCGACGATGCCAACCGCGAGGCGCTCCACCGCATCTTCCGTTACAACGGCCTGCTCAATCAGGGCTTCGCGAAGGTCTACGTGGTGGCCTCCTCGCTCGCGGTTCTGTGCTGGTCGGCCGCCGTCTACGGGTTCGGCCGGCTCGCGCGCCTCGTCGCGGCCTTCGGCTGCGCCGTCGCGCTGCTCAGCCTCTCGGCCTTCTTCGCCGGCCGTCTCCGGCTCGACGCGCACGGCTTCGGCCTCTTCGTCTTCGCGCAGTCGGCGTGGGTCGTGCTCGTCGGCGTCTTCGTGCTCCGCCGGGGGCAGTCTCGGGAACCGGCGCGTGAAGAAGGGAGGAGTCCTTGAGCAAACTTCTGTTCTGCCTTTCGTTCGTGCTGCTGCCGCAAGCGCCCGCGTGGGCGCAGGGCCCGCGCGAGCCGTTCGAGATCGCCCTCAAACACCCCGGCGACAAGAGCGAGTCGCTCGCGCGCGACCAACTGCGTAAGAGAATTAAGAATTAAGAATTAAGAATGGCGTGGTCGCGGGCGACCTTCACGGCCCGCGACCACGCCATTATTAATTAATTCTTAATTCTTAGTTCTTAGTTACTCTTCGAGCCGCGCGTCCATGGTGATCTGGGCGTTGAAGAGGCGGGAGACGGGGCAGCCGGCTTTGGCGTTGGAGGCGGCGGTCTGGAAGCGGGCCGCGTCGCCGCCGGGGACGCGCGCCGCCACGTCGAGGTGGACTTTGGTGATGGTGAAGCCGGCGTCGGTCTTCTCCAGCGAGACGGTCGCGGTCGTGTTGATCTCGTCGGCCCGCATGCCGGCGTCCTCCAACTGCTTCGAGAGCGCCATCGAGAAGCAGCCGGCGTGCGCCGCCGCGAGCAGCTCTTCGGGGTTCGTCCCCGCGCCCTCCTCGAAGCGCGTGCCGAAAGAGTACTGCGTGTCGGCCAGCGCCCCGCTCGCCGTCGAGACCGTACCGCGCCCGTCCCTCAAACCGCCCTGCCAGCGGGCGGAGCCTTTTCGTTTCATGCCTTCCTCCTGAAGAGAGTTCGGTTTAGCCGTCGGTCGTCAGTCGAAGACAGGGTGCCGACAACTGATGGCCGCCGACTTTCATCGCGAATCTAAACTTCCCCTCACGCCCGCGGGCGCCCGAACTGTTCGAGCAGCGGGCGGAGTCGTTTGACCACCGTGTCGTGCGCCGCGCCGTTCGAGGCGACGATGCCGTGGCGGTTGTAAACGTCGGGCGTGTTGTAGACGAGCGGGTCGCCCCACAGGTCGGTCATGCGGCCGCCGGCCTCGGCGAGCACGGCCTCGGGCGCGCACGTGTCCCACTGCTTCGTCTTCCCCGAGAGGTGTATGTAGAGGTCGGCCTGACGCTCGACGAGGAGGCCGACCTTGATGCCGACCGAGTGGCGCTTGACCTCGGCGCGCACGCCCAAGTGCCGCACCACCGTGTCCATGCGCGGCCCGCGGTGCGAGCGGCTCTCGGCGAGGCGCATCTGCGTCAGGCTCGTCTCCGAGGTCACGCGCAGCCGCTCGACGAGCGGGGCCGACTCCGCGTCCGGGACGGGGCGCTCGACCCACGCGCCGTGGCCGCGCGCGGCCCAGTAGAGCACGTCGGTGGCCGGCGCGTAGACGACGCCGAGCACGCTCGCGCCCCCGACCGCGAGGCCGATCTGCACCGCGTAGTCGCCCGAGCCGGCGATGAAGCCCTTCGTGCCGTCGAGCGGGTCGATCATCCAGACGCGCTCGCAGCCCAGCCGCCGCTCGGTGTCCACGGACTCTTCGGCGAGGATGCCGTCTCGGGGGAAGACTTCCGAGAGGCGGCGCACGATCTGCTCGTTGACGGCGCGGTCGGCCTGCGTCACCGGCTCGTCCAGCTCCTCCTTGTGCTCGACCCGCAGCGGGCCGCCCTGATACGAAAGCGCCGTCGCGCCCGCCGCCCGCGCCAGCTCCACCGCCGCGCGCAGCTCCTGCTCGAACTCACCCTTGATCGTCTCTCTCAATGCGGACATAAAAAAAGTAGACAGTAGACAGTAGTCAGTAGGGAGAGCTTCGGTATCGAGTCGTCATCGTGTCAGCGTCAGCATTAGTCCCGCGGAGCCTACTGACTACTGACTACTGTCTACTGTCTACTGCTTCTCCCCTTCCTCTCGTAAGCATTCGCGGGCGGCGCGGCGGACGGCGTCGAGGGTGACGGCGAGGTCGTCGCGCGTGGTGCGGAAGTTGGTGATCGAGGCGCGCAGGGCGAAGCGGCCTCGCAGGACGGCGTTCGAGATGTAAGCGACGCCCCCGCGCTGGACGCGGTGCATGACGCGCGCGTTCAGCTCGTCGAGCCGCGCGTCGAGCCGTTCGCGCTCCCCGCCCGTGACGCTTTCGAGTTCGCGCCGCGCGCGCCCGGGGACGTACCGAAAGCAGCAGATGCCGAGCGTCGCGGGCGCGAGCAGCTCGAAGTCGTCGGCGGCGCGCACTAAATCGGCGAGGTGTTCGGCGAGCGCGCAGTCCTCGGCGATGGTCTCGCCGACGCGCCGCGCGCCGTAGAAGCTGAGCATGGCCCAGACCTTAAGCGCGCGGAACGGGCGCGACAGCTCGACGCCGTAATCCCAGAAGGCGAAAGCCTCGTCCTCCTCGCGCTCGAAGACTTTGATGTAGCCCTCCTCGGTGCCGGCGAAGGCGGCGCGCGCCCGCTCCGGCTCGCGCAAAAGGAGGCAGCCGCAGTCGAGCGGCGTGTAGAGCCACTTGTGCGGGTCGAGCGAGAGCGAGTCGGCGCGCTCCAGCCCCTCGAAGAGGGCGCGCTTCGGGGCGGCGGCGCGGGCCAGCGCGCCGTACGCGCCGTCCACGTGAAGCCAGAGCCCTTGCTCGCGCGCGACGCGCGCCACCCCGTCGAGCGGATCGACCGCGCCCGTCGAAACCGTGCCGGCGGTCGCCACGACGCAGAAGGGTCGCGCGCCCGCGCGCCGGTCGGCCTCGATCATCTCGGCGAGCGCGCGCACGTCCATGCGGAAGTCGTCGCCCGAAGGCACGACGCGCACCTGCTCGCGCCCGAGGCCGAGCACGTCGGCCGCCTTCGGGATCGAGAGATGAACCTGATCGGAGGCGTAGAGGGTGGCCGGCGCGCCCGCGCCCCACAGGCCGCGCCGCGAAGCGCCTCGGCCGTCGCCCCCGCGCGGCTCCCTCGCGCGGTGCGCGACGAAGAGGGCGTTCAAGTTCGCCATCGAGCCGCCGCTCGTCAGCAGCCCGCCGCAATCTTCGCCCGCCCCCGCGTAGCCGACCATCTCGGCGAGCCAGCGGACGACCGTCCGCTCGACCTCGGTCGGGGCCGGGGCCGAGCGCCAAGAGGTCACGTTCGAGTTGAGGGCCGAGGCGAGGAGGTTCGCCAGCGCGCCGACGGGCGCGGCCGGCGAGGCCACGTAGCCGAACATCCGCGGGTGGTTGTTGCGCCGGCTGTGGGCGGCGATCTCGCGGCAGCCGCGCTCGAGCGCCGCGAGGTCTGCGCCCTCGGCGGGCAGCGGGCGGCGGAAGATTTCTTTGACGCGCGCGGCGTCGGTGTCCGGGAAGACGGGCAGCGCGCGGTCGGGGGCGAGGCATTCGAGCGCCAGCGCCTCGAACATCGCCGCCAGCCCGCGCAGCTCCTCGCGCGTGAGGTCGAGCGACGAGGCGCGCCCCGCCCCGCCGGGCCTGCCCGCGGCCGATCCCCTTTCCTGCCCGTGCGTCTTCATCGGTATGCGGACAACCCTACCACACCGCCGCGGCTCAGTCGAAGTGCGCCCCGCGCCGCTGTGCTAAACTGGGCGCGAGCAGCGCCCGCCACAGCCGAAGGGAGAGACGAGATGGCCTTGCAGGGGTTCGCCACGACCGAGGGGACGGCCCGCTACCGCGAACGCTTGAGCGGCAGCGTGGACGCGCACCACTTCCGCTTCGAGCAGAATTTATGGCTCTCGACGGTCGGCGCCGGCACGTACCTCGGCGACCCGTCCGGGGAGGCCGACCGCGCCTACGCCGAGGCGATCGCGCGCGCCGTCGAGCTGGGCGTGAACGTCCTCGACACGGCGGCCAACTACCGCTTCCAGCGCAGCGAGCGCTCCGTCGGCGCGGCGCTCGAAGAGTTAGTCAAAGGCGGGCGCGTGGCGCGCGACGAGCTGGTGGTCTGCACGAAGGGCGGCTACATCCCCTTCGACGGCGGGCCGCCGCGGGGCCGCGAGGGCGCGCGCGCCTACGTCGAGGAGACGTTCGTGCGCGCGGGCGTCGCCACCTTCGAGGAGATCGTCGGCGGCAGCCACTGCATGACGCCGCGCTACCTCGCGCACCAGCTCGCGCAGTCGCTCCGCAACATGAACCTTGAGGCCGTGGACGTTTACTACGTCCACAACCCCGAGTCGCAGCTCCAGCACGTCGGCCGCGACGAGTTCGACCGCCGCCTGCGCGCGGCCTTCGAGCAACTGGAGCGGGAACGCGCCGCCGGCCGGCTCAGGTTGTACGGCGCGGCGACGTGGAACGGCTTGCGCGCGCGGCCCGACTCGCGCGACTACCTCTCGCTCGAACGCATGGAGGGGCTGGCGCGCGAGGCCGGCGGCGACGCTCACGGCTTCCGCTTCGTCCAGCTGCCCTTCAACCTCGCCATGCCCGAGGCGCTGGTCGCCGAGAACCAGACGCACCGCGGCGCGACCGTCTCGCTGCTCGAAGCGGCGCGGGCGCTCGGCGTCACGGTCGTCGCCAGCGCCTCGCTGCTGCAAGGCAAGGTCGCGCGCGCCCTGCCCGAGCGCGTCCGCGAGCCGCTCGGCTCGCTCTCGACCGACGCGCAGACGGCCCTCCAGTTCGTCCGCTCGACGCCCGGCGTCACCACCGCCCTCGTCGGCATGGGCCGCCGCGCCCACGTCGAAGAGAACCTCCAACTGGCTAAGCTGCCGCCGGCCTCCGCCGCAGACTACAGCCGCCTCTTCACCTACGACGAGGAGTGAGGGTTGGTAAAGGCCGTGAGGCGTGAATCGAAAAAGCGGCCGTCAGTTCTCGGCGGAGGCAAAAACTGACGACCGGCGACGCCTCTTCATGATTCGCGGCTTCTGAGGATTGAACTATGGCCGAAGAAGAGATGAGGACTTTCGCGGAGTTCTGGCCCTTTTACGTGCGCGAGCACAGCCGGGCGGGGACTCGCTGGCTGCACGCGGCCGGGACGCTCACGAGCACGGCGCTGCTCGTCTTCCTCGTCGCCACGGGGCGCTGGCGGTGGCTGCCGCTCGCGCTCGTCGTTGGCTACGCCGCCGCGTGGGTCGGCCACTTCTTCGTCGAGCGCAACCGCCCCGCCACCTTCAAGCACCCGCTCTGGTCTTTCGCCGCCGACTACAAGATGGTCGCCCTCATGCTCGCCGGCCGCATGGGCGCCGAGGTCGAGCGCGCCCGCCGCGCGCCCGTCAGGTAACGTCGGCCGGCGCGGGCGGCTCGGCCGCCTCGACTTCGGCGGCGCGCTGCTGCTGGCTGCGCTGGTAGAGGTAGGAGACGGCGAGGAGGATGAGGCCGAGGACGACGAAGGAGACGATGCGGTAGGCGCGGTCGAGCGAGGACAAGTCCCAGAAGAAGACCTTCAGCGTCGTCAGCCCCAGAAGCGACAGCGCCATCACGCGCAGCAGCCGCGAGCGCCTCACGCGCCCGGCCGCAAAGAGCGCCCCGCCGTAGACGGCCCACACCACCGAGAGCGAGAGTTGCTGCGCGAGCCGCAAGTCGCGCAGGGCTTCGTCCGTGTGCCCGCCCGCGCGTATCTGCGCCTCGAAGTAGCCGCTCGCCTCCGCGCAGAGGGCGACGACGGCGAGGACGTGCGCGGCGACGACGAGGCCCGGAACCAGCGCGCGCTCCGTGGCGGAGACGCGGTCGGAGCGCGCGTAGAGGCGCGCGGCGAGGGCGTAGGCGGCGACGAGCAGCGCGAAGGCCGTGAAGGTCTGGTTGAAGACGGGGAAGTGCCACGGCGCGGCGTAGAAGGGGAGGTCGAGGACGAACGCCTTGAGCGTCGCCACCGCGAGCAGCCCGAGGCCGGCGAAGCGCGCCCACGCGGGGCCGCGGCGCGCGCCGAAGGCCAGAGTCGTCGCGCCGTAGATCGTCCACAGCGCCGTCAGCGAGAACTGGCGCGCGTTGTCGAGCCGGTCGCCGTAGAAGTATTCGCCCGCCCCGCCCGCCGACCCGCCCGCGGCGGCCGCCGCCGACTGCCGGCGCTCGAAGTAGTCGTTCAAGTCCTGCGTCAGAAGCACGAGCGCCAAGCCGTTGGCCACCAGCCCGAGCAGCGCCGACGCGCCGGCCCGCTCCGTCTCTTCAATCCCGTCGGCGCGCCGGTGGAGGCGGGCGGCCGCCGCCATCGCGGCGACGAGCGCGGCGCACGAGAGCGCGCGGCGGTTGAGGAGCGGGACGAAAGGGCCCGCGGCGTCGGCGTCGAAGCTCGTCATGTCGAAGAGGAGCCAGTGCTGGACGGCCGCGGCGAAGACGGGCAGCGCCGCGCGCCGCACGGCCGGCTCGCCCGCGCGCAGCCCCGCCCACGTCAGCATCAAGCCTTCGGCCGCCCACGTGATCGTCACCCAGTGGAGTTCGAGGCGGATGGCGACGGCCGCCGTGAAGAAGGTGACGGCCGCGCCGACGAAGCCGTAGGCGAGCAGCCGGTCGGCGCGGTTCAGCCGGTGCGCGGCGTAGAAGAGTCCGGCGTACGCGGAAGAGAGCAAGAGCGCGTGCGAGGCCGGGGCGTTCGTGTCGTAGCCGGCGTCGTTGAGCAGGAGGTAGACGAGGCTGAAGTAGAAGGTCGCGTTGGCCCCGGCGAGCAGGAGGTCGTACCAGCGCGCGGGCCGCCGCGGCAGGAGGTTGTGCGCGACGGCGAGCAGCGCGTAGAGCGCGAAGAGGAGCGTGACGAAGAAGAGCGTCGTCCACAGCTTCTCGCGGTGGTAGTGGGCGACGGCCCAGCCGAGCGTCATCAGCGCCGTCGCCGCGAAGGAGAGGAAGTTGAGGCTGCGCCACCGCTTGAAGTAGGCCAGCGCCAGCACGCCCGCGTCGAGCAGCGCGACGTAGGTGAAGAGGGCGACCTGATTGTCGCGGCCCGTCGAGAGCAGCAGCGGCGTGAGGAAGCCGCCGACGAGGCCGATGACGGCGACGGGCAGCGCGTCGAGCCTGACGGAGAGCAGCACGGCCCCGGCCGTCACGCCGACCATGAGCACGAAGGCGACGGGCTGGTTCACGAGCTGGTAGAAGTTGAAGGCGGCGTAGATCGAGAGGTAGAGGATGAGGACGCCGCCGCCCGAAATGACGAAGGCGTAATGGCGCAGGCCGCGCCCGCGCAAAAGCTCGCCCGCGGCGAGCAGCGTCAGCCCCACGCCGGCGCCGAAGAGGACGCGCGCCGTCGGGCCGATGTAGCCGCTCTCGAAGGCGAGCTTGAGGAAGAAGGCGGCGGCGAAGGCCACGGCGATGATGCCGGCCCACGCGAAGGCTCGCCCGCCGATGACCGATTCGAGGTCGCGCCGGGGCGCGGGGCGCGGCGTCGCGGGCGGGGCCTGCCGCGGCGGGTTCGGCGCGCCGTCGGCCGCGCGCGGGCGCGGCGGCGAGAGCGGCACGTGGACGTGCCGCTCGCCCCCGTCGGGCGGCGCGGCGGGAGGCGGGGGCGGGGTCGGCCGGGGCCGCTCCGGCGTCGGCGGCTCGCCGCGCAGGTAACGCTCGACCGCCGCGAGGCGCTCGGCGTTCGCCCGCGTCGCGTGCTCAAGGCGTTCGAGGCGCGCGACGAGCTGCTCGATCAACTCCCGCGAAGAATGGTCTTCGGCCATAAAGTCTCCCGCACGGCCCCGACATCATAGAGCAAAACGACCGCCGACGCGGAGACAAAAGCGGGCGGCGGGTGTCAGGCGACGGGTGCCGGCTGGGAGCGAGCCGTCTCGCCCGGCACCTGACACCGGGCACCCGGCAACCCTTTTTCACCGCGCGCCGGTCAGGTAGCGGCCGACGAACGCGCGCAGCTCGTCGAGCGAGGAGTCGGCGACGACGCGGAAGACGCGCGCGGGGCAGTCGGGGGGAAGCTCCTCGAAGGTGAGCGCGTCGGTGATGACGAGGGCGCTCGAACGCAGCCCGGCGGCCCAGCCCTCCTCGCGCGCGTCGCGGAAGTTGAGCGCGTCGGCGTCGAGGCCGGCGGCGACGAGGATCACGCGCGCCCACTCCAGAAACTTCGGCCAGCGCGAGACGACCGAGACGACCGCGTCCGGCGGCGGCCTCTCTTCGCCCTTCAGGGACTCGGGGACGGAGCGCGCGCGGAGCAGCAGCGGCGTGACGCCCGGCGGCAGCGCGCGCCGCACCTCCTCGGCCTGACCGTAGAGGGCGATGACGGCCGCGCCCGCGGTCGCGCCGCCGCGCGCGCAATCCTCTAACGACGCGCCGCGCACGCGGAAGCCGGTCGCCTCGCCGATCTCGGCCGCGAGGATTTCGCGCAGGCCCTCGTCCGGCTCGACGACGAGGAAGTGGTCGGGCGGCTCCAGCTCCAGCCAGTGCTTGACGCGCGCCTGCACCTCGGCGAGCGAGAACCCCTGAGCGCGCGCCACCGACAGGAAGGCCGCGATGAGCTGGTCGAGGCCGAGCCGCGCGGCGAGGGCCGCCGTCGCGTCTTCGCCGAGCGGGCGCACGTAGACGCCGCTCCCCTTGCGGGACTCCAGCCACCCGCGACGCTCCAGCTCGCGGTAGGCGGCGCTGACCGTGTTCGAGTGGATGCGGAAGCGCCGCGCCAACTCGCGCGTCGAGGGCAGGCGTTGCCCCGGCTTGAGGTCGTCGCTGACGACGCCGAGCATGACCTGCCTCACCAGCTGCTCGCGCAGCGGCACTTCGCTGTTCTTTGAGAGCCAGAGGCGCATGTGAAGTTTCGGGTTGCGGGTTGCGGGTTCGCCGGCCGGCGCGCGCTCCCGCGGGGTGACGGCAGAGAACTTAAACCCGAAACCCGAAACCCGCAACTACCGCCGGGCGCGGTAGCCGGGGCGCGCGCGCACGGCGACGTTGGGGCGCGCGGCGCGGACGCGTATCTTGCGGAACTTGCCGTCGCGGGCGGTGTTCGCCGGGTAGTAGCCGAGGCTGTACTGCGTGCGCAGCTCTTCGGCGATCTGGCGGAAGGCGCGCGGCAGTTGGGCCAGCGTGTCGGCGCGCACGAGCGTCCCGCCCGAGGAGCGGGCCATCTCTTCGAGGTAGTCGTCGGCCGTGCGGTAGAGGCGGTCGAGCATCGAGGCGATGGAGTCGTCGGAGACTTGGGGGCCGCTGGCCGGGCCGGGCACGCGCGCGCCGCGGTGCGTGTCGTCGGGGCGGCGCGTCGTGGCGTCGGGGTAGGGGCGGTCGGTGGGCGGGCGGTCGCGCGGGTCGGGCGTGCCGCGCGGGTTGACGACGATGGTCGTGCCCGGCAACCCCGGCACGCCCGCGGGGCCGAGGATGGTGCCGAGGTCGACGGTCTGCGCGCCGCGGGCCTGCGCGCGCGCCAGCCTCTCGGTCTCCTCGCGCGTGTCGAAGCGCACGGGGTAGACGAGCACGTCCGACTCCTCGACCGCCCTCCGGTTGTGCTCGTAAGTCCGCCGCTCGCTGTGGAAGTCCACGCCGTCGGTGAACATCACGACGGCCTTGCGCCCCTTGACGCGGCCGAGCGCGCGGAAGGCGTGGTCGAAGGCGTCGTAGAGGCGCGTGCCCTTGCCGGGGCGCGTCGAGCGGATGGCGGCGGCGAGGCGCTCGGCGTCGCCGGTGAAGTCGCAGAGGTCGCGCACGTCGTCGTCGAAGGAGACGACCTTGACGCGGTCGTCCGCGTGCAACTGGCGGACGAACTCGACGGCGGCCGCCTGCACCTGCGAGAGCTTCTCGACGGTGGAGCTGGCGCTGGTGTCGAGCATGAGGACGACGTGGAAGGGCGCGGTGACGGCGGCGAAGAAGGCGACCTTCTGCTCGGCCCCGTCCTCGAAGACGGAGAAATCTTCGGCCTTCAGGTCGGGCACGTAGCGGCCGCCGCGGTCGCTGGCGATGACGGGCACGGTGACGAGGTTGGTCTCGACGCGGACGGGCTCTTCGTCGTCGGCGGCGGGCGGCGCTTCCTCGGGCGTCGGCGCGGGCGACCCCGCCGCGGCGGGCGGCTGCCGCTCGGCCCCGGCGTTCGGCTTCTCCTTCCCGGCCGGCGCGGAACGCCGCCCCGACTGCGCCGCGAAGGCGGCGAGCGTCTGCGACATGACCAGCACGGCGATCAGGGTGACGACGAACTGCCGACGCATGAGGTGGCTCCTTAACGAAGAGTAAAAGCCGTGAACCGGGGGAGCGGTTGTCGGCCGTCGGTTATCAGTTCTGTCTTTACCGCCGACCGACAACTGATAACCGACGGCCGACAACCTCTCTTCACGATTTACGTCTTTCAAAGTCGAGGCCGCTTCCTCGGCGTGTGATGCCGGGGAGCGGCCTCGTGGATGGACGTGAGTTTCGTTTTTTGTCTCAGCGCCGGCGCTTGCGGGCCGCGCCGGTCAGGTTCTCGATGGCCGAGACGACCGTGGCGGCGACGCCGCCGACGGTCTCGGCGACTCGGGTCAGTGTGCTGCCTTGACCCTCGCCGCTAGCCACCTCCTTTGCGGCCGCCGCCCTTCGAGCCGCCGCCCCGGCCGCCGCCGCCGCCGCGCGAGGTGCCGCCGCCGGCCGACGCGCCCTTGCCGCCGCCCTTACCGGGGCCGCCCTTCGTGCCGGCTTTGGAGCCGCCGCCGCCGCGGCCTCCGCTCCTGCCGCCGGCCGCGCCGGTCTTGCCCGCGCCGCCCTTGCCGGCTCCGCCGCGGCCGCCGCCGCCACCTTTGCCGCCGCCGGCGCCACCACGGCCGCCGCCGCCTTTACCGACGCCGCCTCGGCCTGCGCCGCCGCCTTTGGCCGCGCCCTTCGCGCTGCCTCTCGCGCCGGCGCCGCCGCCTCTGACGGTCGCGCCGCCGCCGCCCTTGCCGGACGCGCCTTTGGCTCCGCCCTTCCCGGCCGCGCCCTTGCCGCCGCCTTTGCCGGCCCCTCCTTTACCAGCGCCGCCGCCCTTGCCGGCTCCGCCGCGGCCGCCGCCTGTGGACGAGCCGCCGCCTTTACCTCCACCCTTGCCGCCGCCG
>Ga0196977_1000577_pt1 | contig 18306 bp, 15 predicted proteins | sample S3v_1013CmetaG_FD_148634 | JGI IMG/M metagenome (GOLD analysis project Ga0196977, IMG submission 148634) | Soil microbial communities from Anza Borrego desert, Southern California, United States - S3+v_10-13C | ecosystem: Environmental > Terrestrial > Soil > Desert | place: USA: California...
GAGTCTGCAAATCCTGCTGCCGTCGGGCGTGTGGTTGAACCTGCGAGGTACGATTGTCACTTATCAGCCGGGTGTAGGTTTTGGAATGGCGTTCACGGGGTTAAGTAACGAGGAAGAGACTGTGCTAAAAGAACTGATCGCGTCATCGGTCGATCGCAGTCTCTGAATAATCAGCCCTGGGTGTGCTTTTTGGTTCGCTTTACGTCGTTGAAGACAATACTGAAGGCGAGCGCAATTCCCGCCACCGCCGCAAGCATGAACAGAATCATCGCCAATCCCGGGTAACCAAAGATTCGAAACGATGTCTCTACGCGCATCAGCATCGCCGCGCCAACGATCAAGGCGGCGACGATAAGACCGAGCGTGATTCGATTCGCGACCTTTTGCAGTCCCTCTAAAACGACCTTCTCGTCAATTGCGTCTACCTTCAAACGTAGTTCGTTGTTTCCAACCGTATCAAGGATACGGTTGACTCGCCCGGGAAGCTTTTCCGCAAACTCCTTCAGCTCAACGACGCCACTGAGGAGATTGCTCGGCGCCATGCTCTTGACGATGTTTCGATCGAGAATCTCATTCGCGCGCTCGCGGATCACGGAATTGGGATCGAACGTCGGATCGAGCGTATAGACCACTCGATCGAGGTTCAGCAGCGCCTTTGCAAACATCGTGAACTCGGCCGGCAAACGAAACCAGCAATCAGCGGCGACCTTGGTAATTTCCAACGTGACCTTGCCGGCGTTCATACGACTCAAGATTGCGTCGCTGTTTTCGTTTACCAGATCGGCAATACGACGGTCGAAAGCCCGGCGATCAAAACCCTCCTTCGGCTCACCCATTCTGACCGCAGCTTCAGCCGCCGTGTCGCCGCGTCCTTCGCTAATGGCGAGCAGCAATCGCAACAGGTTGTCCTGAAATGTTTGCGTGACTCGTCCGATCATGCCGAGATCGAGCAGCGCGATCTGGTCGTCGTCAGTCACAAAAACGTTTCCCGGGTGCGGGTCGGCATGAAATAGTCCGTCGACCAGAAACTGCTTCAAATATGCGCTGAACAGTTCATCAGCCAATGAACTTCCATCGAGTTCGAGCAGACGCAGCGGACTGAGGTCCGTGATCTTCTTGCCGGAGATGAAGTCCATCGTCAGGACGCGCGTTGTCGTATAGTCGTCAATCGGTGCTGGAATGACGATCTGATCAAACTCGGCGAGGTTTTCGCGAATGGTGTGTAGATTGTTGGCTTCGATGGTGAAATCGAGTTCACGCAGCAGGCTCTTGCGCAAGTGGAAGAGCATGTTTTCAAATTCGTAACGCTTGCCGAGTTCGGTATGTTGGTCCAGAAAATGCGCGATCTCGTTGAGCGCGTCGAGATCGCCGACGATGAGTTCACGAATTTCAGGACGCTGGACCTTGACTACGACTGCGCGTCCGTCGCGCATCCACGCGCGATGGACCTGGGCCAACGAAGCGGCGCCGATGGGCACCGGATCGAACTCTTCGAACGCTTTCGAAATCCTGACACCCAGTTCGCTCGAAACGATACGTTCGACTTCCTCGTAAGAAAACGGCTCGATGTGATCTTGTAATCTGGTTAGCGCGTCGAGATAGGGAGTAGGAAGAAGATCGGCGCGCGTGGATAGGAGTTGGCCTAACTTGATGAAGGTTGGGCCAAGTTTCTCGAGATCCTTGGCCAGTTCTTCCGCGGGAGCGATAGTGCCGGTTTCTGCTGCGAGCTCTTCGGGAAGAACACTGTTCTCCAATCCGGCCGGACTGAGCAGGTCTGAACGGCCATATTTGATCAGCAGCATTGCGACATCTTTGTAACGCTTGAGTCGCTCGGGTTTTAGTGACACTACCATCTTTGTTACCTGTTTGTAGATGGACTTTTTGTCGCGTTCGCGACGGAAACGTTACGTAAAATTCACGCAGCGATGGCGCCAAGCACCGGCTACTGAGAGCGGCCGGGCGATGGGGATTTCGTGGCTTTGTCAATCGCCTCACGCAGGCCGTCGGCGCTAAGGACCTTTAGCTGTAGACCGTTTATAAAGATGGTCGGCGTGCTACCGACGCCGTATAGTTCACCGTCCTCGATATCTCGGTTCACTTCGTCCGCATAAACGCCGCGATCCAATGCAGCATCGAAACGGGCTCGGTCCAGTCCCAACTCACTCGCGTATTTCTTCAACGATGGGACGTCGAGCGCCTTTTGACGTTGAAAGAGCAGAGTGATGTATTCGAAAAACTTGCCTTGTGCATTTGCGGCGTTGGCAGCCTCGGCGGCTTTGCGTGCGTTCTCGTGTTGGTTCAAGGGAAAGTCGCGCACGACGAACCGGACCTTATCGCCGTAAGACTTCAACACTTCATCGAGCACCGGATACATTGCGGCGCAAGCGGGGCACTGGAAGTCAGTGAACTCGACAACAGTCACTGGCGCAGTAGCGTTGCCGCGTGCTGGATCATCGTCGACGCTCACATCCTGCACGGGCTGCACGGGCTCCGTCATGAGCCAGCGGATGTCAGCGTTTTTGCGCAAACGGTTGGAGAGCTCGCCTTCCAAACGTCGCTTGCTTTCGTCCTGGAGATAAAGCGCGATCTGATTGCGCACGCTGTTCAGGTCGCCGTTGATACGGGCTTTGTTGTCTTCATAAAACTTCGCGACTTCCGCTTCGCTGGGCTGCTGCACCTTCTCGGTGATTTCAGTGCGGATGATTTGCTCTGGTCCAATCTGCCGTCGCCTTGCTTCATCGAGAAGCAGCATGTTGTCGACCATCTGGTCTGCCTGTTTCTTCGCGAGCAGGTATGTTTCGAGTTGAATCTTGTAGATGATGGGTTTGAGCCGCTCTTTCAGGAGACCGGCTTTCAAAGGTTGGCCGCCGACGGTGGCGACTACGACGTCGTCATTGAGATTTGGAGAATTGATGTCGGCACTCATGACAACGGGAATTGTCTGACGCAATCGTTTTACGAGATCGTCGGCGAGTTTGCTTTCGAGTTCGTCGTGCAGGTAAACCGCGACTTGCTGGTTTACGGTCTGTGGATCCGTGCCTTCAAACTGCGATTTGTTTTCGTCGACGAACTTCTTGATCTGGGCCTCGGTCGGCATGGCTGCGCGCTTGCTCACTTCGGTTTCGTAGAGGCGATGGCTGTCGATGCGGCGCTTCTTTGCTTCAGCTTTGAGGAGTGCGGTGTTGATCTCGAGATCGAGTACACTGCGACGAGCTTCGGCAATCTGCTGGTCCACACCTTCAACTTCCTTACGCACCGCCGGATCTAAGTCAGCGCTCGTAAACGTCTGGCCGTTGAGCATGACGATCGGTTTCGGTGCTGTGGGGCGTGCTGCAGTTGTGGTTGCTGTGGGTGTTCTAGAAGGGGCTGGTTGCGCAGACGGCTGCGACGGCGGCGCTGGCTGCGCTCGCGGTGCTGGTGCGGGTTTGCGATTTGTTGCTGGTGTACGTTTGGTTTGTGCTACTAAGGGGTAGGAGAGTGCGAGTAAAAGGATCAAGGGCAACAGATTAAGAGAAGGTTTCATACCGAAGCTCATTTTGTTTAGTTGAACGATCGACTTGAAGCGTACGGGCCGCATTGCGGCGTCTCGGACGGACCGTCCTATTAAAACACATGATTCTTAAAGCATAAACACACGATTGGCGCTGCCTATGGAGCAGCGCCAACCGTGTGAATGTGGGTGCCAGCGTACTGCGCGACTAGTTGCGGACCGAGTGAAGCTTCGTTGCCAGCCAAGTGAAGATTCGCTGAAAACCTTAAGTCGTGAAGCTTTTCTGACCAGCCCAAGTAATCTTTACTGATCAGTTCGAGTAATGAACTCGAATCATAGCTGATCAACTCGAGCGAAACGTTAGTGATTGCGGACGATGCTGCGCCTGCGTTTCTTAACTGGAGTTCGAATTGACAACAGATCGCTGTGACGTCCGTTAAGAATAAAGGCGAGGCCTTGGTGCGTAACGCCGAGCATGCGTGCGGCGCGGGTGACGCTGCCGCCGGAATCCTCTAGCGCTTTGCGGATCAAGCTACCTTCGTAGCGCAGCACTTCGGCGTCGAGCGAGAAGCCTGGGGGCATCGAAGCCGGACTGCTGGCGAGTGTCTCCACCTTATTAACAGACGTCTCAGTGCCCGACTGAAGGCTTGCAAACTCAGCCGCCAACACGCGTCTGGCGCATTCACCAAGACGGCTTTTGATACTGCGGTTCTGCGACCGTGCCAGTAACTCTTCAGCGGCTCGGTAGTATTCTTGAAGCCCTGTGAGTGAGAGGTGAGCACTCAGTTCCTCAATTGCGGTTATAGCGGCGATTCCGCCACCTTCTAGATGGCCCGCAGTTTGCGCTATTCGGATAGCCTGATCCAATGTCGCTCTTGCTTTCGAGAGTTGACTCAGTCGCGCCAGTGCTTTCCCATGAGTAGTCAAGGCTTCAGCGAGTAGCGTCTGCTCACCGCCTTCCCTCAATAGGCGCACAGCCGATCGAGCAGAGTTCTCTGCCAACTCAGTCTTTCCTTCAAGCAGGAATGCTTGTGCGCGACTGTCCTCAACCGTAGCAGCGCCACCCTTATCACCAACACTGATTAGCAAGCTTCGCGCTCGAGTTAAGTGCTCTTGAGCTTCAGTGAAACGGCCCAAGGTCGCGAATAGAAATCCAACGTTGTTCTCAACACGCCCCTGAAAGCGTTTGTGACCAGCTTGCTCAAAGTGATAACTGGCGGCGGTGTATTCAAGGAGAGCCTTGTCGATATAGTCTTCTCTATTTTCGGAAGTACCCAAGCCTCTCAATACTGTAGCGTACGAAGTATGAAACCTACCTTTGAGCGAATGATTACCACTCGATTGAAACAACGGCGCCGCTTCCTTGTAAATCAGCAAGGCGCTTCGGTCTCTCGTTGCCGCAGATTCGACAATGGCACTAGTTAGAAGTGCGCGTAATTTCTGCTCACTTCGACTCTCGTGCAGGCTCTCAAGCACTAATCGCAAAGTAACGCGTGCTTCATCAAGACCACCTTCGCGCCAGTAGCAGACAGCCAAGTTAACGCGCGCCTCAGCTAGTTTTTCGTTCAGACCGATACTCTCGAACAGGGAGCCACTTTCACTAATCAGATCTTTGGCGAGTTCTTGGGAACCGGGTATCTGTCGCGCGCTACCAAGCCACCCTGTTAAGGTTCCCGCTCTGAGTAGAAGTTCTGCCTTAGCCTCGTTTGTTAAACCTATAGTAGTAGGGCGATGGGAAACACCTTCCCAAAAGGATCGCAGAGTCTCCTCTGCGACTTCGAATTCGCCGGCCTCTTCAAGTCCTTTGGCGAGTTCGCACAACGGCAGAACGTTATCCGAGACCGGAGTTTCAAGCTCTCTTTCAAAAGCGGATGTCTGCAAATCCATATCAGATCTCCAGTTTTTTGATTGGCAAGGAACCTTGCAAGCCTTTCAATTGACGGATATTATCAAGACCAACCAATAAATCTCTTGGTTGCACACCACTTCACCGGCTTTGACGACACATTCTTGAGGAGAAGATCAATGAAACCTGTCAAAAACTTAGTATTTGTTCTGTTGCTCGTTTTCGCCCTTTCAGGCATAACCTTGGCTGGCGAAGTACCGATTCCGCCCGCACCTCCACGTGCAACAACAACCGATACAGATGACGATACTACGCCATTGAGTGATCCGGATGCCGAAAAATCTGGAGAAACGGTCGAAACGTCAGATTACCTGATCTTCGAAGCGTTAAAAGCCCTAATCTATCTGTACTAAGAAAACGCACAATCACGAACAAAGGCGCTCGCAACTATAGCCGTAGCATAGTCTCGCGGCCTGCGTTCTGTGTGTCCGGGCTCACCGATAACGTTCGAAATACCTGACTGGGAGGCGGTGACGCGTTGCATCCTACCCCCATCCGGCCGCTGAAGCAATAGGAACTTTCACTTTTGCACGGCCAAGGAGGGGTAAACTTCAGTCGCCACCCCCGGTTTCACGGTCACTTTTTTCAAGGATCCGCCCGTCCTCGGGCCCTTCTATGCCTTGAACCAGCCGTTTTACCGTCTCCAGCGTGTCCACGTCGCGGGTCGTTTTGTCCGGCCGCAACCGCAAAATCCTCGGAAAACGAAGCGCATACCCGCTCTTGTGTCGCTTCGATGGCTGAATCCGATCAAACGTTACTTCGATGATAATAGTCGGCTCAACGATGCGAACCCGCCCATGACCAAATTCCTGAAGCGTGTGCGCTTTGAACCACTCCGTCAGCTCCATCAGCTCCTGGTCGGTCAAACCCGAGTACGCCTTACCGATATTCAGCAACTCGTCTTTTTCGTTTGAACGCCGAACCGCAAACGTGTAATCCGATAGTAGATGCCGGCGCTTCCCGTGCCCAACCTCAACCGCCGTCACCGCCACGTCGAGCGTCGCAATCGCCCGTTTTAACTTCAGCCACTCACGCCCCCGCCGCCCCGGCTTGTACGACGAACTTGGACTCTTAATCATCAAGCCTTCGTTGCCACGTGCCCGGGCTTGATCGAATTCGTCATCAAGCAGACTCGCCTCCGTGAACAATTTTCCTGCCGACAGACGTATTGGACCACTGCCCGGCACTATTTGTTCCAACATACGTCGACGCTCAGCTAGCGGTTCGTCAATCAAAACTTTGCCGTTCGCATACAAAAGATCGTACGCCACCAGCACGACTGGCACCGCAATTAACAATTGCGTTCCAACGGTCTTCCGGCCCAATCGTTTCTGCAACTCACTAAACGGCAGTATCGCTTCATCACTGGCCGGGACTATCTCGCCGTCAATGATCGCGTCGGTCGGTAAGAACCGCAGCGGCTCGACTAGCTCCGGAAACCGGTGCGTGATCTCGTCCATCGTTCGCGAGTAGATCGCGACTCGTCCGTTCTCCACATGCGCCTGCGCGCGAATCCCGTCAAACTTGTCCTCAACCAGAAATTCCTCAGGCATCGTCCGCGCGATATCCGTCAGGTCGGCCGCGGGCGTCGCGAGCATGAACTTGATCGGATGAAACAGACGCATGTTTACGTCATGTAAGTCTGCACGCCTGGCACGCGTCGCGGTTTCACCAATATCGCCCAAAAGCATATTTGCGTAAGCCACGCCGGCCAGCGATTGCCCAAACACGCGCGCGATCGCGTCCTCGACCAATCCTTCCCGCAAACCAATGCGCAGGTCGCCGGCGAGCAATTTGACCAAATACTTCGCCTCGAGCGGCGTCGCCCGGTGAAGTACAGCCGTGAGTAACGCCGTCTTATTCTTGATGCCGCGCGTTTCGCTGAGCCTGCCGATCAGCGACTCCGTCTCGGCTAACGTGATTGTCGGTCGAAAATTGTGGCCAGCCTCTTTCACAATCTCGGCAGCAACTTCGCCCGGATCGCCAAGCCGCACCCAACGCGGAGAAAGATCTTCGGGGCGAAAACCAGTAGCTTCGCTCAATGCCGCGCCGATAATGCTGCCGCCGACATTCGTCGTGCGTGCATCGTTGAGCGCAAACTGTTGACCGGCAAAATAGCGCGCGGCGCGGGTGAGATCAGGATCTGAGAGAGTTTTGAGATAATCGCCGAGAATTGCTGCTTTTTCCAACTTCTTTGTCGTCGCAGCCACAGCCTCGGCACATTCGGCAAAACCCTGAAGAGTTCCGGCGGCGTCAATAAAATTTTCGATTACGCTCTTTTCTTCACCCATTGCTCTGTTAAGATGCTCGACCCCGAAGGACCACTTGCAGCTTTCCGCATTTTAAGTGATCCTAGCTACAATTATTAACGTCGCGAACGAGCCACTCCCCGCAGGCTTACAGTTTGAGATCTTGACAGTTCAGATCCTTAGGAAGGTGAAACAGCCGTGTTTGCCCTCATTCTTGAGTCCCTCAGTAGTACTGAATTACTGTTTATACTCGTAATAGCACTAATATTCTTTGGTCCACGCAAGTTGCCCCAACTCGCTCGCTCGATGGGCAAGGGATTGGCCGAGTTTCGCAAAGCATCCGACGACTTCAAGCGCACGTGGGAACGCGAAGTGGCCCTCGAAGCTGCCAAGCTGGAGATGGAACCGGAAAACGCGATTCTCCCGCCAGCCGAATCCTCGTCTTTCATGGAACAAGAGCTCATGCCGGAACCCCTCGTGCAATCAGCCGATCCGGAATTGGTCGTGGCTCGCGGTCGTGAATTAGAACCACTATCTCAAACATCCGAGCCCTTGACGGACGCAGAACCAGCAATGGCAACCGCCGCAGAATCCACGGCGCCCGAGCCGCTCCGAAAACAAGAATGGATTTAAGTCATCCGCGATGTCAGCATTCCTAAGAGCCTTATCAACCAACAGAAGTAGCGAGGAAGAACAGCTCGGCGGCCAGATGTCCTTTCTGGAGCATCTGGACGAGTTGCGCCGCCGCCTGGTCCGTTCGTTTATCTTCGTCTTCGTCGCAGCCACCGCCGCATGGTTTTTGTCCGGACCGATTTACAGGTTTCTCGCCGCGCCGGTAAACCGAGCGTTGGCTGAAGCACAACGTCTCCAGGTCCCAATCAGCGGCTACAGCGGCGGTGAAACGATTGCTGCCATGACGTCGTTGAAGGAAAACGATGCGGGCCGGTACGTCTTCGCCGAAGAAACCAAACTCGGCAGCAGTCTGATACCGGCAGGCGCTTCAGTGATGGCGCGGGTATTAAAGGATGGGCAAGGCAAGCTGGCGTTGTTCACAGACGAAGCGCTTTATTCCGGCAACGCTGTGATTCCAAAGGGCGTGCGTTTACCTACTGAACTCGGATCGGCGGTCGAAGCGTATTCCGGTATCAACGATAAACTGATCGTCACCACTGCGCTCGAACCATTTTCGCTCTACATAAAGGTGTCGTTGTACGCGGCGGTCTGCGTTTCGGTGCCGTTCCTGCTGTTTCAGATTTGGGGCTTCGTCTCGCCCGGTCTTTATCCTCACGAACGCGCTTACGTGACACCGTTTATACTCTTGTCGTCGATTTCCTTCGTGTTGGGTGCCGCGTTTGCCTACTACGTCATTTTTCCGCCCGCCGCCAAATACCTGCTCGGCTTGGGAAGCGACTTCCGACTGTTGCTCAAGGCCGACGAGTATTTCGATTTCATCATCATCGTCATGCTCGGTATGGGCGTCGTCTTCCAGATGCCAGCCGTCACTTACGTTTTGGCCCGGATCGGGTTGGTCACGGCCGGTTTTCTGGTGAAGATCTGGAAAACCGCGCTGATCGTAATCATGATCGCCGCGGCGGTGCTGTCGCCGACCAACGACATTCCCAACATGCTGTTGTTTGCCGCGCCGATGATCGTGCTTTACATCGTCTCGATCTTCGTCGCCTGGATCTTCAACAAGCCGCGAACAGCAACCTGAGGGAAAGCCGTAAAACTCAACAATTTACATCGGTTTTACCCACTTTCGGGCAACTTACCTCGGCCGTTACCGCATCCTTGACTCTGTTCTCAGCGCAAGCTTAGAATCCTAAGTCTTCAACCGGTGTCCGACAGCAGTCCGTATAGCTCGTTTCGTCAACATAGGAGTTTCGTAATGTCTTACCAGAAAGTTGCTCTGCGTCTGGCTCTCATTACTGCATCAGCGTTCTTTGCCAGCCCCGCAGTTTTGACACAAGAGCAGCAGGATCCGACCAACAAGCCCCGGAACGTCAAACCAGAACTCAAAAAAGCTTACAAAGACTGGCTCGACAAAGACGTTACTTACATCATCACTGACGAAGAGCGGAAAGCGTTTAAGAAACTCGCTACCGACGACGAGCGCGAGCGATTTATCGAGGAATTCTGGCGCCGGCGCGATCCCGATCCGGATACTGACGAAAACGAGTTCAAGGAAGAGTATTACGAGCGTATCGCTTACGCAAACGAGCACTTCAGTTCCGGCATCCCCGGTTGGAAGACCGATCGCGGACGCATTTACATCATGTACGGCAAGCCGGACGAGCGCGAAACCCACCCGATGGGCGGCTCTTACGAACGCCCGTCATATGAAGGCGGCGGCTCGACAACCACTTACCCCTTTGAAATCTGGTTCTATCGCTATCTCGCCGGCGTCGGCTCGGGCATCGAGATCGAATTCGTCGACCCGACTGGCAGCGGCGAATATCGCATCGCGCGAAATGCAAACGAAAAGGACGCGATGTTGATGGTTCCGGGCGCGGGTCTTACCTTGTCCGAACAGCTCGGTCTCACCAGCAAAGCCGATCGCATTTCCGGTATGGGCGGCGTCGGCAACATGAGTTATCAGCGCGAACAGGACAGCCCGTTTTCACGCTTGCAGTTGCTCGTGGATTTGAGCCGTCCGCCGCAAGTGAAATTCAACGATCTCGCAACCGCGGTTAACACTGGTGTTGTCGAGGAGAACCCGCTTAACTTTGATCTCCGAATCGACTTTTTCCGGCAGTCAGACGAGCGCGTGATTACCGCATTCACGATCCAAGCCGAAAACAAAGATCTCGTTTTCCAGGACAGCGGTGGTCTACAGCAGGCGCGCATGAACATCTTCGCCCGCATCACTTCAGTTGCCGGCCGCCGTGTTGGCATTTTTGAGGATCCCGTCATCACGACCGCGACTGCTGAAGAACTCACCGACGCGAGAGATCGAAAGTCTGCTTATCAGAAAGCAGTTCCACTCGCGCCAGGCACGTACAAAGTGGACGTAATCGTGCGCGATGTCGCCTCCGGTGCAACCGGCTTAAAGCAACTCGGTTTCACTGTTCCTCGTTACGATCAGGAAAAACTCTCGACTTCCACAATGATTCTCGCTGCGAAGCTGGAAAGTCTTGGGGATCAACCGGCCGTGGGCCAGTTCGTCATCGGCACCACGAAAGTCATTCCGAACGTCTCGGGCGTTTACCATCGCGGTCAACCGGTTGGCGTCTATCTACAGATTTACAACGCGGGTATCGATCAAACGACGCTGCGCCCGTCAGTCGACGTCGAATACGCTCTGATGAAAGACGGCAAGGAAGTCGGCAAGCAAGCAGAAGATTGGAAAGGTCTCAGCGACGCCGGTCAGCGCCTGACACTCGCTCGCCTGATCGACACGCGCCAACTCGCCGCCGGCGATTACGAAGTCGCAATTCGCATCCGCGACCGCGTTACAGGCCAAGCGCTATCACCATCGCAAAAGTTCAGCGTGGTTCAGTAGCGCGACGAATGAACTTTTCAAGCTGGTCCAGGTAAGCCGTTCCGGCTGAGCCGAAGACGTTGTGACCCGCGCCGGGAACAATTAGCAAGTTTTTCGGTTCGTTCGCAGCCGCGAAAAGTGCGCGTCCTTCGCTCGTGGGAATAACAGGATCAGGATCTCCATGACTGATCAGAACGGGAACTCTCACCGTTCTCAGTTTCCGAGCAGACTCAAATCGATTTCTTCCAAAACCATGTAACCATGTCGGCAGCCACGGCAGCGCCGTTTCTGCCAACGAACTCGCCGAACTGAAACCCGACTCGAGTATCAGCACCCCGGATTTCCGCCGCGTCGCGGTTTCGACAGCGATCGCCGTTCCCAACGACTGACCATAGAGAACTACTGTCTCTGCCGCAGCTTTCTTATCGTTTACTACAAACTCCCACGCTGCTTCGCCATCGAGATAGAGGTCCGCCTCATCGACTGTGGCTCCCCTACTTAGGCCATAACCACGGTAGTCAAACAACAGAACACAGAATCCTCGTTTTGTGAGGCTCTCGCCCAACCAGCCGACGTTGGAGATATTCCCGCCGTTTCCGTGGAAATAAACGATGGTCGCAGTTGGAACCTCTCGTTGACCTTTGAAGTACCAACCATGCAAACGCGTTCCGTCCTTCGCCGTCAACCAGACGTCCTCGGCGCCGTTAGGAGGTAGAACTCGGTCGTCCACGTTGAGCCGCACGGGATGAAACGTCATCGACGACTCAAGCCAACGCAAGCCGTACACGAAAGCCGCTCCGCCGAATAGCAGTGCAACGGTCAGGGACACGCCAATGTGAGTCAACCGATTCAGATGATAAGATACGACGGAAATGGCACAGAAGGTTGAATTAATCGGGCTCTCCCAGCCGGAACTGGTCGAGTTTGTCGAAGAGTTGGGAGAACCGGCGTATCGCGGGCGACAGGTATTTGGCGCACTTCACCACCGGCGCTTGCGCGGTTTCGATGAGATGACGGATTTGCCGAAGGACCTGCGCGCGCGGCTGAATGAAGTCGGACACGCTGCTACACTCAGGGTTGAATCGCGCTACATCTCTTCCGATGGCACGCGGCGCTATCTGATGAAAACGCACGACGGTCTTCCGGTCGAGACGGTTTTTATTCCCGAGGAACGCCGCGACACGATCTGTTTCTCGTCACAATCAGGTTGCCCGTTGCAGTGCACGTTTTGTCTCACGGCCCAACTCGGTCTGTTACGGTCATTAACGCCGGGCGAGATCGTCGAGCAGATCTTGATTGCGCTTAACGATGCTTACGGCGCCGGCGTGAAGCCGCCACGCGGCACGAACCTCGTGGGTATGGGCGCCGGTGAACCGTTTCTCAATTTCGACTCGTTGCTCAAAGCGCTGCACATCATGGCCGATCGCAATGGTCTCTACATCGTGCCCAATCGCGTCACGATCTCGACCGCCGGAATCGTTCCGAGGATCCTCGATCTCGCCCAAGTAAGCGATCGTCCACATCTCGCGATCTCGTTGGCCGCCGCAACAAATGAGCTACGAAACCAGTTGATGCCCATCAACAAACGTTGGTCGCTCGAAGAGTTGCTCAAAGCCTGCAAGGTGTTTGAAAAAACATTGAAACCCGGCGAGCTGTTCACTTTCGAGTACGTCATGCTCGCGGGTATCAACGATTCAGAAGAACAAGCGCGACAACTCGCAAATCTGCTAAACCGCCATGGTCTGAAAGTAAAAGTAAACCTAATTCCCCACAATCCGGCCGATCCGCTTCCCTATCAGCCTTCGCCGGAAGAAACCGTCGCCCAGTTCAAGAAAATTTTGGAGTCGAAAGGCATCCACGCCTACGTGCGACGCCCGCGCGGCCGTGATATTTTCGCCGCCTGCGGGCAACTGGCAGCGCGCCAGGAAACACTTAACAGTTGCAAAGAGACCACTTCTATCGGAGCCCGTAATTAATGCTTAATCACTCGAAACTCTTTTCCATACTCCTTCTCCTCATTCTGCCTGCGACTCTTTACGCTCAGTCCGCGTCGGACATCAACGTCAACGGCTCTATTGCGCCCGACAAGATCAAAAAAGGCCGCACTGTAAAAGGCACCGTCGTGATGGACATTCCCTCCGGCCTGCACGTCCAATCGAGCAAACCACTGGATAAATATCTGATCGCCACCAAACTCGACATCGAAACTCCGTCGGGAATGCGGGTTGGACCAATCACCTATCCACGCGCAGTCATGCGCAAGCTGAAGTTTTCGAAGGACGCCGTGGCTGTTTACGAAGGCCGGACGATGATCCGTTTCAATCTGATGGTGCCCGCAAACTACAACGGCTCCTCCGGCGAGATCAAAGGCAAGCTGCGATTTCAGGCGTGCAACGACGAGTCGTGCTTCCCGCCGGTGACACGCGAAGTGAAGATGTGGCTCAACGTGGAGTGACCTGGTCTTTGCCAATCACGGCCATCAGCCGCCCGACTTTTCCATGCAACTTCTTTTCCTGGCGATACGAGAAGAAGAGATCCGTGCGACACATCGTGCAGAGCGGCGCGATATGAATTCGATCCGGTCGCACTCCAATCGATTCTAATTGCGTTCGATTCGCTTTCAGCAGATCGACGAGGGCGTGTCCGGGACGTGTCGGCGTAAACAAGTCGGCGTCATACGAAAAACGGCTGGTAAACGCTTCGATCACGTCCGCGCCGACTTCATAACAACATGGCCCAGCCGACGCGCCGATCGCAACGCGCAAGTCTTCCGGTCGCGCGCCGTATTCGTCAGCCAAACGTCTTACACCGGCGAGTGCCGCTGTTTCCAACGTTCCGCGCCAACCTGCATGCACAGCCGCAAACGAACGCGTCCGCGGATCGCCAATGAGAACCGGCACGCAATCAGCCGTCTTCACACCGGCCAGCACGCCATCAGCATTACTCACGATCACATCGCAGTAGATCGTCTCGCCAAGTTGATCTTCAGCGAGCTTCGCTTCCGCGACCGATCCGACGACGCGCACATCCGCACCGTGGACCTGCCAACAACCCGCGAGGGACCACTGGCCCGGAAAAAGCTTGAGAAAGCGGCGACGATTCTCCAGAATGTTCTCCGCTGCGTCGTCGTGAAAGCCGGCGAGACTGAGCGAGTCATGCGGCATTGCGCTGACGCCGCCAAGACGCGTCGAAAAGCCATTTACAAAACCGTCCTGTTCCAACGGACGGCAGACAAGTGCGCGCAGGCCGTTGAGTTCGCGCCAGTAAAATCCTGCTTGGGTTAGTTGTTCGTCAGTCGTGATCGTTTCCATCGGCATAGACATTATCGAAGTTGCACGAATTCGCGAAGTGCTGCTGCGCACGCCGCGTTTCACCGATCGCGTGTTCACGCGCGCCGAACGCGAATATTGCGACAGTCGCGGCGTCGTGGCCCCGCAGCATTATGCCGCGCGCTTCGCCGCCAAAGAAGCGGCTTTGAAAGCATTGCAAACGGGCTGGAGAGGTGGAATCAGTTGGCAGGACGTCGAGGTTTCAGCACGCGACAGCGGCGCGCCTTACCTGATCTTCACAGGCGAGGTGCTGACAATTTTTCAAAAATTTAACGCCACGGCAGCACACCTTTCGCTGTCACACACAAGCGAGCACGCAATCGCTCAGGTCATCTTAGAACGTTGAGTTCGTTTACGAGTGTCTTTTTGCCACTGAAGTCTGTGTCTATCCGTGTCCTTCCGCGGCTAACTTCAACTGCAACAGAAGTCGTTCTCGATTGAGTGGTCTCCTCAGCAAACGGACTAACCTGCACCGGCAAATTCCCATGCAAATAACACTCGAGATGCGGCGCCTCGGCTTCAGTCACCGCGATCAACTCCCGCAGCGGACAACTCAAGGTCGATAACAAACCCGTCGTAGTATCAATCTCGACAAACTTGATGCCTTCCGGACACTCGAAGTTCTCGCCACCTAAGTCCGGCCGCATCGCGATCGCGCCTTTCATAAATTGTACCCAAGCCGGCAGCGCAGCTTCAGCGCCCGTCAAACCCAGTTGCGTGTTGTCGTCGTAGCCAATCCAAACAACGCAAACAAGATTCGGCGAGTAGCCGACAAACCATCCATCGCGCGACGTGCCGGTTTTTCCGGCGATCGCCGTTCCTGGTATCGCGCCGCGAGCTTTGCGCGCAGTGCCGCGCTCGATCACACCCGCGAGCATGTTGGTGATGACGTAAGCGGTTGCCGGACTGACTACCTGAGGTGTGCTGTTTTCCGGCAGATGTGCCGCGGGCGGCTCGTCAATGCTCGCGATCACTTTCGGATCGACGCGCTTGCCTTCGTTGACAAAAGCCGCATACGCCGAAGCGAGTTGAAGCGGCGTCACTTCTTCGGTGCCCAACGCAAGCGCCGGATAGCGCTCCGGCTTCGGCAGACCAAACGCGGCGGCGATATTTGCGATACGCGCGAGACCGGTTTGCAGCGCGACATCAACCGTGACGACGTTGAGTGATTTGACGAGGCCCGTACGCATCGTCACCTCGCCCATCGAATAACCGCCGCCGTAATTCGCGGGCCGGTACGTGCGATTGCGGTCGTAAACAAACTCGCGCGGCGCGTCCATGAAGAGTTGCACCGGCGACATGCCGTCTTCAACAGCGGCAGCATAAACGAACGGTTTGAACGTCGAACCCGGTTGACGACGCGCGTCGGTCGCGCGGTTCAATTGCGAGGCCGCATAGTCGCGTCCGCCGACCATCGCGAGTACGTTGCCAGTGTGCGGATCGAGAGCGACCAACGCGGCTTGCGGTTTCTTCTCGTGATCTTTGAAGCGTTCTAACTGTTTCCTCAGCGCTTGCTCGGCGAGATCCTGCAACTCAAGATCAATCGTCGTGTACACGCGTGTTCCGCTTGAAGAATCAACAATCCGGTTCACGTAATCGACAAAGTACGGCGCGAGCGAATTGTCGAGATCGAGGTGAGACGTGACGTTGACTGGTTCCGCTGAAGCTGCTTCGTTCTGCTCGCGCGTGATCGCGCCGTTCTGTTGCATCGCAGCGAGCACCGTATTTCTGCGAACCTGCGCGGCTGCGGGATTGCGCAATGGCGAGTAGTGCGCCGGACTCTGAATCATTCCCGCGAGCGTAGCGGCTTCGGCGAGCGTGAGATCGTGTAGTTTTTTGCCAAAGAACACTGCCGCAGCTTCCTTCACGCCGCGCACGGAGACAGCACCGCGTTGGCCCAGATAGATCTCGTTGCAATAGAGCGCAAAGATGTCTGTCTTTGAAAGGCGCCGTTCGAGGGCGAGCGCCAGCATCGCTTCAGCGTACTTGCGTTGCAGCGTCTTCTCCGGCGAGAGATACGTGTTTTTGATAAGTTGCTGCGTAATCGTCGAACCGCCCTGCCCCAACTTTTCGTCGCCGGCATTTCTCAGCAACGCACGCGTGAGACCATTCACATCCACGCCCGAGTGATCGAAAAAGCGTCGATCTTCAATCGCCAGGATCGCCTGCACCAACATCGGCGGAATCTCATTATAACTCAACGCCTCACGCTTGCCGCCTTTTGACGAAGGATCGTTCGACAACACCTCCGGCTCGAGCATGAACGAATCCAGCCCGACGCCGTCTCCGCTCAACTCAACGATCTCATCTCCCCTAAACCCAACGCGCACAACCGCCGGTTGCTTTCGACTGCTGTTGCCCGGCCGAATCTCAACCGCTGACTCGCTAACGATAAAACTTCCACTCCAAACGTTGCTGGCGCTGGTCTCCAGGTAACCGGCACGGCTCAACCCATTAACCAGCTTCTCGCGTGACAGTTTCTGACCAACCTGCAAAACGCGCGGAGCCGCGTACAAGCCCGGCCTGCTCGTCAGATAGCCACTTGCCAATCGTGCTTCGATGATTTGTGAGTAGTTTTGGTAAGAACGGACAAGAGCGGCGCCGCCCAGCGCAGTCGCCACGACAACCACAAGGACGCCGAACCGGATGAGACGTCGCGACACGTGCGCCAGCCACGCGACCGCACGAGCGTCGGGCACGGATGTAACCTCGATTGCCACCTATCCTCGCAACCCTTCAGTGCTTCTCAATTTTGTATGCTTTTATTAAACGCTTAACGCGTGAGGATTTTTAGAAAACTCGATTAGCTCGAGAATCTCGGGCACAGCTTCAAGCCCGGCCTCGTAGCCGGCACCGATCAATTCTTCAGCACGGCGCATCTGGTCCCAGCGAATGTGTCCGACTTTCGGCTTGATTACGAAGTCACACAAAGAGTGATGATGATCCGAAACTGCCCTTTGGATCACCATCATCGACTGCAGCCACACGCCAATCACCGAACCTGAAGACCCAAAAAAGGTCGCTCCTGCGGCATTCACATCCACTGCAATCACGATATCCGCGCCAAACGAACGCGCCACCGCCGCCGGAATGACAGCCACCAAACCTCCATCGACTAGTTGCCGTCCCTGTTCATCCGTCACCGGTACGTACAAACCCGGAATGGTGCAACTGGCCCGAATCGCAAACGGCACGTCACCGCGATCGCGAAGCACCACGGCACTGCCGGTTTTCAAATCAGTCGCCACCGCGGCAAAAGGCACCAGCAAATCTTCAAAGCGGGTGATCGGCAAACGGTCCCGAAGATATTTTTCGAGCCGCGCATTACTTTGAAATCCCCATCGCGATATCGTCATCCGCCCAACCTTCCGCCAACGCATGTCGCGTCCGAGTTCCTCGATCTGGTCCAACGACATGCCCGAAGCGAAGGCGCCGCCAACGAGCGATCCTGCTGACGTTCCCGCGATAAAATCGATTGGAATTTTGTTTTCTATGAGGGCGCGCATCGCACCGACGTGCGCCATGCCGCGTGCGGCGCCACCGGAAAGTGCAAGGCCGATGGTTGGACGATCGATACTCACCTGACTACACCTGACTCAACATCACAATCTCGGCACGTTCGCGAGCCGTATCCAAAAAGGCATCGATTTCAGACTCGATCTTTGATTCCGTTAACGTTTGTTCGATCTCGGCGCGTGCCTGGTCCAGCGTGGGCACGATGCGTCCGGGCGAACGTGAACGGAAACGCGGCACGTAAACGTCGCGATAATAGTCGGCGATCTCTTTTTGGCTGATCACTACAAAATTACGAAAACGGAAATCGAGGTACTTTTCCATCTTCAATCGCTGCT
>Ga0196977_1000578_pt1 | contig 18297 bp, 17 predicted proteins | sample S3v_1013CmetaG_FD_148634 | JGI IMG/M metagenome (GOLD analysis project Ga0196977, IMG submission 148634) | Soil microbial communities from Anza Borrego desert, Southern California, United States - S3+v_10-13C | ecosystem: Environmental > Terrestrial > Soil > Desert | place: USA: California...
GGCGACCAGCACCTTCATCACCCGGGGTTCGAGGCGGATGCGCTCGGCGCCGTCGAGCACCGAGAGCAGCGCCGGCTCGACCTTCAGCGGGCCGAGGGAAAAGGAGGGAGCTTCGGCCAGCGGGCGCCGGAGCGATCCTATCGAAGCGTAGGAGTCGTCCACGACGCGCCCCACCCGGTTACAGGCGGGAGTCTAGTCGCCGGCCGGCGAACTGCAAAGCTAACCGAGCGCGTTCCGGACCGCTGCGGCCGCGGCAAATGGCGTCAGGGCCACGGCCGCGAGGCTGTAGGCGGCGAGGAAGGCGAAGGCCGAGGTCCAGGTCATGCCGGCCGCGAAGGCCTCCAGCGCCCCGGCCCCGAAGATCACCGGCGGGGCGAAGAGCGGCAGGACGACCACGGCGATCAGAACCCCGCCGCGTTTGGCGCCGAGCGCCAGGGCCGCGCCCATGGAGCCGACGAAGGCGAAGCCCAGGCCGCCGATCAGGGCGGCGGCGAAGACCAGCGGCAGCAGCGCCTGGGGCGTTCCGAGCATGACCGCGGCGATGGGCGCGGCGACGGCCAGCGGCAGGCCGCCGGCGATCCACTGCGCCAGTCCCTTGGCCAGGGCCACCAGCTCCAGCGGGACGGGGCCGAGCGCCAGCAGGTCCAGCGCCCCGTCCTCGAAGTCGCGTTCGTAGAGGCGTTCGAGGGAGAGCAGGGTGGAGAGCGCAAGCGCGATCCAGGCCACACCGGGGCCGACGGCGCGCAGCCGCTCCGGGTCCGAACCGACGGCCAGCGGCACGAGCGCCGCGACGCAGGTGTAGAAGCCGCAGGCGAGCAGGGCTCCGCCGCCGCGGCCCCAGGCCAGGTCCAGCTCGCGCTTCAGCAGGGTGACGAAGCCGCTCACAGCGCCAGCTCCCGCGACTTCACCGGCAGGGGGTCGTGGACGGCGGCCAGCACCAGGCCGCCGGTCTTGAGGTGCGCCGCCGTCAGGGCACCCACGCGCTCGCGCCAGCGGGCGTCCAGCGGAGCCAGCGGTTCGTCGAGCAGCCACAGGGGACGGGGCGAGGCGATCAGCCGGCCCAGCGCCAGGCGCCGCCGCTGGCCGGCGGAGAGCTTGCGGGTCTCGAGCTTGAGCAGCGGCTTCAATTCGAGCGCATCGATCGCCGCCTCGACGCCGGCGTTGTCGGCCCCGGTCCAGGCGGCCTGGAAGCGGAGCTCCTCGTCCGCCGTGCGGGTCGGTTTGAGGCCGTCCTGGTGGCCGAGCAGGTGCAGGCCGCCCGAGCGCGCCTCCTCGGCTTCCAGCGGTCCCGAATCGCCCGCGAATCCTACCGAACCTGCCTCCGGGCGGATCAGGCCCGCGATGCAGCGCAGCAGCGAGGTCTTGCCCGAGCCGTTGGCGCCCGTCAGCGCCACGGCCTCGCCGGCGGCGACCGCGAAGTCGAGCCCCGCGAACAGGCTTCGCCCGCCCCGCGCCACGGCCAGGGATTCGCCGGTCAGCCGGGCGATCATGCCGGGCCGCCGGAATTCCATGGCGCTGACAGGGATAAGTCCTTCACCTCAGGCCAAGCTCGGTCTAAGAGGTCCCCGGCCGCGCCGGGCAAACGCCGCGCCGGCGGGAATCCTGTGCATCCCCGTCTCAAGCGCGCGAACCCGGGACCGATTGTCGGTCGGCCTTGCGACAAGAAGGATCTCCCATGCCGTCCATCGATACGTTCAAAGCCCGCCGGGACCTCTCCGTCGGGCGCAAGAAGTACGTCTATTACAGCCTTGCCGCCGCCGAGGAAGCCGGTCTGACCGGCGTTTCGAAGCTGCCGCGCTCGATGAAGGTGCTGCTGGAGAACCTGCTGCGCAACGAGGACGGGGTTTCGGTCACCGGCGAGGACATCCGCGCCGTGGCCGCCTGGCTCGACGCTTCCAACCGCGGCGTGGTCGAGCACGAGATCGCCTTCCGCCCCGCGCGGGTGCTGATGCAGGACTTCACCGGCGTGCCCGCGGTGGTCGACCTGGCCGCCATGCGCGACGCCATGACGGCGCTGGGCGCCGACCCGACCAAGATCAATCCGCTGAATCCCGTCGACCTGGTCATCGACCACTCGGTGATGGTCGACCACTTCGGCGCGGCTTCCTCGTTCAAATTGAACGTCGACAAGGAATACGAGCGCAACATCGAACGCTACCGGTTCCTGCGCTGGGGCTCCTCGGCCTTCAACAACTTCCGCGTCGTGCCGCCGGGCACCGGCATCTGCCACCAGGTGAACCTCGAGCACCTCGCCCAGACGGTGTGGACCGGCGAAGAGGGCAAGACCACCGTCGCCTATCCCGACACCGTGGTCGGCACCGACAGCCACACCACCATGATCAACGGCCTGGCGGTGCTGGGCTGGGGCGTGGGCGGCATCGAGGCCGAGGCGGCCATGCTGGGCCAGCCGATCCCCATGCTGCTGCCCGAGGTCGTCGGCTTCCGCCTGACCGGCGCCCTGCCGGAGGGCGCGACGGCCACCGACCTGGTGCTGACCGTCACCCAGATGCTGCGCAAGCTGGGCGTGGTCGGCAAGTTCGTCGAGTTCTTCGGCCCCGGCGTGCAGAACCTGACCATCGAGGACCAGGCGACCATCGCCAACATGGCGCCGGAGTACGGCGCCACCTGCGGCTTCTTCCCGGTGTCGGCGGCGACCATCGAATACCTGACCGCCACGGGGCGGGCCAAGGAGCGCGTGGCTCTGGTCGAGGCCTACGCCAAGGCGCAGGGGCTGTGGTCCGACGCCGACGCCGAGGCGCCCGAGTTCACCGCCACCCTCGAGCTCGACCTCGGCGAGGTGCAGCCGTCCCTGGCCGGCCCGCGCCGTCCGCAGGACCGCGTGCTGCTGACCGAAGCCGCGGCGGCCTTCGAGACCGCCATGGGCGAGACCTTCGGCAAGTCCGGCGACACCTCCGCCCGCGTGAAGGTGAAGGGCGAGAAGTTCGACGTCGGCCACGGCGACGTGGTCATCGCCGCCATCACCTCCTGCACCAACACCTCCAACCCGAGCGTGCTGATCGCGGCAGGCCTGGTGGCCCAAAAGGCCAACAAGCGCGGCCTCAAGGTGAAGCCCTGGGTGAAGACCTCGTTGGCGCCGGGCTCGCAGGTGGTCACCGACTACCTTGAGAAGTCGGGGCTGCAGAAAGACCTCGATGCGCTGGGCTTCAACCTGGTCGGCTACGGCTGCACCACCTGCATCGGCAACTCCGGCCCGCTGCCGGAGGCCATCTCGGCCGCCATCACCGAGGGCGATCTGGTCGCCACCTCTGTGCTCTCGGGCAACCGCAACTTCGAAGGCCGGGTGAACCCGGACGTCCGCGCCAACTACCTGGCGTCGCCGCCGCTGGTCGTGGCCTACGCCCTGGCCGGTTCCATGCGCATCGACGTCGCCACCCAGCCGCTGGGCAAGGACGCCAAGGGCAAGGACGTCTTCCTGAAGGACATCTGGCCGACCTCGGCCGAGATCGCCGCCATCCAGCGCAAGACCGTGACCAACGAGCTGTTCGCCAAGCGCTACAAGGACGTCTTCAAGGGCGACAAGAACTGGCAGGGCATCAAGGTGGCCGGCGGCCAGACCTACGCCTGGGACGGCGCCTCGACCTATGTGCAGAACCCGCCCTACTTCGAGGGCATGTCGATGGAGCCGGCGCGCGTCACCGACATCGTCGAGGCCCGGGTGCTGGGCGTGTTCGGCGACTCCATCACCACCGACCACATCTCCCCGGCCGGCTCGATCAAGAAGACGTCGCCGGCGGGCGAGTACCTGACCAACCACGGCGTCGACGCGCTCGACTTCAACTCCTACGGCGCGCGCCGCGGGAACCACGAAGTGATGATGCGCGGCACCTTCGCCAACATCCGGATCCGCAACAAGATCACGCCGGACATCGAAGGCGGGGTGACCAAGCACTTCCCGTCCGGCGAGGTCATGTCGATCTACGACGCGGCCATGCGCTACCAGTCCGAAGGCCGCAACCTGGTGGTCTTCGCCGGCAAGGAATACGGCACCGGCTCGTCGCGCGACTGGGCCGCCAAGGGCACCCGCCTGCTCGGCGTGCGCGCCGTCATCGCCGAGAGCTACGAGCGCATCCACCGCTCCAACCTGGTCGGGATGGGCGTAGTGCCGCTGCAGTTCAAGGTCGAGGGCTGGGCCAAGCTGGGCCTCACCGGCGAGGAGATCGTGACCATCCGCGGCCTGGAGACGGTGCGTCCCCGCCAGGAGCTGATGGTCGAGCTGTTCCGCCCGTCGGACGGCCGCATGGCCCGCTTCCCGGTCCGCTGCCGCATCGATACCCCCACCGAGCTGGAATACTTCAAGGCCGGCGGGGTGATGCCCTACGTGCTGCGCAACCTCGCCCGCGCCGGCTAGTCGGCCGGATAAGGGCTTGCACGGCAAAGCTCGAGCGGCTTTGCTCGGCTCCGGCCTGGCGCGGCTCTCACGCATTGGTGAGCGGCGCGCGAGCGGGGGATAGGGTTTAAGGTCACGCCATGAGGCGTTTCGCGCTCGGATCGCTGTTGCTTCTGCTCGCCCTGCCGCTGGCCGGCGGGGCCGCGACCGCGCGCCCGACCTCGGCCCCGGTGGTGGTCGAGCTGTTCACCGCCCAGGGCTGCTCCGACTGCCGCGAGGCCAACCAGCTGCTCATGCGCCTGGCCGACCAGCCGGACGTCATCGCGCTCACCTTTGCGGTCGACTACTGGGACTACCTCGGCTGGAAGGACACCTACGCCCGGCCCGAATTCGCCGCCCGCCAGCGCGCCTACCGCAAGGCCATGAACCTGCGCGACGTCTACACGCCGCAGATCGTGGTCGACGGCAAGCGCCAGCTCACCGCCGTCGAGGCCGACGAGGTCGAGGCCGCGGTGCGCGAGGAGGCCCGCCGCGACGTCTATCCGCCGGAGATGCGCTTCATGGGCCGTGACCGCGTCGCCGTCGGCTCGGGCCGCATGCCCAAGGGCGGCGCCTCGGTCTGGCTGGTGCGCTACGACGCCCATCCGCAGGACGTCACCGTGCGCAAGGGCGAGAACCGCGGCCAGGTGGTGCGCCACGGCAATGTGGTGCGCGAGCTCACCCGGCTCGGCCAGTGGCGCGGCCGCCCGGCCGTCTACCGGATCCCGAAGACCCGCTCGGCCGAGCTGAAGACCGTGGTCATCGTCCAGGCCGACCGCTCCGGCGCGGTCCTCGCCGCCGGCCGGCGCTAGGGCGCCGTGATCTGGCCGTTCGGGCCGAAGCCCTTCCTGGAACCCGAGATCGAGGACTGGCACCTCGAGACCTGGGCCTGGCTGCTGCGCAACCTCGGCGGGCTGGAGGAGCTGCGCGAGGCCCTGCTGGTGCTTCCCCGCGCCGAGTTCTTCCCGGCCAGCGACAAGACCGGCGAGGAGCGGGCCCATCACCTGTTCCAGACCGTCCGCGAGCTGGCCGGCATGGAGCAGTGGCCGGCGGTCCTCTCCGTACAGCCCGACTACATGACCCCGGCGGGAACCTTTTCGAGCGTGGTCCCCGGCACGACCACGCCGGCCCCCAGGGACGCAGGCCCGGGCGAGTGGGAGGCCCTGGTCACCTACAATCCGCGCCTGCTCAACGATCCGGGCGGACTGGTGGCGACCTTCGCCCACGAGCTGTCGCACTACAAACTCGGCTACGTCGAGGAGTCTCCGCCCGGCGGGCATGAGCTGCACGAACTGGCCACCGACCTGACCGTGGTCTTCCTCGGCTTCGGGGTGTTCGGGGCGCAGACGGCCGTGCGCGTCCACGGCGGGGCGATCCACTGGCAGGGTTATCTCAGCCCGCGCGGCTGGGCCTTCGCCCTCGCGGTCTTCCTGCTGCTGCGCGACGAGTCGCCCGAGCCGCTCCGGCCCCACGTCGACGTGAGGGTGTGGGAGGATCTGCTCCAGGCCATCGCCTACCTGGAGCGCGATCCCGAGCGGCTCGCCCGCGTGCTGCCCTAGTTCAGCACCGTCGTGGTCGTGCTGGCCGCCTCGATTGAGTAGCGGCCGGTGGCGCCGACGTCCCAGGCCGCGATGATGACGTAGTAGCTGCCGGCCGGCAGGTCGTCGCTCATCTCGACCGTGTAGCCGCCGTTGGCGTCGGGCGGACCCATGGCCACGGTCTCGGTCAGCTTCTCGCGGTTGGAGTCGAGGATCACGATGGCCGGCTTGAAGCCCTGCGAGCGCACCGTGATCACCGTGCCCTTCCCCTCCTGAACGGTCAGGGGATAGGCGTCGTAATACTGGCCGGTGGCCAGCTTCTCGTCAGAGGTCGACAGCGAGGTCTCCTCGTCGGCCGCGGCTTGGGCCGAGGGTGCGTCGGGCTGCGGCGCAGCCGCCGGCGGGGCCAGGTTCGACGAGGCGTTGGCGGCGGGCGCCGCGGCAGCGTCGTCGTCGGTGGCGCCGGCCTTGTCCTTGCCGCCGCCGCAGGCGGCGAGCACGGCGCAGGCGGCGAAAGCCGCCCATCGGTTGGTGGTCATCATGGTTGCTCTCCCCTTCCCGCGCATCAGCCGAAGGCCGCGCGGAGTTCCTTAAGCACGGCGATGGCGCCGCAAACGTCGTCGAACATCATCTTCGCCCGCTGCTGGCCGGCGGTGGACTGGAACATCGAGCCGGGCTCGAAGCGGTTGCCGCCGGTGATGGCGAACAGCACCTCGTTGCCGCCGACGAAGCCGAACACCTTGCCGTTCCTGCCGCGCAGCTCGAGCAGGCGGTTCTGCAGCTGGGAGCCGAGCAGGCCCATGGCGATCGAGGGGTTGGTCGAATAGACCTCGAAGCGCTTCTCGAACTCCGGGTTGGAATCGAATTTCACCCGCTGCATGCCCGGGCCCGGCTTGAAGAAGTTGAACAGGCCCTTGTCGGGGGTGATCACGGTCGTGTCCTGGGAGCCCTTGCCGGTCTCGAAGCCGTACATCTGACCCTGGAAGATGACCTGCTTGTTCTTGCCCGAGCCCGTCGACAGCGCCGCCTCGTAGATGGCGAACGACTTGCCGTCGTCGAACTTGCCGCGGAACAGGTCGGTGAAGGTCTCCTCCGACAGCCAGCCGCCGAACAGCGCCTTGCGGACCCCTATGTAGTGCGGCGGCTCGAAGCGCTCGGCGGCGTACTCCATGCCGCCGCGGGCGGCCAGCGCCTCCAGCACCGGCTGCTTCAGCCCGCGCCGCGCCTTCTCCAGCGGCCCAAGCGCCAGGATGAAGGTGCCGGCGATGCCGACGACGAACACGATGCCGCCGAGGAATTCGGCCGCGTTGAAGGCCAGCACGGCCAGCACCAGGGTGGCGACGATGCCGCCGACCAGGAACATCCAGAACTTCTTCACCGCCGCCGAACGGGCCGTCTCGATGCCCTCGATCTGTGTCTTCACCGGATCGGCGTTGCAGATCTCCTCGAAATGCGCGGCGGTGAATTCGGTCATGGCGCTCTCCCCAGGGCCAAGGCGAAGCAGGATGCGGCAGGGCGCCGCATCCGGATGCATAACCCCCGGACGGGAAAAAGCAAAACAGAGTTCTTCGGGAAAACGCCGGTTACTGCGCGGCGCACAAAAAACGCCCGCGCAACCGGAGGGGGGAGGGGGTCGCGCGGGCGTCTTTCGCTAGGAGGGTTTGTCGACCGACCGGAGCCCCGGCAAAATCCAGGGGGGCTGGGGGGGCTGTTCAGGATCCGGGACTAAGCAGGTGACCCCGACCGGCCGACACCCAACAATTCGCGGGGCAACCGGGCGCGCCAAAGACCGAATTGGGACCATTTCGTGTCTCAGGATGTATTCGCCTTAATCTTTGCGCGGCCGTGCCGAGCCCGCCACACGGCGAAGCTCGATCCGAGTCCCGCCGATCCTGGCCCGCGACGGTTGAGCACGCTTCCCGACCGGACGGAAACCGCGTTAGGCTCATGCCGATGAGTCTCGACGCCTGGATACCCAGCGCCCAGCCGGGGGCAGTCTTCTTCGACCGGCCCGAACTCGAACGCATCCTCAGGCTCTACGGGCGCATGGTCGCCGCCGGCGAGTGGCGCGACTACGGCATCGACGTGCTGACCGGGGCGGTCAGCTTCTCGATCTTCCGCCGCACCGCCGAGGCCCCGCTCTACCGCATCGAGAAGCGCCCGGCGCTGGCCCGCAAGCAGGGAGCCTGGGCGGTGATCGGCTCCGGCGGCCACGTTCTCAAACGCGCCCACGAGCTGGAGCCCCTCCTCAAGTATTTCGACCGCAAGCGCCTGTCGGTGGTGTGACGGCGGGCCTGAAACGGAAAAGCGCCCCGGCGGTCTCCCGCCGGGGCGCTTCGTATCCGGTATCCGTCCGGATCAGCGACGCATGCCGATGATCATCAGGATGAAGCGGAACAGGTTCACGAACTGGATGAAGAGGCTCAGCGCCGCGTCGTAGGACACGATCTTCTGCGCTTCCTCGTCGCCCAGGGTGGCGTAGTAGGCCATCTTCATGCCCTGGGTGGTGGCCGCGATCAGGCCGGCGGTCAGCAGGATGCCGATGCCGCACATGATCATCAGGAACATCGGGCTGACGCCGCCCAGGAACGGGATGATCAGGGCCGAGATGACCAGGCCCCACATGGCCATGCCCATGAAGTTGCCCATCGGGCCCAGGTTGCGCTTGGTGATGTAGCCGATGAGGCTCAGGCCTCCGAAGCTGACCGCGGTGGCCAGCAGCGCGATGGCGATCAGCGGGCCGGTGTAGACGGCCAGGTAGATCGCCGACGAGGCGCCGATCAGCGCCACGATGGCCCAGTAGATGAACATCGCGCCCGCCAGCGAGCGCATGAAGAAGTTCGAGATCAGGATCAGGCCCAGCGGCGCGAGGCCGACGATCCAGCCGAGCGGGCTGTAGCCGCGGAACTGGCCGCCCTCGATGTTGTACATGGCCTCCATGAAGGCGGGCGTCGTGGAGCCGAAGTAGGCCACGGCCGCGGCCACCAGCAGGCCCAGGCCCAGCTTGTTGTAGATGCCGAGCAGGAACTTGCGCAGGCCCTGGTCGACCGACATGTCGGCCGCACTGGGGACGGCGACTTCGTGTCCGTGGTAATCGCTCATTGCGACGAGTCTCCCTTCAGGCCCTCGAACGGGACCGCTGGCGCATTATGTGGCCCCGCTCCCCGATTTGCGCAAGCATTCCAAGGGTTCTCCGAAGCAGTTCCGCCCATTAGGGTCGCTCCCATGATCCGCCTGTTCGCCGCTGTCGAGATCCCGCCCGAGATCGCCGCCGGCCTGGAACGCCGCCAGCAGGGCCTTCCCGGGGCGCGCTGGCACGACGCCGAGGCGCTGCACCTGACCCTCCGGTTCTTCGGCGACGTCAGCGAGGACATCGCCGCCGAGATCGACCAGGCCCTGGCCGCCATCGGCTTCCCGGCCTTCGAGCTGACGCTCGCGGGCGTGGGGGCCTTCGGCGAGGGCGGCGACGTGCGCGCGGTCTGGGCCGGCGTCGAGCCCAGCCCCGCTCTCGACGAACTGCACCAGCGCTGCGAGGCGGTGGCCCGCCGCGTCGGCCTGCCGCCGCCCGACAAGCGGACATACAGGCCCCACGTCACCCTGGCCTATCTGCGCCGCCCCGATCCCGACCGGGTCGCGGCCTGGATCGCCAACCACAACCTTCTCCGCTCGCCGGCGTTTCCGGTCGGCTGGTTCGGCCTCTATTCCAGCTGGCTCAGCAAGGACGGCTCGCGCTACGAGCTGGAGCGCGAATATCCGCTTACGGGGACCCGATGACCGCCCGACCGCTGCGCTCCGTCCTGTTCGTGCCCGGCATCAACCTCTCGGCCATCGCCAAGGCCCGCACGCTCGAGGCCGACGCGGTGATCCTCGACCTCGAGGACGCGGTCGGCCCCGACATGAAGACCGGCGCGCGCACCGCGGTGAAGGCGGCGATCGCCGAGGGCGGCTTCCGCGCCCCGCTGGTCGCCGCGCGGGTCAACGGCGCCGACACGCCCTGGGCGCGCGACGACATCGCCGCCGTCGCCGCGGCTGCGCCCGACGCCATCCTGATCCCCAAGGTCGGGTCGGCCGGCGCGCTGAAGGAGGCGCGGGAGCGCATCACCGCCGCCTCGGGATCGGGCGTGCGGCTGTGGGCCAACATCGAGACCTGCCTGGGCGTGCTGGAGGCGCGCGATATCGCCGGCGTCGCCGCCACCGTCGGCCTCGATGCGGTGGTGTTCGGCCAGAACGATCTGTCGCGCGACATGGGCCGGCGGCCGTCGAAGGACCGGCGCATGCTGCACACGGCCATGGGCATGACCGTGCTGGCCGCCCGCGCCGCCGGCCTGGCGGCCATCGACGGGGTGTTCAACGACTTCACCGATCTCGCCGCCTTCGAGGCCGAGTGTCTCGAAGGCCGCGCCTACGGCTTCGAGGGCAAGGCGGTGATCCACCCCGCCCAGATCGAGGCCGCGAACCGCATCTTCGGCCCCGACGCGGACGATGTCGCCTGGGCCCAAGCGGTGGTCGCCGCCTTCGGAGATCCGGCCAACGCCGGGCTCGGCGCGGTGAAGGTGATGGGGGGCATGGCCGAGCGCCTGCACCTCGACCAGGCCGAGCGCATCCTCGCGACCGCGGGCGTCCCGCCCCTCGCGCCGGCGATGCAGGACGGCGAGGGCGCGCCGCCGGCCTCGAAGGTGGACATCGCGCCGAAGGACTAGACCCTGCCGGCCGTCGCTACCGCTTCACCGCCATGGTCACCCCGTCGCCTACGGTGGCGAGCGTCATCTCCACCCGCGCGTCCGCGTGGATCGCCGCCGCCAGGCCGCGGAGCGCCACGGTGTCCGGATCGGTTTCGTCCGGATCGGCCACCCGCCCCGACCAAAGCATGTTGTCGATCAGGATCAGGCCGCCCGGCCGCAGCAGGGTCAGGCAGCGCTCGTAGTAGGCCGGGTAGCCGGTCTTGTCGGCGTCGATGAAGGCGAAGTCGTAGGTTCCCGCGCCACCCTCGGCGATCAGGGCGTCAAGGGTCTCGACCGCAGGTGCGATCCGCAGGTCGATGACGTCCTCGACCCCCGCCTTCGCCCAGTACCCGCGCGCCCGGCCGGTGAAGTCCTCGGAGATGTCGCAGGCGACAAGGGTGCAGTCCGTCCCGTGCAGGGCCTTCATGGTCAGGGCGACGGCCAGGGACGAATAGCCGGTGAACACCCCCACCTCGATGGCCCGCCTGGCCCCCACGGCCCGGGCCATGACCTGCATGAAAGCCCCCTGCTCGGGGCTGATCTGCATGCGCCGGATCTCGCCCATGGCGTTGGTCTCCTCGCGGCAGCGGGCCAGGGCCGGGTGCTCGCGGGCGCCGAACTTCTGGACGTAGGCCTCGACCGCTTGGGAGACGAATTCGGACCGGGACATGGCGTGACTCCTAGCTGTGCGGTTTCTGCAGGTAATCGACCGACTGCATCTCGCGCAGCCGCGAGACGGTGCGCTCGAACTCGAAGGCGCCGTCGCCCAGGCGATAGAGCTTCTCCGGCTCGGCTTCGGCGAGCACCACCAAGCGGTCGCGGTCCTCGTAGAGCGCGTCGACCAGGGTGACGAAGCGCTTGGCGGCGTTGCGGTGCTCGGGCCCCATCACCGGCACGTCCTCGAGGAAGACGGTGTGGAACCGCTGCGCCACCGCCAGGTGGTCCTGCGGGCCCAGCGGCTCGATGCAGAGATCGTGGAAGGAGGCGCGCAGCTGGCCGCCGACGGCGCGCGGGAACTCGAGGCGCCGGCCCAGCACCTCCACCGTCGCCCCGACCTCGCGGTTCACGTCGGTGAGATCGCGCCAGAGCCGGTCGAAGCCCGCCCGCGCGTCGTCGTCGAGCGGGGTGAAATAGACCTTGGCGCCCAGCAGCCGGTCGAGGCGGAAGTCGCGCGGCCCAGCCACCTCGACCACCTCGCAGCGCTGCTCGATGAGCCCGATGAAGGGCGTGAACAGCTGGCGGTTGATGCCGTCGCGGTAGAGGTCGCGCGGCGGCCGGTTGGAGGTGGCGACGAGCGTCACCCCCTTCTCGAACAGCGCCTCGAACAGCCGCCCCAGGATCATCGCGTCGGCGATGTCGGTGACCTGCAGCTCGTCGAAGCAGAGCAGGGTCGAGCGCGCCGCGATGACCTCGGCCACCGGCACGATCGGGTCGTCGCCCTTGCCGGTCCCGAACACCCGGCGGCGCTCCGTGGACGAGCCCTCGCGCCAGCGTTTCACCAGCGCATGCACCTCGGCCATGAAGGCGTGGAAATGGCGCCGCTCCCTGCGGTCCACCGGCGCGGCGTCGAAGAACAGGTCCATCAGCATGGACTTGCCCCGTCCCGGCGGGCCCCAGAGGTAGACGCCCCGCGCCGCCTTGCGCCGGGCAAACGGCCGCCAGCGTCCCGCCGGCTTTAGCTCCTCCTCCAGCCGGGAGAACGCGACCACGGCCTTCTCCTGGCCCGGGTCGGGCGCGATGCGGCCGTCCGCGATCAGGCGTGCATAGGCTTCGCGGACGGGCAGCGACATGGGCTGTGGGTAGCGCGGCGGCCGTGAGATGCAAACCCGGCAGACACATCGCCCCTGACGTCGTGGCGGCCATTCCACCATGAGGGCTGCGCCGGACTGCGCCAGCGTGCGCTGCGGGCGACCTGCGACCGACTCTGGCGCAGCTGGCGGGCAAGCTGGCCGGACCGGTGGCGAGGCGACCTATCGACCAGCGCCCGCGACCGGCAATTCCGCTGTTACCCGGAACAGCGGAATAACAGCGGAATAACAGCGGAATTTTCGCCCGGAACAGCGGAATTCGGGCCGCGGCGGTCGGGGCGCCCTGCATCAAATCTCCACGCCCCGGCTGGGGGATTCCCGTTGCGTCCGGCGGCCAAGCGCCTACATGCATCGGCGAACCCCTTTCGGAGAGTTTTCCATGAGCTATCGCGTCGCCGTCGTGGGCGCCACGGGCGCGGTGGGCCGCGAGATGATGGACATCCTCGAGGACCTCGAGTTCCCCATCTCCGACATCTACGCGGTGGCCTCGCGCAAGTCGGTGGGCATGGACGTCGCCTTCGGCGACCGCATCCTGAAGTGCCAGGACCTGGAGCAGTTCGACTTCTCCAAGGTGGACATCGTGCTGATGAGCGCCGGGGCGACGGTGTCGAAGGCCTGGTCGGAGAAGATCGGCAAGGCCGGGCCGATCGTGATCGACAACTCCTCGGCCTGGCGCATGCACCCCGACGTGCCCCTGATCGTGCCCGAGGTGAACCCCGACGCCATCTGGGAGGCCCGGCGCAAGAACATCATCGCCAACCCCAACTGCTCCATCGCCCAGTTGGTGGTGGCCCTGAAGCCGCTGCACGACGCCACGCCGATCAAGCGGGTGGTGGTCTCGACCTACCAGTCGGTCTCGGGCGCCGGGAAGAAGGGCATGGACGAGCTGTGGGAGCAGACCAAGGGCGTCTTCGTCCTCGGACCCTCCGAGCCCGAGACCTTCACCAAGCAGATCGCCTTCAACCTGATCCCGCACATCGGCCCGTTCGGCGCCGACGGCTACACCGGCGAGGAGCAGAAGATGATCGAGGAGCTGCACAAGATCCTCGACCCGTCGATCGCCATCACCACCACCTGCGTGCGGGTGCCGGTGTTCGTGGGCCACTCCGAGAGCGTCAATATCGAGTTCGACGGCCCGCTGGAGCCCGACGAGGCGCGCGCCATCCTGCGCGAGGCCGAGGGCGTGCAGGTGATCGATAAGCACGAGGACGGCGGCTACATCACGCCCAAGGAGGCGGCCGGCGAGTTCGCCGTCTATGTCTCGCGCATCCGCAAGGACCCGACCGTCGACCACGGCCTGAACCTGTGGGTGGTGTCCGACAACCTGCGCAAGGGCGCGGCGCTGAACGCCGTGCAGATCGCCCAGCTGCTCGACCGCGAAGGCGTCCTGGCGCCCCAGCTTGCGTGATGGCTCCAGGCGTTAGCCAGGAGTACCCCGAGGCCCGCGCGGCCCTGATCGCGGGCGTCTCCTGCTACGCCATCTGGGGGATCGCCCCCCTGGTGTTCCAGCAGATGGGGCGGGCCGGCGCCGACGCCTGGGAGATCATGGGCCACCGCGCCGTCTGGTCGGTGCTGTGGGCGGCCTTGCTGGTCCTGCTGGCCAGGCAGGGACCGCAGGTGGCGCGCGTGCTGCGAGAGCCGAAGACGCTCGGCCTGCTGGCGATCTCGACCGTGCTCATCGCGGCCAACTGGACCCTCTTCGTCTGGTCGGTGAACAACGGCCACACGCTGGAAACCAGCCTCGGCTACTACCTCAACCCGTTGATCAACATGGCCGCCGGCGCGGCCCTGTTCCGCGAGCGCATCGACCGCTTCGGCCTCGCCTCCATCGCCCTCGCTGCCGTCGGCGTGGCGCTGCAGGCGGTGGCGCTGGGGCAGGTGCCGATTATCTCCCTGACCCTGGCCTTCTCCTTCGGCGCCTACGGCATCATCCGCAAGTCGGTGAAGGCCGATGCCCAGAGCGGCCTCTTCATCGAATGCCTGTTCCTGACCCTGCCGGGCGTCGCCTACCTCTGGTTCATCGGCCAACAGGGCGCCGGCCACTTCCTCGACAGCCCGGCGACGGCCTTCTGGCTGCTGCTGGCCGGGCCGTTCACGGTCGGGCCGCTGATGCTGTTCTCCTGGGCGGCGCGGCGCATGCCGCTCTCGACCATGGGCTTCCTGCAGTTCCTGGCGCCCACCATCAGCTTCTGCATCGGGGTGGCGCAGGGCGAGCCGTTCGGGGCGCTGCGCGCCGCCTCCTTCGGCTTCATCTGGGCCGGGGCCGTGGTGTTCGCGCTCGGCGCCTGGCGGCGGCTCAAGGCGGCCAAGATCGACCGGATCGAGGGGCCGGTGGACTGCGTTCCCGAATGTCTGGTCGCGCCGATGGACCCCATGGGGCAAGATGTGATCGATGAGTCAGACGCCCCGCAAACGCCGAGCCGCCGCCGCGCCTGAGGGGGCTGCGAAGCCCAAGCTGGTCTTCACCCCCGATCCCGACGCCGGCCGCCGCGCCTTCTCCCCCGCGCGCAAGGCCGCGGCCCTGACCGCCATCGTGCTGGGCTCGTCCCTGGCCTTCATCGATGGGGCCATCGTCGGGGTGGCCCTGCCGGCCATCCAGGGCGAGCTGAAGGCGTCGGCCGGGCTCATCCAGTGGGTGGTGACCGGCTATCTGCTGGTGCTGGGCTCCCTGGTCCTGGTCGGCGGCGCCGCGGGCGATCGCTACGGCCGCAAGAGGGTGTTCCTCATCGGCACGGTGGTCTTCACCCTCGCCTCCATGCTCTGCGGCGCGGTGTGGACGGCCGAGAACCTCATCGCCGGGCGCATCCTGCAGGGGTTGGGCGCGGCCCTGCTTGTGCCGACCTCCCTGGCGCTCGTGCCGGTCTGCTTCAGCGAGCATGAGCGAGGCCGCGCGCTCGGTGTCTGGGCGGGGGCCAGCGCGCTCGCCGCCGCCGCCGGGCCGATCCTGGGCGGCTGGCTGACCGAAGCGGTCAGCTGGCGGGCGGTCTTCTTCATCAACGGCCCGGTCGCCTTCCTCGCCGTGGCGCTCGCGCTGGTGGCGATCCCCGAGAGCCGCGACAAGAGCGCCAACCCGCCCGACTGGCTGGGCGCTGCGCTCGGGGTGACCAGCCTCGGCCTCTTCGGCTGGGGTCTCTCGGCCGCGGTCGACTGGGGCCTGGCCTCGCTGCAGTTCTGGGGGGTGATGGCCGCCTCCCTGGGCGTCGGCTTCGTCTTCCTGCAGGTCGAGCGCCGCGCCAAGCACCCGATGCTGCCGCTGGACATGTTCCGCTACCGCGCCTTCGCGGGCGTGAACGCGCTCACCTTCGTGCTCTACTTCGCCCTGTCCGGCGTCTTCTTCCTGCTGCCGTTCGAGTGGATGCGGGTCGACGGCCGCACCGCCGCCCAGGTCGGCGCCGGGCTCTTGCCCTTCGCCGCCGTGCTCGGCCTCGCCTCGCCCTTCGTCGGCCGCTGGTCGGATCGGGTCGGGCCGCGGCCCTTCCTGATCGCCGGGCCGGCCATCGCGGGCATGGGTTTCGCCCTGATGATCTGGCCGGAACCGAGGGCCGACTACTTCACCGCATGGCTCCCGGCCATGGTCACCCTTGCCGTCGGCATGACCCTGACCATCGCGCCCCTCACCGCCGCCCTCTTCGCCTCGGTGGACGAGGACCGCGCAGGGGTGGCCTCGGGGGTGAACAACGCCGCCGCCCGCGTCGCCGGCATGGCGGCGGTGGCGGTGATGACGCTCGTCCTCAGCCTGGTCTTCGCCGAGGGCCTGCAGGGCTCGTCGGACGTCATCAACCAGCGGCTGGCGGCGCTGATGGGGGGCGACAGCGAGGCCGGGCGCGCCTCGCCGGCCGAGCAGGAGGCCTTCCGTCTCGGCTTCCAGGTCTGCATGGGCTTCGCCGCCGTCTGCGGATTCGCCAGCGCAGCCATTGCCGCCGCGACGGTGCCCAAGGGCAAGGTCGCGGACGTCGCCGACGCCGACTAGAGCGCCGCGTAGACCGCCTCGATCAGGGTCACGGCGCGCGGGTCGCCGATCAGGTGCGGCGACTGCTTGTTCATCACGTAGGCGCCCGAGATCCGCGTCTCCGGGTCGGCGAAAACGCAGGAGCCGCCCCAGCCGGAATGGCCCACGGTCAACTCGCCGGGGCCGTAGATGTGCAGGCCCTCATTGCGCATGAAGCCGGCCGCCCAGCTGACGGTGAACGGCAGCACCTTGTCCGGCCCCTGGATGCGCTCACGCGTCGCCTTGGCCAGGGTCATCTGCGAGATCACGTCGGTGGAGCCGAGCCGGCCTCCGTTGGCCACCACCCCCATCAGCTTCGCCAGGGCCTCGGCGGTGCCGTGGGTGTGGGTCGAGGGCAGCTCAAGCCTGCGCCACTCGTTCAGGCCCTTCTGGTGGGGCGAGGAGCCGCGGTCGAGGAAGGCGGAGCGCTTGATGTCGTCGAGCTCGCCGAGCAGAGGCGGCGCCGGCGGTTTCCACAGGTCGGGCACCCGGTCGTAGTCCGCCTCCGCCACCCCGATCGACAGGTCCAGCCCGAACGGCAGGGCCAGATCCTCGCGCAGCGCCGCCGCCATGGTCCGCCCGTCGACGCGGCGGAACACCTCGCCGGCCAGGTAGCCGATGGTCACCGGGTGGTAGCCCGAGGCCGTGCCGGGAACCCACTTGGGCGACTGGGCCGCCAAGGTCTCCAGCACGAGCTCGCGGTCGTACCAGATCGACGGGTCCTGCACCTGGTTGAAGCCGGGCAGCCCGGCCTGGTGAGACAGCAGCTCGCCGAGGGTGACGAATTCCTTCCCCGCCTGGCCGAACTCGGGCCAGACCTCGGCGACGGGGGTGTCGTAGTCGATGCGCCCCTGGTCCACGAGCCGGGCCATCATCAGGGCCATGATCGCCTTGCCGGTGGAGAACACCGAGGCGTAGGTCCGCTCGTCCCAGGGCTTCGTCTTCTGGCGGTCCATGAAGCCGCCCATCAGGTCGACCAGGGGCTCGCCGTCCATCATGACGGTGAAGCGGGCGCCCAGCTCCTTGCCCTCGGCGAAGTGGCCGGCGAAGACGTCCTTCACCGCGGCGAAGCGGCCGGAGGCGGCGCCCAGGATCTCGGTCATGGCGTTCGGGCCGAAGCGGTCACGCGATCCGTTCTACACGAACCGCGGCGGAGGGGTGCACAAGCCTCTCCCCCAAGGCGACGATGGGCAGCTCGAAGGCGTCCCATTCCAGGCAGGCCGCGACCGTCTCGGCGGCGGCGCGGGCGGCGTGCTCGGCGGCCTCGAGCGGGTCGCCGCCCTTGATCAGGCCCTGGGCGAAGACGGCGGTGACGAGGTCGCCCGTGCCGTTGGGTACGCGCTCCAGCCGCTCGTGGCTGAACAGCACCGCCTCGGAGGGCGTCGCCAGCAGCAGGCCGATGCGCCCCTCCCCGCAGGAAATGGAGGTGACCAGGGCGGGCTTGCCGAGCGCGCGAGCGGCGTGCGCGGCCTCAGCGGCGGCTGTGGCCGGCAGGCCCGACAGCCGCCCGAGCTCCCAGGCGTTGGGGGCCAGCCAGTCGGCGCGCGGGACCAGTAGCCCGGCCACGGCCTCGGCGACCTCAGGCTTCACATAGAGGCCGGCGCCGTCGTCGCCCATGATCGGGTCGACCACCACGACGCAGCGATCGGAGTAGGCGCCCGTCCGGTCGCTGGCGGCGCGCACCCGGTCGATGGCCTGCGCCGCCAGTTCGACCTGCCGCGGCGAGGCGAAATAGCCGGTGATCAGCACGTCGGCGAGGCGGTAGGCGCGGTGGTCCTCCAGCCCCTTCAGCACGCCCTCGAACAGGTCGGATTCCACCGCCCCGCCGCCCGGCGCGCCCCAGCCGGGGTGGCGG
>Ga0196977_1000579_pt1 | contig 18296 bp, 17 predicted proteins | sample S3v_1013CmetaG_FD_148634 | JGI IMG/M metagenome (GOLD analysis project Ga0196977, IMG submission 148634) | Soil microbial communities from Anza Borrego desert, Southern California, United States - S3+v_10-13C | ecosystem: Environmental > Terrestrial > Soil > Desert | place: USA: California...
TCGGCTCCACGCCCTGATCGATCAGCCGCTGGATCGTCGCGGGGTTCGACAGCGCGCGGTTGAGCTCCGCGTTGAGGCGCGAGAGCACTGGCGCCGGCGTGCTGCGCGGCGCGACCATGCCGTACCACGTGTTGCAGTCGAAGCCGGGGAACGTGTTCGCAACCGGCGGCAGGTCGGGTGCGATGCGCGTCGGGTTCTGTGTGCCGACCGCGATCGGCCGCAGCCGGCCTGCGTTGATCATCGCCGAGACCTGGGGCTTACCCGAAAAGAGCACCTGCACGCGGCCGGCGACGAGATCGGTTACCGCGAGCGCGCCGCCCTTGTAGGGCACGTGCACGAACTTGACGCCCGCGAGCGTGTTGAGGAGCTCGATGCCGAGGTGGTTCGGCGTGCCGAAGCCGGGTGACGCGAAGTTGAGCTTGCCGGGCTGCGCTTTCGCCAGTGCGATGAGCTCCTTCACGCTCTTCACCGGGAGGTCGGTGGGAACGACGAGCAGATACGGGATGTAGACCATGAGCCCGATCGGCGCGAAATCCCTGAGCGGCTCGTAGGGCATCTTCACGCCGAGCGCGGGATTCACCGCGAGGCCTGCGGACGTCGCGAACGTGATGGTGTAGCCGTCCGCCGGCGCCTTCGCACCGAGCGAGAGGCCGAGCAGCGTCGCCGCACCCGGCCGATTGTCGATCACGATCTGCTGACCGAGCGACTCGGTGAGGCGCTGGCCGATCTCTCGCGCCACGAAATCCGTGGTGCCGGCGGGCGGGTAGGGCACGATCCAGCGGATCGGTCGCGACGGATACGGCGCCTGCGCGTACGCCGATCCCGCGACGAATGCAAGCAGCAACAGCGACAAAGCGGTGCACTGACGACGCATGGCTCCCTCCCCGAGCGTACGCGCGACGTCGGCAATATACTTCGGAATCCCCATGTTGGACGTAGCGTGCGCGAGTCGCGCACGGGCAAAGGAGAAAACCATGCATCTCAAAGGCAAAGCCGCCGTCGTCACCGGCGCGGGCCGCGGCATCGGCCGCGAAGTCGCGAAGCTGCTCGCCGCCCAGGGCGCGAGCGTCGTCGTCAACGATCCGGGTGTCGGACGCGGCGGAGAGCCGACCAATGAGCGTCCGGCAGACGACGTCGTCAACGAGATCCGCAAGGACGGTGGTAAGGCGGTGGCGAACTACGACTCGGTCGCCGATTACCTCAAGGCAGGTCTGATGATCAAGCAGTGCGTGGACGAGTTCGGCAAGATCGACATCCTCGTGAACGTCGCGGGCAACCTGCGCGAGCGCATGATCTGGAACATGTCCGAGGACGACTTCGACTCGGTGGTCTCCGTGCACCTGAAAGGACACTGGAACATGTGTCACCACGCGATCAAGTACATGCGCCAGGAAGGCCACGGCCGCATCGTCAATTTCTCGTCCGACGCGTTCAAGGGCTCCGTCGGCCAGTGCAACTACAGCGCATCGAAAGCGGGCATCATCGCGCTCACGCGCTCGATCGCGAAGGAAGCGCACAAGTTCGGCATCGTCGCGAACGCGATCTGTCCTTCGGCCGACACGCGCATGACGCTCACCGAGGCGGTGAAAGCCAACCGCAAGCGCAAGTTCGAGTCCGGACTGATGACCAAAGCCGAGTACGAGCGCACGCTCCAGCCGCGCGGGCCCGAATACATCGCGCCGCTAGTCGCGTACCTGTGCCTCGACGAAGCCGATTACATCAACGGCCAGGTGTTCCACATCGAGCGCGGACGCATCCACACGTACTACTTCGGCGAGGACCTCAAGTCGCTGCACAAGATGGACGACGACGGCATGTTCACGGTCGACGAGCTCAGAGAGTGGGTCCCCGGCTCGCTCATGAACGGCATCACCCCGGTTGCGCCGGTGGTGAAGATGAGCGAGGCCATGAAGGCGTCGGAGGCGAAGAAGGCGGGGTAATACGTCATTCCCGCGAAGCCGGGAAATCTAGTACGTCATTCCCGCGAAGCCGGGAATCCAGAACGGGTTCTGGGTCCCCGCCTGCGCGGGGACGACGCAGGAGGTGAATCTCATGCCATCGATCAACGTCCGCTTCCCCGCCACGCACGGTCACGCGCTCGCGGCCCGCCTGGAGCTGCCTGCCGGCGAGCCGCGCGCCTACGCGATCTTCGCCCACTGCTTCACGTGTTCGAAGGACTCGAAAGGTGCGGTGTACATCGGTCAGGCGCTCGCCGCGCGCGGCATCGGCGTGCTGCGCTTCGACTTCACCGGCCTCGGGCAAAGCGGCGGCACGTTCGCCGAATCCACGTTCTCGTCGAACGTGGAGGACATCGTTTGCGCCGCCAACTTCCTGCGTGAGCGCTATGCCGCGCCAGAGATCCTGATCGGCCACAGCCTGGGCGGCGCCGCGATACTCGCTGCGGCGGGCCGCATTGCCGAAGCGCGTGCGGTGGCGACCCTCGGCGCGCCGTTCGAGCCGAGCCATGTCGAGCACCTGCTGAAGAACCGGGAAGAGCTCGCCACGAAGGGTGAGGCGACGGTGGACATCGGCGGACGGCCTTTCCAGATCCGCCGGGAATTCCTCGACGACCTGCGTCGCCACGATCCCGCGAAGAACATCGCGGCGCTCGGCAAAGCGCTGCTGGTGCTTCATTCGCCGCAGGACACCGTCGTCACGATCGACAACGCATCGAAGATCTTCCTCGCCGCGAAACATCCGAAAAGCTTCGTTTCGCTCGACCGGATCGATCATCTCGTCACGAAACAGGACGATGCGGCATACGTGGGCGAAGTCGTCGCGGCGTGGGCCTCGCGCTATCTGCCGCCGGCGCCCGAGCAGGAGCCCGTGCCGGGCGTGCGCGTCATCGAAGCGGGCCAGGGCAGCAAATTCGCGCAGGAGATTTACGCCGGCCGTCATCGCCTGCGCGCCGACGAGCCCGCGTCGGCGGGGGGCACCGATACCGGACCGAATCCTTACGACCTGCTCGCGGCCGCGCTCGGCGCGTGCACGGCGATGACCGTGCGCATGTATGCCGAGCGCAAGCAGATTCCGCTCGCGCGCGTGAGCGTCGATTTGAAGCACGGCAAAGTGCACGCTGCCGATTGCGAAAGCTGCGAGACCCGCGAAGGCAAGATCGACCGCATCGATCGCGTCGTGACGCTGGAAGGCGATCTGGACGACGCACAACGCGCGAAGCTGCTCGAGATTGCCGACAAGTGCCCGGTGCACCGCACGCTGCATTCGGAGGTCTGGATCAACACGACGGCCAACCAGAGTTGATGCGCAGCGACGTCGTCGTTCTCGGCGCGGGCGTCATCGGTATCTGCGTCGCGGCCCACTTGCAGCAACGCGGACGCGCGGTCGTGCTCGTCGATCGCCGCGGCGCCGCCGAGGAGACGTCGTTCGGCAACGCCGGGCTCGTACAGCGCGAAGGCGTCTATCCGTACGGCTTTCCGCACGACTTCGGCGCGCTCGTGCGCTATGCGTTCAATCGCACGATCGACGCGCATTACCACCCGTCGGCGCTCTTCAGGATCGCGCCCTTTCTGTGGCGCTACTGGCTGCATTCGCGTCCGGCGCGCCACACCGAGGTCGCACACCGGTACGCGAAGCTGATCGAGCACTGCGTGACCGAGCACGAGGCGCTCGCCGCCGCCGCCGGTGCGTCGGGTGTCTTTCGCCGCGACGGCTGGATCAAGCTGTTTCGCACCGCGCGCGAGCGTGACAAGCGTTTCGAAGAGGCCGAGCGCGTGCACCGCGAGTTCGGCATCAATCACACGTTCCTCGACTCGCGCACGCTGCAGGAGTGGGAGCCGCACCTCGCTCCAAATCTCGCGGGCGGCCTCCACTACACCGATCCCGTGAGCGTGGACGATCCTCAAGGCCTCGCGCACATCTACCTGCGGCTGTTCGAGCGGCTGGGCGGTACTTTCGTCCAGGGTAACGCGTTCAGCCTCGAGCCCGAGGCAAACGGCTGGCGTCTGCGCACCGCGAAAGGGCCGCTTTCGGCCGCGGCAGCGGTCATCGCGCTCGGCCCGTGGGCCGATCAGATGACGCAGGCGCTGGGCTACGACCTGCCGCTCGCGGTCAAGCGCGGGTATCACATGCACTATCGGTGCGCCGGCGAAGCGCGGCTGCGCCATCCCGTCCTCGACGTCGAGCGCGGCTACTTCCTGGCGCCGATGCGCCAGGGCATTCGCCTGACGACCGGCGCGGAATTCGCGATGCGCGACGCGATCAAGACGCCGGTGCAGCTCGGCCGCGCCGAGCCGATCGCGCGGGATTTGTTCCCCCTTGCCGAACGCCTCGACACCGAAGCGTGGATGGGGGCGCGCCCCTGCACGCCGGACATGCTGCCGATCATCGGCCCGGCGCCGCGGCATGCGAACCTGTGGTTCGCGTTCGGCCATGCGCATCACGGACTCACCCTCGGCGCCGTTACCGGCCGGCTCGTGGCGGAGCTGGTGACGGGCGAGGCGCCTCTGGTGGACCCGACACCCTATTCGGCAGCGCGCTTCGGCGGTACGTGACACATGCGCTGCGACGCGCGCCTGCGGGGCCGTAGAATGCGGACGCGAGGCGACAACGGGGGCACAGTGGCCAAAACGAATCTGAGAATCGAACCGCGGGTTGCGCAGGGCCGTCGAGGCACGCTGAGTGCTAGTGGCACCTCGACACCTTGCGTAATCCAGGACATCAGCACCAAGGGTTTCCTCATCATGTGCACCAAGCCATTCGCCGTCGGGGACGTGCTCGAGCTCAAGTCGGAGCTCTATCCGGGCAAATTCGTCACCTGCAGCATCGAGGTGCGGCACGTGACGGACACCTGCATGGGCACCCGCATCCTCGATATCAACCCCGCTTCCCTGAACGTCTGCCGTCAATTCATCGAGGAGCATTATTCGGAACGTCTGAAGTTCGGCTGATCTATCCGTCTGGAGACCGTATGCGCTCCCTCAATCGTCTGCTCGCTTCCGCCGCTTTCGTTATCGCCTCTTCAGCGTTCGCGCCGCCGTCCGCCGAGGCTGCGATCACGCTGTCGCAGCGCGGTTGTCAGACCTACGCGAGCTGGTCCGGCAACATCGTCTGGGCGCGCAACCTGGGCGCTGACAAGGAGAAAACGCGCGCCGAGCTGCTCACGCTCGACAAGAAAACGCCCGCGAACATCTTCGAGCTGATGCTGCGCAACCTCGACACGCTGTGGACGACGAGCGCGGACTGGGAAACCGTCACGCTCGCGATACTTCAGGATTGCATCAACCGCCGCGGGTCGTACGAAGAAGGGACTTGATTCCCGTCATCCCCGCGCAGGCGGGGATCCAGATTCGGCCGTAAGACCGAACGCCTGCGCCAGCAGCTCGTACGAGCGGTGCCGCGGCGCCGGGTCGTACGTCCACGTCACGATGACGAGCTCGTCGAGCGCATGACGCTCGCCGAACGCCGTCAGCATCTCTTTCACCTGTTCGGCCGTGCCGACGAACGCGTCGCGTCGCATCGATTCGAGCCGCGCGCGCTGTGCGTGCGTGTACGGATACGCCGCTGCTTCTTCGGGCGACACGAGCGCATCGCGTATGCCCATATCGCGCAGGATGCGCGAGTGCTCGCGCGTCGCCGCCAGCCGCCGCGCTTCATCCTCGGTGTCGGCGGCAAGCGCCCAGACGCACGCGGCCGTCATCGGCCTGGCATGACGCTCGCTCGGCTTGTAGCCGGCGCGATAGAGATGGAACGCCTCCTCCATGCCATGGCCGTCGGTGAAGAAGTACGCGAAGGCGTACGGCATGCCGAAATGCGCAGCGAGGCGTGCGCCGTAATCGGAGCTTCCGAGGATCCACAGCTCGGGGCTCGTCGGCCCCAGCGGATGCGCCTTGATGGCGTGATACGGATGACGCGGATCGAGCGGGGCGCCCGAAACCCACTTGTCGAGCTCGTAGACCTGCTGCGGAAAATCCTCGGCATTGTTCGTGTTCGGGTTGAGCGCGAAAGCCGTGCGCTGATCCGATCCGGGCGCGCGGCCGAGGCCGAGATCGATGCGTCCCGGCGCAATCGCTTCGAGCACGCGAAACTGTTCCGCCACCTTGAGCGACGAGTAGTGCGGGAGCATCACCCCCGCGCTGCCGACGCGTATGCGCTGCGTCGTCGCGGCGATAGCCGACATCAGAATCTCGGGCGCGGTGCCGACAATGTTGCCGGTATTGTGGTGCTCGGACACCCAGTATCGGTGGTAGCCGAGCGCGTCGCAGTGGCGCGCGAGCTCGAGCGTTTCACGGATGGCGTGGTCTTCGGTGCGCCCCTTGGAGGCGGTGGATTGGTCCAGGACCGAGAGCTTCATGCCGTGGATATTACAATTTCATGCCACTGGGGTCGGCGCGCGACCCGGGGAGAGCTACGATGCGGCTGAAATCCGGAGTGATTTCGTTGGCGTGCTGCGCGGCTCTTGCCGCGCCCTGTCATGCCGCGGAGGGGTTCACCGACGGCGAGAAGCTGCTGGCGTATTGCGCAGACGCCGAAAGCGACAGCCCGAAGATCAATCCGTTTCGAGCGGGCTATTGCTTCGGATTCATCGAAGGCGCGCTGCGCGGGTGGGAAGCGCACGCGATGGTGCGCAACGCGCCCTTGAACTACTGCATACCCGCTGGCACGAGCATCGGCGTGCTCGTCAGCAGGATTGCGCAGCACGTGCGCGAGAACCCGGCGGCGCGAGCGGGCAGGGCAGAGATCTCGGTGCTCCAGGCCGTGCAGCGCGCGTATCCTTGCGCGCAGCCGGGGAAATGACCTAGGCGGGCATCTCCGCCATCAGCTCGGCTTTGCGCACGGTCATCGCGACGGCGACCGCCTCGAGGTCGATCGCGCCGAACTGCTTGACCAGCGGGAACAGCTCGGTTTCCGCTTTGAGGACCCGCTGCTTCACGTGCTGGATCACGCGCATGAAGTGCGCGTTGCGCCGCCTGTCGTCGGCGTGCGCCTTCTCGACTTCTTCAACTAGCTCGAGGATCGTGTCGTGCTCCTCTTCTGCCGCGCTGACAAGGCGTTCCACCGCTTCATCGGTGTGCGCCTCGACGGCCGGATAGAAAATTTCCGTCGCCAGCGTGTCGTGGATCCTCAACTCGGCGCAGACGTTTGCGATGACGCCCGTCAGGTCCTGGTGCTTCTGCTGCCGGTGCTCGAACTCCCTGAACAGCCACTCCAGCTCACGGTGGTCCTGCATCAGGAGATCGAGGGCGTCGAGCGCAGTGCGCGTGTTGTCATTGTTCATGATGTTCCTTAGAAAAAACGCACACGCCCCGACCGCTACAGGCGGGGCATGGAAAGCGTAGGAAGACCAGCGATGCGGCCTCAAGGCGGAAAACGAGACCCGGCACATCGGCGGAGGCCCGGAGTATGAGGCCCGGGGCCATAAATAGCAATAAAATCTACAGCTTAGAGAGCTCGATGGCCGGCTTGCCGCTGATCCACGCGCGCTGGAAGCGCTCATCGACCGCTTTCGCTTCGCGCTTGAGGCCCGCGCGCGCATACGCCTCACGCAGGCCGTACAGCGCCCACGCGTTGCTCGGTGTGCGCGCGAGGCTCGCGCCGAACGCTTCGCGCGCGCCGCGGGTATCGCCCTTCGCGAGCAGCACGGCGCCGAGCGTCTGCCGCACCGGGTAGTACCAGTAGGCAGGCTCCATGTACGGCAGCTCGTCCTGGAGCTTGATGGCGGCGTCGAGCTCGCGCACGGCGCCGTCGAGATCGTTTCCCGCCTGCGCGATGCGCGCCCGCAGGACGTGCGCCGCGATCCGGGTGACTTCCTTCGCCGGAATGTTCCACGCCGCGAATGGTTTGTAGTCGGTCGTCTCGAGAATGCGGTGGAGATCCGCGAGCTCGGCGGAGGCGGCTTTCGTATCGCCTTTCTGCGCAAGCGCGACGCCGCGCGCATACCGCCACGCCGTCTGGATGTACGGCAGTTCCTTCCCCGGGTCCGGCAGCGCCATGATCGATGCTGCGTCGCCGAACTGGGCGTGCGCGTAATACGGCGCGGCCTTGATGGGCTGAAGCACGAGCACCTCACGCGCGACGTCCGACGGGATCAATCCGGCGAGCTTGTTCGCGGATTCGAGCACCGTCTTGCCGTCGCCGCCCATCTGCGCCGACACCATCACGAAGTGCACGTTGTGCGGGTAGTACCCGAGCGGGTACACGCCCGACGGCTTGCGCGCGGCGATGTACGCCTCGTCCACCTTCACGGCCTGCCGGTTCAGTGCGAGCGAATCCTTGTAGCGGCCGAGCACGAGATAGATGTGGCTCGGCATGTGCACGAGGTGGCCGGCGTTCGGCGCGAGCTTCGCCAGCTTGTCGGCGTAGCGTTCCGCGCGCTTCGGGTTCGCGGACGCCTCCACGGCGTGGATATACAGATGGATCGCGCCGGCGTGATCGGGATCGGCTTTCAGCACGCGTTCGAGCGTCGGGACGAGCTCGGCGACCGCCGCTTTGGCTCGCGTGCCGCCGCGTTCCCAGTAATTCCACGGCGAGACGTTCATGAGCGCGTCGGCGTAGAGCGTGCCGATCTCGTTGTCCTGCGGATACCGCCTGGCGACCTGCCGCATCTGCGCCGCATACGCGGCATCGAGCGCGGACCGGTCGCCGTTCACGCCGGCCGAGTAGCGCTTCGCCATCGCGGCGATCAGCGCCTGTTCGCGGCGCGACGCACGCGCGGCGAGCTTCTGCGCGTTCTGGATGGCGGCGAGCGCGGGCACGATCGCCTTCTCGTCCATCGGCGAGTTGATGTTCGGCCCCAGCGCCCAGGCCTCGCCCCAGAAGCACATCGCGCAATCCGGGTCGAGCCGCTGCGCCTTGCGGAACGCGCGCAGCGCTTCATCGTGATTGAAGCCCCAGGCGAGCCGGTAGCCCTGGTCGAAGTACTTGCGCGCGAGCGCCGAGGACGTGGTGATCTTTAGGCTGCGCGTGCCGATGCCTTCGAAGAGCGGAGGATCCTCAACCGGCGCGCCGGTTGAAACCGATTGCGCGGCAGACGGCGCGGCCGGACTGATCTCGGATTTTTTCCGGGGCGCGTCCGGTGCCGCCTGCGCGAGGCGCACGAGCGGGAATCCGGCGGTGCCCGGCGCGCGGCAGAGCGAGCCGTCCACGGCGGCGAGCTCCGGGACGAAGACGGTAGCGAACTGGGCCTGGGGCGCCGAGGCCGAGCCCCCGAACACGCCGGCCGCGACTGCAAGAACGAGCGCTTTCTTCATGTGCATGGCGGTCTCCTTCGACTGCGGGGCAGTGTAGTCAGCCGACGTTTCGGGCCTATTTCCGCCGGGCCGCGGTGTGTTTCGACCGCGTTGCAGGCCGCCGCCGCGGCGCCGGGTTTGACAGCCCGAACGTCCATGCGCTACAGAGTCGGGTTCCCGCTCCTCACCTTACCTATCGAAAATGAACGCTCCCGAACCCCTGAACGCGCCGCTCCCGCTCTCGCGCCTCACCGTCCTCGATCTCACGCTTGCGCGTGCGGGCCCCACCTGCGTGCGCCATCTCGCCGACTGGGGCGCGAACGTAATCCGCGTCGAGCCGCCCGCGCACGGCAACGAGGACATCGTCGGCAACCGCGTCGGCCCTGACTTCCAGAACCTCCACCGCAACAAGCGCGTGATCACGCTCAACCTCAAGGACCCTGCCGGCCACGCGGCTTTCATGCGTCTGGTGAAGACCGCCGACGTGATCGTCGAGAACATGCGCGCGGACGTGAAGGGGCGGCTGAAGATCGCGTGGGAAGACGTGCACGCGGTCAACCCGCGGCTGGTTTACGGGAGCATCAGCGGCTTCGGCCAGAGCGGACCGTACAGCCACCGTCCCGGCGTGGACCAGATCGCGCAGGGCATGGGCGGCTTGATGTCGGTCACCGGCGAGCCCGGCAAAGGCCCCGTGCGCGTCGGCGTCGCGATCAACGATCTCACCGCGGGCAATCTCCTCGCGCTCTCGATCATGATGGCGTTATACGAGCGCCACTACACCGGCGTCGGCCGCTGGGTGCACACGAGCCTCCTCGAGTCCCAGATCTTCCTGCTCGATTTCCAGGCGAGCCGCTATCTCATCAAGGGCGAGATCGCGAAGCAGGTCGGCAACAACCACCCGACGAGCGTGCCGACCGGCGTCTTCCCGACGGCCGACGGCGCGATCAACATCGCGGCATCATCGACCCGGCTGTGGCCGAAGCTCTGCGATCTGCTCGGACACCCGGAGTGGAAAGACAAGGCGGAATGGAAGACGCAGATCGAGCGGCGCAAGCACCGCGCCGACGTTCACGCCGCAGTCGCCGAAGTCACCAGAACGAAAACATCCGCGCACTGGGACGCAGCGTGCGACAAGGCGGGCATTCCGTGCGGCCCGATCAACACGATCGATCAGGTGTTCGCCGACCCGCAGGTGCGGCATCTCGAGATGGCGCAGCCCGTGAAATCGCCGCAGCTCGGCGAGCTCAACCTCGTCGCGACGCCGATCAATATGTCGGGCCTAAACAAGGCGCTGCGCAGCGCGACGCCGGACATCGGCGAGCACACCACCGAGGTGCTGAAGAGCGTCGGCTACTCGGATGCCGAGATCGAGGACCTGCGCAAGGCGGAAGTCATCTGATTCTGGACCCCGGCCTGCGCCGGGGTGACGACGGACGACTACTGGTCAATCTTGATGTTGCGCTCGCGCACGACCTTCTGCCACTTCGCGAGCTCGGTGCGGATACGTACGGAGAACTGATCCGAGTCGAGCGACAGGGGCTCGTAAGCCTGCTGCGCGAGGAACTCACGGAACTCGGCGCTGCGCGCGACTTTCAGCGTCTCGTTCTGAAGCCGCGCGACGAGCGGCTTCGGCAGCCCCGCCGGCGCGATGAGTCCCGTCACGAAATCGGATTCGGCAGCGGCGAGACCGAGCTCGGCGAACGTCGGCACGTCCGGCAGCAGCGCGCTGCGCTTCGGTGTCGTGATGGCGAGCGCCCGAAAGCGCTTCGCAGTGATGTGCGGCAACGTGGAGGCGGGCGAGTCGGCGACAAAGTCGATGCGGCCGCCGAGGATGTCGACGTGCGCGCCCGTGACGCCTTTGTACGGGACGTGCTGGAAATTCGCCTTCGTGACGACGCTGAAGAGCTCCACCACCATGTGCGTGAGCGTGCCGGTGCCGCTCGAGCCGTAGGTGAGCTTGCCGGGCGCCGCGCGGCCGGTGCTCACGAGGTCCTTGAGCGTCTGGATCTTTGCCTGCGACGAGACCACGTACACGAAGGGTGAGACGCAGAACGCAGCGACCGGCAGCAGCTCTTTGGGATCGTACGGCGGCTTCATCACGCTCGGCAGCACCGACATCGTGCTCGTGGTCGCGATGAGCAGCGTGTAGCCGTCCGGCGCGCTTTTCGCCACGATGTTCGTGCCGAGCGTCGTGCTCGCGCCGGGCCGGTTGTCCACGACGATCTGCTGTCCGAGCGACTGCGAAAGCTGAGACGAGAAGCGCCGCGCGATGATGTCGGTGCCGGCGCCCGTGAAGAGCGGCACGATCGCGCGTATCGGGCGTGACGGATAGCTTTCGCCAGGGCCTACCGCCGCGTATGCCGTCGATTGCGCGAAGGCGGTTACTCCTGTCATTGCGAGGAGCGCCAACGCGCGACGCGGCAATCTCGTGGCGCACGTCAAAGCCATCACATCTCCACCTTGATGTTCGCGTCCTTCACGACCTTCGCCCAGCGCTTGATCTCCGAAGCGATCGCATCCCGAAACTGCTGCGGAGAGCTCGCGATCACTTCGAGGCCCATCGCCGCGAGCCGCTCCTGATTCTCGGCCGCGCGAAGAATGCGCGCGATCTCCGCGTTCAGCTTGTCCGCGGTCGGCTTCGGCACGCCGCGCGGCCCGAGTATGCCCTGCCAGTCCCGCACCTCGAGATTCGGCACGCCCGCTTCACCCATCGTCGGCACGTCGGGCAGTTGCGCCGAGCGCTCTTTCGACGATACCGCCAGCGGCCGCAGCCGGCCCGCCTTTATGAACGGCAACGAAGAGGTCATTGAAGCGAAGCTCATCGACGTATTGCCCGCGACCAGATCGGCAATCGCGGGCCCGCCGCCTTTGTACGCGATGTGCCGCAGCTTGGTCCCGGTCTGAAGCGCGAAGAATTCCCCTATGAGATGCGGTGCGCCGCCGATGCCCGATGAGCCGAACGTGAGCGTGTCCGGCTTCTGCTTCGCGAGCGCGATCAGCTCCTTGACCGATTTGATCGGCGTCTTCGAATTCACCACGAGCACGTTGCCGACGGCAGCGGTCATGATAATCGGCTCGAAATCCTTTACGGCGTCGTACGGCAGCTTGAGCACGCTCGGGTTCACCGAATAGCGCAGCGACACCAGCACGAGTGTGTAGCCGTCGGGATTCGCTTTCGCGACGATGTCCGTGCCGATGATCTCGGCGGCGCCCGCGCGATTGTCCACGATCACCTGCTGGCCCCAGCTTTCGCTCATCCGCTGCGCGACGACGCGAGCAAGGCCGTCGCTGCTTCCGCCCGGCGGCACCGGCACGACCAGCCTGATCGGGCGCGACGGAAAGTCCTGCACGGTCGCCGACTCTGCGCTGGCGGCTGCGAGCAGCAGCGGTACAGATGTCATCGCGAGCAGGCTGCAAAGGCCGATACGGCGACCCCGTGGTGCACGCAAATGCATGGTTTCCCCCTTTGAACGGCGAAGCTATAGTGGCGGCCTCGCGGAACGCTCGTCAAGAAGGGGAGATTCCATGAAGACAGGATTGGCGGCAGGTCTGACCGCCTGCGCCGGCCTCGTGGTTTCCTCGTTCCCGCTTCAGGCATTCGCCGGCGAATCCAAACCGCTCCGTGTCATCTCGGACCATACCGCCGGCGGATTTCAATTTCCCGAATCCGCCGCCTACGACCCGCGAGCGAAGGTTTTTTACGTGAGCCAGTTCGGCGGCTCCAAGCTCGATCCCGCCGCGAAAGACGGCCAGGGCAAGATCAGCAAGGTGGCGCTCGACGGAAAGGTGATCGAGGAGCGCTTCCTGCCGGCGGCAGGCGAGACGATGAACAAGCCCAAAGGCATCTGGGTAAAGGCCAACCGGCTGTGGGTGACCGACATCGACAGCGTATGGATCTTCGATCTGAAGACGAAGAAAGGCCGCAAGCTCGATATTCCCGGGATCACCTTTGCGAACGATCCGACCGTCATCGGAACATCGTTGTACGTGAGCGATAACCGCGCCGATCGCCTGTATCGCATCGAGCCCGCCGATTTCCTGAACGCGAATATCGCGCCGCAGATCAGCATTCCGCTGGCGGGCAGGTCCATCTACCCCAATGGTGTGCATCCCGGGAAGCGCGGCGAGGTCCTCATCGTGGGCTTCCAGTCGCCGAAAGAGCCGCGCGGCATCTATTCGCTGACCAAGGACGGCGAGCTGAGGGAGCTTGCGAAAGGTCTCGGACGTCTCGACGGCGTCTATCAACTGCGCGACGGCTCGCTGCTCGTCACCGACTGGAACTCCGGCTCGCTCTCGCGCTGGACGGAGAAAGGCGGCATGGAGAAGCTCGCAGCGCACTTCAAGGGGCCGGCGGATTTCGCAACGATCGAGGACGGCAAAGGCGTCACCGTCGCCGTGCCCGATCTCCCGGGCAGCCAATTGCGTATCATCCGACTCAGTAGATAATCCACGTCGTCATTCCCACACGAGGCGGGCATTCGGAGTAACCGTCATTCCCGCGCAGGCGGGAATCCAGCAACCGTCAGCCCGCCGCAGCCCGGGATCCAGAGAACCGATGCTAAAGAACCTGATTGCCACCGCCGTCTGTCTCGCGCTGCTCCCTGCTGCGTACGCGCAGACCATCACCAAGAGTAAGAGCGGTCTCATCTACGAGTCGCTGAAGGAAGGCAAAGGCGAGCCGCCGAAAGCGACGGACACCGTGCGCGTGCACTATCGCGGCACGTTTCAGGACGGGCGCGAGTTCGACAGCTCGCACAAGCGCGGCGAGCCGACGGAATTTCCGCTGAACCGCGTCATCCCGTGCTGGACCGAAGGCGTGCAGATGATGAAGCCCGGCGGGAAGGCGCGGCTCACGTGTCCGCCGGACATCGCGTACGGCGCGCGCGGCGCGGGCGGCGTGATTCCGCCGAATGCGACGCTGCAGTTCGAAATCGAGCTGCTCTCGGTCAAGCGCTAGAAGTTGCCCTCGCAAAACATTTCGTAGGGTGCGCTGATAGCGCACCGCAACCAAGGAGAAAACCATGGGTAAACAAATCGAGCTCACCGCGTCCGACGGCCACAAATTCAACGCCTATGTCGCGGAGCCCTCCGGCAAGCCGAAAGGCGCGCTCATCGTCGTGATGGAGATCTTCGGTGTGAACAGCCACATCCGTCGCGTGACCGACGAATACGCAGGCGATGGGTACCTGTGCATCGCCCCGGCGTTCTTCGACCGCGTCGAGCGCGGGCTGGACGTGGGCTATACCGGTGCTGATCTCGAGAAGGCGCGCGGCCTCATGCAGAAGATGAACTTCAACGATCCGCTGAAGGACGTCGAAGCAGCGAGACAGCACGTCGCCAGCGCCGGAAAGACCGGCATCGTCGGCTGGTGCTGGGGCGGGGCGCTCTCGTTCAAAGCCGCGTGCAACGTGAACGGTCTCGCTGCGGCGGTGTGCTACTACGGCGGCGGTATCCCGAACATGATCGACGAGAAGCCGAAGTGCCCGACGATGTTCCACTGGGGCGAGACCGACGCCTCCATCCCGCTCGAGAAGGCGAAGGCCGTCGCCGAGAAGCACAAGGACCAGGTCCACCACTTCTATCCGGCGGGCCACGGCTTCAACTGCGAGCAGCGCGGCTCGTATCACAAGGAGTCCGCGGACACGGCGCGCAGCCGCACGCTCGGTTTCATTCGCAAACACATCGGTTAGCGGCGATCGTCACGCGCGTGCGAGGCCATATTTGGCCTCGTGTGCGTTTCGTGACCATCATCTCACCCGAAAAGTCTTGGGCATCATGATGCCTGACAGCTAGACAACGCTTCACGATCACGCCATGAGAGCCGTTTGGTCCCTAGGCGGTACAGCAGGACTCCTTTGCCTAGTCACCATCGGGGCGTACATCGCGCAGTTTGCTGACCGGCCATTTTCTACTGATCCCCATGACTGGGCGCAGTTTGGTGACTATTTAAGCGGCACATTAGGTCCACCTCTATCGTTTCTTGCGCTTCTGGGATTGATTTTTACGATCAGAATTCAACATTTAGCGCACACGCATAGCGAAGTAGTGTTCCGTGAGCAACAGGAGTACCTCCTTAGAAAGGAACGAAAGGAAGAATGGCTTTCGGTCATTCACGATGCTGAGCAGCGCATTCGTGACTATCTCGATATGTCGATCCTGCTGCGGGATGGGCGCTCGGTGAAACTGGCAATGCTGATCAATACACTGAAACTCCGTTTGCTGGGAACACTGAAGCAAGCTCCTCGTAACTGACGGTCTCCTCGTCATTGGCGGTGAAATCAGACGCACAATCGATGCTCACCTCAGTATGACCGTGCTGTTCTCAAAGGAATAAGACTTTGATGCTTTCTAGACGCATTCTGTTGCCGCTGCTTTTTTGTTTTGTATCTCCTATGCTGGTCGCACAAAGCTTTCCAACCAAACCCCTCCGCCTCGTCCTGCGCTCGCCGCCCGGCGGCACCGACGATCTCCTCGGCCGGCTGATCGCGCTCAAGATGCCCGAGTCCCTCGGTCAGCAGGTCATTGTCGATTACCGCACCGGCGCGGGCGGGCTGGTCGCGTGGGAGTACATCGCGAAAGCGCCGCCCGACGGCTACACGCTGCTGCTCGCGGCATCGGGGCTGGGTGCGGTCAGGAGCCTGCGACCCAACGCTACGATCGATCCGTGGAAGGATTTCGCGTGGGTGTCGCAGGTCGTGAACTATCAGCTCGCGCTGGTCGTGCACCCTTCGGTGCCGGCGAAAAACGTGAAGGAGCTGATCGCGCTCGCACGCGCCCGGCCCGGGCAGCTCTCGTACGGCTCCTCGGGCGTCGGCGCGACGCCGCATCTCTCGGCCGAATATTTCAAGGCCGCAGCGAAGGTGAACATCGTCCACGTGCCGTATAAAGGCGCGGGGCCCATGTTTCTCGATCTCATGAGCGGGCGGGTCGAGACGGGCTTCTCGGTGGTTGCGAGCTCGATCCCGCATCACAAGTCCGGGAAGCTTCGCATCCTCGGCACCTCGGGCTCGAAGCGCGTCGCGCAGATCCCGGACGTGCCCACGATCGGCGAGAGCGTCCCGGGATACGAGTTCGATGCGTTCTACGCGCTGCTCGTGCCGGGCGGCACGCCGCGCGAGATCATCCAGCGGCTCGCCGACGCCACCGCGAAAGTGGTCGCCTCGCCGGAATACCGCCAGCGCGTGATCGACGGCGGGATGGAGCCCGTTTCGAGCTCCCCTGAGCAGATGCTGAAGATCGCGAAGCTCGACGCGGCGAAGATCGACAAGATCGTCCGCACGGCGAACATCAAGCTCGATTGACGTAACAACATGGCTCGCATCGCTGTCGGCGGTTTCCACCACGAGACGAACTGCTTCGTCGAACCCAAAACCGACTTCGCCTACTTCGCCGCGCATCGCGATCGCCCGCCGCTCGTGCGCGGTCCGGACGTCATCGAGTGGCTCACCAACACGAGCTTCGCGCTGTCGGGTTTTTTCTCGGACATGGGAGGCGGGCACGAATACGTCCCGCTCATCTGGACGAGCGGCGGCGCGGGCGGGATGGTCACGCGCGATGCGTTCGAGCGCATCGCCGGCGAGATGGTGGGCATGCTCTCGCAGCAGATGCCGGTCGATGCGATCTATCTCGACCTGCATGGCGCGGGCGTGAGCGAGGATTTCGAGGACCCGGAAGGCGAGCTGCTGCGGCGGGTTCGTGCGGCGGTCGGCGCGACGGTACCGATCGTGATCAGCCTCGACTACCACGCGAATGTCACGCAGCAGATGGTCGAGCTCACGGACGGGCTCGTCGGCTACTGGACGTATCCGCACGTCGATCGCGTGGAAACCGGTCAGCGCGCCGCGCGCGTGATGAAGATGATTCTGGAGCATGGGCAGCCGAAGGGGCGGGCGCTGCGGCGTATCCCGTTCCTGATTCCGCTCAACTCGCAGTGCACGATGGTGAACCCGTCGAAAGGCATCATCGAGAAGTCCGCGCAGCTCGAGCGCGGCGACCAGGTGCTGAACGTGTCGTATCTCGCGGGCTTTCCGCCGGCGGATCTGGAGGAATGCGGGCCGGGCGTGATCGTGCACGCGTACACGCAGGCGAAGGCCGACGAGCTCGCGGACGAGCTCGCGCGCGAGATCGTGGCGAACGAAGGCAACTTCGCCGCGCCGCTGCTCGAGCCCGACGAAGCGGTGCAGGAAGCGATGCGCATCGCGCAGAAGGCGTCGCGGCCCGTCGTCATCGCCGACACGCAGGACAATCCCGGCGCGGGCGGCACGGGCGACACGACCGGCATGCTGGCGGCGCTCGTGCGGAACAACGCGCAGGGCGCGGTGCTCGGCATCTTCTACGACGCGGAAGCGGCGGCGGCAGCGCACAAGGCCGGCGAGGGCGCTGAGATCGCGATCGCCCTCGGCGGCAAGTTCGGCCCCGAAGGCTCGCCGCCTTACAAGGCCACGTTCAAGGTCGTGAAGCTCGGCGACGGCAAGATGCGCACGACGGGCCCGTCGGTCGGCGGCCGCAACATCGATCTCGGTCCGATGGCGCTGTTACAGATCGGCGGCGTGCGCGTGGTCGTCAGCAGCAAGCGCATGCAGGCGCACGATCAGGCGCCGTTCCGCCATCTGGGCGTCGAGCCGAAAGACCAGAAGATCCTCGTGCTCAAGAGCACCGTCCACTTCCGCGCGGACTTCGAGCCGATCGCGGAGCAGGTGCTCGTCGCGGTCGCGCCGGGCGGGCACATCGTCGATCCGACGAAATACGACTACAAGCGGCTGCGTAAGGGCGTTCGCTTGTTTCCGCTCGGTCCGGAGTTCAGCGACTAAGGCCTCGTGCCGTCATGCCGATCGAATGCGATTTTCACTCGCGCAAGTAGCGGGCGAGGTCCTGCTCAGTCAGCAGCCCCTTGTCTCGTGCTTTTTGACTCCAGTAGTGCTGCAGGCTACGTAGCTCACGCACTCGCCGGTCGATGAGTGCGTCCTGAATGAACGCCGAAAAGGTCTTGCCTTCGGCGCGCGCCAGAGCCTCGGTCTCTCGTGAAAGGTCCGCCGGAAGGGAAATCGTCTTTTTGACCGCGACAGCCATGGTGTGAATAAACGATACCACCTTCAGCGGCGCCGGACGATC
>Ga0196977_1000580_pt1 | contig 18263 bp, 12 predicted proteins | sample S3v_1013CmetaG_FD_148634 | JGI IMG/M metagenome (GOLD analysis project Ga0196977, IMG submission 148634) | Soil microbial communities from Anza Borrego desert, Southern California, United States - S3+v_10-13C | ecosystem: Environmental > Terrestrial > Soil > Desert | place: USA: California...
CCATCGTGCCCGTCATGAGAATAGGCAGGATGTGAATGAAGTACGGCTCCGCGGCCGACAGATCCGGAATCCACAAAAAGCTCGCCTGGCGAAAGTCGAGCGAGATCGTGATCGCGCGATACAGAGCAAACAGGAACGGCATCTGAATGAGCAGAGGCAAACACCCACCGAGCGGATTGCCTTCCTTCATCAAACGGAGTTGCTCCATTTGCAACTCTTTCATCCGCGGATCGTTCTGCTTCATCCCCTTGAGCTTCTCTTGCAGCTCCTTCATTCGCGGCGCGAGCTTTTGCGCCTTCTTCATCGCTTTTGAAGAGCGCCACTTCAAGGGAAAGAAAAGCGAGTAGATGACAATCGTAAAGAGAATGATAGCGAGGCCGTAACTGCTCGTTAGCTTGTAAAGATAGGTAATCGCCTCGAGAATAGGCACAGCCAGCGGACGCGAGATCCAACCCAGATAGCCGTAGTCGATCAAGCCATCGAGATCGATCGAGCGATTAACCCTCTTGCTAACCAGTTCACTCGCACCAGTAAGTAGGTAGTGATCCTTCGGACCAGAGTAAATGACAATGGGCGAGCCATCTGCCGGCACGGGAACAAAAGCCGTAATCAGATACCACTTCTCTGCAGCGCCACCATTCGGCTTATGCTCGTATGCAACAGTGCGATACTCAAGTCCCTCCACTTCCTTCGGCGGCACCGCCACCATCGCAAAATACGTGTCAGCCACACCGGCCCAATCAGTTGGGCCAGGCAGCACCAGGTGGTCCGGACTGCTGCTGTTTCCGTTAATTGACGCGGCGAGATGTCGTTGAAGTTTGTCTCCAACGTACGACACGGCCTCAGGAGCAACCGAATAAAACGTGTGATGAGTGACTCCCTGGTCGCCAATACTCGGACCAATCGTCACCTTCACCTGTGGAACGATCGCGTCACCACGTTTTACCTGCACCGAAAGTTCAGTTTGATATTGATCCGCATGAAAACTAATTGATTTCCTAACCTGGAGCCCGTTGGGATCCTCGAGCACAAAAGTGAGCTGCTTTGTCTCACCCGCCGCGAGATTCAATTCCACATCGCCACTCGAGACGTCGGCGCCTTCCACGCGATACGTCGACGACGCGAGTAACGTATCGAGCGTCGCATCGCCGGTTTGCAACTGCAACGGCACTATCCGCGGCTGTCGCTTCAGCCCTTCCGGCGAGATCAGTTCGAGCGGTTTTTTGTCGCTCCTGCGACCGGCGACCGAATAGATCTCGGTGTTGCTATTCTTGTTTCTTTTTATGATCCAACTGATCGGTTCTGCACCGCGCGTATCAAACTTCGCGTCATACAGGTCCGTTTTAACCGTGATCGTGCGTTGCGGCGCTTGGCTTATGGTTGTTACGGGCGCTGAAATCGGAGCTGTGGGCGACGGAGATTGCGTCGCGTTAACAGTAGCTGTCGGCGAGGGACGCGGAGTCGCGCCTGCCTGCTGATCTTTAGGCGTGGGAGCCGGATAAAAATACGTCCACAGAAACAGAATTACTGAGGAGAGTATTAAAGCAAGTAGAAGTCGTCGTTGTTGCATTTGGTGGACGTCTTACCTAACCGGCTATTTAACCGGATCGTAGCCTCCCGGATTGAAGGGATGGCAACGAAGCAGTCGCCGGGCAGCCAACAGAGTTCCCCGCGCGGCGCCATAGCGGGAAATCGCGTCAACGGCATATTCCGAACAAGTGGGAATAAATCGGCACGAAGGAGGTAGCAGTGGGGAAATTGCCAACTTATAAAATCTGAGAAATGAGATTAGAACCGTCTTCACACAACCATCGCTTACTTGACCGGCTCCCTTTGTTCCAGTCTGCCAACCTTCTCAATTATTCCCTCTAACTCCTCACGCGGCGCATTTAACTTTTGACTCAACACTGCGGGTTTCGCGTTTAGGACCCAATCGTAATTCTTAATCAGCGCACTTAACGACGGTTCATTCGATCGAAAAGTTTCACGAAGCAGACGCTTGGCGCGGTTTCGCTGTACGGCTTTTCCGAGCGCCTTCTTCGAAGCGGTCACTCCCAGGCGATGATTTGATGCGTCGTTCTCCAGCACAAATACGGTGATAAATACGCCGTCGTACCGTTTACCGTTCCTGTAGACGTGCTGGAATTCTCCCGAATCTCGCAAGTACTTCCGCATGTCTAAGGACGCGAACGCCGTCTCAGTAATGCGCGGGGGTGAGTCGCTTTCGTCCTTTGGCGCGGCGCCTCTTTAGCACCAGGCGCCCATTCTTGCTGGCCATGCGCGCCCGAAAACCGTGGGTCTTCGCCCGCCGTCTGTTGTTAGGTTGAAAAGTGCGCTTCGACATAGTAATGAATCTCCTCGAAAACGAAAACGCTAAGACTAATCGTCGCCAGAAGTTATGTCAAGAAAACGCGAGGGTCTTCGCCCGCGCAAAGAGATAAATCTGTACGAGAACGATACCTCCTACATCTGTTTGGCTTGCGTTTAACAATACTGGGATATATTACTTTCCGACCCTTGATCGAGTCGAAAGTTCTATGTTAGTCTCCGCTCGCTTTGAAAGTAACCGCCCCGTAAATAGTTGATATTACAAGACTTTAAAGCATCACTTTAAGCCGTAGGACTTTTTCCACTCCCTGTGGAAAACGTTGTGGAAAAGTCTTCGGCACTCGTTTTTAGGGCCGGCGGACAAGGTAGTCGGGAGAGGTAGACGTTAGAGTTCTGCGGATAGGCTTGCCGCCGGCGGCGTACGGTTCTATTACGTGGCTCGAGTCAATTGAGACCCCTCCCCTTCACGTTTTTCAGATGAACACTTCTGTTGAGACTAATGTTTGGGGCCGTATTCTTCATTCCCTCGAGGGCAGACTCAATCAACAAGCTTTAGAGACATGGTTTCGGCCAATCCAGTTTGAGCGGCTCGACAGTTCGCAACACGTCATTCATTTGCGAGCGCCGAATCAGATAGTGAAGGATTGGGTCGTTAGCAACTACGCGCAGGCGCTCGATGAGTCGCTCAATGAACAGCGACTTGCCGGGTATTCGGTCGGGTGGGTCATCGGAAAAGTGCCGGAGTGGACTCCGGCGCCGGCAACGCCTGCAGTCGAAGAACGAGCGACAAACAACCGCACTGAAACCACGATCGAGCCGTCGAACGATGTCGGTCAGTCGCTTAACGTCTCGATCTCTCCTGCTTTGAACGAGCCTTTGCTGAGCTCCAAATACACTTACGAAAGTTTTGTCGTCGGCTCGTGTAATCAGTTTGCACACGCTGCTTCGCTCGCGGTTGCCGAAGCGCCTGGTCGAACTTACAACCCGCTTTATCTCTACGGAGGTGTGGGTCTTGGTAAGACACACCTGATGCATGCGTGCGGCCACGCCATCAAGTCTCGCAATCAACATCTAAAACTCTGCTACATCTCGTCAGAACGATTCATGAACGATCTAATCAACGCGATTCGTTATGACAAGACGCAGATGTTTCGCGAGAAGTACCGATCGGTGGACGTGCTGCTAATCGACGACGTGCAGTTCATGGCCGGCAAGGAGCGGACCCAGGAAGAATTCTTCCACACGTTCAACGCGCTCTACGATCAGCAGAAACAGATCGTGATCAGTTCGGATTGTCCGCCGCGTGAAATACCGACGCTTGAAGAACGTCTTCATTCTCGTTTCGAGTGGGGTTTGATCGCTGATATCGAGCCCCCGGATCTGGAAACGAAGATCGCGATTCTGAAACGTAAAGGCGATTTGATCGGCGTCGCCATTCCCGATGACGTCGCGATGTTCATCGCCGGGCGAGTGAAGAGCAATATTCGTGAGCTCGAAGGATCGTTGGTGCGTTTGATAGCGATCTCTTCGTTACGCGGCGAGCCGATTTCGAAGACGCTGGCCCAGGATGCGATTCGGAATTTTGCGAAAGAAGAAGAGCCGGACGTAATCACGATTCAACAGATTCAAAAGTTAGTCGCGTCGACTTACAAGTTGACTATCGAGGAGTTAGTGTCGAAGAACAACGCCCGAAACATTTCACATCCGCGGCAAGTGGCGATGTATCTTTGCAAGCATTTGACCAAACATAGTTATCCGGAGATCGGCCGGGCATTCGGTGGAAAACATCACACCACCGTCATGCATTCTGTGGAAAAAATCGAGTCGCTGGTGGCGACGGATTCGACGTTGCAACGGCTAATTACCGAACTCTCGGAGTCGTTGCAGAAATAAGTTTTCCACATTTACACAAGTCCCCACCGCGAACGTTTTGTGGAAATGTGTTAATGTTTCGCCGCCGCTGATTTTTTCCGCAACTCAAGCCGAAACTTCAAACAGTTTCCACAGGCGCTTGATTGGTGCAAACAGGCAGTCGGAAAGGGTTTAGCTGGTTTTCCACAAATTCACAGGCACCTACTACTGCTACTAGATATTTTTAATTAGTTTTTAAATAAGTAGCTACAGAATCGCGAAGCTACAGCTGTGGATTAGCGTGAAGGATGCGAAGGAGTCGATGGCAATGCAATTCGTCGTAAGCAAACAGAACCTGCAAAAAGAACTCGGATTCGTTCAAGGCGTCGTCGAGAAGAAGAACACGATTCCGGTACTCTCAAACATACTCATCGAATCTGTCGGCGAAAGCACGATTCGTATCACGGGAACAGATCTCGACGTGACGATTCGCTGCGAGATGGACGCCGACGAGATCTCTACCCCGGGTTCAATGTGCGTGCAGGCACGAAAGCTTTTTGAAATTGCTCGACTACTGCCGGACGCGCCGGTGAGTTTCAAAAAAGAAGATAACGAATGGGTGACGGTTAAATGCGATCGCGCGCGTTTCAAGATGGTTGGGGTTGCCCGTGATGCGTTTCCGGAAGTGCCATCGTTCAAGTCGGCGCCAACTAAACTCGCAGCTAGCGTAATCAAGACCTTCATCGATCGCACGATTTTCGCTATCACGCAGGAAGAATCACGCTATACGCTTTCCGGTGCGAAATTCGTGCTTGATGAATCAGGTGCGAAGATGGTCACCACTGACGGTCACCGGCTCGCTTACGTCGAAAAGAAACTTGCGCGAAACGGTTCGAAAGAACAGATCGATACGCTGATTCCTCGCAAGACGTTAGCCGAGCTCACAAAACTGACAGCCGGCTTCGATGAAGACATCAGTCTCGGCATGGATGAGAATCACATCTATTTCCAGGTTGGACCACGACTTCTGATTTCTCGCATGCTCTATGGCCAGTTTCCGAACTACGAAATGGTCATGCCGAAGAATAACGATAAGTCAGTCGAGTTCAATAGTAGCTTGCTGAATCATGCAATTCGCCGCGTGGCTTTGATGGCTGATGAGCGGTCTCACGCAATCCGTTTCCATCTCGAGCCAAACCAACTCGTCATCAGCTCGCAAAACGCCGAAGAAGGTGAAGCAAACGAGACCCTGCAAACCGACTACGCCGGCGACATCACGGACATTGGCTTCAACGCACAATACCTACAAGAATTCCTTAATGTGGTCGGCGATGCAAAGATCGCGTTTGAGTTCAAAGACTCCAACTCACAAGCACAGTTGCAACCATCTGAGAATGGCGATTTCGACTACAAGTATGTGGTGATGCCGATGCGCATTTGACGGCTAGTGGGTGCGGTAAAAAAAACTCATTGACGTCGTTCGCGAGTTCAAGTATGTAGCTTTCTGTATTACGCCGAGTCTTTGTCCTCAGATTCTCCACCGGGTTTCCTAAAGCCCAGGCGTGAGTTGCAACGGAGATCCTCATGAACAGTGCGATAAATCACTCCACTCGTCTTCACTCTAAATTTCTTTTCGCACTCGCTGTTTGTATCTGCTGGCTAATCCTGTGGCCCGCGACGCTTCATGCGCAAGCCGCGAAATCGCCTATCAGAATTCTTAGTCCAAAAAGAGCTGCAAACATTCAATTGGTCTCGTCCGATGGTTCGCTTAGCGTCGGATTCTCAGTTCTGGATGACGTAGTCGACAGTCTGCAAGTACAGATAACGACGATGCATGAGGGGTGGAGCAATAAACTTCCGATACCGGATGGTTCTGGGGAACGCTATTTGAAGCTTCCGCTTTTCAAGGGTCTTAACACGATCAAGATATTTGGCGCGAAGGGGAACGCCGTCAGTGCAGCTGCTCCAGAAGTAATCGTTGTTGAGTGCGGCGATAAGTCATGCGGAAATGCTAAGTATCCCGTCGAGATCAAGAACGCAGACGATAGCGAGGTCGAAGCTGGTGCCGTTAATGTGTCAGACCGACAAGATGTAGATACACCGCCTAAAAAACAGGCGCTAAAAATAAGCAGTGCGGATGAGTTGCCGCCGAACATTTCCGAAGCGCAAATATCATTTACCAGGACCGACACGAACATCGCCTACATAGTATTGAACTATCCCGCCGCTACTGCCGCCGATAGAGAACCTATTCGCTTTGTCAATGACGATACCAGAACCGTAGCAGCGTCGGTCAAACTGGTGAACGGAGAAAATGAAGTCACTGCAGTGGGTTTCAACGCGAAGGCCAAGAAGGTGGCGGAAGCTACACGAATCATCAAGGCGAGTGTGGCGCCTAGAGCCGAACAAATAAGTCTCGGCAAACCGTTCGCGGTGAGCAATGATCCTTTTATTACAACCGAGGTGAAGATAACGGATCCAAATAACGTCGTAACGAAGCTTCACTACAAGGTTACGGACTCTCGCGGTATCACTGTCGATGAGGGAACGCAAGACAGGACAACAGGCGCAGATCAGACACTTAGAATCAGATTAGTCAGTGGTATCAACAAACTCTTTGTAGCGGGTATCAAGTCGGATCAGACTCGAATAGCAGAAGCACAGAATACGATTGAATGCCTGGGCCTGTGTGGAGCGCCGTCCCTCACAGGAGCGTCACTTCAGTTGGATCCACCGTTCAAAGCTACCCACCAAAACGATACCTATGTTTTTATCACGCCAAATGACCCTAAAAATGAGATCACGTCGTACGTCTACGAAGTAAGAGATAACGAAGGAACGTTGATTGGCAACGAGGATGACCTCACAGCTCTCAAGGGAGTTAAGGGAGAAACCATCACACAGAAAATCCTCGTCAAACTCCATTCAGGAGCAAACGCTGTTACCGTTTTTGCGAAGAACAAAGATGGCAAGCGAATAACCGATCGTGCGACTACCACGATCGAATGCTTTGATTGCATAGACGCGCCGTCGGTGGAAACGGGAAACGCGCGTTTCACCCGTGCGATTCTTGGCTTTGAGCAGTCGGGAGGAAGTGGTTCGGATTCCGCGCAGAAACCGTTTCTTGATTTCTTCTTTTCCGCTCCATTATTCGGAACGAAAGAAATTCCACCTCGGTTTTCGACTTGGGGCAGTTTGCGATTTGCCGCTATTCCAACTCAGCAATTAGCTAGCGGAGGCCTTGGGTTACAAAACTTCGCCGGAAATTTTCTAACGAATTTCCAAACCGTACAGGTAAACGAACTGGTACAAGGTTTCGATTTTTTGGCAGGAATACAGTTCCGAGTGGCGGGAGGAAACGGTAAAGGGTATCTCGGCGCAAACCCGGGTACTTTCCAGAAAACATCAATCTCGCTAATCGCGGCCTTTGGCGCCATAAATCCTTTTAGCCAGAGACAAAGCGCACAAATATTTGTAATACCCAAAACGAGTGACGGAAAAGTCGATCCTGATTTTCTGAAGCTGTTTCCCGAGGCCGAAGGCAAAACGAATATTGCTTTTGTTACGCCCGAACGCGATCGCTTCTTCAGACAGTACTATGGTGGGTTTAGATTCAATACCTACTTCTTCGACAAACACGGAGACGTCATCAACAGGTTCCCGGCAATACTGGATGTCACGTTTGGGCAAAACGAAATCGTTACCGGCAAACTTCGAAATGCTGTTTTCCGTCTGGAGGGTTTTTATCCATTTCCCTTCGCCGCAAAACTTTTATACCTGTATGGAACCGCCATGATGAAGGTCGGAGGTGGAGGTGTGAAAACCACGCTTCCCTTGTTTCTCGATGTGGCTACGGGCATTACGTCACCAGACGCAAATACAGTCATTGTGCCAATCGATCGAAACCCCAACCTAAGGTCCAATCGTGATTACTATCGCATCGGAGTAGGAATAAATTTGATAGAGCTACTGGATAAACTCAGGACGCGACCGAATTAGCAGGAAGCGCATGCTAATATCCCTGAATGCTGCTCGCTGCAATTGAAGCGACAAATTTCAGGAACCTCAGCGGAACGATTCAGTGGGGACCGCGTCTCAATATCATCTACGGAAATAATGGTCAGGGTAAGACCAACTGGTTGGAAGCCATCCATATCCTGGCCCGCTCCAAGTCCTTTCGCACGCAGCGACTCCAGGAAGCAATCAAGTTCGGTGAACACCTCGCAGTAATACGCGGCAAAGTCACAACCGGCGTGGATCTGGAAAGAGATCTGCAAGTCACGCTGCAAGACAACGCAAAGACGATCTTCGTCAACGGTAAACGAGAAACCCTCACCCGCTATCTCACTCAACTTCAAGTCTTTTCATTCACAGCAGCCGATCTGGAAGTTGTGCGCGGTGTGCCCGAGGCGCGGCGAAGATTCCTGGACCGCGGTATCTCATCGATCAGGCCCTCGTATCTGAAAACGATTGCTGACTACGGCAAAGTACTCAAACAGAAGAACCGCGTGTTGCAGCTCGCGAATGAAGGTGAGTTCAGTTTGGAAAAGACTGAGGATCTCCTCGCGCCATGGAACGAGCAATTGGTCCGTCTCGCAACGCAAATACATCGCGAACGCGAACAGTATGTCGCTGGTCTAAACGCAGTGCTCGAACGCCAACTCTTCGATCGCCGTGACATTCATACTCGTTACGTTTCAGCGCTCGAAGGCAAAGGCGATTTGATGGATTACGAGTCGCTGCTGCGGTCCCGCCTCACGCTGCGGCTGGCGGCGGAAGTGGCTGCGGGACACTCTCTTATCGGTCCGCACCGGGACGATTGGGAGATTCAACTGGACGGCCGCGAGATTCGCGTTTACGGAAGCTCCGGACAACAGCGTAGCGCATTGTTACTATTAGACTTAGCGGCGATTTCGTTGTATAATTCCAGTGCAAATCATCATCCGGTTTTCGTCATTGACGATGTGGACGCGGAGCTGGATGAGGGGAGGATTAGACACCTTCTGGAATACCTTGAAAATCGCACCCAAACCTTCATCACAACCTCAAAACGGAGCCATGTTGAAGGGTTCTTTTCGAGGGCGAATGTATATGAAATCGAAGACGGCCAAGTCCGAAGCAGTCAGACCACAACTGACGTTTCGGCTAAATCCTTTTTTGCTTAAATGGCTAGGTAGAGCTGGGTAGTTAGGAGAGTAGATTGTCAACAGCAGGACCAACAGAAACCAAGAAGGGCCAGTCGTACGACTCGTCCTCCATCACTATTCTTGAGGGCCGTGAGGCCGTTCGTAAACGGCCGGCGATGTATATCGGTTCCACGGGAGAAATCGGCCTTCACCATCTCGTTTATGAAGTAGTCGACAATTCGATTGACGAAGCGCTGGCGGGTTACTGCGATACGGTTGAAGTAGCGATTCATTTAGACGATTCGATCACAGTTATTGATAACGGACGTGGAATTCCGGTTGATGAAATAAAGAAAGAAAAGAGATCGGCGGCTGAGGTCGTGATGACCAAGCTTCACGCCGGCGGTAAATTTGATTCAAACGCTTATAAGGTTTCCGGCGGCCTGCACGGCGTCGGTGTGTCGTGCGTCAACTTCCTTTCGGAAACTCTTCACTTGGAGATCTGGCGCGAAAACAAAACCTACGAGCAGGAGTACGCGCGCGGCATTCCCGTAGCTCCGCTCAAGCAAACGGGCAAGACGCGAAAGCGCGGTACGAAGATTACTTTCAAACCCGATCCACAGATCTTTACGGAGACCGCTTTCAGTTTCGATAAATTGTCAGAGCGCTTGCGTGAGAAAGCCTTTCTCAACAAGGGAATTCGAATCACGATTAAGGACGAACGTGAAGAACCGGAGCGTTCCCACGAATTCTATTACAAGGGTGGCATCGCCGAGTTTGTGAAGCACCTGAACAAGAACAAGACGACGCTTCACGATAAACCGATCTATTTCGAGAAGGAGTCCGACGTTCTGTCGATTGAAGTGGCCATTCAATACAACGATGGCTACGACGAAAAGGTCTATTCGTTCGCCAACAACATCAATACCGTTGACGGGGGCACGCACCTTTCGGGTTTTCGCTCTTCGTTCACCAGAACGATCAACGCTTATGCTCAATCATCGGGCCTGGCGAAGAATTTCAAAAGTTCGCTGACGGGCGACGACGTGCGCGAGGGACTCGTCGCAGTAATCTCCGTCAAACTGCCGCAGCCGCAGTTTGAAGGCCAGACAAAAGGAAAACTCAATTCCGACGTGAAGGGCGCCGTCGAGTCGTTTCTGAACGATCGCCTGACGGAGTTCTTCGAACAGAATCCGCCTGTAGCGAGAAAGATCGTTGGCAAGGCACTCGACGCTGCGCGGGCTCGCGAAGCGGCGCGTAAGGCGCGGGAAATCGTCCGCAAAGGCGCAATGGGCTCCAGCATGTTGCCCGGCAAACTGGCGGACTGTCAGGAACGCGACCCCGCGTTATCCGAAATCTACATCGTTGAGGGCGATTCCGCCGGCGGTTCCGCCAAACAAGGACGCGATCGAAAGAACCAGGCCATCCTGCCGTTGAAGGGCAAAATTCTCAACGTCGAGAAGGCCCGGTTCGACAAGATGCTTGGCCATAGCGAAATCAAGTCGCTCATCACCGCGCTCGGCACCGGCATCGGCAAAGACGACTTCGACCTCAGTAAGCTCCGTTATCACAAGATCATTCTGATGACGGACGCCGACGTAGACGGTTCGCACATCCGCACGCTCCTTTTGACCTTCTTCTACCGGCAGATGCCGGCGCTGGTCGAGAACGGCCACGTCTACATCGCACAGCCCCCGTTGTTTAAGGTAAAACGAGGTAAGAAGGAGGAGTACATCAAAGACGAAGGGTCGATGGTTCGTTACCTGATGCGGCAGGCCACGAACGATATGAGCGTAACATCTGTCGGAGCAGCCCAGGCGATCGAAGGACGCGATCTCGCCCGAGCACTGGAGCGGATGGTTGATTTTAAACGGTACTGCGAGAGAGCGGCTCGACGCCTCGCCGGGGACTCGCAAATGCTCGGCATCCTGCTCGAATCGCTGGGCGGACGCAAAGGAATCCTGCGCAAAGAAGGACTGACGCTGCGCAACGTGTTCCAGGATGGCGATCTGATGGCGAAGGTCGAAGGCGCATTGTACAAAGCCGGCTACAAAACGGAGTTGACGCCCGATGAGGAGCATGGCCTCTGGGAGATCGAAACTGTGACGAGCACCGGTGTGAACATGATTATCGATTGGAACTTCGCGAGCTACGTCGAGTTTCAGAAAGCCGTCGAGCTCTTCAAATCGCTCGAGGACGAACTTGCTGCTCCATTCATTTCCGGCGAAAACGGAAGCAGCGAGGAAGTTCCGACCCGCGAAGCGCTGCTCGAAAAGGTGCTGGCCGCCGCCAAGAAAGACTTGTCTATCCAGCGTTACAAAGGTCTCGGAGAGATGAACCCGGAGCAGCTTTGGGAAACAACCATGAATCCTGACAAGCGAACGCTGCTGGAAGTCAGAATTGACGACGCGGTGGAAACCGACGAGATCTTCACCGTACTGATGGGCGATGCCGTCGAACCACGACGGAAATTCATTGAAGACAATGCGCTCGACGTAAGAAACCTGGACGTTTAATCCGTTCCGGCCTCACGAAATCGATCAACCTTGAAACGACAAAGCTTTACGGGCGTACCGCGCGGTATGCCCGCCTTGCGCGAGGCAATCTCGACCTGCTGTTCCGCGTTGGCGACACCCGGAATGTCCGGCAGCAACAAACCACGCCGTCCAGTCGTTTCATCTTCTACAATCACGCCATAGATTGCCGGATCGAGTTCCTCAAAAACTGTTTCTTCCGCAGGTCGCAGCACGTCAACCGAGTAGCGCAAGTTCGGCAATTCATCTTCGCGGACGGGTTCGAAGCGCGGATCGTTTATGGCTGCGCTGATCGCGTTGGCGATGATCTCGTGAGCCAAACTTTCTTTTGCCGGTTCGATGGTTCCAATGCAGCCGCGCAACTCACCGTCGAGAGTCTTAAGAGAAACAAAACAAGGCGCTCGTTCGGCTAGTAAACCTGCCGGCGTTTCACGCGGCGGTTGCAAAAATTCCCCCGAACGAATAAATGCCTCCACGGCCTCTCGCGCCAACTTTGGCAAATCGTCCGGTTTCGCTTCTGCGCGCTGATTTATTAACTGCGCTACGAGATACCCCACGCCGAACGGCGCCTCGTAATTCATCACTTCGCACGCCGACGGCAAACCCGTGCTCGCGCCAATCGCTACCAGCATCGATCTATACCCACATTCCCCGGCAATCTTTCGCAGGTTGAAATCTATCTCGACAATCGCCTGCGGATCGTTTGCTCGCAGTGCAGCGACCACAGTTTCGTCGAACACGTGCGCGTTTGGATTGAATCCTGCGGGGGCCTGGGGCGCGAGCCGGTGACTCAAGTCACCACTGGCGATGAAACCAACGGGCCGGCCGAGAGCATCGATCGCCCTTTTAATGCACGTTCCGAATCGAAGGTGATCTTCGTTGGAGAGGAAGCTATATCCGAGCGCTACCACTCTTCCTTGCCAGCCATTTCGCAATAAGAAGTAAAGTGGCACAGCGGTGCCGTGATCGAGATCCGTATCGGGCAAGGTAGTAACGTTATAGTTATCACAGGCGGCGAAAGTCGTAATCGCTGCGAGTAGTTCGCGATCGACTGGCGCAGACACGCTCGTTTCAGGCGTGTGAAAGTTGGCGAAGTCGCCGTAAACATCCGGTCCTTCGTAAGCGATAAACGAGTCGATCTCGAGCGGCGCGTGTGGTGAGATTAGTATGATCGATTCGGCGCCGCTGGCGATGAGTCGCTGCGTCAGTTCCGCCATGGCTTCTATCGAATGGCGCACAGCAGGTACCGACTCGCGTCCGACCTCGGGCACCATGATAGGCGGATGCGGCGCAATGCCGGAGAAAACTAGGCAACTGCTCTCGTTGGTCATTCTGAGCGCTTTCGCCGTTTGAGAGGGACGGCTGTTATTCTAGCGCCGACAGGCGACTGTCACAATTACTTCGATGAGTAAATTCGATCTGCTTATTGTTGGCGCAGGACCGGCTGGGTCTTTTGCGGCCGAACTACTTGCGAGCCGTGGTGCGAAGGTCGCGCTATTTGACGGCCGCCCGCCTGCAGAACCGAAGGCCTGCGGCGGTGGTGTGACGGCGAAGGCGTTGAAAGCCTGGCCTAAGTTGCTGAACGCAGTCGGTCGCACGATCGACGAGCTCGATCTCTATTCGCCGTCCGGCAAAAGACTTCATTTGCAACTCGAGGAACCGTTTGCGGTTTATTCACGCGTGGTGTTTGACGGATACCTACGCGATCGAGCGTGCGATGCGGGTGCGCAAGTGTTTTCAGAGAAGATTTCAGCCAGAAAAATCGTGCGAACCAACACCGGTTGGCGCATGGAGAGTGAGTCAGGCGAATGGTCCGGTTCGGCGCTAGTCGGCGCAGACGGCGCAAACAGCGGCATCGCCAGGAAGCTCGCAGGTCCACTTTCGCCGTCTGACATGGAAGTCGCTTTTGGTTACCGTGCGTCCTTGCCGGAGAGTGGATCACCGCCAACAATTGTCGCGTTCTTGCCGCGCTGGGTCGGATACGCGTGGGCATTTCCTCGTCCCGATCACATTTCCTTCGGTATCGCCACAACACAGGACGCTTTCGAGCATCAGCCGCTCGACGATTTACTGTGGCGCTTCATGATCAGCTATTACCGTCAGCGCGAAGATGCCGAAGTTAACTTCTGGAAAGACGAACCAGTGGCGCACGAAACAACATTGATTCGCGATCATCTTCGTTCCACCGCCGAGCGTTACGCGGCACGAATTCCAGGTCTTTCAGCCACCACATGGGACAACAGGACCGTCTGCGGCGCGAACTGGGCCTTGCTCGGCGACGCCGCGGGTTTCGCGGATCCAGTTACCGGCGAAGGTATCTACTATGCGTTACGTTCGGCGGAATTGTTTGCCGACGCTTACTTGCGCAGCGATCTTCAGAGCTACGAAACGAGCTGGCGCAAAGACTTCGGCGCCGAATTGCGCCGCGCCGCACAGATGCGCCGGCGCTTTTACGGAAACTTCTTCGGCGCGCCATTCACGGAACGCATGATCGAGTTTGCAAAAGGTCATCGAGGAGTTAAGCGCGTGTTAGGAGAGTTGGTGGCAGGCGAACAAGGCTACGTTGACTTGAAGAAGAAACTCGTCAAGAGCGCGCTGCGTCCCGTGTAACAACAGTGCACCTACTACGCTCCATTCCCATTCCGTTGTTCAGTGTGGCTCTCGCGGTGCTCGCACCCGCCCAGGTGTTCGTGCAACAGGTGAAGCAGTCGCGAGACGTGATTGAAGCTTACCGCGTCTGCAATCGTTTTCAGCAGTTGTTTGCGGAAGACCTGGATTTTGATCGCGCGTTCGAAGCGACGTTCACGAAAGACCCCGCACGCCGGCGCGCGATAGCCATTGCTGAAGGAGAGTTTGGTGACCTGGATCTGACAAGCATCGACGACGCAACTCTCGTCACCGCCTACAAGAACCGCATGCAAGTCCTGTTTTTTACGCTCTTGTTGCTGGACGAGGACAAAAAGGAAGTGTCCTTTCCAGCGCGCATCAAGGAGGTCTACGACCGGGGCAAGCCTCGCACGACTCAGGAATTTCGTTCGTTCGCCGATCTGCTCAAGCGTGATGTCGCAGAGCTGCGAAACTATTTAACTAACGATCCCGCTGCGGCCCAGCGCACTCGAAGTTTCAAGACCGCACTAACCAAACCTATCGAAGTGCCGCAGCACTACGTCGTCAGGCCACTCACGTCGTACAGCAAAGGCAGAGTGCTCGGTCCAAAGGAAGAGTACTACCAGATTGGCGATTACGCCGTGATCCGCGAAGGTTCGGAGATGAAGATAATCGGCATCCGCTTCTTCTCAATCTTTTGATTGGACAGCTTTAATACTTTTATGGCGCGAGTCGCTTGATGGTCCATGTTTCGTCGGGTTGGAGTTCGTAGAGAATCCGATCGTGCAGGCGGCCGATGCGGCCTTTCCAAAACTCAATTCGATCCGGCTTCAAACGAAAGCCGCCCCAGTTGGCCGGACAGTCAATCTCACGATCGCAGTATTGGTCCGCTATCTCGTGCGCGCGCTGCTCGAGAACATCTCGCGCCGAGATCACTTCGCTTTGCGGCGAGGCCCACGCACCGATCTGGCTCTCGCGTGGGCGGGTCTTGAAATAAGCGGCCGATTCGTCAGCGGATGTTTTGTTCACCTTTCCTTCGACGCGTACCTGCCGTTCGAGTTGTGGCCAATAAAACACGAGCGCGGCGTACGGATTAATTTCGAGTTGCCGCGCTTTCGAGCTTTGATAGTTCGTGAAGAAGACGAACCCGTCGGCGTCTATCTGTTTCAACAGGACCATGCGCGCGGTCGGCCGTCCATCAGGCGTCACGGTGGCAAGGCTCATCGCGTCCGGCATTGGCAGCTTCGCCGCAAGCGCATCATTGAACCAACTTTGAAACTGCCGGATCGGGTCGCGGTCGATTAGCTGTTCGTCGAGGCCTTCCACGTTGTTTGTCACCAGACTCATTTCAGATCTTCGTTTGCGGTGTAGGGCGCGAGCCGTTCGCGCAATTCAGCGGGAATCGGAACAGTTTCAAAGGTATTTTGATTGACGGCGGCCAGAACGAAATGCGCCGTCGCGATCAATTCGTCTTCTCCTTTGCGCCGCACTTCAAAATTGAGCTTCATCGATTTTGTGCCGAACCGTCCGACGTAAACACTGACTTCCAACAAATCGTCGAGCGTCGCCACGCGACGAAAGTCACACTCCAGATGCACGCGCGGCAACCAGATCTTCAGTTCGTCAAACATCTCGCCATAAGCGAGACCCACTTCGCGAAACAGTTCTGTCTCGGCAAACTCGAAGAAGTGGATGTAAGCTCCGTAAAAAATAATGCGCGCCGCGTCGACGTCGCCCCAGCGCACACGCTCTTCGATCGTGAATTTTTTATGACTCGGCATCTAGCCCAACACGTTCAAAAACCGCGTCAACTCCTCGTTGAACTGCTCGGTGCGTTCGAGATTCGAAACGTGCGCCGCATTCTCGATCACAACCAGACGTGAGCCGGAAATCTCGCGATGCATCTTCTCACTGTCCTGCACCGGCGTGATCGGATCTTCCTGTCCAACCAGAATCAACGCTGGGCACGAGATCTGCGACAGCAACGACGTTTGATCGTCACGTTCCGCCATTCCCAACAACGCTCCCGCAGCGCCTTCTGGTTTAGTCTTCAACATCATGTCGCGTACACGCTTCACCACTTCAGGATGTTTGCTAACAGTATCCGGCGTCAGAAGCTTCGGCAACATCGAATCGGCGATTCCCGCCATCCCTTCAGCAAGCGCTTTGTCGGCCTGTTGCCGGCGTGTCTGCTTTCCTTCTTCAGTATCGGCTTGCGCGCGCGTGTCAGCCAGAATCAACGCACGAACACGCGACGGAAACTGTTTGTAGAAAGCGAGCGCAACATATCCGCCCATTGACAGCCCCCCGATCACCGCACGAGAAATCTCCAAGTGGTCCAACAACGCCGCAACGTCCTGGGCCATACGATTCATCGTGGCGGCGCCAGGCGAAGCGTCGCTCTCACCCTGCCCGCGCAGGTCCGGCGTGATCACTCGATAACTGTTACTCAACGCACTGACCTGTTCATTCCACAACGTCCGATTGAAAGGATAACCATGCAACAACACTACAGGCAGACCAAGGCCCGCGTCCGTATACGCCAACTGAATATCATCGAGCCGTATAAACGACATGACCTAAAAATCTCTACGCGCCGCGCGCGCAACTACCGACACTAGTTCCCGCAACTCGATCGGTTTCGCCAGATATATTTGAAAACCGGACGACAACGCCCGGTCGCGATCCTCTTCCTTCGCGTAAGCCGTGATCGCCACCGCCGGAATTTTCTGGGTCTCACCATTTTCCAGCGATCGCACCTTCTTAATCAGACCGTAACCGTCCTCACCAGGCATCGCAATGTCCGAAATGAGCACGTCCGGCCGCTTCTGCCTGATGGCCTGAATTGCTTCTCCTGCGGAAGATACCGCAGTGACGTTCGCTTGTCTCCTCGTCAAAGCCGTCGTCATCAGTTTCAGGGTGTCGGAGTCGTCATCCACAATGAGGACGTTTAGACCCGACAACATCTGCGTGGCGTACGCAAGAGTTTTATCCGTCGCCGGTTCGACGGTTTTCACCTTGGAATCAAGTAATGGCAACGTGATCGTAAACGTCGCGCCCTGACCTTCACCGCGACTCGCCGCACGGATCGTGCCGCCGTGTATTTCAACAAGATGACGAGCGATCGCCAAACCGAGCCCGAGCCCGCCGTGATGTCGCGTCGTGGTGCTGTCAGCCTGGCTAAAACGATCGAAGACGTAAGGCATAAACTCACGCGAAATGCCCTGGCCCGTGTCAGTCACGCTGATCTCAACGGCCGCATTTGCTTGCGTGACTTTGACCGCCACGCGTCCGCCGTTGTTTGTAAACTTCACCGCGTTTGACAGGAGATTCCAGATCACTTGCTGCAGCCGGTTGGCATCGCCGGAAATCATCGCGGGTGCGTTTTCAATTTGGGCCTCGATGCGTATGCCTTTCGCGTCCGCGGTAGGACGCACCACGTTGATCGCATTTTGGACCACCGGCGCGACTTCGATTGGATGCAGATCGATGTACAAGTTGCCGGTGATGATTCGCGACACGTCGAGTATATCGTCGACGATCTGCGCCTGCGCTTTCGCATTGCGCCAGATCGTGTCGATAGCCTGTTGCCTCATCGTGTCATCGAGTGAGCCGTCTTCGAGTAAGCGCGCCCAACCGAGAATCGCGGTCAACGGCGTGCGCAGCTCGTGCGAAACAGTAGCGAGAAACTCGTCCTTGAGACGGTTCGATTCCTCTGCGGCTTCGCGCGCGGTGCGTTCGAGTTTCAGCAGCCGAACATTTTCGATCGCCACGGCCGTCAAATTCGCGGCCATGCTCATGGCGGTGACATGTTCCT
>Ga0196977_1000582_pt1 | contig 18248 bp, 18 predicted proteins | sample S3v_1013CmetaG_FD_148634 | JGI IMG/M metagenome (GOLD analysis project Ga0196977, IMG submission 148634) | Soil microbial communities from Anza Borrego desert, Southern California, United States - S3+v_10-13C | ecosystem: Environmental > Terrestrial > Soil > Desert | place: USA: California...
TTCGGGCTGGACACCGAGAAGCATACATTTTACCGGCAGAGCATGGTGGCGGAAGTGTGCGAGCTGACCTGGCACCTCAATTGCTTCACGCCTTTCCCGATGCTGCAGAACGCGACCTCGTTCAAAGACAAAAGCGAGCGCCTCAGCGACGTGAACGTGGGCCTGTTCACCTACCCCGTGCTCATGGCCGCCGACATCGTTTTGTACGACACGAATTTCGTTCCCGTCGGGAAAGACCAGCAGCAGCACCTGGAAATGACGCGCGACATCGCCGGCGCTTTCAACCGCCAGTACGGCGATGTATTCGTTATTCCCGAAGCATTGGTCAGCGAAGAAGTGATGGTCGTGCCCGGAACGGATGGAAAAAAGATGAGCAAATCATATGGCAACTACATCAATATTTTCCTGCCGGAGAAAGAGCTGCTGAAAGTAATCAAAACCATCGTCACCGATTCCACGCCTTTGGAAGCGCCGAAAAATCCCGACACCTGCAACGTGTACGCGCTGTACAAACTGCTCGGAACGCCGGAGCAAAATACCGCGCTGCGCGAGCGCTATCTCGCCGGCGGCATGGGCTACGGCCACGCGAAGCAAGCGCTGTACGAATTGATCCTCGAGAAATTCAAAACCGAGCGCGAGCTGTTCGATCAATACACGAGCGATCGTGAGCTGCTGGAGAAGAAGCTGCGCGAGGGCGAAGAGAAAGCGCGGGCGATGGCGAGGGAGAAGCTGGGTAAAGTGCGCGGCGTGCTGGGCTTCTAGCCCAAAAATTTCAAGGCAAATCCCCGCTGATCGTCACATTCCCGTTCGGGTTGCTCATCGGCTTGCTTTCCCAGAGCACGCCGTTGAGGTAAACGTAGAGCATGAACTCGCCGGAAGGAGAAGTGCTCTGCACGTTGAAAGAAACGAAATCCCTGCGCTTCAGGTGCACCACTTCCGATTCCCAGGTGGAGGCCGTGAGCCCGCCGAGCTGCTTCGTCACTTTCCCGTCGGCGGTATAGGTGACGGCATAGGTGGGAACGTCCTGCGTGGTTTCTTTGACGATGTAGGTGACGCGCGCTTCGGTGGCGGGATCGTCTTTCTTGCAGGCGAGCAGGAACAAGAGCGGCAGCAGGAAAAGCGTGCGTTTCATGCTCAATGTTACGAAAGCTTCTGTGATATGTTGCGGGGGATTTTTACAAGTGGCTGCACCCGCCTGACAAACGGCTGAACTTTATTCCACCAGCAAATTGCAGCCGCGGATATCGCTGTTGTCGAATCGGCCCAGCACTTCGAAAGAGCCGTCGCCGCTGCTGCGGCCGAGATCGGAGACGGCGATGAAGCTGCACGAATAGAGGTTCGCGAGATCGATGATGTTCAGCCCGCCGGTACGGCCTTCGGGTAAACAACTGAACGGATCGTTCACGTCGCGCACGCGCACGCGCATCCAGGGCGGGCAGAAAAACTTTCCTTCGCCTTTGGAATACGCTTGCGAAAGCAATTCCGTCATGCCGTATTCGGAGTGGATGTGCGGGACGGCAAACGCATTTTTCAAGACGGCGTGCAGTTCCTCGCGCACGATCTCTTTTCGCTTGCCTTTCATGCCGCCCGTTTCCATGATGATCGTGTGCGGCAGCGCCTGCGGGAATTGCTCGGCGAGATCGAGCAGCGCATAGGTGACGCCGAGCAGCAAGGTCGGCTGGCCGGTGTCGTTCAGCCTGCGCAGCTTCTGCGCGAGCTCCGCATAATCGTGCAAATAAAACCCGCTCTCCGGGTGCTGCGATTCGCGGATGAGGCGGTCGGCCATGTGCACGAGGGAAGAGCCGCTGCGCTCGAGGTACGAAGGCAGCAGCGCGAGGATGCAATAGCCTTGCGGATCGTTGTAGAAAAAACGGAAGGCGCGGCGGAAGCTTTCCTCGTACAGCGCAACATCGGCGACGAAATGCTGCGAGGTCGTGTGTCCCGTAGTGCCGCTGCTGCTGAAAACGACCTGCGGCTCGCAGCCTTCACAGATCACGCGCTGCGTTTTGAATTGCTCGACGGGTAGAAAAGGGACCTGGCCGAGGCTCTTTATTTCCCGCGGATCGCGCTGCAGGGCCTGCAGGAATTCGCGGTAAACGGGATTGCGCTGCGCCTGGAAATGAAAGGCCTCCAGCGCCAGCTCCTCGAAAGCGGGTGGCTCTGCCTGAAAGATCCGGTGGCGCAGTTCTTCGCTCATGGCTGGAATCCTTTGCAAAATCGGCAATCTTTCTTTAACTTTATTGTTCATTTTTCGACCCGCATGAAGCATTTCGCCGCAGTTGTAATTCTTGTTTCCGTTTCGCTGACCGTTTTCTTTTCCGGCTGCAAACGCGAAGTCACTTTCCCGCCCGAGCCTGCCATCACGTTCAAAGAATTCAAAAAGCTCGGCAACGATTCCGCGCAGATCATCATCAGCTTCACCGACGGCGACGGCGATATCGGGCTGGCGCAGGACGATACGTTCCCCCCGCACAACAACGGCTCGAAGGATTACTACAATTTCTTCATGCGCTATTATTACAAGGACACCAACGGCAATTTCGTTCCCTACCTCGCCTACCTCAACACCGACACGGTCCTCGACACGCTCGATTTCAACTACCGCGTTCCTTACCTGACGCAGAACGGGCAGAAAGAATCGCTCACCGGCGACATCATCATCACCATGCAGCCCTTCCCGATCTATTACGTGAACGGGCACCAGACGATCCGCTACGAGATTTACATCCGCGATCGCGAGCTCAACCAGAGCAACAAGGTGATGAGCGACGACATCAGCACGCAGTAGCTTTTCATTCCCCGACGGAATGAGCAAAGCAACCCTTGTTCTTCACCCCATACTTTTTTTCTTGCTGATCATATGTCCCGGCTGCGATCGCGACGCTGATCGGCTGGAGGCAATGAGCGAGCGAGTGGCCCGGTTGCGGCATCCGCCCGGAACGGAATATCTCGCTACACGCAGCAACAGCCGCCCTTACGGCAACGGTGAGCGGCATTACTTTTTTGCAGGCCAGCTTCGCCGGTATGATTGCGATTTTGCAGAAGTAAGATCGTTTTACCAGCGTACGGATGATCAGCTGCGGCTGAATTTGGTGAGCGATACGGCGAGCAATATTTATTGTGAGCTCGGCTATCTCCACGAGTGGGGAAACCTTATCTCGACGCTCTCGGACACTGATAGGGATTCCTTGTACGTCGTCTATTACTATATCGATGGCCCCGCTCAACGGCAATAGACACGCGAGACTGCTTTCATGGATCTTCCTCGCGCTCGCTGCGCTCGCGCTGCTCTGGCTCTGGTGGCTGGGCGGACAATTCTTCATCCCTTCCTGGAAAGAAAATGGGCAAAGCATTACCAAATGCTCGTTCTGGCTGCCCGCGATCTTTATTTTACTTTCGATCACCCTGCAGATCACCGGCCTGCTGAAAAAAACAGGGACCAAGCGAAATGCCCGGTTCTGGCTGCGGCTCACGCTGTCCCCCCTGATCCAGCTTACCGGCTTCTTCGGCGCGGCTGTGCTTATCATGCTGCTGCGTTTCGATTGGGTGGAGCACGTGTACATGGAAACGATCCGCTACGACGACGCCACCGAGCTCTACCTGCATCACCGCAGCGGCATGCTGCCCGGCGATCATGAAAAAGATTACGTGATCTGGACGCGCGACGGTTCGCTGCCGTTCATGCGCTACGAAACGGAAGCCGACACCGGTTCAGGCGCGGTGACGATCGATGCGAAAACCTATCGTTTCCGCATTCTCGAAAAGAACGGGCTCGCTTATTTCATCGCGGAAAAATAAAGCTGTCGCACGATCCCGCATTCAGGCATTCGCACGGTGGCGCCGCGCAGGAGCGAATTTTGAATCTTGAATGCGGAAGGAATTGCGCGCGCTCAGAAACGCAGCGCGACCCAGTATACCATCGCGCCGATCGCGCCGGAGACGGGAATGGTGAGGATCCAGGCCCAGAGCAAATTGACCGTCACGCCCCAGCGCACGGCCGAGATGCGTTTGGTCATGCCCACGCCGATGATGGAGCCGGTGATGGTATGCGTGGTGCTGACGGGAATGCCCAGCCACTCGGTAAGCTTAAGCGTGAGCGCGCCCGCGGTTTCCGCCGATACGCCTTCGAAGGGCGTGACTTTCGTGATCTTCGTGCCCATCGTTTTTACGATGCGCCAGCCGCCGACCATCGTGCCGAGACCGATCGCCGTGTAGCAGCCGATCACGACCCAGTGCGGGATATGCGTAATCACCATCTTGCCTTTTTTCGCGGTCTGCTCGATCGTCATCCAGTCGGGCACCTGGTCAGGTGTAATATTATTTTGCCCGATGTACACGATGAGCGCGGCGGAGATGATGCCCATTACTTTCTGCGCATCGTTGGCGCCGTGGCCGATGCTGAAGAGCGCGGAGGAGACGAGCTGCATCGAGCGGAAAACGCGGTCGAGCGGGCCGGGCGCGAAGTTGCGGCAGATCCACATCAGCAGGATCGAGATAAGGTACGCGACGAGCATGCCGATAAGCGGCGCAAGAAAAATGAACGCGACCGTTTTTCCCACGATCGCCAGGTTCACCACGTTCACGCCTGCATGCGCGATGGCCGCGCCCGCGAAGCCGCCCATCAGCGTGTGCGAAGAGCTCGAAGGAATGCCCCACCACCAGGTGAGCAGGTTCCAGATGATGGCCGCGACAAGCCCGGAAAAAATAACGAGCAAAGTGATCGAGCCGGAATCGACCGTTTTCGCTACGGTGTCGGCTACTTTGAAATCGGAGATCCAGTACGCGACGAAGTTGAACAGCGCGGCCCAGCACACGGCCAGGAACGGCGTAAGCACTTTGGTGGAAACCACGGTGGCGATGGAGTTGGCCGCGTCGTGGAAGCCGTTGATGAAATCAAAAATGAACGCCAGTACGATTACGCAGATCAGCAGGGTCATTCGTTTTCCGCTTGAAAGTTTTTAGCGTCAGGCCTGTTTGAGTACGATCCCTTGAATGACGTTGGCGGCGTCTTCGCATTTGTCGGTGGCCGTTTCGAGCGCGGCGAGGATCTCCTTGATCTTGATGATCTGGATGGCGTCCTTCTCGTTGTCGAACAGGTTGGCGATGGCCTTGTTGAACACGTCGTCCGCCTCGTTCTCCAGGCTGTTGATCTTCACGCAGGCTTCCTTCACCAGGTTCACGTCCTTCATCCCGTTGAGATTCTTGATCGCCACGTTCAATTCCACCGCGCCGTCATGGATGCAGCGCGCGAGGGCAGGGATGGATTCGTCCAGCTGCTCGATGCGGTACAGATCGATGCGCTTCGCCGAGCCGTGAATGAAATCGAGCACGTCGTCGATGGCGCTGGCCAAGGCGTGGATGTCTTCACGGTCGAAAGGCGTGATGAAGCTTTTGCCGAGCTGGTTGAAAATAAGGTGCGTGATGTTGTCGCCCGAATGCTCCAGGTGCTCGATCTCGCGGATGCGCTGCTTGCGCTCCTCGGCCGAAGTGGTCGTCGTCAGCACGATCAGCGCCTCGGAAGTGCGCAGCAGGTTCTCTGTCGCCTTCTCAAAAAGCGGGAAGAATTTTTTGTCCTTCGGGACGAGGAACTGTAAGAAGCTCATGGCAGGGATTGTTAAATTAAGCTTAACAAAATGCTGAGCAAAGGTAAAGCGGAAGGCTTTACGAAAGGCGGAGGGCCCTGGGAGGTGATATTAACAAATTGTTAAGGATGCTTGCTCACGGCTCACCTTCCCCGCTTTGCGACTCGACGCCGGCTCGGAACTGCATTTTCACCTGTCGTCGAAGACGGAGAGAAGGATAAGGGCGGTCGTGGGTCATTGCCCACCGTGCTTCAGCACTTTCGCTTCCAGGAAAAAGATGATCTCTTCCGCTACGTTCTTCGTTTGGTCGCCCACCCGCTCCACTTTGCGGATGATCGAAAGCAGGTTGAGGTAATGCAGCGGGTCGGGCGCGTTGCTCGCGATGTTCTCCAATGCCATTTTCGAAGCGTTGCGGTTGATGGCGTCGAGCGTGTCGTCTTTTTGAAAAACCTTCCTGGCGAGGGAAGTGTCCTCGGCGATGAGCGCGTTCAGGGCGTCGTCCATCATCGAGAGGCCGGTCTGGAAGGCTTCTTCCACACGGTACGCGGCGATCTGCGCGGGATCGAACGGCTTCGTCACGTCGAGCACGTAGCGGGCGATGCCTTCGGCGTTGTCGCCGATGCGCTCCATGTTCGTGTTGATCTTGAGCGCGGCGAGGATGAAGCGCAGGTCGATGGCCAGCGGGTGGAAAAGCGCGAGCATGTTCTCGCAGTCGCGATCGATCTTGATCTCGAGCGCGTTGATGTGCTTCTCGTTGGCGATGACCTCGCGCGCCAGGTCGGTGTCGAACTTCAGCAGGGCGTCGCGGCCTTTGGAGACCTGCATGCGGGTGAGGCGCTGCATCTCGATGAGCTGCTCCTTGAGAAGATGGATCTCGGTATCTAAATGTGACATAGCACGATTATTAATTCAACATTGCTGTCACCCTGAGCGCAGTCGAAGGGGGACTACCTACACACGTAGCCGCATTGGTTGCGGGTCGTCCCCCTTCGACTGCGCTCAGGGTGACAAGTAAGTCTATCCGAACCTTCCCGTAATGTAATTCTGCGTGCGCTGCTGCTTCGGGTTGGTGAAAATCTCTTTCGTCGCGCCGTACTCCACTAAATCACCCATGTAGAAGAACGCGGTGTTGTCGCTCACGCGGCCGGCCTGCTGCATGTTGTGCGTGACGATGATGATCGTGTATTTCTGCTTCAGCTCGTAGATCAGCTCCTCGATCTTCGAGGTGGAGATCGGGTCGAGCGCGGAAGCGGGCTCGTCCATCAGCACGATCGAAGGCGCGGTGGCCAGGGTGCGCGCGATGCACAGGCGCTGCTGCTGTCCGCCGGAAAGGGCGAGCGCTGATTTCTTCAGCGTGTCCTTCACCTCGTCCCAGAGCGCAGCCTGCTGCAGGCAGCGTTCCACCGTTTCATCGAGCACGTTCTTGTCGCTGATGCCCTGGATGCGCAAACCGTACACAACATTCTCATAAATCGTTTTCGGGAAAGGGTTCGGTTTCTGGAAGACCATGCCTACTTTTTTGCGCAGCTCTTCCACGCGCACTTTCTTGTCGTAGATATCTTCGTCGTCGATCAGGACGTGCCCGCGCTTGCTGAAGCCTTCGATGTAATCGTTCATGCGGTTGAGCAGCCGCAGGAACGTGGATTTGCCGCAGCCCGAGGGACCGATGAAGGCCGTCACCGTGTTCGGATCGATGTCCATGGACACGCCTTTGATCACGTGGTTGTCCCCGTAAAAAACGTCGACCTTTTTTGCCTGGAGCTTAGGGTTCATTTCCTGGTTACCATTTAACTTTTTTCTGCCAGCGGTGGCGGAGATAGAGAGCGATTCCATTCATCATAAAGGTAATGAGCAGCAGGATGAGAATGCCTGCCGCTGCGTTAACTAAAAAAGCCTGCTGCGGGCGCGAGACCCAGTTGAAGATCTGGATCGGCAGCACGGTGAAATCGTCCATCGGCGTGGCCGGCACGTGATCGACGTAGGCCAGCGCACCGACCACGATGAGCGGGGCCGTTTCGCCGATGGCCCGCGACAGCGCGAGGATCACGCCGGTGACGATGCCCCCCGAAGCCGCGGGCAACACTTGCCGCCACACCGTCTGCCACTTGCTCGCGCCCAGCGCGTACGAAGCTTCGCGGATCGTATTCGGCGTGGCCTTCACCGATTCGCGCGTGGCTACGATGATCACGGGAAGGATGAGCAGCGCCAGCGTGCAGCTTCCCGCGAGCAGGCTGCCGCCCATGCCCATCACGCGGCCGAAAATTTCCAGGCCCAGCAAACCGTAAATGATCGAAGGCACGCCGGCGAGGTTCGTGATGTTCACTTCGATGACGGAAGCGAGGCGATTTTTCTTGCCGTATTCTTCGAGATAAATTCCAGCCGAAACACCGACAGGGATGGCGATGATCGCCGTGAGCCCCAGCACCCAAAGCGTTCCGACCATCGCCGGGAGAATGCCGGCATTCTGCGCGCGGCGCGAAGGGCCGTTCACCAAAAAATCCCAGTCGATGCGCCCGATGCCGTCGCGGATGATGCCGAAGAGGAAAATGCCCAGCATCACCAGCCCGAAGAGCGTGCAGGCGATCCCGAACCATTTGAAGGCCGAGTCGACGATCCGGTTGCGGTTGAGCTTATTCATATTTCTGGCGCAGGCGCTTTTTGATGCGCAGGCTGAGGTTGTTGAGCAAAAGCGTGAACACGAACAGCGTGATGCCCGCTGCGAAAATGGTTTGATACTCCAGCGTGCCGCGCGCCACGTCGCCCATGCTCACCTGCACGATGTACGTCGTGATCGTTTCGATCGGCACCGTCGGATCGAGCGTGAGGCGCGGCTGCTGGCCGGCGGCGATGGCCACGATCATCGTTTCACCCACCGCGCGCGAGATGGCGAGAATGACGGAAACGATGATGCCCGAGGAGGCGGCGGGAACGAGCACGCGGAACGACGTCTGGAAACGCGTCGCGCCCATGCCGTACGACGCCTCGCGCAGCGACTTCGGAACGGCGTACAAAGCGTCTTCGCTCAGCGAGGAGATCAAAGGAATGATCATGATGCCCATCACGATGCCGGGCGAGAGCGCGTTGAAGCCGGAGAGGCCGGGAATGATCTTTTGCAGGAAAGGCGTGACCACCGTCAGCGCGAAGTAACCGTAAACGACGGTCGGCACCGCGGCGAGGATTTCCAGCAGCGGCTTGATGACCTTGCGGAACCTGCGCGGCGCATACTCGTTCAGGTAGATCGCTACCGTCAGTCCCACCGGCAAAGCAACGACGATGGCAATGACCGTGGTGAGCAATGTGCCGGTGAGCAGCGGGAGAATGCCGAAGTGCTTGTCGGCGAAAAGCGGCGTCCACTGCGTATCGGTGAGAAAATCCCAGATGGAAACTTTCGAGAAGAAACCGATCGATTCCGACAGCAGCACCCAGATGATGCCCGCCGTGGTGAGAATGCTGATAGCGGCAGCGGCCAGCAGCAAACGTTCGATCAGCTTTTCACCTTTTCTCATTGAGCGCGACAAGGTTCTTAAAACGACCGCCTCCCGTGGACGAAGTTCGGGAGGCGGCACCAAAACACATTATGTTCAAACAAAAATTATTGTTAAGCTTTTTGCAACGGCTATTGCACGCCGCCGGATGATTTCAGGAAGTCTTCAAACTTTTTCTTCTCCGCCTCCGTCTCTTCGCTGCTCAGCGGAACATAACCTACTTCTTCGGAGAGTTTCGCGGCGTTGTCGATGTAGAAATTGACGAAGGCCTGCACTTCGGGACGCTTCGCACCGGCGTCGTTCACGTAGATGAAGAGCGGGCGGCTGAGCGGCGAATACGATTTGTTCTTCACCGTCTCCACGCTGGGCGCCACCGCCCCTTTGCCGCCGTCGACGGGCACGAGCTTCAGCTTGTCGGTGTTCGATTCGTAGTACGCGAGACCGAAGAAACCCAGCGCGTATTTGTCGCCGGCGACGCCCTGCACGAGCACGTTGTCGTCTTCGCTGGCCGTGTAATCGCCGCGGCACTCTTTGGATTTCCCGACGATCGCTTCCGTGAAATAATCGAAGGTTCCGCTCTGCGAGCCGGCGCCGAAGAGATGGATCTCCTGGTCGGGCCAGCCCTTGCGCACCTGGCTCCACTTCGTGATCCTGCCTTGCGCGGCAGGTTCCCAGAGCATTTTCAATTCGGCCACGGTGATGTCCCTGCACCAGTCGTTCTGCGGGTTGACGACGATCGCGAGGCCGTCGTACGCCACGAGCACTTCCTGGTAGCCGATCTTGTTCGCTCTGCAGGCGCTGTCCTCGGTGGGCTTGATCGGGCGCGATGCGTCGTTGATATCCGTTTCGCCGCGGCTGAACTTTTTGAACCCGCCGCCCGTGCCGGATTCCGCGACGGAGATCTGCACGTCCTTATTTTCTTTTTTGAATTCCTCCGCCACCGCTTCGGTGATCGGGTACACCGTGCTGGAGCCGTCGATGCTCACCGAGCCGCCCAGCTTCGTGCTGTCACCGCCGGGCTTGTTGGTTTTGTCTCCGCAGGAAGCCAGGATCGCAGCAGCGGCGAGGATCAGCGTATAGCTTATTTTTTTCATGTTGTGCCTTTGTTAAGCGAGTTGCTTTCGCCGGCGAAATTCGCCTATTGGTGTTAACTGAATATTAATAGAAGAAACTATTTCGAAATTTCTGTCGCCTGCACCAGCAACGAGTGGCGGATGAGGAGTGACTGGTGAATTTATTCGGCACACTTCCCTGGCTGCAGTGAACTCCTGCTTAGTTCGCCGCCCGCTACTCGGCACAATGAATGTGCTTCCCGCTACCGGTATCAGAAATTGAACTGCAGCTGCAAGCGCAGCAAATTCCCTTTCTGGTCATTCGCGCCCGTCATGTCCAGCGTGTTGCGCTCCGACATGGTGTACATCGCCACCAGCTCCATGTATTTGAAGATCTGCCACTCCGCGCCGAACTCGTATTCGGTGACGAAATGATAGCGCGCATCGGTTTCCAATTTTTTTCCGCCGGAGTATTGCTGCGCGCGCACGAAAGGAATAAGGGTTTGCTTGCCGATCTTTTGCAGGTACGAGAGCGTGACCATGCCGCCGCTGAGCTCGGCCGTGGTGATGGAATCGTTCGTGGGCGTGAAACGCGGGCCCCTGCCGATGTTGTATTCGGCGAGGATGCCGAAAGGTTTCGGATAAAGCACGAACGAAGCGGCGACGCGCTGATCGTCGTACGTGGCGTCCTTGTTCGTTTTCAGCCCTGAAGTGATCTGGTCTTTCGCGATCGTGAACTTCCCGCTGTACGCCTGCACGCCGGGCTCGATGATCTGGCCGCCGATCTGGAACGGGTACGAGAGCCGCGCGACCACGTGCAGGTCGTTGTTCAGCTCGGGCTTGTTCGCGGTTTGTCCGTTGTAGACGCCGAAACCGAGCACGCCGTAATCGCCGGAACCTTTCAGGCCTTCGTCGACAAGCATTTTGAAACGCTCGCGGATCTTCGCCGGCGCGTAATAGAACATCGCGCCGAGGTCGCGCTCGTTGGGCAGCGCGCTGTTGAGGGCGTCGTTGCGGTCGAGCGGCATGCGGTTCTGGCTCGACTGCAAATTCTCGAAGCCGTAGGGGATTTTGCTCTGGCCGAAGCGCAGGCGGAATTCTTTTTTCTTGTCGATGGAATAATCGAAGTAGGCGTCACGCAGCTGGGCGAAGTGCAGCGTGGTGGAAGAAGGCGCGGAGGCTAAATCGGGCTGGATGTAGATGAACAGGTGATCGCCGATGTTGCCGCTGAAGATGAGGCGCGCGCGGCGGATGAGGAAACCCTGCTTGTCGCCCCAGGATTTGTCGCACTGGTCGCACTTCAGCTTGGGGTTCGTCTCGAGCAGGCGGTTGTAACGGATCTGCGTGTAGCCGCGCAGGTTGATCACTTCGTACCAGGCTTTTTTCTTCTCTTGTTTCTTAGCCGTGTCCTGCACGAAGAGCACGCCGTCCGTCAGCTCCTGCGTGGCGGAAATCCCGTTCCAGGCGGAAGCGAAAGTTTGTGCGCTGAGCCCGGCGCAGGCGGTCGTGAACAGGAGAACGGCGGTGATCGTTTTGAGCGGGTTGGTTCGCATCCAGGTTACTTTTTGGCGAGATTAGTTTTACAAAAAGTTTACGCTGCAAAAGAAGCACGCGGCAGTTAAGGCGTATTTACCCGCATATTAAGCTTGTGTTAAGATGTTGCGGCAACGAGCGGCATGGGAAAGGGCGGATGAGCGCTAAACACCGCTAAAAACGGGGCCTCCCGGCAGGTCGCGGCGGGAGACCCGCTTTTTAGGATCTTATCAGCGGAACGCCAGCACAAGGAAAATCGCCGCAGCGCCGTTCCGCCGGGCAATGAAAAAGCGCCTGCAGGCGGTTAACTTAACGTTATCCTGCACAGGCGCTGAATGCTCTCAGAGAAAAGTTTACTTCGTCGCCGGCTTCAGCTGCTGTATCGCCATGTTCAGCTGCGGCTCCACTTCCCCGAGCAATTTCTGCAGGCGCGATTCGGCCGTGCGGAAATTCGTGTTCAGCTCGTTGTTGTCGTCGGCCAGAGCGAGGCGCAGCTGGATACGGATCTCGGTGTAATACGCGGCGGAATCGTTCAGCACGTCCATGATGTCTTTCACGGTCGTCATGCATGAATCCTGGATGCGGAACAAAGCGTCGACCTGCTGCTTTTGGCTGAGCGGCCAAGAGGCGGCGAGCGCGTTGATATTTTTTTTCACCGCGGGATATTGCTCGTTCACGATCTTCCGCAGCTCGGCTTTCGAAGGCGTTTCATATTGGTTCACCGTCCATGAATTCGCGAGCTGCAGCGTTTTCACCTGGATCACCTGCAGGTCTTTCATCTCGCGGTACGCGGGCAGCAGCGTGTCGGAAATTTGCGCGAGGATTTTCGTGCGCTCGGGCGATTCGGCCGGGCCGCAGGAAGCGAGGAACGCAAAGAAGAAGAGGATCGGTGCGATGATTTTCATAGGCGTGCGTGGATTTCCGGGCAAGGTACGGAAAGCTGCGCAAGTGGTTTCTCCGCGTTTCGCGTCGGCTGATTTCGCGTTTTCAGATCCCTGATCTTTTTTGCCTCAACGGAAACGCAAACGCGGAAACGTGAACGGGCGTCCGCGCCGCGCATGAACTTTTTTGCCCGTACGCCGTTTATTAAACGCTCGTTCCATACCCGGTCTGTTAAAAAGGGTTAAAAGCTTGCGCGATTATTTTTTCAGAATTACGAATTTTGCACCCGGATGCTGCGCAAGATCACATACTTCGCTATGATCCACCTGATGCTGCTGAGCCTCGGGCTGGCGACCTTGCAGCCGGTGCTGCCCAAGTACGGCGACCTGCCGGCGATGTGCGACCTGGAAGAAGAGCAGGAAAAAGGCGCTTCCGAAAAAAACAAGAGCAAGAACAAAGGAAACAACACCCTGGACGAAGAAGAGCTGCCGATCGATTTTTGCGGACCGGCCGTCGGCATTTACGAGTACAGCCATTTCACGGATCATTCCCGCTTCCTGCCGCATTTCCACGGCGATGTTCTCACCCCTCCGCCCGATCGGGCGTAACCAGTTTTTTATTTCCGTTCACCAATAGAGCCGCTTAGCGGCTGCCTGCTTTTGCGCGCGCGGTGAACGGTGACCATTCTCACCGCCGGGAACGGCGGTTCACGTCAATTTCTAAAACTGCTTACGCCTTATGAAAAATCTTATTTCCAATCTCCGCTATGATCTTCCTTCCAGCCTCGTGGTTTTCCTCATCGCCGTGCCGCTGTGCCTGGGCATCGCGCTGGCCTGCCACGTCCCGCTCTACAGCGGCCTGCTCGCCGGCGTGATCGGTGGCATCGTGATCGGCGCGCTCAGCGGCTCGCAGCTTAGCGTGAGCGGGCCGGCCGCGGGACTGACCGCCGTCGTGCTGACCGCCGTGGCCACGCTCGGCAGCTTCGAAGCGTTCCTGCTCTCCGTGTTCCTCGCGGGCGCGCTGCAGCTCACGCTGGGCTTTTTGAAAGCGGGAACCATCGTCAATTATTTTCCCTCGAGCGTGATCAAAGGCATGCTCACCGCCATCGGCATCATCATCATCCTGAAACAGCTGCCCCATGCCTTCGGCTACGACAAGGATACCGAAGGCGACCTGTACTTCCTGCAGCCCGACGGCGAGAACACCTTCAGCGCGCTGCTGCAGCCGCTGTATCACATCGACACCGGCGCGACGATCATTGCGCTGATCTCGCTGGTGCTGCTGATCGCCTGGGAAAAAATACCGCTCAAAAAATTACGCTTTCTTCCCGGCGCGCTCGTTGCAGTGGCGGTGGGCGCGGCGCTCAATGAGCTCTGGAAGTCCACCGGCTCAGCGCACGCGCTCGGCGCCGAGCACCTGGTGAGCATTCCCACTTCCGACCTCGCCGAGCAGCTGCGTTTTCCCGACTGGACGGCCTGGAAAAACCCGCAGGTGTACCTCGTCGCCTTCACGATCGCCGTGGTGGCTTCGATCGAAACGCTGCTCTGCATCGAGGCGATCGACAAGATCGATCCCGAGCGGCGCGTCACGCCTTCCGACCGCGAGCTGAAAGCGCAGGGCGTGGGCAACATGCTGTCGGGGCTGCTGGGCGGATTGCCCATCACTTCGGTGATCGTGCGCAGCTCGGCCAACCTGAACAACGGCGCGAAGACGAAAGCCTCGACGATCATTCACGGCCTGCTCATCCTGAGCAGCGTGCTGCTGATCCCGAACGTCATCAACATGATCCCGCTCGCTTCGCTCGCGGCGATCCTCATTATGACCGGCTACAAGCTGGCGAAGATCTCCGTGTTCCGCGAAATGTTCCGCCGCGGCATTTACCAGTGGCTGCCGTTTATGCTCACCGTGATCGCGGTAGTGTTCACCGACCTGCTCACCGGCGTGGCCGTGGGCATGGCCGTGGCGGGCTTCCTCATCCTGCGCATCAACATGAAAGCGCCGTATCACTTCCAGCGCGAGACGTACAACAACGGCGAGCACATCGTGCTGAAGCTTTCGCGCGAAGTGTCTTTCCTCACGCGCGGCAGCATCAAGCTCACGCTCGACAGCCTGCCCGACAATTCGAAAGTGACGATCGATGCGAGCGATACGCTTTACGTGGACGATGACGTGCTGGAGCTGATCCGCGATTTCAAGGAAGTGAAAGCGCCGCTGCACAACATCAACGTGCACACCGTCGCGCTGCGCGAAAGCTACAGCGACGCAGGCCGCTCCTACCGAGTGCTGCGGCACAACGCCATGCTGCGAAAGCTGGCGCGCGGACAGCAGCGCGTCGCGAAGGGCGCAAGCGAGCTCTACGAGGAATTTTCCGCCTCGCCGCTGAACATCATCCGCGTGCTCGACCGTGAAACGCTGGATGCCATCACGCCGCAGCTCGCATTAAAAATGCTGAAGGCCGGCAACGAACGCTTCGTGAACAACCTGAAATTCCATCGCAATCTCCTGCAGCAGGTGAACGAAACGAAAGAGCAGCAATATCCCTTCGCCATCGTGCTCAGCTGCATCGACTCGCGCACTTCCGCCGAGCTGATCTTCGACCAGGGCCTGGGCGATATTTTCAGCGTGCGCATCGCGGGCAACGTGATCAACGAGGACATTCTCGGCTCGATGGAATTCGCCACGCAGGTGGCCGGCGCGAAGATCGTCGTCGTGCTCGGCCACACGAAATGCGGAGCGGTGAAAGGCGCGCTGCAGAAAGTGGAGCTGGGACACCTGACGCCCTTGCTCGCGAAGCTGAAGCCGGCCATCGAACGCAGTGAATTGCCCGCGCTCATCGATCCCGCGCAGGTCCGCTACGAGCACGTCGACGCAGTCGCCGCGCAGAACGTGCAGGTGATGGTGGAGGAGATCGAGCAGCGAAGCGAGATCCTTCACAAGCTCCGCAAGCAGGGCAGGATCGATATCGTGGGCGGCATGTACGATATCGAGACGGGGCAAGTATCGTTCTTCGAAAAAGAAAAAAAGCCGGAGAAGATGAGGAACCTGCAGCAGGTCCTGTAAGCTCACATTATTCGTTGTTGGTTATTCGTTGTTCGTTGGTTGATGCTCCATGGCGGGACGTCCGTGCGACCGAATAACCAACGGCGAATAACGAATAACCTTGTATCTTAGAGCATGCGCATCTTGCTCACACTGCTTCTCCTGAACGCCGCTTTGTTCTCGCAGGCGCAAACGCGCAGCGTGCTTTTTATCGGCAACAGCTACACGTATTCGAACAACCTGCCGCAGCTGCTGCGCAACCTCGCGCTGGCCAACGGCGACACGGTGACGTTCGATTCGAACACGCCGGGCGGCTACACGCTGGACGATCATACGCAGAACGGCACGACGATCTCCAAGATCTACCAGCAGGCCTGGGATTACGTCGTGATCCAGGCGCAGAGCCAGGAAGGCGCGCTGTCGCCGACCTTCGTCTCCTGGGGTCTTTTCCCCTACGCGGAAATACTCGACAGCATGGTGCACGACAACAACGCCTGCACGCAAACCGTTTTCTTCATGACCTGGGGCCGCAAGAACGGTGATACGATGTATTGCCCCTACTATCCGCCTGTGTGCACCTACGACGGCATGCAGCAGCGCCTGCGCGAGAACTACCTGCAGATGGGCTACGACAACGGCGCAATCGTTTCACCCGTAGGCATCGCCTGGAAAAACGTGATCGCGACGAATCCTTCCTTTGATCTTTATACGCCGGATGAAAGCCATCCTTCGATGCACGGCAGCTACCTCAGCGCCTGCGTGTTTTATTCTACGCTGTTCCGCAAGCCCGCATCGGGCATTCCCTATTATGCTTCGCTTCCGCAAGCCGATGCGCAGCTGCTGCAGAACATCGCTTCCTCCACGGTGCTCGACAGCATGAGCGTGTGGAATACGGAAGTGTATTACCCGCAGGCTTCGTTCACCCATAATCTGCTCGGCGGGCTGACGTACGAGTTCAGCAGCGGCAGCACGAATGCGGACAGCGTCCATTGGGATTTCGGCGACGGCATGCAGGCGCAAGGCGATTCGACGGTGCACACGTATCTCGGATTCGGCCTTTACAACGTCACGATGACGGCGTACAACGATTGCTTTTCAGATACGATGATGCTGACATTGGGTGTCGGGCCCGCGGGAATCCGCGAAACAGGAAAAGATAATTTTCTCGTTTACCCGAATCCTTCTTCCGGAATTTTCACGCTGGAGCAAGCACAGGCGCAAAAAACAATTGTGCGGGCATTGGGCCTGAGAGGTGAAATACTGTTTGAAAAAAGTTCCGCTGAAAAACGGATGCTCCTCGATCTTTCCCACTTGCCGGCAGGCGTTTACTTCCTGCAAACGCAAACTGGAAACGGCGTGAGCAATCAGCGAATTGCTATCAGCCGCTAGTGGCAGCGATCTCTTTAAAAAGAGCAATCACTTCAGCCGCATTTTCACGTACGTGATCTTCATTCCTTTTTCAAGAAATTTTTTTTCGTACGTCGTCTGGATCTCCGTCAGCACCGCGTCGAGTTTTTCTTTTTCGCCGTACACGTCGGCGCTGCTCATCAGCAGCTCGTGCTTTTCCTGCGCCACGGTCTCCAACGTGAACTCGTGCAGCAGCACGCTGTCCGTTTTCACGTGAACGATGCCGCCGGGGATCATCACGTTTTTGTAGCGGTTGAGAAATATGGGCGCGGACAGGCGTTTGCGCGGCTTGTGCGGCTGGGGATCGGAGAAGGTGGCCCAGATCTCGCTCACTTCTCCCGTGGCAAAGCAGGCCTCGATGAAGTCGATGCGGGTGCGCAGGAAGGCGACGTTGGGCAGTTGCGCGTCGAGCGCGCGGCGGGCGCCGTACCACATGCGCGCGCCTTTGATGTCGATGCCGATGAAATTTTTTTCCGGGTAGCGCTTCGCCAGCTCCACCGCGTACTCGCCTTTGCCGCAGCCCAGCTCGAGCACGATGGGGTTCTCGTTCTTAAAAAATTCCGCATGCCATTTCCCGCGCAGCGGGTGTCCTTCCTTCAGCTGCCCGAAGCCGAACTCGCTGACGTTCGGAAAGGTTTTCATCTCCGCGAAATGCTGGAGCTTGCGTTTGGCGCCCATAATAGATCGTGCAAAAATAATGTGCAGATTTCAGATATGCAGGCATCCAAATGACGAATTAGTGATAAAGGTGAGCAACGCCACCTGCCTATCTGCACGGCTGAAATCTGCAATATCAAAAAGCAGGAACTATATTTGAGCGGATGTCCTCCAAACGAATACTCATCGCTCCCCTCGACTGGGGCCTCGGCCATGCCACGCGCTGCGTGCCGCTGATCAACGCGTTCCTGGAGGCGGGCGCAGAGGTGCTGCCGGCGGCGAGCGGGCGGGGATTTCATTTTTTGAAAAAAGAATTTCCGCAGCTGGAAGTTTTGCATTTCCCCGGCTACGACATCACCTATCCGAAACGCGGCAGCATGGCCCTGCACCTGCTCCTGGCCGCCCCGCGCATCCTGGCGCGCATCCGCGACGAGCACAAGGAGCTGCAAGCGCTCATCCGCGAGAAAAACATCGACCTCGTCATTTCCGACAACCGCTTCGGGCTCTGGTCGGGGCAAGTGCCCTGCATTTACATGACGCACCAGCTGCGCATCAAAGCGCCCGCGGGCGAGGAGCTGCTGCACCAGCTGCACCGCCGCTACATGCGCCAG
>Ga0196977_1000583_pt1 | contig 18246 bp, 20 predicted proteins | sample S3v_1013CmetaG_FD_148634 | JGI IMG/M metagenome (GOLD analysis project Ga0196977, IMG submission 148634) | Soil microbial communities from Anza Borrego desert, Southern California, United States - S3+v_10-13C | ecosystem: Environmental > Terrestrial > Soil > Desert | place: USA: California...
TCTTCATCGGGCATTCGCTCTGTGCCATCGCTGTACCTCTTTCGGGGTGTGATTCTCGGTGTGACGGCCGTCAGGCCGCGCCGTCGGCGGCGGGGCGGCGGCGCCGCTTCAACGCCGCGCGGCGGCCCCGGCGGACTTCAGGTGGTGCGGGCAGACGCGGTCGCTTCGGCGCACGAGCAGGAGGGTGGTCACTATCGCCGCGATGTTGACGGCCTGCACGACGGCCAGCATCGCCTCCCGCCGGAGCGCGCAGTAAGTCAGGAGCAGCACGCTGGCGGCGAGCCAGATCAGCCACGTCAGGACGCTGATGCCCCACGCGCACCTCTCGACGTACAGGTGATGTATCTGCGGGTAGTAAGCGGCGATGACGAGCGCCGTCCCCACCCAGCCTAAGATTTCCATAACCGCCCGCGGCAGACGGGGCCGCCCCCCAGTTTTTAACTGCCCCTCGCGCCCCCGCTTCAGCTATCAAACTCCTCTAACCATACACCCTTCCCAAAATAAGTCAATGACTATCTTGACTTATTATCTTTTTCAGGCTAGTCAGGGATGGTTAGCGGCACGCCGGGCTTTTATTCGGGCTGTTTGTGCTGCCGCACGTGGAGGGCCAGCTCGACGCGGTTGCTCAGGTTCTTCTTGTCGAGGATGCGGCTGATGTGGCCTTCGACGGTGCGCAGGCTGAGGCCGAGTTCCGCCGCGATCTCCTTGTTGGAGAGTCCGCGCGCGACGGCCTCGGCGACGCGCCACTCGGCGTCCGTCAACTCTTCGTCGCGGACTAGGTCGAGGTCGTCGCGCTCGGGCCCGCCGAAGATGCGCGCGAGGTCGGAGTGCGTGCGCTGCACGCGTTCGAGGATGCTTGAGACGACGGCCGCCAGCTCCTCCGGCTCGAACGGCTTGGTGAGGTAGGCGTCCACGCCCGTGCGGAAGCCGGCGATGCGGTCGGCCGTCTCGTCTTTGGCCGTCAGGAAGACGATGGGGATGAGGCGCGTGCGCGGGGCGGCGCGGAGGTTGCGCACGAGCGCGTAGCCGTCCATGCCCGGCATGCGGATGTCGCTGATGATGAGGTCGGGCAAAGATTCGGCGACGCGCACCAGAGCCTCCGCGCCGCGGCGCGCCGTCACCACCTCGTAGCCCTCGGCGCGCAGCGTCTCGGAGACGGCGAGCAGGAGGCTCGGGTCGTCGTCAACGACCAGCAGATGTTTCGCCACCGTCGCCCACCCTTCCGGGCCGCTCCCCGCAGCCCCCCTCGCGCCACACGGGCAGGTGCAGCGTGAACGTGCTCCCGCGCCCGACCTCCGGCTCGACCGTGATGCGGCCGCCCATCTGCTCCATCACGTTGCGGCCGAGGTAAAGGCCGAGGCCGACGCCGGACACGTCCGCGTCTTCTAAAAACTCCGCGCCGGTGGCCGCGCCCCGCGTCGCCTCGGAGTGCGGGGCGGGCCGGCCGCGGTGGAACTTGTCGAAGAGGACGGGCATGTCCTCCCGCCCGGCCGCGAGGCTCAGAAGGCGCACCGGCCGGACGATGCTGCGCGCGACGAGGAGCGCCCCCGTCATGGTGCCGAGGACGACGACGAGGCCGGCCACGGCGTAGCCCGTGAGCTGCCGCCACGCCGACGCGTAGAGGATGTCGCTCGGCACGCCGACCAGCACCACGTATCCGGTCGCGCCCACCCGCGCCAGACCGTAGACGCGCTCCACCCCGTCGGGCGCGCTCTTCGACCTCGCGACCGCCGTCGCCTGCCCGTCGAGCCCCGGAAGCATCGCCGAGTAACTCAAGTCTGCCCCGGACGCCGACTCCGGCGTCCGGCTGCGGTAGACGACGCGGCGGCGCGGGTCGAGCAGGGTGACGAGCGCGCGCTCGGGGAGCGTGAGGCCGCGGAGCGGTTCCCTCAGCGCCGCGCCGCCGAGGCGCGCGACCACCGCGCCGCCGCCCTCGACCGGCGCGGCGATGGCGAGGACGTAATCGCCCTCCCCGGGCGTCCGGTCGGTCTCGACTTCTGCGAGGCCGCGGCGCGCGCCTTCGAGTAACCTCGCGGCGACGGCTTCCGGCAGAGGCTCGGCGCCCGGCGGGTGCGACGCCACGAGCCTCCCGCCCGCGTCCAACAGACGCAGGTCGACCCAGTGGCGTCGCGGGGCGAGCGCCGCGCGCAAGTCGGCTTCGAGCGCCGCGGGGTCTTGCAGGCGCGCGGCCGGGTACGCGGCCAACGTCAAAAGCGGCTGGCGCTGCGCGTCGAGCCAGCGGTCGAAGACGACGGCCGCCAGCTCCGCCTGCTGCTCCAGAGACTCGTCGAGCCGCTGCTGCTTCCCCGCCCACACCGCCCAGAGCACCGCGAGGCCGACGACGAGGAGGGGGACGACTCCGCCCACCGCCAGCGTCAACAGTCGTCCACGGATGCTCACAACTTCCCTCCGCCCTCAGCCTCTAAAACTCAGAGTATAACAAAGCGCCCGCGCGCCCGACGCAGGAGTAAACACCTACCCCCCGCGCGTGATAACACGCTCGCCGCCGGTCGCCGCTCTCTTTACGATGGGCGCGTCAAGCAGGGGACGGCTCTCAGCGCAGGCGCGCAGAGTCGGAAAGGGCGCGGGGGTTATGAAGCAGGCTCCGCGAAAGCTACTGCCGGGCGGGCTTGCGGCCGGGGGCGGGTGGGACGTGAGTCATGTTATTTCGGACTAAGGGGGAGATTTACCGCGGCGCGTCCGCCGTCGAGATCGTGCGGTCGCTGGAGCAGTCCGCCGCCGATTACCCGCACCGCGGGCAGTCCGTCCGCCAATTCCTGCGCTGGTCGCTCGACCGACTCGGCCACAGCCTGCACCCGCGCGAGCTGGGTTTGAGTGACACGCTGGGCGACGAGGCGCTCGCCCTCAACTACCTCTGCCTGTGCGAGGAATACGGCGCGGGCGAGCTGCTGATGTGCCACCAAGATTCGCTAACCTGATCGAGGTTCAGTTCCCCACACGCGGCCCGCATCCATCATCCCGCACAGCTTCCGCCCTCCCGCGAACCCGCCGGGACTTTGAGTGTAAACACCCGACGGGTTCGGGTGTTTACACTCTGTCCCGAACCCCGGCTTCGGCCTAGTATCAATACATCCATTGACCGTCGCGCGCGACGGCCCCTGCGCGGTGCGACCGGGGTGGGCGGCTAATCTGGGCGAGGGGCCGCCACAGGCGAACACCTTGCGCGGGCTTCGCGCCGACGGTCAGTGGGCAACGACTGGCGGGCTCCGGCTTCCGGGCCGGCGAGGCCCGCCCGTGAACTATTAGCCGCGGGTGGTGGTTGGGAAGAAGTTGACCGCATCAACCGAGTTCGGGGCGACACGAATCACAAAGGCCGGGGGGCGAGATGAAAGTTGTCGAGGCAAACATGATCGAGGAAGCGACCATTTACATCACCGAGCAAGACCGGCAGCGGCTGGAGAAGCTCATCGAGTTGGCCCGGCAGCGCGACGGCATGGAGAATTACGCGTACCTCAACAAGCTGGAGCAGGAGTTGGAGCGCGCCGAGACTGTCGGCGCGGCCGCCGTGCCGCCGGACGTTATCACCATGCGCTCGAAAGTCCGGCTCCGCGACTTGGACTCGGACGAGGAGATGGTCTACACGCTGGTCTTCCCGACCGAGGCGGACTCCGGCGGCGGGAAGATTTCAGTCCTCGCGCCCATCGGGACGGCGATGCTCGGCTACCGCGTGGGCAGCCGCATCGAGTGGCAGGTGCCCTCGGGCTTGAGGCGCATCGAGGTCGAAGAGATGCTCTACCAGCCGGAGGCCGCGGGCGACCTTAACCTCTAGCGGGTGGCGCGACAGGCCGCTGAGGCGCGGCGCGGAATGCCTCAGGCCCCCCGATGTTGAAGAATTGAGTAAAGGCGGTGTTTGCGTTGATTGTTAAGTTCCATCAAATGCTGGCCGCGCGCCGGCGCCGGCGCGCGCTCGAAAAAATTCGCCGGGAGTTCGCGCGCTGCGGCTACCCTCTGGACGGGGTGGCCGACGCCGAGATCGAGGCTTCGCTGCCGCCGGGGACTTGTGAGGCGCCGCCCGTCCATCTGGGCGCGAAGACGATCAGCCGCGCGCTCAGGCGGCTGCCGGTCGGCGCGAGGCGGGGACAGGGGCGCGCGCTGAAGAAGGAGGTGATAAGCGATGCCGGACACGCGAGGCGAGTCGCTCCGCCGCCGCGAAAGGTGCGACAGTGAGACCGATTACCTTATCAACTTTTTGAGCCCGGACAACGTGCCGGAGCCGGTCTGCTGGGAGTGCGTGGAGCGGGAGGACAAGCGCGGCGTGAGGTTCAGCCCGTCGTGGACGCGACAGCGGCGCGCGGTCAGCAGAGTTTAGTCGCGCGGCCGCCTTCGGCCTATCCGGCCCTCTTGATTTCAAAACGGCAGCGGGGCGGCCCGTCGCGGTTGCAGTGCTCCTCGACCGGGGCCTTCACCACCTCGGCGACGAGCGTCTCGGCCAGCCGGCAGACTTCCGGGTGGACTGAGACGGCGGCGGCGAGCGGGCAGCCCGTACTCCGGATCACGACCTTGTCGTCGTAACGCTCGACTTCGGCGGCCCCGCCGATGGCGGCCAGCACCTTCAGCGCGACCTGCACGCGCTCCTCGAAGTCTCCCTCCTGACCGGGGGCGGCGGCGGACGCGACGTACCGCCCCACGTCGCGCAAGACCTCCTCGATCTCCTCCGGCCCCATCTTGTTCTTGAGGACGGCGATGAGCTGGTTGAGCAGCGCGTCGTACGCCTTGGGAAAGAGTTTGTCGGCCTCGGTCGTGAGGACGTAGGTGAAGTGCGGCTTGCGCGGCCCCCGCCGCAGCCCGCTCTGGCGGACGAGGCCGTCGCGCTCCAGCGTCAGCAGGTGCGCCCGGACGGCGTTGTCCGTCAGTTCAAGCTGGGAGGCCAACTCGTCGACGGTGCAAGCGGAGGCCCGCAAGAGGGTCACGATGCGCCCTCGCGTGCTCTCGAAAAAGCGCTTATCGAACTTCGTCGTCTCCATAATCGCCTCCTCACGGCGGATTCTACTCCCCTTTTGTCGAAAACACAATAAGTCAAAATAGTTCTTGACTTATTACGGGAGAGGTGTATTTTAGCTCGCAAGCAGGCCGGAGGTTGCGGGCCGCAGACCCATTTCGCGGGGACTCTCGCCCGAGAATCCTGAAGGAGACGAGTCATGACTGTTGCAGCCGTACTTTTTGCCGTCGCCGCCCTCGGCGGAGTCGTGATGGCGGCCATGCGCTTCGGCGGGCGCGAGTTGCCGCCGATGGCGCTGGCCGTGGTTCACGGGCTGTTCGCCGCGTCGGGCCTCGTGGCGCTCATCCTCTTCGTCATTAACTCGACCGCCTCGACGCTCGCGCTGGTGGCGCTGGCCGGGTTCGTCATCGCCGCCCTCGGCGGCTTCATGCTGTTCGCCTCGCACCTGCGCGGGCAGGCGCTGCCCATCAACTACGTGGTGATCCACGGGGCCGGGGCCATCGTCTCGTTCGTGATCCTTTTGGCGGCCATCTTCACGGCGGTCGGTTGAGGTCGTGATGCGGGGCTTGCGCGTCTTCGGCCACCCTCTGCACGCCGTCCTGAGCGACGTACCCGTCGGGCTGCTCGGCACGTCGCTCGTGTGGGACGCGGTCGGCCTCTGGCGCGGCGAGCCGGTCTGGTGGGCCGTCTCCTTCTGGTGCATCGCCCTCGGGCTGGCCGCCGCGGCGGCCGCCGCCACGGCCGGGTTCGTGGACTACGTCGCGCTCAGGCAGGACGACCCGGCGCAGGCGACCGCGACCCGGCACATGCTGTTCATCCTCGGGGCGCTGGCGCCCTACGCCGCGAGCCTCGCCGTGCGGGGCGGGCCGGCGCCGCCGACGGGCAAGGGGGTGGCCGGCGCCCTCGTGCTCGAAGCTTTGGGCCTCCTGCTCTTATCGGTCGGAGGCTGGTACGGCGGGCACCTCGTCTTCCACCACGGGGTCGGCCGCGACGGGCGTGGCGGGGGCTGAGGACAGACGGGGAAAACTTCGATGACGCTGACACAGTTAGATTCTTACCGGCAAACTCTGAGGCCCTCCGGGCAGGCCACCGTGGAGCGGGTCGCCGAGGCGCGGCTGCCGACCGAGGCGGGCGAGTTCCGCATCGTCGCCTTCCGCTCGCTCAACTCCTCGGAGGAGTTCGTCGCGCTCGTCAAAGGCGAGCTGCGCCCCGAGCGCCCCAGCCCCGTCCGCATCCACTCGCAGTGCATGACGGGCGACGTCTTCGGCTCGGTCAAGTGCGACTGCGGCCGCCAGTTGCGCGCCGCGCTGGAACTCATCGAGCGCGAGGGGCACGGCTGCGTCGTCTACCAGCAGCAGGAGGGGCGCGGCATCGGCATCGTCAACAAGATTCGCGCCTACGCTTTGCAGGACGAGGGGGCCGACACCATCGAGGCCAACGAGCGGCTCGGGTTCGCGGCCGACCTGCGGCGCTACGAGCAGTGCGCCGAGATCGTCTCGGCGCTCGGCCTGCGGCGGGTGCGCGTGATGTCGGACAACCCGGAGAAGATTCGCGCTCTGCGGCAGGCGGGCCTCGAAGTCGTCGAGCGCGTCCGGCTCGAAGTCGAGCCTCACGACTGCTTCACCGGTTACCTCAAGACCAAAAAGGAGAAGTTGGGCCACCTCATCAACGTGGCCTGACCATTGTTATGGACTACAGAGAAGTTCCCCTTGCGCGCGCCTCCGACCTCCGCGAAGGCGAGATGAAAGAGTTTTCGGCCGGCGAGACGCGCATCCTTCTGGCGCGCGTCCGCGGCGAGTTCCACGCCGTCAGCGCCACCTGCCCGCACTACGGCGCGCCGCTCGCCGAGGGCGCGCTCTGCGGCACGCGCGTCATCTGCCCGTGGCACCACGCCGCCTTCAACGTCACGACCGGCGACCTCGAAGAGCCGCCCGCGCTCGACGCCCTCGCCAGCTACGACGTGCGCGTCGCCGGCGAGCAAGTCCTCGTCCGCCTCCCGGCCGAGACGCAGGATCGGCGGACTCCCGCGATGGCCGGCTGCGACGCGGCCGCCGACCCGTACCTCTTCGCCATCCTCGGCGCGGGCGCGGCCGGCTACGCCGCGGCGCAGGCCCTGCGCGAGGAGGGCTTCCGCGGGCGCGTCCTCTTAATCACGCGCGAAGACCGCGCGCCCTACGACCGGCCCAACCTCAGCAAGGACTACCTTCAGGGGCACGCGGAACCCGAGTGGATGCCGCTCCGCCCCGAGGAGTTCTACGCCGAGCACGGCATCGAACTCCTCCGCAACCGCGAGGTGACGCGCGTCGACGCCGACTCGAAGACGATCACCTTCGAGGGCGGCGAAACGCTCGCCTACGACGCGCTGCTCGTCGCCACGGGCGGCACGCCCGTCCGCCTCAACATCCCCGGCTCCGACCTGAAGAACATCTGCCTGCTGCGCAGTTTCGCCGACGCCGACTCGGTCATCGCGACGGCCGCGCGCGCGCGCCGGGCCGTCGTCGTCGGCGCGAGTTTCATCGGCATGGAGGCGGCCGCCGGCCTCCGCGAGCGCGGCCTCGAAGTGACGGTGGTCGCGCCCTCGCGCGAGCCTTTCGAGTCCACGCTCGGCCCCGAGGTCGGCGCCATCTTCCGCCGCGCGCACGAGGCGCGCGGCGTCCGCTTCAAGCTGGGCTCCATCGTCTACCGCTTCGAGGGCGTCCACAACGTCGAGGCCGTCGTGCTCGACAGCGGCGAGCGCATCGAGACGGACATGGTTCTGGTGGGCGCGGGCGTGCGCCCCGTCACGCACTTCCTCGAAGGCGTCACGCTCGACGAGGACGGCGCGGTGGTCGTGGACTCGCGGCTGCGCGCGGCCGACGGCCTCTACGCCGCCGGCGACATCGCCAGCTTCCCCGACCCGCGCACCGGCGAGCGCGCGCGCATCGAGCACTGGCGCACGGCGCAGCAGCAGGGCCGCGCGGCGGCGCGCAACATGGCCGGCCGCGACACGGTCTTCGACGCCGTCCCCTTCTTCTGGACGCGGCAGTTCGACGCCGGCCTGCTCTACGTCGGCCGGGCCGCCGGCTGGGACGAGATCGTCTACCGCGGCGACCTCTCGGCGCACGACTTCCTCGCCTTCTACGTGAAAGGCGGGCGCGTCGCGGCGGTCGCCGGCATGAACCGCGACCGCGAGCTGGCGGCCGCCGAAGAGTTGCTGCGGGCGGGCCGGATGCCCGCGCCCGAGGAGCTCGGCGGCGGCTTCCTGAACCTTCCCGAACCGCCCCCGGAGGCGGGGCTGAGCGTCGCCGGGGGGGTCGGCGTCGGGCTGAACGCGAAGTGAGGCCGGGCGCAGTCAACAAACTATTCCCCGATAACTCGAAGGAGGCACGTATGAAACGTCTGGGCACCGCATGCCTGTCGCTGGCACTTCTCCTCTCGCTCGCCCTCCCGGCCTTCGCCGCGGGCCACGGGCCGGCCGCCCCCGCGCCGCACGCGGGGCTCGCCAAGCAGTTCGCCTTCCGCGAAGCCATGCGCAAGCTGTGGGAGGAGCACGTCGTGTGGACGCGGCAGTTCGTCGTCAGCGCGGTGTCCGACCTGCCCGACAAGGCCGCGGCCACCGAGCGCCTGCTCAGGAATCAGTCCGACATCGGCGACGCCATCAAGCCCTTCTACGGCGACGCGGCGGGCCAGAAGCTCTCGGCCCTGCTCAGGGATCACATCGTCATCGCCGCCGAGCTGGTGGCCGCGGCGAAGGCCGGCGACAAGGCCAAGTCGGAGGAGGCGGGCCGGCGCTGGAACGCGAACGCCGACGAGATCGCGGCCTTCCTGAGCGCCGCCAACCCGAAGGCGTGGCCCGCCGCCGAGATGAAGAAGATGATGCGCGAGCACCTCGACCTGACGACCGTGGAGGTCGTGGCCCGGCTGCGCGGCGACTGGGCGGCGGACGTGGCGGCCTACGAGAACATCCACACGCAAATCCTCCACATGGCCGACATGCTCAGCGCGGGCATCATCAGCCAGTTCCCGCAGAAGTTCGAGTAGCGCCGCCGCCGGCGGGGTTCGGGCGGCGCGGAATCATCCGCGCCTCGGGAGCGAAAGAGATGTTCTCTGGCAAAGCCGAAGGCTGGTGCGTCCCGGGGCGGCGAAGCCGGAGACCGTCCCGAGGCCCGGGGCCGCGCGCGCGGCCCCGGGCCTTTTCCCGCGCGCGCCGCCCCGGCGTCGAGGGCGCCGGAGGCTTTTGCCCTCCCCCGCGGACTTCTGTAGGATAGCCGCGCTCAACACCCACGAAGCCTTCTTCAGAGCAAACTTCTACTCCCGGGCCACGCCGGGCCTTGCCCCAGATGAAGTCTCCGATGATGAAAACCCCCGATGAAAACCTCGCCGACATCATCCACCAGATATAAGCATCAGGAGTAGAACGCCATGACAATCGCAGCGACCCTCTCTTCGGCGCCCCGCGACGGCGGCGACGGACACAGACCGTCGGGCGGCGCGTCCTCGCCGCACCCCGGCGGCGCGGGCGAGGCCCGCGACCCCGACCAGCCGCCCCACTACGGCCGCGCGCAAATCTTCTCCGGCCTCAGCGCCGAGGAGGTGAGCCGCGTCGCGGCCCACGCCCGCAGCCTGCGCCGCGCGCGCGGCGAGTTCGTCTACATGCCGGGCGACCGCGCCGACTGCGTCTACGTCCTGCGGCGCGGCCGGGTCAAGCTCTCCGTGCTCTCCGACTCGGGCAAGGAGATCGCCATCGACATCATCCAGCCGGGCGAAATCCTCGGCGAGTTCGCGCTCCTCGACGACGCGCCGCGCAGCAACATGGCGCAGGCGCTCGACGAGGTCTCGCTGTGGGCCTTCGACCGGCGCGACTTCACCAACCTCCTGATGACCCGGCCGAAGCTCGCCATGAGCTACATCCGTCTGGTCGGCAACCGCCGGCGGCGGATGGAGAAGAAGCTCTCGGACGTGACCTCGAAGACCGTCTCGGCGCGCGTCTGCGAGCTGCTGCACGAGCTGGCCGTGGACGGCCCCGAGCCCGCGGCGGCCGGCGACTGCTGCCTCGTCCCCCTCACGCACCACGACGTGGCCAGCCTCATCGCCGCCGCCCGCCAGACGACCACCTCCGTCCTCAACGACATGGAGCGCCGCGGCGTCATCGAGCTGGGGCGGGGCTGGGTGCGCATCAAGTGCCTCAAAGACCTCCAGACCTACGCGGCCGTGCCCTTCGCCTGACCCCGAACTTTTTTCGCGCTTATGTCAGCGGGCTGACAGTCGTGTCAGCCCGCTGACATACTCGCCGCGAACCTGCCCCCATAATCACCCCCGCATTCAGAGAGAACGTCGTCAGCCCTAAACGTTCGCCCCCGGAAGCGCCCTCGCAACCGTCGCCTCCGGCCACCTCCGCAATGCGTCCGAGGGGGAGTCGCCGCCCACGCCGGGCGGCTCCGCATCATCAGGCAAGGCATCAACGCGCAGCGCGCGGCCGCTCGGCCTTCTGAGCGCCCGCGGCCGGAGTTCCTAACATCTCCCGCGACCCCGCCGGAGGGGGAGCGAGGGGGCGCGGCCGGGGTCTGCCCGGGGCGCGCCTCACCGCAAAGCCCGCAACCGCACAACCGCATTCGAGCGACAACAGACCTTAACCACCAAGGAGAATCTACCCGCCATGAGAACGAACAGGAAGAATTGGAAGTGGACGTTCGGTCTCGCCGTCCTCGCGCTGGCGCTGACGGCGACGACCGGCCTCAACTTCGCGCCCCGCGCCGCGGCCGAGAGCGGCAGCAGCGACCTCGGCACCTCGCCCTTCGACTTCACCGACGCCGTCTACCGCTCGCAGGGCGTCGTGCCCGAGAACATCGTCCTGCGCGTCGGCGACGCGAGCCGCGCCGGCGACTTCGTCATCGACAACACCAACACCGACCCGCGCCGCCGCAACGTCCGCACCATCGAATCGACGCCGGGCACGACCGGCTCCAGCGGCCTGACCTACGCCAACATCTTCGGCGTCCTCAACTCGGCGGGCTTCGAGCGCAACGCCGCGGGGCAGTTGACCTCGCGCGGCGCGCAGTCCTTCGACACGGCCGAGCGCTTCCGCGTCTTCATCTTCCCGAAGGCGTCGAACGGCTCGATCCTCGACCCCTTCCTCCCGAACAAGCGGCAGGACAACGTCTTCGACACGCGCGACGGCTACTTCTCGAACGACCCGCTCGGCCTCTGGGTCGCGGTCTGGGTCGTCTACACGCCGAAGGCCTTCACCTCCTCGGGCCGCAAGGAGCTCGACCCCATCGCCGCCACCAACGGCCGCGACCTCGACGGCACGCCCATCCTGACCAGCCCCTCGCAGATCGACAACCTCGCCTCGAAGGGCTTCATCGAGCTGCGCACGCGCCCCGTGGACGACCCCGTCTTCCGCTGGGTCATCTGCCCGATCCCCGAAGACCCGCGCGACGGCTTCATCCGCCCCGACGCCTTCATCCGCGACGTGATCCGCCCGGACAACAGGCCGGTCTTCCCCGCGCTCGGCAACAACTTCCGTTGCCTGCGGGATACGGGCGACTGGTGCGACTAGGCCGCGTCACGGCCGGGCGCGCGCCCCTCGCGTAAGCGGCGCGCGCCGCCCGGCGCCGAACCGACGGCCCGCACCCCGCCGCGCGCGGCGCGTGAAGGGGGGAGGGGGTGCGGGCCCCGCCGGCGGCGCCGCCGCCGAGACGCCGACACACCGGGGGCCGGGACTCCGGCCCGATTCCACAGCAGACCGTGAAGCAGTCCGCGGACGGCTCCGGGCTACGGGGTCGCGGGACTCGTCTACATTTTTTCAGACCCTCAAGGTCGTCTCTGTGAGGACTCAGAAGGAGAACACGCCATGGCGAACATCTCGAAGATCGACAGAAGGGCGGAGAAGGAGAAGCAGCGGGCCGCGAGGAACCGCCGCGAGATCATCGCGGCCGGGCTCAGCCGCCGCGACATGCTTAAGATGGGGCTGCTGACGGGCGCGGGCCTGCTCGTCCCGATGTCGGGCCTGAGCGTGCGCGCGCGCAACAGCGCCGGCCACCTCCTCTACGACAGCGGCAGCGGCAGCGGCCCGAGCAGCCCGCCGATGACCCCGTGGAGCCAGCCCTTCACCCGCATGACGGTCAAGCAGCCGGTCGCGACGCTCAACCCGCAGCCGTCCGTCGTCCCCAACGCGGGGGCCGGCGAGGGTCGCACCATCGACCATCAGGCGCTCGCGCTGTTCCCGCCCGTCAAGTACTACGAGGTCGAGCAGCGGCTCTCGAACATCATCACGCACCCGGAGCTCGACCCGCAGCCGCTCTGGGGCTTCGACGGCCTCGTCCCCGGCCCGCTCTACGTCGAGCGCTACGGCCGGCCCGTCCTCGTCCGCAACCGCAACAACCTGCCGGCCAACAACGGCGGCTTCGGCAAGAACCTCGTCACCACGCACCTGCACAACGGCCACACGCCCTCCGAGTCGGACGGCAACCCGTGCGACAACTACGGCCCCGGCAAGTTCTACGACCAGCACTACCCGAACGTGCTCGCCGGCGTGCTCTCGACGCATCAGGACACGGGCGGCGACCTGCAGGAGGCGATGCACACGCTCTGGTACCACGACCACATGCACGACTTCACCTCGCAGAACGTCTACAAGGGGCTGGCCGGCATGTACCTGCTCTTCAACGACCACGACACCGGCGACGAGACGACGGGCTTCCACCTGCCGTCGTTCGGCGACGGCGTCTCGGACGACAGCAACTTCGACGTGCCGATGCTCTTCAGCGACCACCTCTACGACGAGGACGGCATGATCGCCTTCGACACCTTCAACTTCGACGGCGTGCTCGGCGACCGCTTCCTCGTCAACGGCAAGGTGCAGCCCGTCATGCACGTCCACCCGCGGCGCTACCGCTTCCGCTGGCTCGACGCCGGCCCGTCGCGCTTCTACCAGCTCTTCTTCACGGACATGTCGAACCGCAACCAGCGGATCAAGTTCCACCAGATTTCGACCGACGGCAACCTGCTGGAGCGCCCGGTCGAGGTCGAGAGCGTCCGCATCTCGGTGGCCGAGCGCGCCGACGTCATCATCGACTTCTCGAAGTACGCGGGCAAGACCCTCTACATCGAGAACCGTCTGGAGCAGGAGGACGGGCGCGGCCCCTCGGGCAAGGTGGTCGGCGCCGGTCAGGGCAACCTGATCCTCAAGATCGTCGTCGACCTGCCGCCCGTCGCCGACAACAGCGTCGACCCGGCGACCATCACCAAGTTCTACGGCCTGCCCAGCAAGACGGCCACGCCGCGCATCACGCGCACCTTCAACTTCGACCGCTCGAACGGCAACTGGACGATCAACGGCCGCTCGATGGACCCCGAGTGTCAGGAGGTGCGGCTCAAGGTGGCGAAGAACTCGGTCGAGCACTGGGTGGTCAACAACAGCTCGGGCGGCTGGCAGCACCCGGCGCACATCCACTTCGAGGAGTTCCAGTTCCTCTCCATCAACGGCGCGCCCCCGGCCTCGACGGGCCTCGTGCAGAACGGGCGCAAGGACGTCATCCGGCTCGAACACAACATGACGACCAAGACGTTCTTCCGCTTCCGCGACTTCACCGGCAGGTACCCGTTCCACTGCCACAACGTCGTCCACGAGGATCACGCCATGATGCTCATCTGGGAGATCGTGGACGGCCCCGGCGACAACAAGACGAACCCGTAACGGGCAGCGCGCGCCCGCGGCCGGCAGCGCGCCGCGGGCGCGGGAAAGGAGGGCCGGAACATGAGAAGCACGCGCAGGAGAACGCTCGCCGCGCTCGCCGGGGTCGCCCTGCTCTGCGGGGCCGCCTTCGCCCACGGCGGCCGGGAGAAGAAGCGGGTCAAGACGCCGCGCGAGAAGCTGGCCGAACGCAGCTTCCCGAACGTCGTCCTGACGACGCACGAGGGCAAGAAGGTCAGGTTCTACGACGACCTGATGAAGGACAAGATCGTCCTCATCAACTTCATGTACGTGAAGTGCGAGGGCACCTGCCCCGGCACGACGGCCAATCTGGTGAAGGTGCAGAAGCTGCTCGGGCCGCGCATGGGCAAGGACATCTTCATGTACTCGATCACGCTCAAGCCGGAGGAGGACACGCCCGAGACGCTCAGGCGCTACGCGAAGGCGTACAAGGTGGGCCCCGGCTGGCAGTTCCTGACCGGCGCGCCCGCCGACGTGGAGCTGCTGCGGCGCAAACTCGGCTTCATCGACCGCGACCCCGCGCGCGACGCCGACAAGTCGAACCACATCGGGATGCTGCGTTGGGGCAACGAGCCTTTGACCTTGTGGGCGGGCTGCCCCGGCTCGCTCGCGCCCGAGAAAATCGTGAAGGAGATCGGCCTCGTTGACTGGCCGAAGGCCGAAGGGGCCAAAGGAGGAGACAGATGAGGAAGCATCGGTTGATTACGGGGTATCTCGCCGTCGCCCTGCTGGCGGCGGCCGCGGCGACGGCGCAGGCGCAGGCGACGGCGGCCAACGTGGCGGCGTTCGCCGTCGGGCAGGGGCCGGAGGGCGTCGCCACGGACGGCACGCACGTCTTCGTGGCGAACCAGTTCGGCAACACCCTCACCAAGCTCTCGGCCGACGGCGCGGTCGTCGGCACTTACGCGGTCGGCCGCCGGCCCGTCGCCGTGGCCTTCGACGGCGCCTCGGTCTGGGTGGCGAACTACCTGAGCAACGACGTGATGAAGCTCGACCCGGCGACGGGCCTGCTCACCGGCACCTTCGCCGTCGGCGAGGGGCCGGGGGGCCTGCTCGCGGCGGGCGACAGCGTCTGGGTCGCCAACCGCCTCTCGAACACCGTGACGAAGCTGCGCGCCTCGGACGGCGTCACGCTCGGCACCTACGAGGTGGGCACGCGCCCCGTCGCCCTCGCGACCGACGGCGCCTACGTCTACGTCACGAACAACAACAGCGACACGGTGACGAAGCTGCGCGCCTCGAACGGCGTCGCGGTCGGCACCTTCAAGGTGGGCGACGGCCCGTTCGGCATCGCCTTCGACGGGGCCAGCCTGTGGGTCGCCAACTTCGGCAGCGGCAACGTGATGAGGTTGAGCACCGACGGGACTTTGCAGGGCACGTACGCGGCCGGCGACGGCCCCGTCTCGGCCATCCACCACGGCGGCGTCATCTACGTCGTCAACAACGGCGGCGACAGCGTGACGAAGCTGAGCGCCGCGAACGGCGCGAACCTCGGTTCGCTCCCCGTCGGCCGCAGCCCCATCGGCGTCGCGGCCGCCGGCTCCACCATCTGGGTAACGAACTCGGGCAGCAACACCGTCACGAAGCGTTGACCCAGTCCCGCGCGCCCGCGCCCGCCGGCATGTCGGGCCGCAGCGCAGGGGCGGCTTAATGGGAAGTCGCCCCTGCGCCGCGCGGGGTTCTCGGCAGCTCACAGGGAGGTCAGACATGAGGAAGAGGATGCAGGCCGCGCTCGTCTCGCTCGTCTCGCTCGCCGCCGGCGCGCTGTCACTCGCCGGGCCGGCCGAGGCGGCGCGGTGCGACGGCCACCACCAGTGTCAGCACAAGGCCGCGCGGCGGACGACCCAGAGGTCGCGCGCGGCGCGGCAGCGCGCGCGGCGCGACAAACGGCGGGCGGTCGCCTACGTCTGCCCGATGCACCCGGACATCCGCGAGCGCGCGCGCGGCACTTGCCCGAAGTGCCTGATGGACTTGGTGGCCGAGCCGCGCGGGACTAAGGCGGGAGAGCCCGAGGTCAAAGCGGCCGGGGCCCCCGCGACCGGCGGCAGATAAAGGAGAAGCGATGACACACGCACCGGCGATGGGGATGATCGGGACGCAGGAGCTGCTGATCATCCTCGTCATCTTACTGTTCATCTTCGGCGGGTCGCGCCTGCCGCAACTGGCGAAGGGCCTCGGCAAGAGCATCCGCGAATTCAAGCAGGGCGCGACCGGGATCGAGGATGCCGCGAGCCTCGCCGAGACGCCGGGCCGCCAACTCGATTGACGGCCGGGGGCGATGATGCGACCGCTTCCGGCCAAGTGCCTCGGCTTCTTAGAGTTCATCGGGACGACCGAGCTGCTCGTGGTGCTCTTCGTCGCGCTCGTCGTCTTCGGCCCGCGCAAGCTCCCCGAGCTGGGCCGCTCGCTCGGCCGCGCGCTCAATCAGGTGCGCGCCGCCGCCGACGACTTCAAGCGCACGTGGGAGGTCGAGGCCCTCACGGCGAACGACGCGAGCGGCTCGGAGGGGCGCGCGGCCGCGACGGCCGAAGTCCGTCCCGCGTCGGAGGCGGCGGGGGCGAGGCATGAGGATTGCGACCCGCCGGTTGCCGACTCCAAGCTCCCCGGCACGCGCCGCGCCGGGCCCGTCCCGCAGAATCGCCCGCGGCCGGGCGAGGTCTCAAGAAATCCCTTGACCTCGCCCGCGCGCTCGTAGCAGGATGTGGGCCACTCAGATGTCCAACCAGTGACACTTCCGCCCCGGAGTGTCCGCCCGTAGACACCGGCCCGCCGCCTCAACACTTGAAGACGGCCCCGCGTCCCGAAGCCTCGGGTGAGGCCCGGCCGCGCGCGAACGCTTAAGCTCAACTGCGAGGGTTGACATGCCGCACAGCCAGAGAAGCCACGCCCCCCGAACGGCGCACGTGCGCGCGCCCCGCCTGCTCACGCCCGCCAGCCTCCTGACGCTCGCCTTGCTGTTCGGCGTCGCGGGACGCGCCGCGGCGCAGCAGGCCGTCTCCTCGGCGACGCTCGGCGGGCGCGTCGAGGACGCGAACGGCGCGGCGGTCGGCGGCGCGGCCGTGAGCGTCACGAACCTCGACACCAACCAAATCCTGAGCGCGACGACCGACGAGGACGGGCGCTTCCGCTTCGCCCACGTGCCGGTCGGCGACTACCGGATGCTCGTCGAGTGCGGCGGCTTCTCGCCTTCGGGCGCGCGCCTCACGCTGGCGGTCGGTCAGGCGGCCGACGTGCGCGTCGCGCTCAAGGTCGGCGGCCTCGCGGAGACGGTCGAGGTGATGGGCGGCGCGCCCGTCGTCGAGGCCGCGCGCACGCAGCTCTCCGAGAACGTCATGCCGCGCGAGGTGGACGGGCTGCCCTTGAACGGCCGCAACTACCTCGACCTCGCGCTGCTCACGCCCGGCGTCTCGCGCACCAACACCGGCTCCGTCCAGCGCTTCGCCGAGACCTCGGCCGTGGCCGGCACCGGCGTCTCCTTCGCCGGCCAGCGCAACCTCAACAACTCCTTCGTCGTGGACGGGCTCTCGGCCAACGACGACGCGGCCAACCTCGCCGGCGCGGCCTACAGTCAGGAGGTGGTGCGCGAGTTTCAGGTCGTCACCTCGGGCGGCGTGGCCGAGTTCGGCCGGGCCTCGGGCGGCGTCGTCAACGTCGTCACGAAGTCGGGCACGAACGACTTCTCGGGCCGCCTCTACGGCTTCCTGCGCAACCAGCGCCTCGACGCGCGCAACCCGCTCGCGCCGCGCAAAGACCCGCTCACGCAAGGCCAGTACGGCGCGTCGTTCGGCGGCCCCCTGCGCCGCGACCGCACCTTCTTCTTCGCCAACTTCGAGCAGACGCGCAGGAACGACGCCGCCGTCATCACCATCAGGCCGGAGGACGCGGCGCTCATCAACCGCCGCCTCGACCATTTCGCCTTCTCCGGCCCGCGCGTCGGGACGGGCGTCGCCCCGGCCGGCTACGACGTGACCAACCTCTTCGCGCGCGCGGATCACCGCCTCGGCGCGGCGACGAGCCTCGCCGCGCGCTACAGCCTCTACGACCTCGCGGCCCTGAACTCGCGCACCGTCGGCGGCCTCAACGCCGCGAGCCGCGGCACCGGCCTCGACAGCCGCGACCAGACCCTCGCCGCGAGCGCCGTGACGACCTTCGGCACGCGGGCGCTCAACGAGGCGCGCTTCCAGTTCACGCGCAGCCGCCTCGCCGCGCCGGTCAACGACGCGGCCGGCCCGGCCGTCAACATCAGCGGCGTGGCGAGCTTCGGCACGGCCACCTTCTCGCCGACGGGCCGCGACACGGACCTCTACGAGTTCGTCGACAGCGTCACCTACCAGCGCGGCGCGCACTCGCTCAAGGCGGGCGCTGACTTCCTGCTCAACCGCCTGAACGTCACCTTCCCCGGCGCCGTGCAGGGCGTCTACACCTTCACCAACCTCGCCAACTTCCTCGCCGGCAACTACGGCAGTTTCCAGCAGGCGTTCGGCGAGGCCGGGCAGTTCCAGTCGAACCCGAACCTCGGCCTCTTCGCGCAGGACGAGTGGCGGCCGCGCTCAGACCTGACCGTCAACCTCGGGCTGCGCTACGACGCGCA
>Ga0196977_1000584_pt1 | contig 18230 bp, 17 predicted proteins | sample S3v_1013CmetaG_FD_148634 | JGI IMG/M metagenome (GOLD analysis project Ga0196977, IMG submission 148634) | Soil microbial communities from Anza Borrego desert, Southern California, United States - S3+v_10-13C | ecosystem: Environmental > Terrestrial > Soil > Desert | place: USA: California...
AACCGGCAGCTTTTGGACCGGCAGCCATAAACGCCGTCACCGGCGTGGGCGCGCCTTCGTAAACGTCCGGCGTCCAGATGTGAAACGGAGCAGTGGCGATCTTGAAACCAAAACCGACGAGCATCATCGCGGCTCCGGCATAGAGCAGCGCGGGATACTGCGCGTCGCCAATGCGGCTGGCGATCTCGGCGATGTTGGTTGTTCCGGCAACGATTCTGCTCGCCTGTCCGCCCGGTCCAAGTTCGGCGATCGAAGTGGCGCCGTAAACGAGCGCGATGCCGTAGAGCAGAAACGCAGACGAGAACGAACCGAGAATGAAGTATTTCAAAGACGATTCGTTCGAACGAATGTCAGTGCGGCGGAAGCCCGCGAGCACGTAAGTGGCGATTGAGAGAATCTCCAGACCCAGGAAGATGATCACGAGGTCGTTACCCGAGGCCATCAGCATCATGCCGACAGTCGCAAACAACAGTAACGAGTGAAATTCGCCGGCTGGAAGTTGTTCGTTCTCGGCCCAAACAGTTGAAAGCAACAGCGTGAGCGCGGAAACTAGCAGGAAGATCAGCGTGAAGCCAAGACGCAGTTCGTCGAGCACGATCATGCCGTTGAAAGCGTCGGCTGATGGCGTTCCGTTGGCCCACAAACAAGCACTCGCGACCCCGGCGACGACCAGTCCCACGAGCGAGACACTGCCCGTGATCCAGCGTTGCGTCGGACGCACGAACGCGTCGATCAACATCACGAGGACCGCCGCGACGCAAACGATCACCTCCGGCGCGATTAACGACCAATTGATAATGGGCATCATCGCTCCGGCTCGTCCTTCCTGGCTGGTTCCAGTTCGGCGGTATTGATCGATCCACCGCCCTCGGTCATCTTAATGCGCTCGCGAATCAACGCCACGCTCGGTTGCGATCGATCGAGAAACACTCGCGGGTAAACTCCCATGAACAACATCAGGAACAGCAGCGGCAATAGCAGTCCCAATTCGCGGCCGTTCAGATCTTTCAGTCTCGCATTCTCCGGATTAGTAATCTCGCCAAACAGTACGCGCTGCAGCATCCACAGCATGTAAACCGCGGCCCAGATGACGCCGGTTGCGGCGAGCATCGTCACGATCCATGGTCGACTCACGGCGCTGGAAGTCCAGGTTCCGATCAGAATAAAGAATTCGCCGACGAACCCGTTCAGAAATGGCAGACCGATCGACGATAGCGAGGCAATCACAAACAGTGTCGCAAACCACGGCATGGGCGTCGATAACCCGCCAAACTCGCTGATCGTGCGCGTGTGACGCCGCTCGTAAATGAAGCCGACAAACAGAAAGAGCGCGCCGGTCGAAACGCCGTGATTCAGCATCTGGTAAAGCGCGCCCTGCATGCCGAGTTCGGTGAACGAGAACAAACCAAGCACGACGAATCCCATGTGACTCACCGACGAATACGCGACGAGCCGCTTCACGTCAGGCTGGACCATCGCCACGAGCGCGCCATAGATGATTCCAATCACGGCGAGAACGATGATCGGCAGCGCCCACCAGCGCGACGCATTCGGAAACAGCGCGAGATTGAAACGCAGCAGGCCGTACGTGCCCATCTTCAGCAACACACCGGCGAGAATCACCGAACCGGCCGTAGGTGCTTCCGTGTGTGCGTCCGGCAACCACGTGTGAACGGGCCACAGTGGGACCTTGATGAAAAACGCGAGTGCGAAAGACCAGAACAGAATCGTTTCGGCGCGCGGTGCTAACGGACTCGCCGCGATCGCTTGCAGCAGCGTCGGATAGTCAAACGTGTTGTAGATGAAATAGAGCGCGATGATGCCGACCAGCATCAACAAACTGCCCACCGCCGTGTAAATGAAGAATTTGATGGCAGCGTAGATACGTCGCTCGCCGCCCCAGATTCCGATGAGAAAAAACATCGGCACCAGCGACGCTTCAAAGAACAAATAGAAGAGCAGCAGATCGAGCGAGACAAACACGCCGATCATTGCTGACGCGAGTATCAATAGAAACGCGTAGTAAGCGAGCGGGCGTTTACTGATGGACGTCCAACTCGACAGCACCGCGATCGGCATCAACAGCGTCGTCAGCAACACCAGCCACAGGCTCACGCCGTCAACGCCGACGTGATAACGCGCGCCTATCGAGCCGATCCAGTTGACGTTGTCTTCAAACCGGAACTCCGCGCCACTGGCGCCGGCGCCGCGCAGCAACAACAGCGAAACGACAAACGTTGCGAGCGTGGCGACGAGCGCGATCCAGCGGTAGTGCTCGTCGCGTCGCGTCGGTGCAAAACTGTAGAGCACCATCGCGAGCGCGCCCGCGAACGGCAAGAGAATCAGAGTTGTTAACAGGTACGGCATAAACTAACGAGACGACATCAACGCGCTAACGAGCTAACGGAAACCCGAAATACGCAAACACTCCAATCAAGATCAACGCACCAACCAGAATGATCGCGGCGTAAGCGCGCACAAATCCGGCCTGAAGCCAGCGCGCCAGCCGGCCGAGCTCAGTTACAGCATCACCAAGCGCATGCAGACTGCCGTCGATCACACCGATGTCAAAAATCTTCCAAAGCCCTTCACGTGAACCTGTTTCGATCGGCCCGATCAGCGCCTTGTCGTAGATCTCGTCGACGTAATACTTGTTCTCCAAAATGCGCGGCATCTGCATCAGTGGACGCCTCTGGAACAACACCCAACCCAAGCCAAGCCCGAGCAGTGCAATCGCGACCGACACGCCCGCGAGCAAACGTTCCTCGCCGACGTGAGCATGTTCATCTGCTGTACTAACTACCGCATGTTCGTCCGTGTGTTCTGTGGTTTCTGAACCCGGCATTTTCGCAATCGCCGGTTCCAGCGTGTGCTCGATGACGTTGACGTCACGATTTACGAAGGCGTATGGAACACCGATAAAGCCACCGACTGTCGACAGCACCGCCAGCACGATCAGCGGAATCGTCATCGACCACGGCGACTCGTGCGGCACGACCGGACCGTGATGGTTGTTTTTCTCTTCGTGCTCGTGATGGATGGGCTGCACGTTGCGGAAACGTTCCTCGCCCCAGAACGTCATGACCATCATGCGCGTCATGTAAATTGCGGTTAGAAACGCGGTGATCGCACCGATGGCCCACAACACTTTGGCGAACGAACCCATTCCCGCGGCGCTCCACGTCTTCCAAAGGATCTCGTCTTTCGAGAAGAACCCGGCGAAGATCGGCACACCGGAGATCGCCAGCCAGCCCGTCAACATCGTCGCGAACGTGATCGGCATGTATTTCTTCAGCCCGCCCATGCGTCGCATGTCCTGCTCGTGATGCATGCCGTGAATCACCGAACCCGAACCGAGGAACAGCAGCGCCTTGAAGAACGCGTGCGTGATAACGTGGAAGATCGCAGCAACGAACGCGCCGACGCCGCAAGCAAGGAACATGTAACCGAGCTGCGAGATCGTCGAGTACGCGAGTACCTTCTTGATATCGTTTTGCGCGAGACCGATCGTCGCCGCAAACAACGCGGTTGCCGCACCGATGATGGCGACGATGAACATCGCTGTCGGCGCGTGCACAAAAATCTCCGAGCAGCGCACGATCATGTAGACACCGGCGGTCACCATCGTGGCGGCATGAATTAGCGCCGAGACCGGTGTCGGACCCGCCATCGCATCCGGCAACCAAACATACAGCGGAATCTGCGCGCTCTTTCCGGTTGCGCCGATAAAGAGCAGCATCGCTACCGACGTCGCGCCGCCCGCGAAGATCGCGCTGAACGTGAACGGGTCCACGGGTGCAGTCTTGAAGTACGAAAGCGCCGTTTGCGCGGCTTCGCCCGCGGCCGGATTGGCAAAGAAGCTGACCGAGCCGGTGAGCAAAAACATCAGCATGATGCCGAGGACGAAACCCCAGTCGCCGATGCGATTCGTGATGAAGGCTTTTTTCGCCGCGTCGCCCGCCTCCTTGCGATTTGTGTAGTAACCAATCAGCAAGTACGAGCAAAGACCAACGCCTTCCCAACCGACAAACATCAGCACGAAGTTATCGGCAAGTACGAGCGTGAGCATCGCGAACATGAAAAGGTTCAGGTATGCGAAGAAGCGGTAGTAGCCATCCTCGCCGTGCATGTAGCCGGCCGCGAAAACGTGAATCAAAAACCCGATGAACGTGATGAAGAGCGCGTAAGTGCCGCTGAGACGATCCATCGCGAGCGCAAAGTCAGCGCGGAAATCTCCGACGTGCAGCCACGTCCAGATGTGATCGAATAACGGTTCTTCCGTGCGCAATGCTCCGTGCGAATTGAACGCGAGATAAAAGGCGACGATCGTCGAGATCGCCACTGAGCCACACGCCACGGTGGCAACGAAGCGCTCGTTGCGCACGCGCCGTCCGATTAGCCAGTTGATCGCGGCGCCCGCGAGCGGGGCAAAGATGATGATGCTGAGGAGATTCGTTTCCATCCGTGGCCTAAAGTTTCAGAATACTCGCCTCGTCCACGTCCAGCGTTTCGCGATTGCGAAAGATCGCGATGATGATGCCCAAACCGACCGCGGCTTCAGCAGCGGCCACCGTCATCACGATGAAGACAAACAACTGACCGGTAACATCATGAAAGAAGCTCGCAAAAGCCACGAACGTCAGGTTCACGGCATTGAGCATCAACTCGATGCACATGAACATCGCAATAACGTTTCGCTTGATGATCACGCCCGCCATGCCGATCGTGAAAAGCACGGCCGAGAGCGCGAGATACCATGAAAGTTGTGGTTCCATGCTCCTCTTACCTTAATTCGCCTCGTTTCACCTGATCGCGCGACTGCAAGAGTCCACCGCGTCGGGCCAGCGTCATGGCGCCGACAATCGCCATCAGCAGCAAAATCGACGTGATCTCGAACGGAAGCAGGTATCTCGTAAACAACGCCGAACCGATCGACTGTGTTAATCCAACATCCGACGTGCTGGAACCCGGAAGAACCGGCGACTGCTGTACCGAAACGAGAATGAAAGCCACCTCCGCGATCAGCACACCCGCCAAAGCCACTGCGGCCGGCACGAGGAACCTGAGCCGCGGGCGCCGGTGTTCCTCTTCCTCGACGTTGAGCAGCATGATCACAAAGACGACGAGCACCATGATCGCGCCCGCGTAAACGATCACCTGCACCGCCGCAATGAACGGCGCCGCGAGCGTGACGTACAAACACGCGAGGGAAATAAACACGCCGATCAGCGAGATCGCGCTGTATAGCGGATTGCGTTGTGCAACCACTGCGAGCGCACAGCCAATCGCCATCGCGCCAAAGAGTATGAACAGAAGAACCAGCATCGCTTAGAACAAGTTCGGAAACAGAAAGATCACCGTTGCGGTAAGAAAGATGTTCAGCAACGCGAGCGGCAGCAGAATCTTCCAGCCAAAGTTCATCAACTGGTCAAACCGAAAGCGTGGCAGTGTCCCGCGCAACCAGATGTAAATAAACAGAAACACACAAATCTTGAACAGAAAGCCGAGCGCGCTCACGAGGCCGAACAGAAACGTACCGCGGCCCAGTAAAGCTTCCGCAAACGGCACGTTCCAACCACCCCAAAATAGTGTCGTGGCCAGCATCGACACCGTGAACATGTTGATGTATTCGGCCAGGAAGAACAGCGCAAACTTCATCGCGCTGTACTCGGTGTGAAAACCGGCGACAAGTTCGGTTTCAGCCTCGGGAAGGTCGAACGGGACGCGATTTGTCTCGGCAATTGCGGCGATCATATAGATCAGAAAACCCAATGGCTGAAACAGGACAAACCAGCGCGTGCCGTACCAGGCGGACTGCGTCTCAACTATCTGTCCGAGATCGAGAGTGCCCGCCAGCAGGATTACGCCGATCAGACTTAGCCCCAACGCGAGTTCGTAAGAGATCATCTGCGAAGCCGCGCGCAACCCGCCCATCAAGCTGTACTTGTTATTCGACGACCAACCCGCGAGCGCGATGCCGTAGACACCAACCGAAGTGATTCCCAGTACGTAAAGCAGAGCAATGTCGAAGCGTGCGACCGTCAGTGGGATCACAACCTCGGTGAAGGGAATTCTGATCTCTGGCCCGAACGGATAGACGATCATCGTCATCAACGCCGCCATCGTCGCTATTACGGGCGCGAGATAGTAGACAAAGCGCGTTGATTTATCGGGGACGATGTCTTCTTTCAGGATGAACTTCAGCAGGTCCGCGAACGGTTGCAGCAAACCACCTGGTCCAACACGGTTCGGACCAAGCCGTCCTTGAATAAAACCGAGCACACGCCGCTCCGCGAGTACCGTGTAAGCGACGACGAGCAACACCACGAAAAATGCCACCGTGATGGCGAGGAGCTTCAGAACGATGTCAATAGCAGTCTGGGAATCCATCACCCGTGGCCGTTGCCGTTAGCCTTAGCCTTTCCGTTGACTGTGATCTGGTAAAGCGGCGAGACCGCTGTGGTTTCAGGACGCGGATTACCCGATGCGAGTAGCTGAAACTGCGGCACTTTTTCCGTCAGCATGCCTAACCTGAACAACTCCGTACCGACGTCGGGTGTGACGTCGATCTTTTCACCGGTCGAGGCGATCTCCTGTACGCGATTGCGCAGTGCTGCTGCGTGTCCCGAATCGGCGGTTGCTAATGTGTAATGCGCCTGCACGGGATTCGACTCGTCTTTCAGCAACGGATAAGTGATGGCCGAGTACGCCCCGACGTTTTTCGCAATGTCGCGAAACACTGCGCTGGCTGAAAGCTGATAACCAAAGTCCAAACCCAACTCTTTCGCGAGTTGATCGACGATCATCCAGTCGGCCTTGGACTGGTGCAGCGGCGGAATCGACTGCCGCACGCGTTGGACCAGTCCGCTGTTGTTCGTAAACGTGCCGTCGACTTCGGCGTACGATGCGGCAGGAAAAACAACATCCGCCGCAGCCGTTGTTTCGTTCTCAAACAACTCCTGCACCACGAGGAAGTCGAGTCTCGCGAGAGCCTCGGCTCGCCCCTCAAGATGTTCGGGCAGAAAACTTCCGGCGACGTACATCGCGCGGATCGTGTCGCCGGCCATATCGAGCATCTGGAACGGCGACAGGTGACGGTCCATCATGCCCATGTCGTGCGCGCCGAAGCTGTTATTGAACAACGGCAACGGATGCAGCAACACGCGACGGCCGTCGCTGCCGAAAACAGTCGAGAGTTGCGCCACGACTGCCTGAGCTTCAGCACTGAGCGAAGCGTCGAACATCACGACCACATCGCCATCCGTCGCTGTGATCATCTGGCGAGCCGCAGCGAGTTGCTGTGCCTCGACGCCGGACTTCTCCGCCGCGAGCGCGTCGTTTGCCGGATCGGCAAGCGCCAGAAGCACAGCTTCATCCGTTCCCGGGTTGACGTGCAGAAACAGCGCTGCCTGCTCGCGCAATCTGATCGGCACTGAGTTGACGAGCACGAGTTGCGCCCCGCCATTTCTCACCGCCTGACGAATCTGTTTGCCCGTCAGCGGCTGCAATTCACCCGGATCGCCGCCAATCAACACGATCGTCTTCGCGTAGCGAATATCCCGAGGCGTCGCGATCGGCGCGCCGAGGTTCTCGAAAAACGATTGCAAGCTATGCAGATCAGTGGTCGTGTAGTTTTCCGTTCCGACCAACTCCGTCGCAAACCGGCGCAGCACGTAAAGCGCCTCGTTCGTCAAACGCGGACTGCCAACCACACCGATCGAATCGCGCCCATGCTTGTCCGCAATCTCGTCGAGTCGCGTCGCAACGTGGCGAATCGCTTCATCCCACGTCGCCGGAATCAGCTTTCCGCCTTTTTTATAGCGGATCATCGGCGTGCGAATGCGACTTTCGTGGTTGATGAAAGGATGTCCGAAGCGCCCCTTAACACACAGAAACTCGCCGTTGATTCCGTTCACGTAACGATCGCGCGCGACCACGCGCCGTACTTCACCAGCGCGCGAACCAAGCGACATCTGGCAACCGTCGGAACAGAAATTACAGGTCGAGATCGTTTGCGCGAGTTCCCACGGACGTGTCTGGTGACGGTAAGTCGCATCGAGCAACGTTCCGGTCGGACAAACCTCGATGCAGTTACCACACTGCGAACAGTCGAGCCAACCCAGATACGTGCCGATTACGGTATGCGCGCCGCGTCCGCCCGCTTCGATCGCCTCTTCACCCATCCACTCGTCGCAGACGCGCGTGCAGCGTTTGCAGAGAATGCAACGCTGCGGATCGTTCGCCACCATCGGCGAGAGATAGCGCTCCGCGGCATAGTTCTTCTGTTCGGTGAAGCGTTCTTCAAGTCCGCCCCAGTCAAACGTCATCTCCTGCAACTCACACTCGCCACCGCGATCGCACACGGGACAATCCAGCGGGTGGTTCGCAAGGAGAAACTCCGTCATCCCGCGTTGGGCCTTTTCGATCTCTTCGCTTTGCGTAGTGACAATCATGCCGTCGGTGACGGTGATCGTGCAGGACGTTTGCAGCTTCGGCATCTTCTCGATGCGCACGAGGCACATGCGACACGACGCCTGCAACGCGAGGTCTGCGTAATAACAAAAAGAGGGAATATCGAAACCCTTCTCGCGGCACACGTCGATCAGAGGTGCGCCCTTCGGGACTTCGAACAACTTCCCGTTGATAGTGACTTTAGCTAACTCCGTCGCCATAGGTTCCTGCCACTGACTTTCACGGACCTACCCGGACAAGCCGTTTCTTTACTGAAGACCAGTCTTATCTGTGTCCGTCTGTGTTATTCGTGGCCAATAATCTTTTTTTGAAATCTTCCGGGAACCGCTTGATAGCCGACTGGATGGGCCACGATGCCGCATCGCCAAGCGGGCAAAACGACTTGCCCTCGATGTTGTCGCAAAGATCGAGCATCAATTGCGCGTCTTCCGGACGTCCGCCGCCGTTGTCGATCCGTTTGAAAACCTTGACCAGCCAGTCAGTGCCTTCGCGGCATGGCGTACACCAGCCGCACGATTCATGTTTATAAAACTCAGTCAGGTTCTTCGTTGATTCAAAGATGTCTACCGTCTCATCCATTACAATGAAACCGCCCGAGCCAACACTCGAACCCGCCGCCACTAAACCCTCGTAATCCATGCGCACGTCTTTGCCGATGATCTGATCAGCGCGCATGATGTAAACGGACGAACCACCCGGAATCACGGCCTTCAACTGTTTGCCGTTGAGGATCCCGCCGCAGTCTTCCATGATGAACTTCTCCATGTCGTCGTAGCCCATCGGCAGTTCGTAAACGCCGGGCAGGTTGACATGGCCGGAAACGGACCAGAGCTTCGTGCCGCCGCTCTTCTCGGTTCCGAGTTTTTGATAAGCCTCGCCGCCCATGTTGATGATGTCGGGCACTGCAGTCAGCGTCTCAACGTTATTGACGACCGTCGGAGACGCGTACAAACCAGACACGGCAGGGAAGGGGGGCTTCATACGCGGATGGCCGCGCAGTCCTTCGAGCGAACTCAGCAGCGCGGTCTCTTCGCCGCAGATGTAAGCGCCCGCACCGGTGTGCGTGTAGATCTCGCAGGAGAAGTTGGTACCGAGAATGTTGTTGCCGAGGAGTCCCGCCGCACGCGCTTCTTCAAGCGCAACGTCCATGATCTCGATCAGATAACGGTACTCGCCGCGCGTGTAGATGTAATTCATCTTGGCGTTCAGCGCGTACGCGGCGATCAACATGCCTTCAATCAGCATGTGTGGATCGCGTTCCATCAAATAGCGATCCTTGAACGTTCCCGGCTCGGATTCGTCAGCGTTGCAGACCACATACTTCGGTTTAGGTGAATCCTTCGGGACGAAGCTCCACTTCATACCGGTCGGAAAACCCGCGCCGCCGCGCCCGCGCAACGCCGACTTCTTTACTTCATTGATGACGTCGTCCGGCGACATGCCGTCGAGGACTTTCTTGAGGGCCTCATAACCGCCGTTACGCCGATACACGTCGAGGCTGCGCGAGTTCTCGAGATGAACTCGACGGAGTTGCAGCGGTTCACAACCGATTGCTTCGATACGCATAAAACTTTCTAAGGCAGCGCGTCCAATACCTGGTCGATCTTTTCCGGTGTCAGGTTCTCGTGGTAGTCGAAATTGATCTGAAACATCGGCGCCGTACCGCACGAGCCGAGACATTCAACTTCCGACAACGTAAATCGTCCGTCCGGTGTCGTTTCACCAACTTTAATTCCGAGTTTCTGCGAACAATGCTCGGTAACTTTCGCCGCGCCCATGATCTTGCACGACAGCGTCTTGCACACCTGAATGTGATACTTACCGATCGGGTTCGTCTGGATCATCGAGTAGAACGTTGCGACTTCCCAGATGTCCGTCACCCGCGTTTGCAACCGGTTCGCCAGATACAACACCCCCGGCGGGTCGAGATAACCACGCTCGCGTTGCACGATAAACATCAACGGCAGAATCGCCGAACGCGTCACCGGATACTTCGCGAGGTGGCGATCGATCTCCGCCTCAACTTCCGGCGAAAACGTTGCCGGCTCGACGCCCAGGGAAACAGGCTGCGACAGTGGCCCAATCTTTACCAGTTGCGAACTCATTAACGATCGATTTCACCTAAAACAATATCGAGCGAGCCGATAATCGCGACGACGTCCGCGACCATCTCTCCTTCGGCCATCACCGGCAACGCCGACAAATTCACAAAACTCGGTCCGCGGAAGTGGACGCGGCTCGGCTTGGGTCCACCATCCGATCTCATGTAAACACCCAACTCACCTTTCGAGGCCTCGATCGGCTGATAAACTTCGCCCGCCGGTACGTCGAACCCTTCCGCGACGATCAAAAAGTGATGAATCAACGCGTCCATGTGACTCTTCATCGCTTCTCGATCCGGCAACACAACCTTCGGCGCGTCTGCTTTTACAGAGCCGGGTTTCAAACGCGACAACGCCTGCGTCGAAATCTTGTGCGACTCTTTCATCTCGCGCATGCGCACCATGTAACGCGCCCACACATCGCCGTCCGGCTCGGTCGGCACTTCGAAATCATAGTTTTCGTAACCGCTGTACGGATTCGCGCGACGGATATCGAGATTGATGCCGCTGCCACGCAAGCATGGACCAGACAAACCCCAGTCGATCGCATCTTCCGCGGAGATACGTCCGATGCCCTGCGTTCGTTTCTGAAAGATCCTGTTCCCCGAAAGCAAAGTGTGAAACTCTTCGAGCGCGACCGGAAAGTCGTCGAGAAACTGTTTGCAACGCCGTTCAAATCCCGCAGGTAAATCCATCATCAAACCGCCTATACGGAAGTACGACGGCGTTAGACGTCCGCCGGAAGCGGCTTCGATCAGGTTCAGGATCTTTTCGCGTTCGCGGAAGCAATAGAAGAAGACCGTCATCGCGCCGATGTCGAGCGCGTGCGTGCCGAGCCAGACGAGATGCGAAGCGATGCGTTGCAGTTCGCACATCAACACTCTGATGGTTTGCGCGCGTTCGGGAATCTCGAGGCCGAGCAGTTTCTCCGCCGCCATGCAGTAGGCGAGATTGTTGCCGAGCGGATTCAGGTAGTCCATCCGGTCGGTGATCACGATGCCTTGCTGATACTTCTTGTACTCAAAGAGCTTTTCCATGCCCGTGTGGAGATAGCCGATGTCGGGCGTCGTTTTGACCACCATCTCGCCGTCGAGCACGAGCTCGAGACGCAATACGCCGTGCGTCGACGGGTGTTGCGGTCCCATCGAGATCGTCATCTGCGTGTCGAGGGGACGGTCGACGATTTCAAATTGCGGCGGTATGTTGACGGCGGAACTCATAACTTTATTTCAAGCTGTACGGCTCGTAGCCTCGCAATGGAAAATCTTTGCGCAATGCGTGTCCCTGCCAATCGTCAGGCAGCAGGATGCGGCGCAGATCCGGATGGCCGTCGAAGATGACGCCAAACAGATCAAACGTTTCGCGCTCGTGCCAATTCGCAGTGCGCCACACGCCTGTGACGGTCGGTACGTGTGGGTCTTCTTCACTCAACACGACCTTCAAACGCAGGCGATGGTGTTTTGTAGTCGAGAAGAGATGGTAATTGACTTCGAAACGCGGGTCCTCTTCAACACCACGATCCGCGCCACAGATGTCGGACAAGAAATCAAACCGGCTTTCCGGCCAGGTTTTCAGAAACGAACACGCCGCGACGATGTGTTCGCGCGGAACGACGATCGTGATCTCACCAAACGCCGCGATCACATCCGCGATCCACTCCGGATGTTCACGCTGTAACGCCGCCACCAACGGTGACGGCGCGGCAGCTTCTAAACTTGGAATTGGTGTTGTTTCGTTGTTTTCCGGCTCTGATGCCATCCCCACTCGCTCTCTGCTTCTTTAAGAAGAACGCCGTCGCTCGTGTCGCGAAGCGATCGTATACGGCCGCGATTGCAGCGCCTCTTTTAGTACCGCGGAACCGTCAGTCACCGGCAGTGTTCCTGGTGGAACGGCTTCGCGCGCCTCCTCTTCCGGCACGTCTTTGCGGTCGCGCACGCTCTCCTTCATTACCTTTTCCTGCAGCATCATCACCGCGTGAATCAACATCTCCGGTCGCGGCGGACAGCCGGGAATGTACACATCAACCGGCACAATCTTGTCGACGCCCTGCACGATCGCGTAGTTGTCAAACACGCCACCGGAGGTCGCGCACGCGCCCATCGAAATCACCCACTTCGGTTCCGGCATCTGGTCATAGATGCGTCGCAGCACGGGCGCCATCTTTCGCGAAACGCGTCCCGAAACGATCATCACGTCCGCCTGACGCGGGCTGGCGCGAAACACTTCCGAACCAAATCGCGCGAGATCGTTGCGCGAGGACGTAGAGTTCATCATCTCGATCGCGCAACATGCGAGACCAAACGTGGCCGGCCAAAGCGACGACTTACGCGCCCAGTTGATCAAGGAGTCGAGGCGCGTCGTCAGTACCTCCGGCAAAGCTTCGGCGATGATGTTTTCCAGACCCATAAACTACCTCTTTCTCAGTGCGTCCTTGTCTCTATTGTTTAGAGGTAACGACACAGCACCGAGATGCATCACGCTGCGGGCCGTTGCTGTTGCGCCTGGCGCTCTTCCAACTGATGCAACACCCTTGCTTCCGCTTCCGCTTCGCGCCTCGCGCGCTCGCCCCAATCAAATGCACCTTTCTTCACGACGTAGATGTAACCCGCCAGTAACAACCCGACAAACACCATCATCTCGAGATAAACAAACCACCGCATCGCGTCGCCTTGTCCGGCCAGCGTCTTGAAGACTGCTGCCCAGGGCACGAGGAAAATCACCTCTATATCGAAGAGGATGAAGATCATCGCGATCAGGTAGAACTTCACCGAGAACCGTTCGTGTGCGGAGCCCACCGGGTCTTTGCCGCACTCGTAGGGCATCAACTTTGTTCTCGTTCTCTTGCGTTGGCCAACGAACTGGGAGAGGAGCACGTTACCGACCGCAAAACCCGCGGCAACGATGAACATCAAGAGGATGGGCAAGTAATCGTATAGACGGAACGGCATCTCAGGCGCACCCTGCCCACTCGATAATTAGATTGAGAATCATTGTACAAGCGGATGCTAGTCTATGTGATCAAGGGTGTCAAGCACCGTTCCCTGAGCTGATTCATGTAAGAAAAATGCTGATTGACCGTCAAAAAATGCTTGTGTTACCGTTCACGAAAGCCCTTCTTCCACTGGGCTTTATCTCGTGACTTCATGAGGAAAGAACTCGCGCCCTTGCAACTGTGATTACCGGATACAACACCGACATCGAGCACGATGGCATCGTCTATCACGTCCAGACAGAGGACAAGGGGCTCGACACACCGATCATTCTCTCGCTCGTCTATGTAGGCGGCACCATCCTCGCCAGCAAACGGTCTCCTTATGCCGACCTGATCGCGCAGGGCTTCAGCGATGAAGTACTGTCCGAACGTCTCAAGCGCCAGCACAAACTGATCTGTGCTGCGATAAATTCGGGACGTATCGACGATCTGAAGAAGATGACGCGTGTCGCAAGAGAATCCGCAGCCTCAGCAGTTCGCGAGACCGTTGTTCCAGAGGAGGTAGACCCGAGTGTTGTAGAACCCGCGCCGTCGGTCGACGAGTCGGCCCCTCCAGTGGTGAAGGAGTTTGGGCCGGAGTTTGAATTCGAATACGGACCGATCACGCAGGAGTGGACGCCTCCGCCGCCGCGCGTAGAGGAACCGGTTGAAGAAGTTGTCGAGGAAGAGATGGAGCTGGAGGCAGTCACTGCGGAGGAAGTCGAGGGACTGCCGGTTGAAGATCTGCCGCCGGATGGGCTTTCGATAACGGTGCTCGACGACGAGGAGTTTTATTCCGGCGAGAAGTACACGTTGCGGGTGCTGATTAGCAATCGTGCCGGCGGTGAAGAAGCGCCGCTACAGAACGTGACCGTGTCGATCAAAATCCTTGGTACGACTTTCCGGCCTTTGATCTATTCGTTGAAGACTGAGCGCGATGGCGTGGCGACTGTGGCGACGCAGATTCCCGAGTTCACTTCCGGCCGCGCGGCCGTGCTCGTGCGGGCAGTGGCCAAAGATCAGGCAGCGGAACTGCGACGCATCATCCATCCGGCGAATTGAGGTTGAGGATTGCGCGTTTACGTCAATGGCGAATCCCGAGAACTCTCCGGCCCGACTTCCCTGACAGAACTAGTCACTGAACTCGATCTACCGCCCGCGCGCGTCGCTGTCGAACTGAACCGCGCCGTGGTGCGCCGCAGCGAGTGGAGCACGACGATGCTTCAGGACGACGACCGGATTGAGATCGTCCACTTCGTTGGTGGTGGCCATGCTGCGCATTTCGCTTCTGAAAAGCGTTCGGTGTAAAGTTTTACTCATGTCGACGGCAATTACAGCAGCAGCGAAAGAGAGTTTCATCATTGCGGGACGCGAATTTACTTCGCGCTTGATTATCGGAACGGGGAAGTATCGCAGCTACGAAGAGATGCGGAGTGCGCACTCGGCTTCGGGCGCGGAGATGGTAACGGTTGCGGTGCGGCGTGTGCCGCTGGATCGCAGTAGCGAATCCTTTCTCGACTATCTCAATCCCGCTTTGCAGATCCTGCCGAACACCGCGGGCTGTTACTCAGCAGACGACGCTATCCGCACGGCACGGCTCGCGCGCGAAGCGTTGCAAACAGATCTCGTCAAACTGGAAGTCATCGGCGATCAAACCACGCTCTTCCCCGACAACGAACAAACCCTCGAGGCCGCGCGCGTTCTCGTCAAGGAAGGTTTCGTCGTCCTCCCTTATTTCAACGACGATCTGATCATGGCGAAAAAACTCCTCGACGCAGGTTGCGCGGCGATCATGCCGCTGGCCGCGCCGATTGGATCGGGCCTCGGCGTGCAGAACCCGGCGAACCTGCGCATCATGCGCGAGCAACTGCCTGACGCGACGATCATCGTCGACGCCGGAGTGGGAACCGCGAGTGATGCGGCAGTTGCGATGGAGCTCGGCGCAGACGCGGTGTTGATGAACACGGCGATCGCGGAAGCACAGGATACGGCGAAGATGGCCACGGCGATGAAGCTAGCGATTCAAGCAGGAAGACTTGCGTATCAGGCGGGTCGAATGCCGAAGCGTTTATATGCGAGCGCGTCGAGTCCTCTACAGGGCGTGATCAGATAGGCGTACCTGAACCCTGGGACCGCAGGCATCTCGCCTGCATGACTTGGGGCAGCGCCCGATTCCACACTGTGCAGGCGAGACGCCTGCGGTCCCAGGAAAGAGCACGCCTGGATTAACGAACTACTTCGTAAGCTTAAACGACGAGAAGAACTTATCGACCCACTCCGTCTGGTCCGTGTCTTTGAACACCACCGTTGCCGTCTGAAACAGACGGTTGCCTATCAAGAACAGTTGCGACTTGATGTTTGCGGCGGGGTTCTCACTCACGAACTCCAGGCCGGTGTTTCCGTCGAGCGTGATCTCACGACTCGAGATCAGCGTCGCTTGCAGTCCTTTATTAAAGCGATCGCGGTTGGCGATGAGGAACTCAGCGGGCTTTAACTTAATCTCTTCGTAGTCGGTGTACGTTGCAACGTAGGTTGCGCGCTCCGCAGTGGTGGTAAAGCTGTGCAGCGTGTAAGCGGTCTTCTTATTGATCGTGGCCACAGGCTGGCTCGGAAACAGGATCGAGAAGTTCGCGCCTTCAGGCGCAAACGTGATCCAGCCGTGCGGATCAGTTTGCGCGGTCTGTGCCGCCACGTTGGCGAGCAGCATTAATAAAAGTGGAAACGCGAAAATAAGTTTGCGCATACGGGCTTAAGATAACCCTAACACGCCCGCATGGCGAGGTGCGACGATCTCATTATCTCTGATCACAACCTCGCGTCTGCGTGGTTCCTCAATCACACGCATTGGCTCCTCAATCACACGCGGTGTTTGCACGGGACTCAAAGCGTAGCGCAGCGACACGAGCTCGTCGTGAATGCCAAAGAGTACGACCCAAAGCTCACACGCGACGCGCCAAATGATGTTGCCCACGATCAGGATAGCGGCGCCGAGCGCCACATAACGCCAGCCCAACCGGCGGTCGATCGTCGCATCGTTCAACTGCAGTCCGGCCCAGACCATTAGACCAATGCCCGCGGCGGACAGTAGCAGGAAGCCGAGAAAGTAGACCACCTTCACAAACGAGGTCGTGATCATTCGCTCGAAAGAAAAGTAAGCGCCCATCTGAGTATCTCCTCGTGTTTGGGTTTGCCAGGTTCGATGACGAGGTTAGACCAGGGGAGGCGACTTTTTAATCTCGCTTTAACGATATTTTCCTTATAAATCGTGTGTCTGGGGTAGGACCAACTCGATTTGCGCCTGTTCGCGCATCACCCGATCGCCCAATTCGGTGGTCGAAATCGTCGGGTACTGGCGGCCCACGACTCGCAGGCATCCCGCGCTGACTAAGGCTTCAATATAAAGGTCGAGTTCGTCATGCGACATGTCGTGCAACAGGCCGTAAGTTGATAACTCATTGAGGCGCGCTTTCACGATCTGCTTTGCCGCGGAACCCCGCAACGTACCCACTAATAATTTTTTGCCGAATCTCCCGTTCATGCGTTTGGCGCACGCGAGTATCTTTCGCACACGCAGCAACTCATCATCCGTCAAGATCCGTGGCTCTAAATCGGTTTTCTGATTTATTTCCCTCTTAGCCTCACGCTCGCGAACCTCGGTGGCCGGCTGACAGTTACCGCACGTACCACACTCCCGCGGATGATTCCGGTCGCCGAAGTACCTCAGAATGTGCGAGCGATAACAGTCGTCCGTGTAGCAGAAGTCGATCAGTTCGCGCAGTTTGCGTTTTTCAAGATCCGCTCGTCCCGAAACGTGCCGCGGATCGACGCGCAACGTGGAAGTGTCGAGCATGATTATTGTGCGGCTCTGTCGCTTGCCGTTTTCAGCGCGGTTCGCTGCCGTACGTTCGATGTGCCCGGCGCGTTCGAGCAGGTAGAGCGCCGAATTGATCGCCATGTCGTTTCGCTGTCCGGCGAGATGTGCAAGTTCGGAACTGGAGAGATGGATTTGTTTCAGACCGGAACCCACGAGGGTGTTGTAAACGCTTTTGATGAGTGCGAGATCCGGATAAGAGCCTTCGATGAAGAAGTCGTGCGTGTTCTTGTCGGCGTAGTTAAAGAGCAGAACACACGTTGAGGGTAAACCGTCGCGGCCGGCACGACCGATCTCCTGGTAATAAGCCTCGATCGAACCCGGCATCTGATAGTGGACCACGAAACGTATGTCACTTTTGTCGATGCCCATGCCGAACGCGTTCGTAGCCACGATCATCTGTGTGCGGCCGCTCATGAAGTCTTCCTGCGCGCGCACGCGCACGGCGTCGGTCATGCCGGCGTGATAAGTCGCGACCCGCAAGCCCGCCTTCTTCAATTCACGACCGACCTGTTCGACTGCTTTGCGCGTTGAGGCGTAGACGATGCCCGAGCCTTCGTGTGATTGGGCCAGACGTTTGATACGCGTGATCTTTTCGCGCTCTTTCTCAGTGTGCACGACTTCGATCCGCAGGTTGGGACGATCGAAGCCGCTGACAAACGTCTGCGGCTTTTCTAAGCCAAGTTGTTGAATGATGTCCGAACGAACGTAAGGGGTTGCGGTCGCGGTGAGTGCGAGCGTGCGAATGTTTCCGAGCGAGCGGATGACGTGTCGCAGGCGAAGGTAGTCAGGGCGAAAGTCGTGACCCCACGTT
>Ga0196977_1000585_pt1 | contig 18228 bp, 14 predicted proteins | sample S3v_1013CmetaG_FD_148634 | JGI IMG/M metagenome (GOLD analysis project Ga0196977, IMG submission 148634) | Soil microbial communities from Anza Borrego desert, Southern California, United States - S3+v_10-13C | ecosystem: Environmental > Terrestrial > Soil > Desert | place: USA: California...
CAGCCAGCCCTTGCGGAAGCTGAGCAGCACCTCCAGCACGTACGGCCTGAAAAATTCAAAACCTTCGCCCGGATTGTTGTTGTAGCTGAAGTGCAGCCAGGAGCCGCTCACGCTGCGCCAGTACAGCAATTGCGGAAAGCCCGCGACGAAGGCGCAGCCGGCGAGCACGAGCACGTGTTTGCGCTGCTCTTTGAATAACCAGCGCATTTTTTCTTTGAACGTTTTCCAGGACACGACGTTCCAGAGCAGCGGCAGCAAAATGATCACGCCGTCGGAAGGGCGCGTGAGCACGGAAAGGCCGATGAAAAATCCCAGCCATCCCGCGCGCCGCAGCGAGGGCGTTTCGTGCCAGCGGATCGTGAGCCAGAGGATGATCGCGAAGAGCGAGAACTCGAAGCTGTGCGTCATGCCCGGCGACACGATGACGATCATGCTGTAGTTCGTGCCCAGCACTACCAGCGCGAGCAAAAGCGCCGTGAGCTGGTCGCTGAACAGTTTCAGCAGCGCTTTCCGGAGGAAAATAAAACCGATGATGAGCCAGAAAAAATTCGCGGCGATCAGCGCGTACTGGTACGGCAACGAAAACCCGTCGGCGGGATAGCCCAGCGCGGGGGCCAGCGCGTGCGCGGCGAAAAAAAACGGCGAAGCCAGCACCGCCACGCCCATCGAATACTTGATCGCGAATTTTCCGTCTTCGGTGAACGAGCCCTGGTAGAACGTCGGCGTATTCTGATACGTGTCGTTCACCTGCTGCACCTTCGAAAAATCTTTCAGCGTGGGATCGTCCCAGATAAACGTGGCGGGCAGGTAGAGGTAATAACCGAACACGTCCCAGGAAAGCGCATTGCCGTACTTCCGCGTCAGCGGATAGATGCTGAACCAGGCGATGATGCCGGAAAGCATGAGCAGCGATAAATGCCTGCGGAGGTGTTGAAGCATGCGGGTTTTTCGTTAAAAACGTTTCCGCGTTTTTCGTTCTCACGTCGGCGACGGGGAAACGAAAAACGCGGACACGGGAAAACGTTCTTCCTGCTTATGCAGTTTTTTTACGCACGGTACGCTGCTCGATGCGTTTCTCGTAGTTCGCGCCCTGGAAGATGCGGTGCACGTAGATGCCGGGCGTGTGGATTTGATCCGGGTCGAGCTCGCCTTCGGGTACGAGCTCTTCTACTTCGGCGATGGTGATCTTGCCGGCCATGGCCATCATCGGGTTGAAATTGCGCGCCGTCATGCGGAAGATGAGATTGCCCGCTTCGTCGCCTTTCCAGGCTTTCACGATGGCGAAATCGGAATCGAAGGCGTATTCGAGCAGGTAATCTTTCCCGTTGAAGTTGCGCGTTTCTTTCCCCGCCGCGATCTCCGTTCCCACGCCTGCGGGCGTCCAGATGGCGGGCATCCCGTAACCCGAAGCGAGGCAGCGCGTGGCCAGCGTGCCCTGCGGGATGAGCTCCACTTCCAGCTCGCCGCTCAGCAGCTGCCGCTCGAATTCCGCGTTCTCGCCCACGTAAGAAGAGATCATTTTTTTCACCAGGCGCTTCTGCAGCATCAGGCCGATGCCGAAATCATCCACGCCCGCGTTGTTCGAGATGCAGGTGAGGTTTTTCACGCCCTTTTTCACGAGCGCCGCGATGCAGTTCTCTGGAATGCCGCAGAGGCCGAAGCCCCCGAGCAAAAGCGTCATGCCGTCCCGGATGTCTTTGATCGCCTCTTCGGCGTTGGCTACTACTTTGTTCATTTTGGTTATGCTGTTCAGGTGTGTGATGCGATGCGCATGCTAAAACGGCTCCTCTCCCTCGTCGAAAATATTATTGCTCGAGTCGAAAATATCGCCGGGATCGTCATCGTCGCTCGGCTTGCAGTTGAGGTCGACGAGGATTTTTTTCGAGGGCTTGGCGAAATCGCCTTTGGAAATTTTGATCGTTTTGTCCGCATACACTTTCTGCATGAACTTCGCCCAGATCGGCAGAGCCATGCTCGCGCCCTGGCCTTCGCTGGTGTTGTCGAAATGCACGCTCCGGTCTTCCGCGCCCACCCACGCGCCGCCCGCGAGATCGGGCGTCAGGCCGATGAACCAGCCGTCGGAGTTGTTCTGCGTGGTGCCCGTTTTTCCCGCGATCGGCGTCATCAGCTTGTAGCGCGAGCGCAGGCGTCCGCCCGTTCCGTAATCCACCACGCCTTTCATCAGGTTGGCCATCAGGTACGCTTTTTCCTCGCTGAGCGCTTCGTTGCTTTTCGGGATGAATTCCGCGAGCACCTTCCCGTTCTTATCCTCGATGCGCGTCACGAACGTGGGCTCGATCCAGGTGCCTTTGTTGGCGAAGGTGCTGTTGGCGCCCACCATTTCGTACAATGAAATATCCGCTGTTCCCAAACACAGCGAAGGCACGGGATCCAGCGGCGCGGTAATGCCGACCGACTTGGCGAAAGCGACCACGGCTTCCGGGCCGTATTGCTTCATCAGGTGCGCGGTGATGTAGTTCACCGAATTCGCCAGCGCTTTTTTCAGCGGCAGCATTTTCCCGTCGAGCTTGTGATCCGAATTGTCGGGGCACCAGTCGACGCCGGCGGGCGTGGGGATGCAGGTGCGCACGTTCGGAACCATGTCGCAGGGCGACCAGCCTTCCTGTATCGCGAGCGCGTAAACGAAAGGCTTGAACGTAGAGCCGACCTGCCGGCGGCTTTCTTTTACGTGATCGTATTTGAAATAGCGGAAGTCGATCCCGCCTACCCAGGCGCGGATGTAGCCGGTCTGCGGCTCCATCGCCATGAAGCCGCACTGCAAAAACGATTTGTAGTAGCGGATGCTGTCCATCGGCGTCATCGTCGTGTCGCGCGCGCCGTTCCAGGTGAACACGGTCATCTTCGTCGCCGTGTTGAAGTTCTTCTCGATGTCTGCGTCGGACATGTCGGCCTTCTTCATGCGCTTGTAGCGATCGCTGCGCTTCATGGCCTGCTTCATGATCTGGGCGATCTCGTCCTTGCTTACGCGCCAGCTGAAGGGGGCGTTCTTTTTATTTTTCAGGCGCTGGAAAAAAACGCCCTGCAATTCCTTCATGTGCTCGTTCGCCGCTTCCTCCGCGTACTGCTGCATCTTCGGATCGATGGTGGTGTAAATTTTCAGGCCGTCGCGGTACAGGTCGTACGGCTTTCCGTCGGGCTTCAAATGTTCCGAGCACCATTTCTTCAAAAAATTATCGCGCAGGTATTCGCGGAAGTACGTGCCCAATCCTTCGTTGTGATCTTCGGGCTGGTAGTGGATCACCAGCGGCAGCTGCTTCAGCGAATCGAACTGCTGCTGCGTGAGGTAGCCGTTCTTCAGCATCTGGCTCATCACCACGTTGCGGCGCTGCTTGGCCGTTTCGGGGCGGCCGACAGGATTCCAGCGAGAAGGGTTCTGGCACATGCCCACGAGCATCGCCGCTTCTTCCACCTTCAGCGAATCGGGGCGCGTGTTGAAATACACTTTCGCGGCGGATTTGATGCCGACGGCGGAGTGGATGAAATCGAATTTGTTGAGGTACATCGTCATGATCTCCTCTTTCGTGTAGAGGCGCTCGAGCTGCACGGCGATGATCCATTCTTTTAATTTCTGGTAAGCGCGCTCGAGCAGGCTGAGATCTTTCACGTCGTGGAACTGCATCTTGGCGAGCTGCTGGCTGATGGTGCTGCCGCCGCCCGCGCTCATGTCGCCGCCGATCACGGTTTTGAACAGCACGCGCGCGAGACCTTTCGCGTCGATCCCGGAGTGATTGTAATAACGTTCGTCCTCGGTGGCGACCAGCGCGTCGATGAGGTCCTTGTCGAGATCCTTGTACGCCACGTTCACGCGGTTCTCCGCATAAAAACGGCCGAGCTCCTTGCCGTCGGAAGTGTACACGACGGAAGCGAGATTGTTTTTGGGATTCTGCAGGTCTTCGATCTTCGGCAGGTCGGCGAACATGGCGATGCCGCCCACGATCAGCACCACGCCCAGCACGGGCAGCGCGACCATGATCCAGAAGATGCGGATGTAGCGGCGGTAGTTCGGCTTGCCGTCCTTGTCTTTGCCGGCTTTGGGATCTTTGTCCTTGCGTGTGTTCGTTGCGTTTGCCATGCGGAAAAAGCGGTTTAAAAGTACGACTTTTTGAATGACCAGTCCCGGCGAAGGAACGCAAACGCGGCGTCGGCTCGCATCTATTTTAGAAAATTTGGGAAAGCCGCGCCGGCAGCGGGTTTCAGAAGACCGATGATCGGGCACGCGGGATAAAAAATGTGCGGCACTTGTCCCCGGCGAACAGGAAAAAACAGAAAACGGAGGAGGAGAAAACAGGCGTTGCCCGAAAGGCGAAAGTGAAGCAGCGATATGCGGCTGCGTGCGCGCGGCGTATGTTATACGGCTCCATTTTTCGCAAACGACACCATATTCTCCGCGATCAGCGGCTCCCCGCGATAGCGGCGCAGCAGCTGCGCGACGGTGAGCACGTCCTTCTGGCAATACGTGACGATGCGCGCGAGGTCTTTTTCTTTCCAGTACGTGTGGTAGATCATACTGCCGTCGATGTCGTCTTTCGGTGTGGGGATGTCGAAGAGGGCGGCGAGGAGATTAAGCGAGGTGTAGCTTTTGAAATCGCCGAACTTCCACATCTCCATCGTGTCGAGCAGGTGCTCGGTCTCCCAGGGTTTTTTCCCGCACACGTCGAGCATTTTCGGCAGGCGGATGCCGTGCACGAGCATGCGGCGCGCGATGAAAGGGAAGTCGAATTCTTTGCCGTTGTGTCCGCAGAGCAAAAAACCTTTGGGATTGTCGCGGCGGCTGTAGCACTCGTTGTAGCGCGTGTTGAGCAGCCCGGCAAATTCCGTGAGCAGCAGTTTTTCGTCTTCGCCTGCGAACGATTTCAACCGGAAGCCGGGCTGCTCCGAGGTGCCGCTGATGAAACCGACAGAGATGCAGATGATCTTGCCGAACTCCGCGAAGATGCCGGCGCGGTCGTACACGCTGGAAGGCGTATCCTCTTCGCCGCGCCCGCGGAGGAATTGCGCTTTCAATTCCCAGAGGTGCTGCCATTTCTCCTCCAGCTCCTCGAATTGCGCGCGCGCCGAAACGGTTTCGATGTCGAGAAAAAGAATGTTTTCGGTGGGCAGGTGATGGAGCATGAGGCAGGATCTGTGCTAAAAATAAGCAAACGGAGTTATTCCGGATTTCGGATTTACGATTTCGAATTTCGGATATGCGCAGGAGCGGCGCGCAACCGGGCGGGTGGACCCGTGCGCATATCCGAAATTCGAAATCGTAAATCCGAAATTTTTCAAACGATCATGACGCCTTTTTTCCCGATCAGCGGAACCGAGGTCGCGTTATCTTCCTTGATGGTTTCGGGTAAAAAAACGTAGCGCTTGTCGTACATCACCTCGCCGAGCTGGAAGCTGACCCAGTATTCGTTGCTCAGGCCGAAGGTGAAATCCATGACCGGCTCGATCTTGAAAAAATCCAGCGCGCCGATCTCGTCGAAAAAATGGCGGAGCGTGGAGGTCTTGCGGGGCTTGCCTTCCAGCTCGCCATAGCCGGAGGAGGTGATGAGCACGTTGCGCAGCGGCTCCTCCTTGAGGTTGACGATGTAAGCCGTCCATGCGGCTTGCGCATCTTCCTCTTCTTTCACGATCGCAATGGCCACATCCTCCACGGGCGGCATGGGAATGTCCTTCTTCATGAGTGCTCGCTGGTTGAAAAAAATTACGAACCGGGCACAAATTTACGAATAAGGAAGCAACCGTTTTAGCTGTTCAGAGCAGTCCGGCCGAGGCTGCCGTCGAAACGATCTTGATCAGCGCTTCGACCACGGCCGTAGCTTTCCCGATCGCGTTCGCGGCAGCTTCCAGGTCTTTGGCCGAGGCTTTGATCTCTTCGCTCAGCGCCTTGAGTCCCGCCGAATCTGCGGTCAGCGCGGCCACGAGCTCCTCCTGCTTGGCGCGGATGATCGTGCGCTCCAGCTTCCGCAACCTGGCCGAGGCTTCTTCCAGCTGCCTGTTGCCGGGGGCGGCGGCGCGCGCGTCTTCCACGATGCTCAGCGCATCCTGGACCTGCTCCAGGGTTTTGATCTTTTCCGAATTCATTTGCCTGCTGTTTTATTGGTTTCGATCGAGCGGATGGTTTCCTTGATCTCCTTGACCTCTTCGTAAAGCGTTTGAATTTCTTTCACCGCTTCCTTGATCTTTTTTTTCTTTTCGATCTCCTGCTTCAACTTTTTATGCGCGAGCCGCAGGTCTTTCGTCGCCTGCATGGTTTGCTTCTGCAGCGCGCGAACGTTTTTCAGGCGAAGCTGCAGACGAACGTACGCGAGGCCGTGCTCGGGCGTGCTTTTCGAATGGCCCAGGAAAGTTTTGAAATCCGCCTTCAGGCCTTTTTCCTCATTGGCGATCAGCTCTTCGAGATGCTTCGACCCGAGATGCTCCAGCAAATTCATCGTCATGATGGCGATGAGCGTGTCCGCGGCCGCGACGTACTTTTTTATTTCTTTCGACTGCCTTGAGCGAACGTATTGTTTTCCCCCGAGCGCGATCAATTTTCCCGCCGCCTCGCCGATGCCCGCCGGGATGGCGCGCGCGCCCTGGATCGAGTTGTTCAGCGTGATCAGCGAGTCAAGCCCGACGCCGAAATTTTTCGCCTGCTCTTCGATGTCCGTTTCGAATTTATCCGACGAGAGCAGCAGCAGCGATTGCGCGTACTTGTCGATGATCTTGAATGTGACGTCTAACTTTTGCGAAACTTCCACGTCGTGCGTGTACTGCTCATGAATGCCGTCGAGGTTCTCCAGGTTCAGCCTGGCGTCGCTGAACGTGCTGCCGGCATACACGCTGCGCGAGAGGCGGATCTCCGCGAGCTCCGTCATGATCTTGCCCGGGTACGCCGAAAAATTACTGCTGGTCTGCGAGAACTGGTTGACGGCCCCGATCTGGCTTTTCGTCAGCGAAGCGCAGGACATCAGCATCACGCCCAGCCCGGAGGCGGCGAAGAAAAATTTGAATTTCATTGCTGCAGAATTCAACGGGGATAAAAAAATGGATAACGAACAGGATCAATAATACGATGCGTGCCGCCGCTTCCCAAAGGTTGTTTAAAACTTCCCGCAGGAAAAGAACCTGTCGCGCCGATGGCCGGCTTTTCGAATTGCGCTAAAAAAAGAAGGGAAAAAATTACTCCACGGTGACCATCACGGTCGCGTCGATATCACCTTTGCCGGATTGCCAGCGGGGCATGGCCTGCAGTACGCGCGCGATCTCCGCATCGACCTCTTTATTGATGCCGCGCATGATCTCCACTTTGGTGATCTCGCCTTTGGAGCTGACGGTGACGATGGCCATGGCCGTGTTGTTCTTCACCGTGTTGCGATCGATCTTCAACGGCTTGAAGCGCTCCATGACGAACTCGTTGATGTTCCAGTCGCCGCCGGGGAACTGGGGCATTTCGGCGAGCGTTTGCTCGTGCTTTTTCGGTTTGTTCTTGCGCGTGAACTGCCCGTTGCTGATGTTGCCGGAAGCGGGGCCGTCGTCGTTGCCGTTGGCGCTAAGCTTCATGGTGAGGCGGGCGGAGACGACCTCGAGGGGCTGGTTGCCGGGCGTGCGGGTATTGTCGCCGGGCGGCGTGACCTGCGCGGTGTTGTTGTTATTATTGGGGATGGGTGTTTGCACGGGAGGCGTGCTTACAGGCGTGCCTGCAGGATTGTTCGAAACGACGGGAGCAGGCTGCGCGTCAGGCTTGCGAGCTTCTGCGCCGGGTTTCTGCCCGGCAGTATTTTTTTTTGCGTTGGCCGCGATGGCGGGCGGCTGGAGATTTTCGGAAGGATTGTTTTGCGGAGCGGCGGCGACCGGGCTGGTCTCGGGCCGGCGCGTAGTGGCCGCATTATAAACAGGCATCGCCGGTGTGCTTGTTCCGGCGATCGCTGCCAGCGGGGCTTGGCGGTCGACGGAGTCGGCCTGGCGGTTTTCCGAGCTGTTCAGCCACCAGGCAACGCCTCCGCCGCCGATGAGCAGCAGGCCCGCGGCGGTGACGGCGAAGCCGAAGCGCTGGAAGAAACCCAGGCGCGGCGGGGTATTCATGTAGGTGGCAAGACGCTTATTCACGCGCGAGGCGACCTTATCCACCTCGGCCATACGGCGCATATCGAGCGAGTCGAACGCTTCCGCGCAGAGGCTGCAGGCCAGCAAATGCTTCTCCACCAGGTGGGCATTCAGCCGCGCCAGCTTCCCTTGCTTGTACAGCCGCATGGTGTCAAGCGAAAGGCAGTCGTTGCTTTGGAAGATTTGTCTCACTTTCTATGATTCTTATTTGCTCGTGGTCAGCAAACCTTTCAGGTTGCGCTTCCCGTTCTGCAAATAGCTTTTCACTTCATTGACCGAGTAGCCGGTTTGTTCCGACACCTCTTTGTAGCTCTTCTGCTTGAAGTAGAAGAGCTCGATGCATTGCTTCTGCTCTTCCGACAAGCGGGTGATCGCCGACTTGAGCTCCTCGAGCTGCTGCTCGAACTTGACGGCGTCGGCCGTCGAGCTTTCGTCTGCTTCCGCGTGGCGAAGCGCCTGCTCCACATCCAGCGATTCGGCGCTGTCTTTCCTGAGCTTTTTCAGGCAGTGGTGCTTGGTGACGCTGTACACCCAGGTTTTGAAATTATTCACCTGGTGGTGCCGCAAGTCGCGGAGAATGATCTCGAAGACTTCCATCACGGCGTCTTCCGTGTCTGCGCTGTTTTGCAGGTAGTTGTACGCCACAGCGGTGATCAGCTGGGTGTAGCGCTGGAACAGCTCACCTGCATACCAGGTATTGGCCGACTTCCTGTAGAGATCGATCAATTCCTGGTCGCTCAGATCGTTCTGTTTTTTCGACCAAAAGAATTTCAAGGTACCGTAGGATTAGATTTGTGAATCAGTTTTTTGCCAAAAACGTCCTCACAAGTTACGATACATTTTGAGAAATCCAAGCCCGCCGGGAAGCGCTTCTCGCGAGTAAGGGCGTGGAAGCCAGATTTTCCACAGAATGTGTGGAAAAAACTTTAGGATTTTCTGCAATTCCGAGGGTCCGGACCGGGGGCATAAAATTTATTCAAAAATAAAATCTTGTAAATCAATGATTTGGAAAAAATATTTGCCCTTTTTTATGGAAAGCCTGTGAACTCCGCCCTAATTGTCAGAATCAGTTGATCGGACATTCTAGACAGCCAAAAGCAGCATGACGTTCACCTCCAAATTTGCAGCAAGGACAACACTTCGTTCTTTGATCATCGCCGGTGCCCTTCTCGTGGCACTCCCTTCCTGCAAAAAAGGTCCCGATTGCGACGCGTACAAAGGCAGTGCCCGTGCCACGGGTAAAGCCAAGCGCAAGTCAGTGCAGATTGTCCGTCACAACCCTGCTCACCGTATCTCGTAGGGATCGGGAAGCAGAATTTCCACAAGTACTCCCGAAGGGCGAGTTTTCCGTAGGACGACCGTTCTTCACTTTTATCATGTGTTTCATGTGTTTGCCAAGCGAAGGAGTCCCGAAAGGGACTTCTTCGTTTATAATAAGTTTTGGGAAAAGGCTCGCAGTCCAGGTGCCGTAGTTACCTGCATACTGCGCGCTTATTTTTTCCAGGGCTTATTTTATTACGATCCGCGCTGAGGCTCGCGCGCCGGAGCTCGCTTCAAGAACGGCGAGAAGAATTCCGCAGGGCAATCCCGTTGCAGAAATGCTGATCTTTTGGGTTCCCTGCACTTCCAATGTTTTTACAGCTTGCCCGAGCGCTGAATAGAGCGTGAGCTTCCCTTTTTGCGCGTACGGCAACGTGCAGTGCAGGAGCAGCTGCTCTGCAGAAGGATCCAGCTGCACGCTGAGGTCGGGCGGCGTTTGCACCGGTTCAGGAATGCTCAACGCGCCGCAATTCATCAAATAGCTGTCGAAGCCCGTCGCAGTGGGCGGGTTGTTGATGTTCCAGGCGATGCTGTGGTCGGGGCAGACGACGGCGTAGGTGGGATAGCTGAAAAGGCCGAGCGCGGCATTGTAAAGACTGTCGACGGCTCCGCCGCCGCCCTGCAGCCCGCTCGCGCAGGGATTCGTGATGCCGTACTGCGTGCGGTACGCGGCGATCGCCGCGTCATTTTCCAGCGTGCCGCCGTTAATGCCCCAGTACTCGATGTTGCCCGCGCCCGCACCGTGATTCTGGTAGCTCTGCTCGATCACCGGCGCCCAGTACCAGCAGCCCTGGCAGGTGGGATAGAAAAAATCGAGCACGACGGTTTTTCCTTGCGCCAGCGTGCTGTACAGGTTCCGCGTTACGCCGTCGGTGGTAGTAATGGTGAAATCGGGTGCGGTCTGGGCTTGAGCGAGGAAGGGGAGAAAAAGAAAAGCGGGCAGCAGTTTTATCATGAGCGTTTCTTTGTAAAAAGAAGCACGCAGTTCCCGGGAAAAAGGTTGGGCGATTTTTTAAAGCTCCAGCCGCATGATCGGCCGCGTCTCCGATCGTCTCGCCACTTCTTTGAATCCCGCCGCTGCGAAGGAGGAGACGATGCCCGTGTACGCGAACACGTCAGGCATCAAACCTTTTTTCGGGATGACGGGATACCCTTCCAGGCATTCTGCGCCTTGCTCTTTCGCGTATGCGGCGGCGGCTTTCAGCAATTGCACCGAGACGCCTTTCCTTCTCCAGCTTTTTTCGATGAACAGGCAGCTCACCGACCACACGGGGCGATCGTCGACGCGCTGCAGCACGCGGGAATTTTCGATGCGGCGATAATGCTCGCGCGGGGCCAGCGCGCACCAGCCCACGGGGTTCTTGTTACTGAAAGCGAGGATGCCCGCAGGCGCGCCCTGCCGCACCAGGGCCTGCATGGCTTTGCGGTTGCCTTCGCCTTTTTGTTTTTCGTAATCGCCGCTGCGCAGTCGCGGGGTCATGCACCAGCAGCCGCCGCAGGCGCCGCGCTCGCCGAACAGGCTTTCGAAGGCGGGCCAGGTATCCATGCTCAGCGCTTGGAAATGAAGGATCATCGGGGGATGAGTTGGAGGAAGAAAGGTACGGATTGCGCCTGCGGGCGAACGTGTTTTTACGGAAACGGAGTTCAAAAAGTAGGAGCGGAGATTAGGCATTTCGGAAGGCTGCGCGTGATTTTCGGTTAATTGTTTTCGCGTTTACCGTTTTTTCGTTTGGCCGTTTTTCCGTTAGACGCTCAACGTTTTTTATTAACGTCAAACGGAAAAACGGCCAAACGAAAAAACGGGAAAACGTCGAAACGGAGCGGTCGCCTGCGCGCCGGAAAACCGTACATTTAGAATTCATTTTTTTAAGAAGTGAACCCGCCACGCATCACATTTTCCGAGCAGCAGATCCTCGACATGGCGCCCGACGCCTCCGCCGCGAAATCGGCAAAAGACCTCGCGCACGAATCGCGCTGGGCTTCCTGCGGCTCGGGCGATCGCGTGCTCTGGGGCGAGTGCAAAGGCAGTGGCGCGAAAAATTACCGCACGCAGATCGACCTTGCCGGCATCGCGTTCAAGTGCTCCTGCCCCAGCCGCAAATTCCCCTGCAAGCACGGGCTCGGGCTTTTTCTTCTTTTCGTGCGCGACGAAACGCTGTTCACCGAGCAGGCGCCGCCCGATTGGGTCGCCGAGTGGATGAAGAAGCGCCAGCAGCGCGAGGAGAAAAAAGCCGAGCGCGCCGACAAGCCCGTGGACAAGGAAGCGCAGGAGAAGCGGCGGCAGAAGCGCGGGCGGCGCGTGGAGGAAGGGATAGCAGACCTGCAGCGCTGGATCAAAGACATCATCCGGCACGGCATCGTCGCTGCTCCCGAAAAAGAAAAAACATTTTGGCGCGACATGTCGCGGCGCATGGTGGATGCGCAGGCGGGCGGGCTGGCCTCGCAGATCCGCAAGCTGGGCGAAACGGATTTCACGAAAGAGAACTGGCAAACGGTTTTCCTCGATCGCCTCGCGCAGCTGTACCTCGTCACCGAAGCCTTTTCCAACATCGAAAAATTATCTCCTGAAATGCAGGCCGAGGTCCGCTCCTGGGTAGGCTTCGGTCAGCAGATCGAAGAGTTGCGCGCACGGGAAGGTGTGCGTGACGAATGGCAAATCCTCGGGAGAAAGCTGGAGCAGGAAGACAACGTCGCCATCGTGCGCTACTGGCTCTACGGCATCCGCTCGCAGCAGTTCGCGCTCGTGCTGCAGTTCCACGTGCGCGGCCGCGCGCCGGCCATCTCGCTCGCGCCGGGCACGGCGGTAGATGCGGAGCTCGTTTTCTACGAAGGTGTGCTGCCCTTCCGCGCCGCCATCCGCACGCAGTTCGGGCTGAAACCCTTGAGCCCGCCGCCCGCTTTACCCGACTGGCAGGCTGTCGTCGAAGCGGAAACGGCGTGGAATTCCGTTTCGCCTTTTCTCGAGGAAAAACCGGTGATCGTGGATAAAATTCGCCCCGCGAAGCTCGGCGGGCGCTGGGCCCTGCTCGATGAAAAAAATCGCGCCATGTTCCTGCCGGATGATTTCGGGCAGTTCTGGAATTTGCTCGGGCAAAGCGGCGGACGCCCTTCGCGTTTATTCCTGCTCGGCAAAGAACATTCCTACACGCCGCTCGGCATCTGGTCGGGCGGGAAATACCAATTGCTCGGATGAAATTCTGGGACGACATCGTGCAGGCGGCCCTGATCGGCACAGCGAAGCAAGGACTGCGCGCGGAACATTTTCCCGCACCGGTTGCGGAGAAATTGCAGGCGGCCGCCGGCGACGATGCCGAATCATTGTTCTTAAAAGGGCTCGTGCTCAGCGCGCAGTTCCGCCGCTCCGGGGCATTGCCGGTCGACGGCAGCGTGGCCGAGCGCTGGGAATGTCCCGCCGAAACGCAAGCCCCCTGCTCCGAACGCGCCGCGATCATTTTGGAAAGCTTGCTCGACGAAGGCGAACCGATGCTCGTGCATTTCTGGCTCGATCAATGCCGTGCGCGGAAGCTGCGCGTGCCCGCGCACCTCGTCGCCCCGCTGCTGCAGTTCGTTTCCTCGCGCGAAGAATTGCAGGATGCTGCTGCGGCTTGCTGCGGCTTCACGGGCAACTGGCTCGCCACGTTCAACAGCGACTGGGATTTTGCGGCGGGCGTGGGCGGGGAAGAGCGCTGGCGCACGGGCAAAGCGCAGGAGCGTTTAGCGTTCCTTACGAAGCTGCGCAAGCAGGATCCCGCACGCGCGCGCACGCTGCTGATGGAAACCTGGGAAGAGGAGAACGCCCACCAGAAAGCGGCTTTCCTGGAAGTGCTCAGCATCCATCTCTCCAACGCCGACCTGCCCTGGCTCGAGCAATTGCAGGGAGAAAAATCGGAAAAGGTCCGCGCCGTGCGCTGCGAGCTGCTGAAGCGCCTGCCCGACTCGAAGCTGGTGCGCGCCTTCGCCGATGCGCTGCAGGCCAGCATCAGCATCACGCGCAGCAAAGTCGTGCTCGGCCTCATCGAGCAGTTGAACATCAGCATTACCAATCCGGTTTCGCTGTCGGATGAGGTGCAGGAAGCGGGCATCAAGCTCGTGCAAAGCGATATTTATTCCGCGCATCCCACGCTCGCCGCGCTTTTCAGGAGCACGCCGCCGGGCATGTGGGCGAATCGGTTCAATGAGCGCCCCGAAGCGATCGTTTCATTGTTCCGCAACCACGTTTACTACAAAAATTATTTGCCCGAGATCACCAAGGCCGTGCTGCATTTCCAGGAGCTGGCCTGGATCGACGTGCTGGGCCTGCGCAACGAAGCGCCCTTCGACGCGCTCATCGCCTCCGCGCTGCCCGCGCCGCTGGGACTGGAGTATGCCTGGAAGCGTTTCGCCAAGGCGCCGCGGGAGGTCGTGCTTTTTTTGCGCGACGCAAAATACCCGTGGACGATCGAGCAGGCGCGCACCGTGCTGCGCTTCACCACCGCCGAGCCGTACGGGTACAACAAGAATTTTTACCTGGGCATCGTCTGGCAATTGCCCGAAGAGATCCGCTTCGAGCTCGGCGCGTTCGGACCGGAAAACGTCAATCACTATTGGGATACGATCAAAGCCGAGATCGAAAAAATACTTTCACTCAAAGCACAAATTCTGCAATCCTTCTAAACATGTCAAACGTTTTACGTCAACACGCCGAACAGCAATTCGCGCACGAGCTGGAAGCGCTGAAAAAAAGCGATTCGGGCAAACGTCCGCACAACTGGGTGCTCACGCCGCAGGCCGTCTGCACGTACCTGCTCGGCGGAAAACTGAAAGGCGGCTTCGAGATCACGCCGAAATACATCGGCAACCGCCGCCTGATCGAGATCGCCGTGGCCACGCTCACCACCGACCGCGCGCTGCTGCTCTACGGGCTGCCCGGCACGGCGAAATCATGGGTGTCGGAACATCTCACCGCCGCGATCTCCGGCGACTCCACGCTGCTCATCCAGGGCACGGCGGGCACCAGCGAAGAAGCGATCCGCTACGGCTGGAACTACGCGCGCCTGCTGGCGGAAGGGCCTTCGGAAAAGGCGCTCGTCGTCACCCCGCTCATGCGCGGCATGCAGGACGGCAAGATCGTGCGCATCGAAGAGCTCACGCGCATCGGCGCCGACGTGCAGGATACGCTCATCACCGTGCTCTCCGAAAAAACATTGCCCGTGCCCGAGCTGAACACGGAAGTGCAGGCGAACAAAGGATTCAACGTGATTGCCACGGCGAACAACCGCGACAAAGGCGTGAACGAATTGTCGGGCGCGCTCAAGCGGCGATTCAATACGGTCATCCTTCCCTTGCCCGATTCCATCGAAGAGGAGATCGACATCGTTCGCCGCCGCGTGGAGAGCTACAGCAAAGTGATGGAGCTGCCCGCCGAACAGCCCGCGCTCTCCGAGATCCGCCGCGTGGTCACCATCTTCCGCGAACTGCGCGCCGGCATGACGCTCGACGGGAAAACGAAAATCAAAACGCCTTCGGGAACGCTGAGCACGGCGGAAGCGATCTCCGTTGTCACCAGCGGGCAAGCGATGTCGGCTTATTTCGGCGATGGAAGATTGAAGGCCTACGATCTCGCCGCGGGCGTGGTCGGCGCGATCGTGAAAGATCCCGTGCAGGACAAGATCGTGTGGCAGGAGTACCTGGAAACCGTCGTCAAGTCGCGCGACGAATGGCGTGACATTTACCGCGCCTGCATCGATCTGAAAATATGAGCCTGCATTTGCTCGGCATACGGCACCACGGTCCCGGGAGCGCGCGTCACGTCAAAGCGTTCCTGGAAAAAGTGCAGCCCGACATCATCCTCGTGGAAGGTCCGCCCGAAGCGGACGGCATCCTGAACTGGGTGATCCACCAGGAGATGCAGCCGCCCGTCGCCATTCTCGCGTTCGCGCCCGAGCACCTCGAGCAAGCGGCGTTCTATCCTTTCGCGGAATTTTCTCCCGAGTGGCAGGCGCTTACTTACGGCGTGTACAACAACGTGCCTGTTCGCTTTTTCGATCTTCCGCTCACGCACAAGTTCGCGCTGCAGGCGGAGGAAATAAAAAAGCGGCAGGCCGCCCAGGGAAAAAACGAAGCGCCGGAAGCGATCGCCGTTCCCGCAGGCGAAGAAGCTGAGGCGCAGGAGCTGCACCGCGATCCGTTGTCGCACCTCGCTGCCGCTGCCGGCTACTCCGACGGCGAGCGCTGGTGGGAGCGCCTGTTCGAACATCGCTTAAATGACGAGCAGGTGTTCGAAGCCGTGCAGGAAGCCATGTCCGCGCTGCGCGAAGCCTTGCCGGAAAAAAACGATCGCACCGAGCAGCTGCGTGAAGCGCACATGCGGCGCATGATCAAAAAAGCGCAGAAAGAAAATTACCGGGATATCGTCGTCGTCTGCGGCGCCTGGCACGTGCCCGCGCTCTCGAAAGAAGTTCCCCCGAAGGAAGACAACGAGCTGCTGAAAAATCTCCCGCGCATCAAAGTTGAAACGACCTGGATCCCCTGGACGTTCGATCGCCTCGCTTTTGAAAGCGGCTACGGCGCGGGAATTCACTCGCCCGGCTGGTACGCGCACGTGTGGCGAAACACGAAGGACGACGGCACCTTGTGGATGACGAACGTGGCGCATTTGTTCCGCAGCAAGCAGATGGATACTTCGACCGCGCACGTGATCGAAGCAGTGCGGCTGGCGGAGGCGCTGGCGGCTTTGCGCGGCTACTCCACGGCGGGGCTGGAAGAGATGAACGAAGCGGCGCTGGCGGTTTTGTGCGGGGGCGATGAAATTTTATTGCAGCTCATCCGCCGCGAGCTCATCGTGGGCAACGTGATCGGCAACGTGCCCGGTGAAGTGCCTAAGCCGCCGTTGCAGCGCGACATCGAGCAATTGCAGAAACGCCTGCGCCTGCCCGCGCTCTCGGAAGAAAAAGTGTACGTGCTCGACCTGCGCGAGACAAATGATCTTGCGCGCAGCGTGCTCCTGCACCGCCTGCTCTTGCTCGACATCGCCTGGGGGCAGAAGCAGCGCGCCGGCGGGAAAGGCACGTTCAAAGAGCAGTGGAAATTAAAATGGGAACCTGAATTTTCCATCCGCATCATCGAGCGCGGCAGTTGGGGCAACACGGCGGAAGAAGCGGCGACGAATTTCGTGAAGCTCACCGCGGCCGAAACCACCGAGCTGAAGGTGGTCGTCGACCTGCTGGAAAGATCATTACCGGCCGAGCTGGGCGATACGGCGGAGCTGCTCATGCAGCGCATCAACAACCTCGCAGCCGCCACCGGCGACGTGCTGCAGCTGATGGAATCGCTGCCCGGGCTGGTGAACGTGTCGCGTTACGGCAACGTGCGCAAGACGGATACGGAAATGCTCTTGCAGATCGTCAAAGCCATGACGGCGCGCATCTGCATCAGCCTGCCCAGCGCCTGCGCTTCGATCGACGACGAGGCCGCGCGCGACATGCTCGATTTGTTCGCGCAATTGAACAACGCCGTGGCCCTGCTGCAGGATGAAGAGCAGACGCAGCAGTGGACGAAAACATTGGAACTGCTTTCCGCCGCCTCGGGCACCGCGCCGGTGCTCGCAGGCTATTCTACGCGCCTGCTCACCGATCATCACGCGATCGACGCGGAAACGCTGGCCTCGCGCTTCAGCCTGGCCCTCTCGAAAGCCGCCGAGCCCGCGGGCGCCGCCTCCTGGCTGGAAGGATTTTTAAAAGGCACGGGAACAATTTTGCTGCTCGATCAGAATTTGTGGAACCTGGTGAACGGCTGGGTCGCGCAGCTGGAAGAAGAATTGTTCGTCGACCTGCTGCCGCTGCTGCGCCGCACGTTCTCGGAATTTACGCCGGCGGAGCGGCGCAAGATCGGGGAGAAGGCGAAGGGCGTTTTACAGCAAGGCGCCGGCGCCGGCGACGAAGCGTTCGACGCCGGGCGCGCGAAGCGTGCTTTACCCGTCGTCGCAGAATTGCTCGGTTTATAAAAAGATCTCAGGTCGTCGAAGCACAGCGCTTCGAAACCCGTACAATACCTTATGGAAAACGATCCTCTTTTACGCAAATGGCGCCTCATCCTCGGCGGTGATCCGCAGAAAGGCAGCGGCGCGAAAGGCGGCGCGCAGGAAGGCAGCAGCGACGGCACCGGCATGCGCCTCGAAGGCCGCGACCGCGAGATGGACGCTGCGCTCGACGCGCTGTACGGCGAAAAAACGAAAGGCGGTCTGCAGGCCTCCGCCCCCAACGTCAGCCGCTGGCTCGGCGACATCCGGAATTTTTTTCCTTCGCCTGTCGTGAAAGTCATGCAGCAGGACGCCTTGAAGCGGCTCAACTTAACTTCGATGCTGCTCGAAAAAGAAATGCTCGAGAACGTGGAGCCCGACGTGAACCTCGTCGCCACGCTGATGACGCTGAGCAAGGTGATCCCCGAAACGACGAAAGACACGGCGCGCGCCGTGGTGCGGAAAGTGGTGGAGGAGATCACGCGCAAGATCGAGAACCGCACGCAGCAGGCCATCACCGGCAGCCTCAGCCGCTCGGTGCGGCAGCGCAACCCGCGGCACAACGAGATCAACTGGCACAGCACGATCTTAAAAAACCTCAAGCACTACCAGCCGGATTATAAAACCATCGTGCCTGAGCAGCGCGTCGGTTACGGCCGCAAGCGCCGCTCGCTGAAAGACGTGGTGCTCTGCCTCGACCAGAGCGGCTCGATGGGCTCGTCGGTGATTTATTCCGGCATCTTCGGCTCGGTGATGGCTTCCATCCCCGCGATCCAAACACGCATGGTCGTGTTCGACACGGCCGTGGTCGATCTCAC
>Ga0196977_1000587_pt1 | contig 18224 bp, 16 predicted proteins | sample S3v_1013CmetaG_FD_148634 | JGI IMG/M metagenome (GOLD analysis project Ga0196977, IMG submission 148634) | Soil microbial communities from Anza Borrego desert, Southern California, United States - S3+v_10-13C | ecosystem: Environmental > Terrestrial > Soil > Desert | place: USA: California...
GCGTGACGAACGCATGCAGCGACGGCTCGTACTGCTCGATGCGCGCGAGCAGGGCGTTGACGAGCTCGCTGGGCGAGACATCCTTCGCGCGGATGAGCTTCTGCAGCGCCGCGACGCTCGCGTATTCAATAGGGTCAGACTGTTTCAAGGGGGTCAGACTCGATTGAACGGCGGCTGCGGGTCATCCAGAGGTCTTCCGCATTCAATCGAGTCTGACCCCATTGGATTGAACGACCCTATTGAACGCCGTCGAACGCGATGCGCCGCTCCGCGAACTTCCACCGCCCGTGCTCCTGGCGGATGAGATCGGTGTAGACGCCGGCGTGCGTCGTGTGCGGGACCTTTCCGGGCTCGCCGTTGTAGCCGAAGAAATAACAGCGGCCGCGGATCGTCCGCGCGTCGATCTTCTCCAGATGGATGCTGCCGTTCCAGTGGCGCCGGTAGAGGTGCGTGCGCTTGGCGAAGTCGGCTTTCTTGTATTCGATCAGCGCGGCGCGGCCGTAGATGTCGTAGGTGCCGTGGTGCTCGCCTTTCTCCATGAAGCAGTCCGCGTAGGCTTCGGCGTCGCCGGCATCGCTCGCGAGGTTATAGGCCGAGTAGAGATTGAGGATCTCGACGTATTCCTCGGGTGTGACTTTCAGATCGCTCATGCCGCCTCCTAGATCGCCGCCATCACCGTGATCTCGACGAGCAGCCCGGGATCCGCCAGATGATTCACTTCGACCATCGTGCTCGTCGGCAGGTTGTCCTTGAAGAACTCCTCGCGCGCCGCAACGATCTGCTTGAACTCGCGAATATCCGTCGTGTAGACCGTCGTCCACACGACGTCGCTCATCGACGCGCCCGCGGCCTCGAGGTTCATCTTGATGTTACGCAGGCACTGCCGGGTCTGCTCGAGCATGCTGCCCTGCCCGACCTGATTGCCTTCGCTGTCGCGCGAGACCTGCCCCGACACGAAGATGAGGCTCTTCGGCGCATCGACCCGCACGAAATGGTTGTAAACGGTCCCCCGGACGTTCTTGAGCCCGGGCGGATTGCCGCGTTTGACTGGCATCTGTCGCTCCCTAGTCCGCCGTGATTCCGGCCGCCTTGATGATTTCGGTCCAGCGCTTCTGCTCGGCGAGCATCACGCCGGCCATCTGAGACGGCGTGTTGCCGACCGGATCGTAGCCGAGCGTTGCGAGCCGCGAGCGCGTCTCCGGTTCCTTGAGGATCTTCGCGGCTTCCGCGGACACGCGCTCCGCGAAGGCGCGCGGTGTCTTCGCCGGGAAGAGAAAGCCCTGCCAGTTCGTCGCTTCGTAGCCGGGGAGATTCAGCGCCTCGGCGACAGTCGGCAGATCGGGGACCGCGGCGAAGCGCTTCGTCGTCGTCACCGCGAGCGCCCGCAGCTTGCCGGCCTTGATATACGGCAGCGCGCCCTGCGTGCCCGAAAGAATCGCCGGCACGCGTCCGCCCATCACGTCGACGAGTCCGGGCGGCCCGCCCTTGTACGGCACGTGCGCGAGCTCGACCTTCGCCATGCGGTTCAAGAGCTCGCCCCCGAGGTGTTGCATGCTGCCCACGCCGGAGCTCGCGTAGTCGATCTGCCGCGGCTTCGCGCGCGCCATCTCGACGAGCTCTTTCATCGTCTTCGCCGGGAACGAATTGTTGACGAGCCAGATGTTCGGCGAGACCGTGAGCTGCGTCACCGGAGAGAAATCGCGGATCGCGTCGAACGGCGCGCGGCGGCTCACGATCGGCGCGGTGATCGTGTCGATCGCGCACAGGAGGAGCGTGTGACCGTCGGGCGTGGACTGCTTCACGAGCTCCGCGCCGAGCATGCCCGCCGCACCGGGACGATTATCGACGACGAACGGCTGGCCCAGCGCCTCCGAAAGCCGCATCGCGACGTAGCGTCCGATCGTGTCGGAACCGCCGCCGGTCGCCTGCGGGATGATGAGGCGGATCGGGCGCTGCGGATACGCCGCTTCCCCGGCGAATGCGGGGCCGGCGAACGCGATAGTCAGTGCTGTGGCGGCAAAAGATGCCAGTCTTCTCATACAGGGCCCGAGGATTGTTCGTGGGGTGTTCGTGTATGTTCGTAGAATGCGCTAGTAGCGCACCGCCGTCTTCGTCCGTTCGTAGGGTGCGCTAGTAGCGCACCGCGTCTTGTCCATCGCAGCGATACGCTATCCGCGCACCGCGTCGTCGTACGCCAAAAGTGTAACACCCGCATGTCAACGGTTTAGCGACTCGGAACGCTAGCCTTATGCATGCCGAACTATCGCCGGTTCGCCGGTCGCGGCGGCGCCTTCTTCTTTACCGTCGCGATCTCGAATCGTGACGTCCAACTCCTGACGACCCATATCGCCGCGCTTCGCGTGGGGTTCGCAGAGGCGAAGCGCGTGCTCCCGTTCTCGATCGATGCAATCGTCGTCTGCCGGAGCATCTTCACTGCATCTGGACTCTTCCGGACGGCGATCAGGATTATGCTTCGCGCTGGAACATCATCAAAGGTCGCTTCTCGCGTCAACTCTCGGAGAGCGAAACAAAAAGCGAGAGCAGGCGGAAGCGCCGGGAACGTGGCATCTGGCAGCGACGTTTCTGGGAACACTGCATCCGTCACGAGGCGGATCTTGCCGCGCACATCGAGTACATCCACTTAAATCCCGTGAAACACGGACACGTTCAGCGCGTGGCGGAGTGGCCTTACTCCAGCTTTCATCGCTACGTGCGCGTGGGCCTGTACCCGGCGGATTGGGCGAGCGACTCGCCGCCGGAAGGCAAGTTCGGCGAACCTCGAGCGTAGGGTGCGCCGATGGCGCACCAACCGACGCCGGTGCGCTACCAGCACAACCTGCGAATACCAATTACACGCAATCATGGCTTGTATCGTAGGGCGCGCCAGTGGCGCACCACGAGGCCGGTGCGCTATCAGCGCACCCTACGAGAGTCCGCAGGAGTCGCGACGTTTCTTAAACCGGGAGCTCCGGCCCGACGGTGAGCCGCCGCATCACGCGACGCTCGTTCGTGTAATCGTTGATCGCGTTGTGCATCGTCGTGCGGTTGTCCCAGATCGTGAGCTGGCCCGGCTCCCAGCGCACGCGACAACTGAATTCCGGCTGCGTGCAATGCCGGTCGAGCCAGACGATGAGCGGCCGGCTCTCTTCTTCGGTGAAGCCATCGAAACGGATCGTGTGCAGCGCGCTCAAGTAGAGCGATTTGCGCCCGGTGTCCGGATGCGTGCGCACGATCGGGTGCTTCGCCTCGTACGCTTCGGCCTGGTCGACGTTCTGCTTGGCGATCGATGCGAGCCGCGACAGGTGCGCCGCGCGGCCGCCGCCCTTCTTGTGCTTGAGTCCCCCGCTACACACGCCGACGAGCCCGTCGATCATCTGCTTCATGCCCTCGGACAGCGCGTCGTACGCGGCCGCCGTATTCACGTACAGCGTGTCCCCGCCGCGCGAGGGCGTCTGCACCGCGTAGAGCAGCGTCGCGCGCGGCGGCTTCTCCAGGTACATCGTGTCGGTGTGCCAGTCGCTGCCGAAGACGTCCTTGTCGCCGGGCTCGTGCACGACCTGCGTGAGGAAGGGGAAGCCCTCCATGCCCTTCGCAAACGGGTAGTAGCAGGGTTCGCCGAACTTGCCGCCGACGCGCATCATGTCCTCCGGCGCGAGGTCCTGGCCGCGCACCGCGATCACGTGATACTCGAGAAAGGCCTGCCGCAGCTCCGACCAGATGGCGCTGTCGTCGCGGTCCTTGAGATCGACGCCGTAGATCTCAGCGCCCAATGAGCCGGCGATCGGGCGCACGTCCATATGCTGATAATGCATTCGTCTCCTCCGTGAGCGGTTCAGTGTAGCGCAAGGTCACGCGGGATCGGCGCGCCTCGATTACACTTTCGCGGGCATGAACGGCTCTCCCGCCACTCTCTCGTCACGCGAGCTCGCGCTCGTGTTGCTGCTGCTCGTACCGCTCGGCATCCTGTTCACGGCCGTGCCGCCGATCCCGCAGGACCCCGCCTACCATCTGCTCGCCGACACGCGCACGTGCCTCGGCATCCCGAACTTCGGCAACGTGTTTTCCAACGCCGCGTTCCTCGTCATCGGATTCATCGGGCTGCGGCACTGCATACTGCACCGGGTCGATGGCGCGTCCCGATCGTGGACGCTGTTCTTTTTCGGAACGCTGCTCGTTGCGTTCGGCTCCGGCTATTACCACTGGAGCCCGGACAACGTGACGCTCGCATGGGACCGCCTGCCGATGACGATCGCGTTCATGGCGCTGTTCTCGGCGCTGATCGCGGAGCACGTGCGTCCCGACATCGAACGCACGCTGCTGCGGGCATCGATCGCGATCGGCATCCTGAGCGTCGTGTGGTGGCGTTACACCGATGACCTGAGGCTCTACGCGTGGGTGCAGTTCGGACCGATGCTCGTGATCGTGTTTCTGCTCTTCGCCTACCGCGGCCGTTACGGCCATCGCGTGTATCTCGTGTGGGCGCTCGCGTTTTACATGCTGGCGAAGGTCGCGGAATTCGGCGACGTGGCGATTTACGAGATCACGGGCAACGCGATCAGCGGACACACCCTCAAGCACCTGCTGGCGGCGGTGGCGCCGTATTTCGTGTACGTGATGTTGCGCGAGCGCAAGGCAATATCCGCGTAGCACCGACCCGCCGCCGATGGCACACCGGCATGGTTGGTGCGCCATCGGCGCACCCTACGAGTCGAACCGATTGGCGTGGGTCACTCACCCGCCGGCCACAAGCCTATCCGGTGCTTTGCATCGCCGCCGCGATGCCGGTAATGCTGAGCAGCATCGCCTGCTGCAGGTGCGGCGGCACCGTCTCCCCGCCCTCCCGCGCGATGCGATCGAGCAGCGCCACCTGCAGCATGCTGAGCGGCGCGAGCGCGGGATTTCGCAGGTCGATGGTACGACGTACGACGGCGGCGTAATCGAGCAGCTCCTCTTGTCCCGTGATGCGCAGCACCCATTCGCGCGTGAGCGCGTGCTCCTGCGCGATGCGCTCGTGCATGCGCGTCCCGAGCTCGCACGGCTCGACGAGGCCTGCATACGCTTGCGCCGTGGGCAGATGCGCGCGCAGCAGCTCGAGCTGCGCGTTGTTGACGACCATGCGGAAGAAGAGCCACTCGCGATACATCGCGCTCAGCGTTTCGAGCGCCTCGGGGCCGCGCTCCGCATAGGCTTGGAGCCCGCTGCCGAGCCCGTACCACCCCGGCACGACATAGCGGCTCTGCACCCACGCGAAGACCCACGGAATCGCGCGCAGCGCTTCCAGGCTCGAGAGCTTGCGCGCGCGCGACGCCGGCCGCGACGCGATCGGCAGCCGGCTGATGTGCTGGATCGGCGTGGCCTGACGATAGAAGCTCCAGAACTCCGGATCGTCGTGGACCAGCGCCCGATAGACCTCGAGTGACCGGTCCGCCATCTGCCTGAGCGCATCCAGCCATTCAGCATGCACCGCCGGTTGCGAGGTGCGCGCGCTCGCCGCGAGCAGCGCCGCATTCACGATCTGCTCCATGTGCCGGTGCCCGAGCGGCATCAGGCCATAGCGGAACGAGATCACTTCGCCCTGCTCGGTGAAGCGGATGCGGCCGTCGAAGCTGCCGGCCGGCTGCGACAGGATCGCGCGGTTCGCGCGTCCGCCGCCGCGGCCGACGGTGCCGCCGCGCCCGTGAAAAAAACGCACCGCCACGTCCGCTTCGCGGCAGACGACGGCGAGCTTCGCCTGCGTCTCGTAGAGCGACACGTTGGCCGCGAGGAAGCCGCCGTCCTTGCTGCTGTCGGAGTAGCCCAGCATGATTTCCTGGAACGTGCCGCGGGCGCGCAGGTACTCGCGATACGTAGTGTCGGCAAAGAGCTCGCGCATCAACGTATCGCAGCGGCGCAGGTCGTCGATCGTCTCGAAGAGCGGCACCACGTCGAGCGCGCCGTCCACGCGCCGCGCTCCGCTCTCGATCCGCCAGCGTACCAGCCCCGTTTCCTTCGCGAGCAGGAGCACTTCGAGCATGTCGCTGATGCCGTGCGTCATGCTGATGACGTAAGCCGTGACGGCTGCACGCGAGAGGCACTGCTGCGCGTGGCGCACCGCGTGGAACACCTGGAGCACCGCCGCAGTCTCCGCTGAAGCGTTCCAAGCCGGCGGCACGAGCGGCCGCGGATTCGAAAGCTCGGCCGCGAGGAGCCGCGCTTTCTCCGCCTCTTCGAGCCCGCTGTACGGCCGCTCGGACGGCAGAACGCCGGCCGCCGCGAGCAATTCTTCGACCGCGCGCTCGTGCTCGTCGCTGTGCTGCCGGATATCGAGCGCGGCGAAGTGAAAACCGAACGTGATCGCCTGCGCGATCAAATCGGCGAGCAGTCCCGCGGTTGCGAGCCGCGCGCCGCGATTCTCGCGCAGGCTCTCTTCGATCAACCGGAGGTCGCGCACGAATTCAGCGGCATCGACATAGGCCGGCGCAGCCGGCGCGGCCGGAGCACCCAGCGGAACGTCGTTGCCCAGCGCCGCCGCGTGATCGAGCGTCGCCTGAAGCCGCGCCTCGATGCACACGACCTTCAACGCATACGGCTCGAGCTGATAACGCCGCGATTGCTCGGGCGTAAGCGGCACGCGCTCGCGATCGTCGTCCAGCGACCGAAGCAGCGCCGCGCTGACCGGCACCAGGCGCGTGCTCTGCGTGAGGTCGCGGCGCAGGACCGCCATGCGCCGCAGGTAGTGCTCGAGTATTCGCGTCTTGTGACGGACGAGCGTCTCCCACGTGATCTGCGCGGTGACGTTCGGATTGCCGTCGCGGTCGCCGCCGACCCACGAGCGATAGGTCACGAAGGCGGGTATCGAGAAGCGCTGCCCGGGATAGTGCTCGTGAAGCGCGCCGCGCAGGTCCGCGTGCAGCCACGCCACCAGCTCGAGCATCGCGTTCTCGAGGAAGTACAGCGTGTTCACCGCTTCGTCCTGCACCTTGAGCGGTGAAGCGCGAAGCTCGTCCGTCTGCCACAGCGCCGTCAGCGCGCGCTCGATCTGCGCTTGCGGCGGGCCACGGCGTCCGGCGCTTTCGAGCATCGTGCCGCGCGAGCCGCGCGCGAGCAGCGCGTGCGCGATCGCCTGCAGCTTGTCGAGGACCGAGCGGCGCCGCGCTTCCGTCGGATGCGCCGTCAGCGTCGGGCAGATCTCGAGCCGGTCGAGCAGCCGTTGCATCTCCTCCGCTGTGACGCCGCGCTCCCGGAGCGTGCGAACGGCTTCCTCGATCGATTCGGAATGCGCTTTCGTCCGCGCCTGGCGCTCGGCGTTCGCGCGCACGATCTCCTTCTGCTCGGCGGTGTTGATGAGCTGAAAGAGCACGGTGTAGGCGCGGAGCATCCGCTGAAGGACGTCCGCATCCTGAAGCTCGGGCATGCGCCCGAAAAGCTCACGCGCCGATGCGCGGCCGATATCCGAGTACAAGCGCCGCGCGGCCGACAGTACCGTCTCATCGCCCTGCTCCCGCAGCACCTCGCCCAGCAGGCGATCGAGCAGCACGATGTCTGCCGACAGCGCTTCGGGCAGCCCGCAGCGCTCAGGATCGAGACCCAGGAAAGCGTTCAGACGGCGCCTTCGGCCTTCAGGCGCTCGATTTCGGCCCGGGCGTAGCCGAGCTCCGCGAGTATCTCGTCGGTGTGCTCGCCGATGATCGGGATAGGGTCCATGCGCGGCTCCACGCCTTCGAAAGAGGCCGGAGGCAATACGGCAGGCAGCGTGCCCACGGGTGAGCCGACTTCGCGCCAGCGGCCGCGCGCCTGGAGCTGCGGGTGCTGCCAGACTTCCTCGGGGGAGTTGAGGCGCGCGTTCGCGATTCCGGAGGCGTCGAGCCGCTCGACCACCTGCTCCGCCGTGAGCTCCGCAAACACCCGTTCGATCAACGCGACGACTTCCGCGCGCGCCGCGGTGCGTTTGGTGTTGCTGTCGTAGCGCGCGTCTTTCGCGAGCTCGGGCTGCTGCAGGACGCCCGCGCAGAACGACGCCCATTCGCGCTCGTTCTGGATGCCGAACATCACGTGCTTGCCGCCGCCGGTGCGGAAGCGCCCATAAGGAACGATCGTCGCGTGGTCGGTGCCCGCACGCCGCGGCGCCTGCCCGCCGAAGTGCGTGTAATAGAGGGGGTGCCCCATCCACTCGACCATCGCGTCGAACATCGTGACTTCGATGCGGCGGCCGTGACCGGTGCGCTCGCGTTCGTACAGCGCTGCGAGGATGGCGGCATAGGCATGCAGGCCGGTGCCGATGTCGGTCAACGACACGCCGACTTTCGCCGGCGCCTCTTCAGTGCCCGTGACCGACACGACGCCGGCCTCGCTCTGCACGAGCAGGTCGTAGGCTTTTTTCTGCGAGTACGGTCCGGTCTCTCCGTAGCCGGAGATGTCGCACACCACGAGCCGCGGATGTTTGGCCCGCAGCGTGGCGGCGTCCAGATTCAGCCGCTTGGCCGCGCCCGGCGCGAGGTTCTGGATGAACACGTCGGCTTTCGCTACCAGCCGCGCGAGGATCTCCGCGGCTTGCGCATGCTTCACGTCGAGCGTGAGGCTCTCCTTCGAGCGGTTGAGCCACACGAAGTACGCCGACTGTCCTTTGACGCTCTGATCGTAATCGCGCGCGAAGTCGCCGACCTTCGGCCGCTCGATCTTGATCACACGCGCGCCGAGATCGGCGAGCTGGCGCGAGGCGAACGGCGCCGCGACCGCTTGCTCGAGCGATACGACGGTGATTCCTTCGAGTGGCAGCATCGGAATGGTTCGCTATCGGGTCGTAGGGTGCGCCGATGGCGCCCCGGCCGGTGCGCTATCAACGCACCCCGCGATTGACTATCTCAACGTCCTACGCAATCTAGAACGAGCGGGGCATGCCGAGTACATGCTCACCTACGTAGGAGAGGATCAGATTGGTCGAGATCGGCGCGACCTGGTAGAGCCGCGTCTCGCGGAATTTGCGCTCGACGTCGTATTCGGCCGCGAAGCCGAAACCGCCGTGCGTCTGCAGACACACGTTCGCCGCTTCCCACGAAGCGTCCGCCCCCAGCAGCTTCGCCATGTTCGCTTCGGCACCACACGGCTGGTGCGCATCGAAGAGCTGCGCCGCCTTGTAGCGCATGAGGTTCGCCGCCTCGAGATTCACGTACGCGCGCGCGATCGGGAACTGGATCCCCTGGTTCTTCCCGATCGGCCGGTCGAACACGACGCGCTCGCTGGCGTATTGCGTCGCACGCTCGATGAACCAGTAGCCGTCGCCGATACATTCGGCGGCGATCAGGATGCGCTCGGCATTCAGTCCATCGAGGATGTAACGGAAGCCCCGACCTTCCTCGCCGATCAGATTTTCCACGGGCACCTCGACTTCGTCCAGGAAGATCTGATTGGTCTCGTGGTTCACCATGTTGCGGATGGGCTTGATCGTGAGCCCCTTCGCCTCGCGCACGTCCACGATGAAGATCGACATGCCCTCGGACTTCTTCTTCACTTCTTCCAGCGGCGTGGTGCGCGCGAGCACGATCATCAGATCGGAGTGCTGCAGGCGCGAGGTCCAGACTTTCTGGCCGTTGATGACGTAGCGGTCGCCCTTCTTCACCGCGACCGTCTTGATCTTGGACGTGTCCGTGCCGGCGGTCGGCTCGGTCACCGCCATCGACTGAAGCCGCAGCTCGCCGGTCGCGATCTTCGGCAGGTACTTGCGCTTCTGCTCCTCGGAGCCGTGCCGCAGCACGGTGCCCATGTTGTACATCTGGCCGTGGCACGCGCCGGAGTTTCCGCCCGAGCGGTTGATCTCCTCCATGATCACGGACGCTTCGGCGAGCGTGAGTCCGGAGCCGCCGTATTCCTCGGGGATCAGCGCCGACAGCCAGCCGGCCTCCGTCAGCGCATCGACGAACGCTTCGGGGTAGTCACGCTCTTCGTCCACTTTCTGCCAGTACGCGCTGTCGAACTGATTGCAGAGCGCACGCACGCCTTCGCGCACGTCGCGATAAGGATCGTCAGGCGCGTGAGACGCGCGCGAAGCAGCAGCCATGGGAATCTGGGGATGAGAAAGGGAGCCCTAGGATAACGAAAAAGGGCCAGGTTCGAACCTGGCCCGCCGCACCCTACTGTGCTCATTCGTGAGTTCGCGAGATCGTCGTCATTCCCGCGCAGGCGCGAATCCAGAGCAGGTTCTCGCCTGGACCCCCGCCTGCGCGGGGGTGACGATGCTGTACGGATTTCCGATCACGACGCTAGTGCTCGCCTTTCGAATGCGACTTGCCTTCCTGCTCGGCCTGGCTCATCTGCTGCGCTTCCTGTTTATTCTTCGGCTTGGCCTTGCGCGCGGCTTCGTCGACCTTGCCCGACTCGATGAAGTCCTTCGTGCGCTCGTTGTAGTCCTGCGTCGCCTTGTAGTTGCCTTCGCCGTGCTCTTTGTCTTGCGGCTTGCCCATGCTCACCTCCGCGCTGGGATATACGCAGAGTGTCGGCAGCAATCGATATGCCGGAAAGCTAGGTGTCGGATGTTTCGTGCACGCAGCCGCGCACGCTCGCGCCGAGGCCAAGCGACACCTTGCGCCCGACTTTGCGCAGCAACCGCAGCAGCGGAACGATGCGCCCGCGGGCGCGTGCCGTCGGCATCACGATGTTCAGGCTGTAGCGAACGGCATCGTCGGCGCCGAAGAGCGGCACCGAAAGCGCGCTCAGGCCCGGGATCGCACCGCCGTGCGACACCGCGTACTGCTGCTTCCTCACGTTCGCGAGTATCGAGCGCAGATCGCACTGCGAGTGGCGCATGCGCCGCGCGACCGCGGGCAGGATCCGGATGAGCGCCGGCTCCGGCAGGTACGCCATTAGTACCAGCGACGCCGCGCCCAGGTTGAGCGGACCGCGCTGGCCCGGCCGATTGAGGCCCATGACCGGTGCAGGCGGACTGCACACATCCACGCAGATGTACTCCGATCCTTCGATCGTAAACACCGTCACGCTTTCGCGGGACGTTCGCGCAAGCTGCTCCATCGCCGGCCGCGCAATCTCGCGGATCCCGACAGTGTCGCGCGCGAGCGCGCCCAAGCGCGTGAACTGGAGCGACAGGCAGTAGCGCTGGTCGGTCAGCCGCACGAGGTAACCGAGATCTTCCAGCGCGTTGACGGCGCGGAACGTCGTCGACTTCGCCAGGCCGAGCCGGTCCGCGATCTCCTGCAGCGTCAGACGCGCCGAGGCAGGCGAAAAGCAGTCGAGCACGGACAACGCGCGGCGGACGGTTCGCATCGGGTTCCGGGTTACAGGGTTCCACGCAGTGGAACTTCAAGCCACATCAAGGACCTGCGAGTAAAAACGGGCCAATTCTGCACCAAACAGGACTCTCCCCATGATTACCGTCACCAAGCTGGGCAAGCATTGCGGCGCCGAGATATCCGGCGTCGATCTTTCGAAGGAACTCGACTCCGACACCTTCACTCAGGTCGCGAACGCGTTCTTCGACAATGAAGTCGTCTTTTTCCGCAACCAGAAGATCACGCCGGAGCAGCAGATCGCGTTCACGCGCCGCTTCGGGGTGCTCGAGCAGCACGTGCGCAAGGAGAGCCGTCTCGAAGGCCATCCCGAGATCCTGATCGTCTCGAACGTGCTGGACGAGAAAGGCAACGCGATCGGCGCGCAGGATGCGGGCCGCTTCTGGCACAGCGATCTCTCGTACAAGAGAGAGCCGAGCATGCTCTCGGCGCTCTACGCGCTGGAAGTGCCGGTGAAGGATGGACGCGTGCTCGGCGATACCGGCTTCGCCAGCACGACCGGCGCGTACGAAGCGCTCTCCGATGAGCTGAAGCGGCGCATCGCGGGCCTGAAGAACGTCCACAGCTACCGCTTCTACCGCGCGAAGAACCGCGAGGCGCAGAAAGCCGACAAGGCACGCGGCGAGCACGTGGTGCAGGAGTACGAGCTCTCCGAAGAACAGTTGAAAGCCGTGCCCGACGTCGAGACGCCGGTGGTGCGCACGCATCCCGTCACGAAGCGCAAAGGGCTCTTCGTGAACGAAGCGCACACCTCCCACATCGTGGGCATGTCGCCGGAAGAATCGCAGAAGCTGCTGGGCGAGCTCTACCGTCACATCGTGCAGCCGCAGTTCATCTACACGCACAATTGGCGCGCGGGCGACCTCCTCATGTGGGACAACGCCGCGGTCCAGCACAAGGCGACGTTCGACTACGACCTGCCGCTGCGCAGACTGATGTACCGCACCACCGTGCGCGGCACGGTCGCGGTTTGATGCCGCGCACGGGTCGGGATCTTCGCGGCGCGCGACCGGCGGGCTTTGCCGGTGCGCTACTAGCGCACCCTACGCGTTGGCGTCGCATCCTAGCTGCGCTCGTCGGCGCGGCATGTCTCGCTGCGCTGAGCGCAGGCGCCGCCGAGCCGTATCCCTCGAAGCCGGTGCGCTTCATCGTGCCGTTCGCACCGGGCGGCACGAACGACATCGTCGCGCGTCTCGCCGGAGCGAAGCTGAGCGCGATGTGGAACCAGTCCGTCGTCGTGGACAACCGCGCCGGCGCCTCGGGCATGATCGGCACCGACGTGGCGGCGAAGGCGCGTCCCGATGGCTACACGCTGCTCATGACCAACATCAACTTCGCGACCAACGCGAGCATGATGGCGAAGCTGCCGTACGACACGGTCAAGGATTTCGAGCCGGTATCGCTGATCGCGACTTCGCCGACTGTCCTCGTGACACACCCCTCGCTGCCGCTCAAATCGGTGCAGGACGTGATCGCGTACGCGAAAGCCAACCCGGGGAAGCTCACCTATTCCACGTCGGGCGCGGGCAGCACGACGCACATCGCGATGGAGCTGCTCGTTTACATGACGGGCATCCAGATGGTGCCCGTGCATTACAAAGGCGGCGGCGCCGCGCTCCCCGATCTGCTCGCCGGGCGCGTCTCGCCGGCCTTCGCGACGATCCTTTCAGTCGCCCCGCACCTGGAAGCCGGACGGCTACGCGGCATCGCCGTATCGAGCTCGAAACGTTCGGCGGCGTTGCCCGCCTTGCCGACGGTGGCCGAAGCCGGTGTGCCGGGTTATGAATTCATCGGCTGGTGGGGCGTTGCCGTCGCGGCGGGAACCCCGCAGGCGATCGTGAAGAAGATCAACGCCGACCTGAACAAGGTCATGACGGACCCCGACGTGAAGAACCGCCTCGCCAAAGAAGGCGCGGAAGCCGCGCACACGACACCCGCCGAATACCGCACGTTCATCCGCGCCGAAGTCGCGAAGTGGAACAAGGTGATCAAGGCCGCCAATCTCGCTCCGCCCGAAGTGGCCCGATGAAAGCCGTCGATTTCCTGATCGACACGCTGGCGGCAAGCGGCGCCGACACGATCTTCGGCAATCCCGGCACCACCGAGATCCCGCTCGTGCGCGCGTGCGAGCGCGAAAAGCGCATGCGCTACGTCGTCTCGCTCTCGGAAGTGTCGGCGGTGCCGATGGCCGACGGCTACGCGCGCGCGAAGCGAGCGCTCGGCGTCGTCAATCTGCACGTCGCGCCGGGCCTGGGCAACGGCATGGGCACGCTCTACACCGCGAGAATCGCGGGCACGCCGCTGCTCGTGCTCGTCGGCGGCCAGGACAGCCGCTTCCTGCACACCGATCCGATTCTGTGGGGGCCGGTCGAGCAGATGGCGCGCAGTGTCTGCAAAGCGGTGTTCGGACTGAATTCGCAGTACGACGCGGCGGCGAACATCCGGCGCGCGTTGCGCGCCGCGCTCACGCCGCCGTACGCGCCGGTCGCGCTCATCTGCCCCCCGGATCTGCTCGAGCTCGAGATCGATGCGGCGGCTTCGGCGGTGACTTCGCCGAAGCTCGCGGGACTCGACGCGAAAAGCGCACAGCAGTACGCGGCATTTCTGACGTCGGCGAGGCGCGCGGCCATCGTCGCCGCGGAAGACGTGCACTGGTGCGGCGCGGCCGGTGCGCTGGAGCGGCTCGCGAGCGCCCTCGACCTGCCGGTTTACGCGGCGCCGTATACGGGCGTGCTGCCGATCGCGGCGAGCTCGCGCCAGTACGCCGGTTACCTTCCCCCGAGCATGAAGCAGATCTCGGAGCGGCTGCGCGATTCTGACGCGGTGCTGTTCGCCGGCGGTCGCGGGCTGCGCACGACGCTCTACGACGAGTCGCAACTGTTGGCCCGCATCGCCTGGATCGGCACCGATTCGAGCGCGCAGTCGGCCGGCGGCGAATACGAGCTCGCGCTCGTCGCGGATCTTGCGCAGAGTCTCGAAGCGATCGCCGCGCACGCCGGCGCGAAGTCGCACAGCGGCGCTGCCCAGCGGCAGCCGCTCGATCTTCCGCCCGCGAAAGCGGGCACGCTGCACCCGACGCGCGCGATTGCGGCGCTGCTCGGTAAATTCGGCGACGCGATCTGGTTCGACGAGTCCGGCCTCTCGACTTCCGACGTTCGCCAGTGGATGAATCTTCCGGCCGGCGAATACATCGTCAACGGCAGCGGCGGCATCGGCTGGGGACTCGCCGCATCGGTCGGCGGCGCGATCGCGCGCGGCGACAAGCGCGTCGTTGCGGCGATCGGCGACGGCTCCGCGCTCTACGCTTCCGAAGCGCTCTGGACCGCGCAGAATCGCGGGACGAGCATCCTGCTCGTCGTGCTCGCGAACCGCCGCTACGCGACGCTCAACGAAGCCGCGAGCCGGCTCGTCGGCGGCGCGCTCGATTCGTTCACGATCGAGCCGCCGGTGCTCGATTTCAGCGGACTGGCGAAGCTCTACGGCTGGAATTACGCGAGCGCGGCCAGTGAAGAAGAGATGGCGGCGGTGCTCGACAGGCCGGGCGCGCTCAAAGGCAACACTCTTCTCGAGCTCAAGCTCGACCCGGCGCTCACGCCGGTCACCGCTTCACGACATTTTTGATTGGCCGGTGCGCCATCGGCGCACCCTACGTGTCGGTGGTCGCCCATCGCCGCATGGCCGGTGCTTCACGACATTTTTGATCGCCGGTGCGCCATCGGCGCACCCTACGTGCCGGTGTTTCGCCATGCTGCACGGCCCCCGTAGGGTGCGCCGATGGCGCACCGACCGCACCTACGCCGGCTTGAACCCCGGCGGCACCGTCTCCTGAAACGACTTGCGCCCGGTGATGCCTTCATGCCACTCGGCGAGCCGCGGCGCTTTCGAGCGCCAGTCGTGCGGATAGCGAAAATCGACGTATTGCAGCGCCACGCCCATCATGAGATCGGCGAGCGTCAGGCGTTTTCCTACGAGGAAAGGGCCGCCCTTGAACCGGTCCTCGCCTACGGTAACCGCGCGCTGGATGCGCGCTTCCTCGCGCGCCATCTTCTCCGGCATCTGCTTGTCCGCGGGCCGGCGCGTTTCCAGCACGCGCGCGACTGCCGCATCGATGACGCCCTGCGCGAGAGCCTGCCACCACTGCGTCTGCCAGTAGCCGCCCGCGTCCTTCGGCGTCAGGGATTTCCCGTCGATATGGTCCAGGTAATGGACGATCAACTGCGATTCGAACAGGTAATTGTTCGGCTCGATCTCGAGCGCGGGTACTTTGCCGAGCGGATTGCGCTTCGGTATCTGACTGTCTTCGGGCCACGGATCCTCCGCAACCCAATCGCACGCGATCTTCTTCTCATGCACGAGCACGCGCACCTTGCGCACGTAGGGCGACGTCGGCGAACCGTACAGCTTGATCGTCATTTGTTTTCCTCCCACGTTTATCGAACGATTGTAGCGCCGTCGAAAGCAGATGTTGCGCGCTCACATCGACCGTGAGAAATTGACTTTCTTTTTTCATTCACTACTGCGCTGCACCGCCGCAGCAAAAAAACTCCGATGGCAGAAGCAAATGGATTGATCACGGTCTGGCTGCACGTTGCGCCCGAACGTGAGGAGGAATTGAACGACTGGTACAACTCCGAGCACCTGAAGCAGGTCGTCGCGCTGCCGGGATTCGTGCGCGCGCGGCGCTACAGCGTTGATGAGGCGCCGCTGAAGTACCTCGCGTGGTACGAGACCCTCGATGAGAACGTCGAGCCGGGTCCGGATTTTCAGCGCATCGTGGCGAACCCGACGCCGTGGTCGCAACGCATGCGCAAGCTCTACGGTGAGAATCGCGAGCGCATGAATTTCCGGCTCATGCGCGACGTGGGCCGAATTCCGGAGACCGATACGCCGTGGCTGTACATCGTCCACACCGACATCCCGGACGACATCGTCGGCGAATACAACGAGTGGTACGACAAGGAGCACCTGCCGCGGCTCGTCACCGTGCCCGGGGTGGTGCGCGCGCGGCGCTATACCGCCGTGTCCGGCACGCCGCGCTATCTCACCGCCTACGAGCTCACCGACCCGAACGCCTTCGAAAGCCCGGAAGGGCTCCAGGCGCGCAAGACGCCGTGGACGGCGAAGATGCGATCGCTGTTCCAGAACACGCGCCGGCGCATGTGCCGGTTGATCACCCCGGCGGTTACGCACCAACCGTAGGGTGCGTCGATGACGCACCGGCCGGTGCGCAACTTGCGCACCCTACGGTCCGTGGTCGATGACCTACCCTACGGTGGAACGAACGGTCGCTACGCCAGCCCCACGACCTCCGCGAGCGCGTCGACCTGCTCGCGATAGCGGCCCGTCGGATTGACCAGCAGATGCGTCGCGCCGGACGCGACGAGCGCTTCCAGTTTTTCCCGCACGTGCGCCGGCGTGCCGTAGATCTCCGTTTCGTCGGGGCCGGCGGGACGGCGGTACACGAGCTTGAACCAGCGGTCCATCTCGGCCCGTGCGACGTCGACGCGCTCGTCCACCGATAGAAACACGCGCTTCGAGATCGGGAACTTCGCAGGATCGCGGCCGAGCTTCTCGAGCTCTTCGCGAAGAATCTTCGCGGATTGGGCGAATTTCGCCGGGCTCGCCGCGCCCGCGCTGATCCATCCGTCGCCGAGGCTCGCCGCGCGGCGGACCGCATCGGGATGGTCGCCGCCCATCCAGATCGGCACGTGCGGCTTCTGCACCGGCTTGAGCACCGAGCCGGCGTCGTGCAGCCGGTAGATGCTGCCGTCGTAGTTGACCTTCGGCTGCGTCCAGACCGCCTTGACGATGTCGATACCTTCGCGCAACCGGCGCAACCGGTGCTCTACCGGGATCTGAAAATACTCGTAGTGGTGCTCCCGGCCGAGACCGAGGCCCAGGATCGCGCGGCCGCCGCTCACGTAATCGAGACTGGCGAACTGATGCGCCACGTGGCTCGGATTGTGCGAGGGCAGCACCACCACCGCGACGCCGAGCCGGATCCGCGTGGTGAACGCGGCCGCATACGTCAGGATCACGGCAGGGTCGAAGCAGAACGTTCTCGGTGACCCACAGGTCGCTGAAGCCCAGCGCTTCGGCGCGCTGCGCGACGTGCCGCACCGTCCCCATGTCAATCGGATCGGGTGAACGATGCGGCAGCGACATGCCGATGGGAATGCGATCCTTCAAGGCCATTTTCGTGTTCTCCGTTCGGGTGTGCCGGAAATGTTATATACACCTAATCACGTCCGGCGAAGTCGAGGCACTGCGATGAATATCTTCAAAGCCATGGCGGTAAGGAGCGTCGAGGAGGCGACGCGGTCGATTCCCGTGATCGACTTCGGCCCCGCCTTCCGGGGCGAACCCGGTGGGCTCGATGCGGTGGCGGCCCACGTGCGGCACGCGTGCGAGCACGTCGGCTTTTTCTACATCGCCGGGCACGGCGTGGCGCAGGAGGTCATCGACGCCGCGTTCGAGGCCTCGCGCGAGTTCCATGCGCTGCCGCTCGAAGACAAGATGCGGCTCAAGATCAACGAGAACAATATCGGCTACTTGCCGGTGAACCAGAGCATGCAGCGCGCGACGACGGTCCACAAGAACACGCGGCCCAACTACAACGACAGCTTCTTCATCAGCCACGACCGCGGCGCCGACCATCCGGACGTCATCGCAGGCAAGCCCCTGCGCGGACGCAACCAGTGGCCCGACGGCCACGCGCAGATGCGCGCCGCGATGGTGCGCTACTTCAAGGCGCTGGAGGGCGTCGGCGAGCGCATGCTGCCCGTGCTCGCCCGATCGCTCGACATGCCGGCCGACTACTTCGGTCCGTTCTTCGAGAACGAGGCGCACATCAACCTGCGCTTCCTGCACTACCCGCCGCAGGAGACGGACGACGCCGAGCAGTTCGGCCAGGCGCCGCACACCGATAATTCCTTCATCACGATCCTC
>Ga0196977_1000590_pt1 | contig 18195 bp, 14 predicted proteins | sample S3v_1013CmetaG_FD_148634 | JGI IMG/M metagenome (GOLD analysis project Ga0196977, IMG submission 148634) | Soil microbial communities from Anza Borrego desert, Southern California, United States - S3+v_10-13C | ecosystem: Environmental > Terrestrial > Soil > Desert | place: USA: California...
CTGGTCCGCCTTTGGCGGCCTGCGCCCCTGGCAACACTCGCGCGCGCCTCCGGAGCGAAACATTCGCCGCCCTGGGCTCTGGGTGTGTCACGCCGTTGGCGTGAGGAGGGGCGGCCTTGGGACACGAGGCACAGAGAGGAGTAGGAGATGGAGCCCTCTCCCCAGCGCTCTCCCGCGGGGCGCGGGAGAGGGGGCCGGAGGGGGCGCGTTGTTCGACGTACCGCGCGGGGAGCGTCGCAATCCCGAGCTTGCGCTCGGGGGCTCGTAGAGGCGGGAGGACCCCTGCCGAGGGTCCGGAGGCCGCGCGATGGGGGAGCTTTCCGGGGGTCTCGTCGCTGCGCGTCTCGACCCCCGGCTACTGACGATGAGCCCTTCGGGCTCGGAAGCAAGGGCTCAAATTGGCGGGATTAGGGCGCCCCGTTGGGGCTCGGGTGAGCGCGCTGGAATGGAGAGTTCCCGGGGCGTTGCCCCGGGCTCGGGCTGGGGCGCCCCGTTGGGGCTGAAGATTGCGGGCAGGCAGGTTGCGTGCACGCTGGAAGCCCGCATCACAGGGCCGCCGGGCGCACGGCTGGGACAGCCGTGCCACCACCGGCTGGCGCGGGAGTGGGCGGAGTTCCGTGGAGTGGGTTCAGAGCTTCGCGGCGATGGCCTGGGCCATCTGGGTGGTGGTGGCGGCTTCGCGTGAGCCGGCGGGGACGCCCTTCATGTCGTAGGTCTGGGTCCTGCCCTCGGCGATGACGGCGGCGATGGCGAGCTCGAGGCGGGCGGCTTTGTCGGTCTCGCCGAGCCAGTCGAGCATGAGCTTGGCGGTGAGGAGCATGGCGATGGGGTTGACGACGCCGCGGCCGGCGTACTTGGGGGCGGAGCCGTGGGTGGGCTCGAAGACGGCGTAGGTGTCGCCGATGTTGGCCGAGGGAGCGAAGCCGAGGCCGCCGACGAGGCCGGCGCAGAGGTCGGAGACGATGTCGCCGAACATGTTCTCGGCAACGAGGACGTCGTAGTCCTGCGGGTTCTTGAGCATCCACATGCAGATGGCGTCGATGTTCGCCTCGTCGGCGCGGATGGAGGGGTATTCGGCCGCGACGGCGCGGAAGCAACGGGTCATGAGGCCGCCGGTCTCGCGGAGGACATTGGGCTTCTCGATGAGGGTGACGCGCTCGCGCCCGAACTTCTTCGCGTATTCGAAGGCTTGGCGGCAGATGCTGGTGCAGCCCTGGACGCTCATGATGCGGGTGGAGAGGGCGACGTTGTCGAGGCCCTTGTCCTTCCAGGGCTTCATCTTGGCGTTGGCGCAGAGGGCGGTGTAGACGGGCTCGGGGAGGGGGAAGAACTCCACGCCGCCGTACATGCCCTCGGTGTTCTCGCGGAAGACGACCTGATCGACGAGGACGTCCGTGCCCGACGGGTTGGTGGAGGCGGAGCCGCGGAAGTTGAGCGGGTTGCCGGGGTAGCTCTTGCAGGGTCGCATGTTGGTGTGGAGGTTGAAGAGCTGGCGGAGTCGGACGATGGGGGAGAAGTACTGGAGGCCTTTGTCGCGCAGGTGGGGGGCGAGCTCCTCGCGGGCCTCGTCCTGGGGCTTGCTGGTGATGGCGCCGAAGAGGGCGCAGTCGGTGGACTTGAGGGCGTCGATGGTGCGCTTCGGGAGGGCGTCGCCCTCGTTCCGCCAGAACTCCCAGCCGATGTCGGCGGGGACGTACTCGGCGTCGAGGGCGAGCTTGTCGACGACGAGACGGGCGGCGTTCATGACGTCGTGGCCGACGCCGTCGCCGGGCATCCAGGCGATCTTGTACTTGGGCATGGGCACCTCCTGCGCCGCATCGGCTCGGCCGCAGGCTGGAGCATACTGGCCCGCGCGCCGGGGCCGGTGGTCGGTGCGGGTTCGGTGTACCACGCCGGGCCGGCGCGGCGCCGTGTCGGACGCCGGCGGCGGTCCTTGCGCTCGGGGATGCCTCCCGCTAAACTCCCGCCGCCATGGCGATCGAACACCTGAGCGACGAGCAGATCCGGACGTGGACCATCGACCAGAAGGACCGCTGGTGGCTGGAGCGGGTCTGGAAGGGGGACATGCCGCAGCTGACGATCCGGTCGGCGATCACCGGGTTCATGCTCGGCGGCATCCTGAGCGCGACGAACCTCTACATCGGGGCGAAGACCGGGTGGACGCTGGGCGTGGGCCTCACGAGCGTGATCCTGGCGTTCGCGATGTTCAGGGTGATGTCGCGGATGGGCCTGGCGCGCGATTTCAGCCTGCTCGAGAACAACTGCATGCAGTCGATCGCGACGGCGGCCGGCTACATGACGGGTCCCCTGATCTCGGGGCTCGCGGCGTACATGATGGTGACGAACGCCATCATGCCGTGGCACCAGATGCTGCTCTTCAACGTGGTCCTGTCGCTGCTCGGCGTGCTCGTGGCCTTCCCGATGAAGCGGCGGTTCATCAACGACGAGCAGGCGCCCTTCCCCGAGGGCGCGGCGTGCGGCGTGGTGCTGGACACGCTCTACAGCTCGGCGGCCGCGGTGGGGCTCTTCAAGGCGAGGGTGCTGCTCATCGTGGGCCTGGCGACGGCGTTCCTGAGGCTGATCAGCGCGGAGGCAACGCAGACGGCGCTGCAGGTCAAGCTCCTCGGGATGGAGCGGGCCCGGTGGATCCCGGAGCACATGCTGGACTGGGTGTACTGGGGGATGGCCAAGGCGCGGGGGGTGACGATCGACAAGATCGAGCACTTCCGGCTCCGTGGCATCCCGATCGAACAGATGGGCCTGGCGCCGGCGATGGACTTCGCGATGCTGGGCGCGGGCGGGCTCATGGGCATGCGCTCGACGCTGAACATGATGGCGGGGATGGTGGTCGTGTGGGTGGGCCTGGTGCCGTGGCTGATCCAGGTGGGTGACATCACGCCGGCCCGGGTGGTGGACGGGGCGGCGGTCTACACGCGCGCGGACATCCTGAACAAGTGGCCGCTGTGGCCGGGCGTCTGCATCGTGGTGCTGGCGTCGCTGGTGGCGTTTTTCGCCAAGCCGCAGGTGATCCTGTCGGCGTTCAAGGGCCTGTTCGGCAAGCGGCAGGCGCGGAGCGAGACGGCGGAGGCGATGAGCAGGATCGAGCTGCCGCTGTGGATCTCGATCGTGGGCATCCCGATCATCGGGGCGGTCGGGGTGTGGATGGCGCACGAGTGGTTCGGGGTGAAGTGGTACTGGGGCGCGCTCTCGATCCCGCTGATCATCGCCCTCTCGCTGATCGCGGTGAGTTCGACGGCGCTGACGAGCATCACGCCCACGGGGGCGCTCTCGAAGATCACGCAGCTGACCTTCGGCGTGCTCGACCGGGCGAACCCGGCCACGAACCTGATGACGGCGTGCATGACGACCGAGGTCTCGAGCAACGCCGCGAACCTGCTGATGGACATCAAGCCTGGCTACATGCTGGGGGCGAAGCCTCGCCAGCAGGCGATCGGTCACTGCATCGGGATCTTCGCGGGCGCGCTGGCGAGCACGCCGCTGTTCTACCTGCTCTTCCTGCACAGCTACAGCCCGGGGGAGGACGTCGGGGAGGTGCTGACCAGCGGCGAGTTCTCATTCGTCGCGGCGGTGCAGTGGCGTGGCATCTCGGACGTGATCACGGGCGTGACGTCCGGGCAGGGGCTGAGCATCCCGTGGTCGGCGCAGGTGGCGATGATCGTGGGATCGGCGGTCGCGATCGTCGGCGAGATCGTCCGCATCGCGAGCAGGAACCGCGTTCCGATCTCGCCGGTGGCGCTCGGCCTGGGCGTGGTGCTGCCGCCGGAGTCCACGGTCTGGATGTTCATGGGCTCGCTGGTCTTCTGGATGGCGAGTCTCCGCTACGCGCGGCGGAAGGAATCGTTCGGCCACCGGTTCTGGGTGGACACGCGCGAGCCCATCTGCGCCGGCCTGATCGCGGGGTGGTCTCTCATGGGCATCGCTGACATCCTGATCGGCATCGCCAACGAGAAGCTGTGGTAGCGAGCGTCACCGCTGAGGGCGCGGAGTTTCGCTGAATCGATGCGTCGCGCAACGGCCGGGCGCGGCGGCCGAATCGCGCCTTCGGCATGACTCCGGGCGTGGCCCTCGATCGCTCGGTGCTCGCCGCGCCGAGCAATCGCCTGTGTGGACTCAGCGGAACCCCGCGTCCTCGGCGGTGAGTTCGGCGTGCTCGGGCGCGGGGGCGAGGGGGGCGGGCTTGCCGAGCATTGCGACGGCGACGCCGGCAAAGATGAGGAGCATGGCGAGGTAGTCGTTGGCGCGGGGGCGCTCCTTCAGGACGAGGAGCGTGAAGGCGATGAAGACGGTGAACGTGATCGCCTCCTGGATGATCTTGAGCTGGGGCGCGGAGAATGGGCCCCCGTGGGCGATGTGACCGATGCGGTTGGCGGGGACCTGGAGGGCGTACTCGGGCAGGGCGATGCACCAGGAGAGGATGATCGCGACGGGGAGCGTCCACGCTGCCTTCTTCAGGTGCCCATACCAGGCGTAGGTCATGAAGATGTTGGAGCAGACGAGCAGGCCGGTGGTGGCGAGGACGCGGAGCATGCAGGACCCTCCCAAGGCTCATTTCACCGCTGAGAACGCGGAGTTCCACTGGGCCGAACCGATGTCACGACGGAGGACACGGAGTATCACGGAGTCGAGGCAGAAAGCCATGTGGTCAGAGCAGGAGACTGATTGAATTTGATGGTCTCCGGGCTTCGCTCCGTGCAACTCCATGCCCTCCGTGGTGAGATCCCCTTTGCTTTTCCTCGGCGGAACTCTGCGACTTCAGCGGTGCGCTGCATTGAGCGATGATCGCGCAATTGCCTCGGCCCCGCCCGCGACGACGAGCTCCTGCGCGACGGTGGAGAGCGGATCGAACGGGAAGGTGCGGTCATCGCAGGCGATCGTCGAGTTGGCGAAGTCGATCGTGATCTCGGGGCCGGGGATAGTGGGTGAGCCTGAGCCGAGCGCGGCGGCGAGATGATCCACCAGGCCGGGGCAGTCGAGGCAGAGGAATCCGTTGTTGAACGCGTTGCGCTTGTAGGTCTCGCTGAAGGACGCGGCGATCACACACGGGATGCCGCGGAATCTCAGGGCTGTCGCCGCCTGCTCGCGGCTGGAGCCGGTGCCGAAATTCCGCCCGCCGACGATGAGATCCCCGGGCCGATACACCTTGCCGAACGCCGGGTCGTAGTTCTCGAATACGACCTGGGCCATCTGGACGGGCGTCAGGTCGTCCCTGTACGTCCACTTGCCGGCGAAGATGCCGTCGGTGTTCATATTGTCGGCGGGCATGTAGAGCACGCGCCCCTCGATGCGCTCGGGGAAGCCGTCGATGATCTCGACCGGCTGCGCCGCGGCGGGGGTCGGGGGCTCGGCGCGGCGGGCCGCGCCCACGGGCTCGGCGTCCTCGACCGCGAAGGGCGCCGCGATTCTGCCCTCGATCGCGCTCGCGGCGACGACGGCCGGCGAGCCGAGGTAGACCTCCGCCTCAGGCGAGCCCATGCGCCCCTTGAAATTGCGGTTGGTGGCGCTGATCGCGACCTCGCCCTCGGCCACCAGCCCCGCGCCGAGGCCGATGCAGGGGCCGCAGCCGGGGGGCAGCGGCTTGGCGCCCGCATCGATGAGGTCCTGCCAGTGGCCGAGCCGCTCGGCCTCCGCCTGGATGTCGGCGGACGCGGCCGCGATGTAGAACTCGACCCCCTCGGCGACACGCTTGCCCCGGGCGACGGCCGCCGCCTCGGCGATGTCGGCGAGGCGGGCGTTGACGCACGACACCAGGTAGGCCTTGTTGATCTTCACGCCGCGGCGCTGCATCTCGGCCACGGAGGTCATCGTCTTGACGTGATTCGGCCCGGAGACGTGGGGCGTGATGGTGGCGAGGTCGAGGGTGAGTTCGATCGCGTAGGCCGCGTCCGCGTCGGCCCAGAGCCGCTCATGCCACCAGCGCTCAACATCCTCGTGGGTGTATGCGCCTCTGGATCGTTCGCGCCGGGTCCCCGGCCGACGGTCCGCGGCGAAGTAGTCGGCCCGCTCGAAAAGGTAGGTCTTGAGCACGTCGTCGAAGGGGAACACGCCGGCGAGGGCTCCCCATTCGGTGGTCATGTTGGCGATCGAGAGGCGGTGGTCCATCGAGAGGCTCTCGACGCCCGGGCCGGTGAACTCGACGGCGTGGTTGAGCACCTCGTCCGAGTTGAAGAGGCCGCAGAGGGCGATGATCACGTCCTTGCCGACAACCCCGGGCCTGAGGCGCCCCGTCAAGGTGCAGCGGGCGACGGGGGGGACCTGCCACCAGGTCTCGCCGGTGGCCCAGAGGCACGCGGCGTCGGTGCGGACGACGGGGGTGCCCAGGGCGCCGACGGCGCCGTACATGTTGGAGTGCGAATCGGAGCCGACGACGAGGGCGCCCGGGACCGCGTAGCCCTGCTCGACCATGACCTGGTGCGAGATCCCCGTCCCCGCTGGATAGAAGTCGATGCCGTGCGCCGCCGCGAACTTCTCGATTCTGGCGTATTTGCCGAGGTTCTCGGGGGTCACGTTCTGGATGTCGTGATCGATGGCGAAGACGGGCTGGCCGGGGTCGTGGATGCGCGCCTCGGGGGCCTGGGCGCCGGAGCCGGAGTCTGCGGCCCCGGCGAAGATGGAGAGGAACTTGGGGATGACCGCACCGGTGTTGTCGTGCGTCATCACGTGCTTGGGGCGGATGCGGATGATCCGGCCCTGGAGCGCCGCCTCCCCCGGCTTCAGGCCGACGGCGTACCGGGTCGCGATCTTCTCGACGAGCGTCAGTCGCGCCATGGGTGAATTGTTAGGCGGGCGCGCCCCGCGCCAGCCGGCTGCGGTTCGGGGGGAGCCGGGCGTCGGGGCAGGTGGTATGCTGGGGGCGATTCCTCGAGCAAGGGAGAGAGACCATGTCGATCCAGCTTGGCGACGTCGCGCCCGATTTCACGCAGGACTCCACGGAGGGCCCGGTCCACTTCCATCAATACCTGGGCGACTCGTGGGGCGTGCTCTTCAGCCACCCCGCCGACTTCACGCCCGTGTGCACGACCGAGCTGGGCGCGGTCGCGCGGCTGAAGGGGGAGTTCGCGCGGCGGAACGTGAAGGTGCTCGGGCTGAGCGTGGACCCGCTGGACAGCCACAAACGCTGGGCGAGGGATATTGAGGAGACGCAGGGCTGCGCGCTGAACTTTCCCCTGATCGCCGACCACGACCGCAAGGTGTCGAGCCTCTACGGCATGATCCACCCGAACGCGAACGAGACGATGACGGTGCGGTCGGTCTTCATCGTGGGGCCGGACAAGAAGGTCAAGCTCACGCTGACCTACCCGGCGAGCACCGGGCGGAACTTCGACGAGCTGCTGCGCGTGATCGACTCGCTGCAGCTGACCGCCAAGCACAAGGTCGCGACGCCTGCGAACTGGGAGCAGGGGGGCGACTGCATCATCGTTCCCTCGGTGAGCAACGAGGACGCGAGGAAGATGTTCCCGGAAGGCTGGGAAGAGGTGAAGCCGTACCTGCGGAAGGTCAAGCAGCCGGGGTAGAGGTCACGCACCGCTGAGAACGCGGAGTTCCGCTGAGGAAGAGCAGAAGGGATTCCACCACGGAGGACACGGAGTTGCACGGAGCGAAGCACGGAGACCATGACATTGAATCAGTCTCCCTGACTTTCAATACATGGCTTTCTGCCTTGACGCCGTGATACTCCGTGTCCTCCGTGGGGGGATCGGTTCGGCTCAGCGGAACTCCGCGTCCTCCGCGGTGATTCGGCGCGAGCTCCCGACCAAGGCTCGTCGAGGCGGCGCTCAGAGCTGCGCTGTGGCCCCGCGCTCGAGAGTCTCGGGCGCTTCGTAGGCCAGACCGAAGAGCGTGTGGTTGAAGGCCTCGAGCGCGCACTGCTCCTGGCGGATGAAGCCGGTCTTCGGAAGGCGGCCCCGGTGGTGCAGGTCCACCATCGCGCACACGCCCGCGGCGGTGGTCAGCTCGATGGCCGGCCAGACGCGCCCGAAGAGCTCGACGGCCCGGACCGCGCGTTTGAAGTTCACCTGCTGGCGAATGCCGTCCTTCATGCCGATGCAGTTGATGAAGATGATCACCACGTCCTGCAGCGTGCGGGCGATCGCGTGGTCCAGAAGGTCCATGGCGAGACGGCGGTCGAACACGCGCCCGCTGGCGCTGGGCCTGGCGTGCTCCACGCCGAGCCGCAGGTCCTGGAGGAGGAACTTCATCAGGTCGCGGTGGCCGGGGTAGCGGATGGTCTTGTAGGCGATGCGGGTCTCGCCCACGGTCTTCTTCTCCGCGAGAAGCGTGTCGATGAGGGTGCCCACGCCGCCGGAGGTGTAGAACGCCTCGTACTCGACACCCTCGAAGCCGAAGGTCTCCAGGCCCTCGAGGGCGGGGAGCTTGGCGAATCGCCCGTCGAGCATCACGTGGCAGTGCTCGCAGTACTCGTTGACGACGCCCGCGGTGGACCAGGTGACGTTGTAGTGCAGCGCGTTGGTGGGGTACTGCGGGAGCGCCCCGACGCGCAGCGTCAGCTCGTGGATCTCGGAGAATTGCCGCGCGATGTCGTACGCGGCGATCGCGATGTACCCCGGCGCGAGGCCGCACTGCGGCACGAGGGCGACCTTCGCGGAGCCCGCCTCATCGATCTTGCGCACGCGCTCGGAGGTCTCGACGTCCTCGGTCACGTCGAAGTAGTGGACGCCGAGCTCGTTGGCGTCGTCCGCGATGCCCGCCACGAGGTCGAACGGCAGCATGCAGATCAGGTACTCGTGCTCCCCGAGCAGCTCGCGCACGGCGGCGCGGTCGGTGGCGTCGATCCGCCGGGTTGAGAACTCCACCGGGTGCGGCACGCGGTTCCCGAGGCGGCGGCAGTTGGCCTCCGCCTCCTGCAGGTTCGACTGCTCGCGGTCGGCGAGGGTGACGCTGTACTCGCCGCGCCCGCAGGCCAGCAGCAGCTCCGCGACCGATTTCCCGACCTTCCCGCCGCCGAGCACGAGGACCTTCGACATCTCCGAGCCTCCTGGGCCGGAGTGTGTGGCTCCGGGGCGGGGATGGTAGGGCGGGGAGGCCCGCGACCGAGCGGCCAGCCGCATCACCGGACAGGGCCGGCGCGGGCGGTCCGGTATCATCGGACCGGCCGTTCACCCCGCGGTCGGCGCGCCGGCGCCCGCGCCGGCCTTCGAGGAATCCCCGATGCGCACCACCCGCCTGGAGGCGTTCAGCGACGGAGTCCTGGCGATCATCATCACCATCATGGTGCTGGAGATGAAGGAGCCGCACGGCACGAGCCTCGCGGCCCTTCGTCCGGTCGTGCCGGTGTTCCTTTCTTACGTGCTCAGCTTCGTGTACGTGGGGATCTACTGGAACAATCACCACCACATGCTGCACGCGGCGGAGCGGGTCACGGGAGCCGTGCTCTGGGCGAACCTGCACCTGCTCTTCTGGCTCTCGCTGATCCCGTTCACGACCGGGTGGCTCGGGACGAGCTGGCTGGAAGAGGATCGGCCGGCGCCGCTTCCCACGGCGCTCTATGGCGTCGTGCTCCTGTGCGGGGCGATCGCGTACGTGGTCCTCCAACACACCATTATCCAGGGAAACCCGGCAGGCTCCACGCTTCGCGCAGCGGTCGGACGGGACATGAAGGGGAAGGCCTCGCTCGCCGGGTATGCCTCGGCGGTCGGGATGGCGTTTGTGCTTCCGGCGGTGTCGGTTGCGATCTACGTGGCGGTCGCCCTGCTGTGGCTTATACCCGACCGCCGCATCGAAGCGCGCATGCGCGATGTCTGATTGTCGAGCACGGGGTAGGGGCGATCGACAGGTCACCCTTCCGGGGTGTCCAGGAGCGCTTGGAGCCTGGCCGCGAGAGCCGGGGGTAGCTTGGCGGTCCAGGACTGATCGAGCAGGCCTGCGTCGATGAGATCCCGAAGGTGGGTGCGGTCCTTGTCACGAAAGGCGATGAGCTTGATCCGCACGAGCGCATCGAGATTGATCACGCGGATCGAGCCCAGGTCGACAGATTCGCTGACGCTCGGGTTCGGCGCAAGCTCGCCGGGCTTGACGATCTCGTCGGCGTAGACCAGGTGAACCGCCTGGCGAGGGCTCGCCGTCGGTGTATCAAGGAACAGGTCCAGGCTAGCGGCGCGCCGGTAGTGGAACCCCGCCGACTCGAGGGCGGCACGGGCGGCGTCGAAGTCGCTGCGCCGGACGAGGATGTCAACATCCTGCGTGTTGCGCACGGCCGCGGCGTCGATCGTCGCCACCCAGGCGGCGACGGCGTTCCCTCCGACAATGGCGTGATCTACCTGAGCGGACCGGAGCGCCGCGGAAGCCCGCAGTAGGCGTTGCCTCACCTGTTCCACGGCGTCCACCATCCGCTGCAGAATGACGGCCGAGCTGGGGATCGCGGCGTCCACGTCAAGATGATAGCTCCCATCACGCCTCGCCCGTCAGCCGCCTCCCCCGAGCCTCCGCGGCGCCGGACCGTCGTAGACGTGGTCGAGCGGATCGATGTGCCGCATCGGCTTCTCGCGGGTCATCTCCTCCGCCACGTGCGCCACGAGGCCCGGCGTGCGCGCGATCATGAAGATGCCGTTGTAGACCTTCGGATCGATCCCGATGTCGGCGAGCACCGCCGCGAGCGCGCCGTCGATCGAGATCGGGAGCGGCTCGCCGGAGGACGCGAGCGCCCGCTCCAGGGCCCTGATCGCCTCGATGTGCCGGGCGCGCTCGCCGACGAGGCCCGCTTCGGCGGCGAGCTCGAAGAGCCGCACCGCACGTGGATCCCTCGCGTGCAGCCGGTGTCCGAGCCCGCTGATCCGGACGCCCGCGGCCCTGGCGTGGGCGATCATCGTCGCCGCGGCCTGTTCGATGGTCTGGCCGTTCACGTCGGCGAGCGCGATCAGCGACTCGAGCGTCCGGGCGCAGTCCTCGATGTCGCCGCCGTGGTGTCTGTTGATAGCGCTGATGCCCGCGCCGACCGCCTGCGACAGGCAGGCGCCGGTGCTCGCCACAATCCGTGCGGCGAGGCACGAGGGCGGGGTCGCGCCGTGGTCGATGCTCGAGACGAGGACGGCGCTCATCAGGCGCCCGATCCGTTCGTCCGGCAGCTCGCCGGTCAGGATGAGATGCACCGCGGCGCCGAATGTGATGCGCCCCATCAGCTCGGCGATGTCGTAGCCGCGCACCGCCACCCGGTTGGGCTCAATCCTGGTGATCGCGGTGCTCCAGACGGCGTTCTTCTCGGCTTCCGACATCAGGCTTCTCCCTGCCAGCTTCCGCAGCGCCGCGGCCGCGGCATCCGGTCGCTCGCCAAACGAATCGGCCACGATCGCCCCCGCGTGGCTGAAGCGCGTGCCCTCCCTGGCCGCCTTGCCGCCGATGTACACGGCGACGGGCTCTGTGACGCGCCCGCCCTGCATCAGCTCGGCGAGGTCCTCCTCCTGCGTGGGGCCGATCTCGCCGAAGACGACGATGCCTCGGTCCGCGGGTCCGCCTCGAACATGAGGGCGACGTCGGGGATGCGCAGGCCCGGGACCGCGTCGCCGCCGACGTGCACGATCGTCGAGATCCGCACGCCGGATTGGCCGAGATAATAGCCGGTAGAGAAAGACACGATGGCCGTAGTCCTCCGCCGCGGCAGCGTAGCCTTATTCGGAGAGAATGACCGGCGACCGGCGCGGGCTCAAGGCTCCGAATCAACGATCCAGCGGAGTATCTCGACGACCGCCTCGGGCGGGTAGTACCGCGCGACGCCGGCGGTGATCGCGACCGCGTGCTGGCGCTGATCGGCGGCGGCCGCCGGCGGCGGCGCGACGGAGAGCGCGAGGCGCCCGATCTCGGCTCCCCCGAAACCGAGGCACGCGATCTCCGCCACCGGCTCGGCGCCCGGCGCGCCGGCCTCGCCCGCCCACGCGGCGATCGGCGCGGGGGTCTCCGTCAGCAGAGCGGCCAGATTGTCGAGCGCCGCCGCGCCGGCGGGCGGCACGGGGGCGCCCGCAACGGCCCACCCTTCGCCCACCCGGTCCCAGCGACGCTCGGCGCCGGAGGGGTACTGGAAGACGAATCCGTGGATGTCCCCGGCCGTGCCGTGCAGAACGCGGCGTGCGAGGTAGAACGCCGGCTGGCGCACGAGCGCCGTCAAGCGGGACGCGTCGAGCTCGACGTGGAGCGGGCCCGCAGCGGTCGCCTCGCTCCCTTCGGCGGCCGATTCGAGGATCTCCACCGTCGCGCCGATCCGTCCGCCGGCGTCCGGGGCCCCGAGCGTCCGCAGCTCGTGGGTCGCCTGCTCGGCGACAACCTCGCCGCCCGCGGCGGGCCGCCGGGCTTCGGTGACGATCCTGACCGACGTCGCAGCGGGCGCGCCCGATCGCTCCGCCGCGACCGAAGCATCGGCGGCTGTGAAGGGCAGGGCCTGGAGGCCGACGAGCAGCTCCTGCACGAGCGAGGCCTCGGCCGCCGCCTCGAACGGCGACCCGATCCGCCACCCGCCGCCGGACCGCACGAGCCGCATCTCGTCTCCTCCGGAAAGGACGGCGACCTCGACGGGCTGACCCTCAATGCCGGCGAATACTCGCGGATCGAGCCAGCCGCTCAGCCCGGGCCCGACGAGCAGCCGGTTCAATTCATCGGTTGTCACCAGTGGGCGCGCGCTGGCGCGATCCGGGCCGGCCTGCACCACGGCGCGGCCCCCGAGCGGAGCCGCGGGGAGCCCGATCGCGACGCGCTCGCCACCTTCGGCCACGATCGTGGCCCAGAGCGCCGGGGCCGCCCCTGGAGCCTCTGCGGGCGCCGCGCGCAGACGATCAAGGATCCGGAGGAACCCGTGCACGCGCTCGGTCGCCGCGGGCCAACGCACGGCGGCGCCCTCGCCCTGCGCCGGCAGCTCGATCTCCCAGCGGTCGGGGCCGGTGCGGAGCAGCCGCTGCGCCGGGCCGCCGGCGGGCTCGACCACCACCTCCCGCACCTGGCTGGGGGCGAACTGGACGAGCCGTTCGGGCTGGAGCGCCGTCACCCGGCGCTCGGGCAGCAGGAGGAGCGCTGACCCGAGGCAGATGATGGTCACCAGGACCAGGAGCGTGATGAGCTGGGACCGAGTCACGGGCGCAGTGTAAGCCGTGCGCGACGCGACAGGGTGTAGACTCAGCGCATGAGCAGGAGGCGCCCTCTCGTCGGGATCACGGCGGATCTCGCGGAGCACCCCAACGGCGTGCGCGTGTTCTCGTACACGACGTACGCCAGCGCGGTGGAGAGCGCCGGGGGCATCCCCGTGCTGCTCGCGCCGGCGGCCGGCAGCGCAGCCGAGCTCGCCGGCGCTCTCGACGCCTTCGTCCTTTCAGGGGGCGACGACCCCCGCACCGAGAGCTTCGGCGAGCCGACGCACCCGCGGGCGACGCCGGTGCATCCCGAGCGGCAGGAGTTCGAGACGGCCCTGCTCCGGGTGCTCGAATCCGATCGGGCGGATACGCCGGTCCTCGGCGTATGCCTCGGCATGCAGATGATGGCTCTCGTCGGCGGGGGCCGGCTGGACCAGCACCTGCCCGACCGGTGTCCCACGCACGCGCTGCACTGGGAGCGCGACCATGCGGTCGAGCCCACCGAGGAGCCCGGCGCTCCGGGCGTCTCCCTGCGCGGCGTCGTGCGCAGCAAGCACCGCCAGGCGGTGATGACCCCGGGCAGGCTCCGGATCGTCGCGGCGTCGCCCGATGGCATCGTCGAGGCCTTGACGGATCCAGCGCGCCGGTTCTACCTGGGCGTGCAGTGGCACCCGGAGCGCACGGCCGACCACGCGGTCGGAGCGGCGCTCTTCGAAGCGCTCGTGGCGGCGGCGAGGTAGCGAGCAAGGCCGGGCGGCTCGATCTGCGCGCTGCCCCGACGGCGGACCCGCCGCTCACTCCGCGAGCAGGTCCATCGAATCCCGCACGCCGAGCGTGGCGTAGATGTCCCGGGTGGCGTTCGAGCGGTTCAGCGTGTAGAGGTGGATGCCGGAGACCTCGTGATCGAGCAGGTCGCGGCACTGCTCGGTCGCCCAGTGCACACCGACCCGCTTCACCGCCTCCGCATCGCCGTTCGTGCGGTTGATCGCCCGGATCAGCGACGCCGGGAAACGCGTGCCCAGCGCCAGCTCGGCCATGCGCTTCATCCCCGGAACCGAGGTCACCGGCATGATCCCCGCGATGATCGGCACCCGGATGCCCGCCAGCCGGCAGCGGTCGCGGAAGTCGTAGAGGTCGCGGTTGTCGAAGAACATCTGCGTGATGATGAAGTCGGCTCCGGCGTCGATCTTCGCCTTGAGGTGGTCCATCTCGACCAGCCGGTTCGGGGTCTCGGGGTGGCCCTCGGGGAATCCCGCCACACCGATGCCGAAGCCGCCGGGCGCGGGATGGGCGCCGGTGTCGTTGTACCGCCGGATGCACGCCACCAGCTCGCCGGCGCGCCGATACGCGTCGCGCGAGCGGTCGAACCCGGGCTGGCCGGCCGGCGGATCGCCGCGGAGCGCCAGGATGTTCGCGATGCCGCGCTGCGCATACCGGTCGAGGATCGCCCTGATCGCCCCCTCGTCGTGCCCCACGCACGTGAGGTGGGGCATCGGGTTCAGGCTCGTCTCGTCCTTGATGCGGACGACCAGGTTATTTGTCAGCTCCCGGGTCGAGCCCCCCGCGCCGTAGGTGACGCTGACGAATGTCGGCCGCAGCCGCTCGAGCTCGGCGATGGTGGCGAAGAGCTCGTCCGCCGCGGGAGCCGACTTGGGCGGGAAGAATTCAAAGGAGAATGTTGTCCGCTGTCGGCTGAAGATCTCGCGGATGTGCATTCGCCCGTCCTCGCCGACCACCGCGGCCATCACGCTACTATATCCATTCTCCCGGCTGAACGGATGAATGGAAGCGCGTGAGTCACTGTACACTGCGGACGCCTTGTGGTAAAGGTGTTGGACCGAGTGGATGCAAGGCTGGCGAACAAGAGGGGAGGAGTTCGATGGGAGAGGGGTTGTCTTCGGGGCGCGGGCGCGGGGCGTTCACGCTCATCGAGTTGCTCGTGGTCATCGCGATCATCGCGCTGCTGATCGGGATCCTGCTGCCGGCGCTCGGGGCGGCGCGCCGGACCGCCCGGGGCGCGGTCTGCGCGTCGCACATGCGCCAAGTCGTGATCGGGTGGGCGATCTACGCCAACGAGAACGACGACATCAGCGTTCCCGGCCAGGTGGGCCGATTCGCCGACGAATCGAAGAACGTGTACTTCGTGGGCAACGGGTATCAGTACCGCCCCCGCTGGTACGTGCAGATGGGAGCGGCCGCGGGCTTCTACGCCCTCGCCAACCCGCTCCCGGACCGCGACTACGAGCACTCGGCGCAGGTGAACAACGAGGTGTTCCTCTGCACCGAGGCGAAAGACTGGACGAGCACGCGGAACGCGCCCTACGGCTACAACTACCAGTTCCTGGGCAACAGCCGGTTCCGGAACGACGACGAGACCAAGGGGTTCGTGAACTTCCCGGTCCGCACGAGCCGCGTGGACGGCGCCTCGACGGTCTTGAGCGCGGATTCGATGGGAACGGCCGCGGGCAAGCCCGCGGCGGAGCGGACGCCGAACCACGCCGACGGCAGCCGCGACCCGGAGCTCAGGGCCCTCGGCGGGCACGGCTATTCGATCGACCCGCCGCGCCTGCACGACGCCGGCGACTTCGCGGATCCGCAGAACCCGGGGGGCGAGCACCGCTCCGCGCCGCATCCCCGGCACGCCAACAAGGCGAACGTCTCGTTCTGCGACGGGCACGTCGGCTCGTTCCGGCTCGAGGACCTGGGGTACATCCTCGACGAGGAGGGTGCGGTCACGGCCTTCGATGAGAACGCCGACAACTCGCTCTGGAGCGGTCAGCATCGCGACCTGGACGTGCCCGACGTGTACCGCTGAGCGGGCGCTCTCACGCGAGCGCGTTGGGAAAGTACGCCTCCTGGATCGGGGCGAGGATGCCGAGCACCCTGTGCAGGATGCGCGCCGGCGTGCCGATGGCGTCCGCGCGGTGCACGAGCGCCTTGGGGTAGTGCGCGAGGACCGGCTCGGTCTCCGCCGCGTAGATCTGGAGGCGGCGGCGGATCACGTCCTCGGCGCCGTCGTCGGGGCGGCCCTCCTTGGCGGCCCGCCCGTGGAGCCGGCGCACCATCTGCTCGGGATCCTGCGCGGCGAGCACGATGATGCCGAGCACGTCGATGTGCTCGTCCATCAGCTCCGTCTGGCGGACATTCCTGGGGATGCCGTCGAGGATGAGCAGGTCGCGCTCGGGCCGGTAGCCGCCCTCGTGCGCGCACTGGTGGACGCACGCTCTCCAGAGCCGGACGGTGATCTCGTCGGGCACGAGCTCGCCCCGGGTGGAATAGGCGAGGAAGGTCTGGCCGAGCTCGGAGGCCGGGTCCAGATTGCGGAACATGTCCCCGGTCGAGAAGTGGTGGAAGCCGGGGACGGCGCCGAGCATCTTGCCCTGGGTGCCCTTGCCGGCGCCCGGTGCGCCGAAGAGCAACACGGTCCTGTAGCGGTCTGCCACGACGAATCTCCGGTTCTCGGCCGCCCGGGACCATGGGGGCGGCCACCAGTGTAGACGCCTATCGGCGGTCCGCCCTGCGTCGATCGGTTCCCGGCTCCATCTCCGCCCGGATGCGCCGGTCCGAAGGCCCGGAAAGCGCGAGCGCCCCGCGGGCGTGGCCCGCGGGGCGCTCGGTTCTGCCGGGATTCCGACGGCTCAGCCGGCGGAGAGCACTTCCTTCGCCATGCTCGCCGGCATGGCGCGGTACTCGAGGAACTCCATCGTGGAGGTGGCGCGTCCCTGGCTCATGCCGCGGAGCGCGGTCGTGTAGCCGAACATCTGCGACAGCGGCACCTCGGCGGTCACCAGCTTCACGGCCCCGCGGTCCTCGGTGTCCACGATCATGCCGCGCCGGGAGTTGAGGTCTCCGGTGACGTTGCCGAGGTAGTCCTCCGGCGAGGTGATCACGACCTTCATGATCGGCTCGAGGAGGACCGAGCCGGCCTTGGCCACGGCGGCCTGGAGGGCCAGACGCCCCGCCTGCTCGAAGGCGACCTGCGACGAGTCAACGGCGTGGGACGAGCCGTCGACGAGCTCGACCTTCACGTTGATCAGCGGGTAGCCCGCGGTGACGCCGCCGACGGCGGTCTGACGCACGCCGTACTCGATCGAGGGGATGAACTCCTTTGGGATGGCGCCGCCGACGATCTTGTTGACGAAGGCGATGTTATCGGTGAACTTGAGGCCCTCGGCGGCGGCTTCCTCGGCGGTGCAGGGCTCGATGTTGATCGTGCAGTCGCCGTACTGGCCGCGTCCGCCCGTCTGCTTGACGAACTTGCCGCGGACGTCCTTGGCCGTGCCCTGGATCGTCTCGCGGTAGGAGACGCGGGGCTTGCCGACGTCGCAGCCGATCTTCATGTCGCGGGTGAGCTTGTTCTTGATGATCTCGAGGTGCAGCTCGCCCATGCCGGCGATGATCGTCTGGCCCGTTTCCTCGTCGAAGTGCGAGCGGAAGGAGGGGTCCTCGCGCCGGATGGTCGCCAGGGCCTCGGAGAGGCGGCGCTTGTCGTCGGAGCCGTGGGGCTCGATCGACATCGAGATCACGGGCTCGGGGAACGTCATGCGCTCGAGGACGATGGGCGCATCGGCGTCGCACAGCGTGTCGCCGGTGTACGAATCCTTGACGCCGATCACGGCGACGATCGAGCCGGCGCCGGACTCCTCGAGAGGCTCGCGGTTCTGGGCGTGCATCTCGAAGATGCGGCTGACGTTCTCCTTCTTGCCGTTGACGGGGTTGAGCAGACGGCTGCCCTTCTTGAGCGTGCCCGAGTAGATGCGCATGTAGGTGAGATCTCCGTGCGCGTCGTTGACGACCTTGAAGACCAGCGCCGAGAGCGGGGCCGTGTCGTCGTGGGGACGGGTGAGCTTCTTCTCGGGGTCGCGCGGGTCGGTGCCCTCGACCTCGGGCACCTCGTTGGGCGCCGGCAGATAATCGATGACGCCGTCGAGCAGCCGCTGAACGCCGATGTTGCGCAGCGCCGCCCCGCAGAACACCGGGTTGCACCGGCGCTCGATCGTTCCCTTGCGGATCGCGGCGCGGATCTCGTCGGCGGAGACGCTGGACTCGTCCTCGAGGTACTTCTCGAGCAGGGAGTCGTCGAGCTCGACCGCGGCCTCCACGAGGGTGT
>Ga0196977_1000591_pt1 | contig 18155 bp, 18 predicted proteins | sample S3v_1013CmetaG_FD_148634 | JGI IMG/M metagenome (GOLD analysis project Ga0196977, IMG submission 148634) | Soil microbial communities from Anza Borrego desert, Southern California, United States - S3+v_10-13C | ecosystem: Environmental > Terrestrial > Soil > Desert | place: USA: California...
GACGGCGAGGTGATCGGCGGGCTCTTCTTCGGCCACCCGGAGGCGGGCGTCTTCACCGAGCGGCACGAGCGGCTGGTGACGGGGCTGGCCGCGCAGGCGGCAGTCGCGATGGACAACGCGCGGCTCTACGAGGGGGCGCAACGGGCGCGCGCCGAGGCCGAGGCGTCCGCCTCCGAGAAGGAGCGACTGTACCGCGCGGCGGAGGAGGCCAACCGCCTCAAGGACGAGTTCCTCGCCACCGTCTCGCACGAGCTGCGGACGCCTTTGACCGCCATCCTCGGCTGGGCGCACATGCTCCGCACCGGGCAGTACAACGGCGACTCCGCCGCCAAGGCCTTCGAGACCATCGAGCGCAACGCGCGGGCGCAGGCGCAGCTCATCGACGACCTCTTGGATGTCTCTCGCGCCGTCACGGGCAAGCTCCGCATCGACGTGCGGCCCGTCGACCCGCACTCCTTCATCGACGCCGCGGTCGAGTCTGTGCGGCCCGCGGCCGAGGCCAAGCGCGTGCGCATTCAGAAGGTGATTGACACGGGCGTCGTCTCCGTCTTGGGCGACCCCGTGCGCTTGCAGCAGGTGGTCTGGAACCTGCTCTCGAACGCCATCAAGTTCACGCCGAAAGGCGGGCGCGTGCAGATAAGACTTGAGCGCGTGAACTCACACGTCGAGATCGCGGTCTCGGACACCGGCAGCGGCATCGCGCCCGACTTCCTGCCGCACGTCTTCGACCGCTTCCGGCAGGCCGACCAGAAGACGACGCGCCAGCACGGCGGCCTCGGCTTGGGGCTCGCCATCGTCCGCCACCTCGTCGAGTTGCACGGAGGCTCCGTGCGCGCCGAGTCTGAGGGCGAGGGTCACGGCTCGACCTTCAAGGTGCTGCTGCCGGTCGCGCCCATCAACCCGGCCGAGCCCGCGGAGGCGCGCGTCCACCCGGCGGCCCGCGACATCCTGCCCGCCTTCGACTGCCCCGACCGGCTCGACGGGCTGCGCGTCCTCGTCGTCGACGACGAGCCGGACACGCGCGAGATGCTCAAGGCGGGCTTAGGCCAGTGCGGGGCCGTGGTGACGACCGCCGGGTCGGCGGCCGAGGCCATCGGCGAAATACAGGGGGCGCCGCCCGACGTGCTCGTCAGCGACATCGGGATGCCGGAGGAGGACGGCTACGACCTGATACGCAAGGTCAGGGCCCTCCCGGCCGAGGGCGGGGGGCGCGTGCCCGCCATCGCGCTGACGGCTTATGCCCGCGCCGAGGACAGGCTACAGGCGCTGCGTGCCGGATACCAGATGCACGTGCCGAAGCCGGTCGAGCTGGCGGAGCTGGCCGCCGTCGTGGCGAGCATCGCGAGGCGCGACGGGTAGGCTCCGGCCGAGCCGGGACAAGGGGGTGTCGGGTTGTCAACCATCCTGATCGCCGACGACAACGAAGACCTGCGGGACATGTTGAGGCAGCTCCTTGAGTCTCACGGCTACCGCGTGCTGGAGGCCGCCGACGGGCCCGAGGCGGTCGAGGCTACCGTCAGCGGGCGGCCCGCCCTCGTCATCATGGACTTGGGGATGCCCGGCATGGACGGCCTCTCGGCGGTCGCCGAGATCAGAGAGCACATCCCCGCCGACGAGATGCCCGTCCTCATCATCTCGGCTTACGACAGGCTGGAGTACCGCACCGAAGCCATCAGCGCGGGGTGCAGCGGGTACGTCACCAAGCCCGTCGACCCGGCCACTCTGTTGAGGACGATCCGCCTCTTGTTGAGGCAGGGGGATGTCGAGGGAGGGGCGCCCGTTTAGCCCGGCCGATAGGTGCAGTGCCGGCGTGCCCGTCACGAAGAGCGCCGCGGCGGCATTGACGCAGACCGCCTCAAGCTGCCGCAGGTAGTGCCCGGCGTCAGCCGAGGGTCTCGGAGAATCCATAATTTTGTACCGGCGGAAGCGAGCAGACGGCAGGGTAAAAATTGTAACGGCCCGGTAACGCCAGTATAACTAAATCCCAACACTCCCGCCCCGCCCCGGGTTTATCTTTCGCCCACCACGAAGTAGTTATTCCGCGGCTACTTCTTCCCCTAGCGTTTCTCTCCTGAAGAAGTGGCCCGGAGGGCCCATCTACTTCCCTGTCACCCGCGTGCGGCGCAATAGACGACAAGCGTTTTAGGGTAGTCTTCGCAGAAAGGCAGACCCGCAATGTTCCCCTACGTTCCCCGAGGTCGTAGTGTCGCTGCGTCCGGTCGGTGGGCGACTCGGGCCGTCCTACTGGCCGCCGCCGCGTTGGGCCGCGAAGAGCAGCCCGAAGTGTACCGTCACGTCTACCCGCACGGCCGCGCGACGGCCATCATGGCGCGCTCCTTCGCCGAAGCCTTCGTGCCGTGGGGCCGCGGCCCGACGCTCGAAGAGGTCGAACTCGGCGCGCACCTGCACGACTTCGGCAAGTACCTCATCGCCAAGTCAGTCCTCCTCAAGCCCGGCCCGCTCTCCGAGGAGGAGCGGGCGGTCGTAACCCTGCACCCGGTCTACGGCGCGCAAGTGCTCTCCGGCCTGCCGGCCGTCACGGAGACGGTACGGCAGGTGGTGCTCTACCACCACGAGCGCTGGGACGGCGACGGCTACCCGGAGGGGCTTCGAGGGACTCGCATCCCTCTGGCGGCGCGCCTCGTCTCGCTCGCCGACGTGTACACCTCGCTGCGGGCAAGGAGGTCGTACAAGCCGTCGCTCACGAAGCGGGAGGCGGCCGCCGAGATGGAGGCGATGGCCGGGCGCGAGCTCGACCCCGACCTGACGAGTGACTTCCTGAAGTTCGTCGGAGTCTAGCGGCGGCCGAATGCCGTTCCGCGCGGGGGCCGACTCCGGCGGTGCGCCCCCGGTAGACTCGGAAGGGACTTGCGGGTTGAGCGAGCGCGCGTACACACTGGTGAGGTAGCGCGTGAGGGAGGGACGTGTCGGAGCTTTCGTCCTCGCGCGGAACGCGCCGGAGTTCCCGGGGCGGGTTAACCGAGCCCCGAACATTTTCAAACAGGAGCCGTGTATGCCTTACGTCAACGTCAGGATCACCAAAGACGGCGTGACCGCCGAGCAGAAGAGGCGGATCGTGGAGGAGATTACGCAGACGCTGTCGAGGGTGCTGGGCAAGAAGCCGGAGCACACTCACATCATCATCGACGAGATCGAGCCGGAGAACTGGGGCTTCGCCGGGATGCTCACGACCGACTACCGCGAGCGACAGCAGTCTTGAGCGAGCGCGGGCTTCTTATTCACGAGCGGGCGCAGCGCCGGGGCCGAATGTGAGCGTCACTAACGATACTGTCGCGGGAATTACTTTGCGACTACAATCAGCCCATCAGGGCTTCGCGTTTCCCCCGCCGCGCACGAAATCTGTAATAGAATTAGTCGCCGGACTTGAGCTGAGGCGTTTGTCAAAACCTACATCCGAATGGCAACCATGTCGTCTTCATCCACCCTCGGGGCCGCCGCTTCTGCCTTCATTTGCGAGGGCGGCGGGCGGGCGCGTCCGTCATGGAAGGTCGTCGCCCCCGTCCTGTTACTGCTTGCCGCGTGCGCGCCGACGCCGGCCCGAGTCCCAGCGCCGTCTGCCGATGCGGCGGGGGCCGCGGGAATGGCGGCGCGTGCCTCCGCGTTAACGGTTCGGCCGGGCATCGAGACTTTTCTCGCCGACGTGCCGCGCCGGCTCCGCGGGAAGCGGGTCGGCCTCATCACCAACCACACCGGGCTCGACAGTTCGCGGACTTCGGACATCGACCTCATCGCGGGGCACAAGGATTTGAAGCTGGTCGCCCTGCTGGCCCCCGAGCACGGCATCCGGGGCACGGCCGAGGCGGGCGAAAAGATCGTAGACGAGACCGACCCCGAGACAGGTGTCCCGATCTACTCCCTGTACAAGTCTGAGGATCGAGGCCCTACGCCGGAGATGCTCAAAGACGTTGACGTTCTGGTCTACGACCTGCAAGAAGTCGGCGGCCGCACATGGACATACGTCTCCACCATGGCGCTGTCGATGCAGGCCGCCGCGAGGAAGGGCATCCCGTTCGTCGTTCTCGACCGCCCCAACCCCATCGGGGGCGAGATCGTCGAGGGCGCACTGCTCGACCCCCGTTTCAAGTCGTTCGTCGGGATGTACCCCATCCCCGCGCGCCACGGGATGACGGTCGGCGAGCTGGCCACCCTCTTCAACCGGGAGTACGGCATCGGCTGTGACCTCGTCGTCGCGCGGGTCGAGAACTGGCGGCGGTCGCAGTGGTTCGACGAGACCGGGCTGCCGTGGGTGAACCCCTCGCCGAACCTCCGCTCGCTGGCCGCGCTGACGAGCTACCCCGGGACGGTCTACTTCGAGGGCACGAACCTGACCGAGGGCCGGGGCACCGAACGGCCCTTCGAGCAGATCGGCGCCCCGTGGCTGAAAGCGCGGGAGGTCGCGCGGGTGATGAACGGGCGGCGGCTCCCGGGCGTCCGGTTCGAAGCCATTACGATGACCGTGGCGCCGACGGCCGCCAAGTACAAGGGGCAGAGTATCCCGGCCATCCGCTTCGCCGTCACCGACCGGCGCGCATACCGGCCCGTCCGCACGTCGCTCCTGCTCATAGACGAAATCCGCAGGCGGCACCCGCGCGAGTTCGCTTGGACGGCGACGATAGACCGGCTCACGGGCTCCGACCGGGTGAGGCTCGCCGTCGAAGGCGGCCGGCTCCGTCCCCTGCTGGAGGAGTGGGACCGCGAGGCCGCGGAGTTCGCCGAGAGCCGCAAACCCTTCCTGCTCTACCCTTGAGCCGTGCGACCCGGCGCCGCCTCGCGGGTTAGTCCGCTTCCGGCTCTAACCGCTTCGGCTCCAAGTCTTCGTTAGCCGGCCCCTGAACCACCTTGCCGTCGTAGTTGAAGCGCGAGCCGTGGCACGGGCAGTCCCAGCTCCTCTCGGCGCTGTTCCAGTGGACGACGCACCCCATGTGCGTGCAGACGGCCGAGCAGGCGGAGACCGCCCCCCGCTCGTCCTTGTAGACGGCGACGTCCACGGAGATGTCGCCGGAGAGGGACGGGTGGTGAGTTTCGGGCGTGGCGGCGAGCCAGAGCGAGACCGGCCTGCCGGGAAGCTCGTCGCCTTTATCCACGTCACCGAGTTCAACGAAATCCATGATGGGTTCACCCTTTCAGTTCGTGTGGAGTCCCCAGAACAGCTCGTCCAGCTTGTCGCGGAAGAGGGTCAGAGCGATTCTGCCGCCGTCCGGCTGCCCCTTCGCCAGCGCCCCGGCGAAGCGCAGCGCTTGGCCGAACTCCGTCCACCCGAGCCATGAGCGCGTCCCCTTTCGCCGGAAGGTCAAGGCCGGGGAGCGGCCGCCGCGCCCTCGCCGGCCGGCCGGCCGGAGAGCGAGTGCGGCGAGTTCAGGTTCGCCCCGTCGTCCACGCCCACGGCGTGGCGGTCGACCAGTTCGCCGCCCAACCAGCCCGTCAGGCCCGCGAGCGCGAAGCCGGCGAACGAGAGGACGAGCGCGAGGGTGCTCGGGACGTACATCGCCGGCGCCGGCGGCGCGCCGTAACGCAGCCACCAGCTCCCGGCGAACAGGAGCAGGACGACTACGTTCCCCAGCCCGTGGACGAGCCCGACGGACCTCGCGCGCGTCCCCCGCGGGATGGCGAAGTAGTCGATCAGCCCGAAGGGCGCCGCGACCAACCCGCCGATGATTCCGGCGATGATCATCCAGTAGGCGACGGTCGCCATCGTCGGGTTGCCCCACACCACGTAGACGATGTCGAAGATGACCGCCGTCGCCAGCAGCCCGAACGGGAACGGGATCAGCATCTGGTGGATCGGGTGCCCTAAGGCTTTTGCTTTGCTCTCCATGAACTTTCCTCCTCAGTCCTCGTCTGCGCTCGCCGTGCCCGACTTGGCTTAACGGGAAGCGGCGCTTTCGGTCTGCTCCCTAAGCCGGGACTTGCGTCGCCCGCGGCCGCCTCCGACGCTGCCGGGCCGGAACAACGCGGCCAGCCCCGACCACCGCCGCGCCCGCCAGCCACGGGCGCAGCGAGGCCTTCGTGTAGAGGCTCGACTCCGCGACGTAGCCGGGGTAGCCGCCGCGCTCCTCGCCATCGTCCGAGGGGGCGTACAGGCTGTCCTTCCGGTCTGCCGGGCGCGGCCGGTCGCTGCGCTGGAGGTCGAAGATGACGGCCTCCATCGCGCGGTCCGTCAGGCGCGGCGCCCGCTCGCCCGCGACCGAGAGGAACTTCCCGCCCGCGCCGACGAAGACATCGCGGACGGGGTGCTCGGCGCAGTGGAGGATGGCCTCGGCCACCGTCTCGGGCGCGTAGACGGGCGGAGGGTTCAGAGGCTCCACGTCCATGTGGTTGCGCGCGTGCTGGCGGTAGGGTGTGTCGATGGAGCTCGGCTTGATGCGCGTCACGGAAATCGGCGCCCCCTCATCTTCGAGCTCCATCCGCAGCGCGTCGGTGAAGCCCTTGACGGCGTGCTTCGAGGCGCAGTAAGTGCCCTGCAAGGGGATGGCGCGGTCGGAGAGGGCGCTCCCGATCTGGATGAGCGCGCCGCCCCTGCGCCTGAGGTGCTCGACGGCGACCATCGTCCCGTGCACGAGGCCCCAGTAGTTGACCTCGAACAGTCGCCGGTGGTCTTCGAGGGGCACTTCGAGCACGCGCCCGTAGATCGAGACGGCGGGGTCGTTGACCCAAGTGTCGAACCCGCCGAACCGCCCGACCGCCGCCTCGGCGATGCGCCGCACCTCTTCGAGTCGGGTGATGTCGGCCGCCACGTAAACGGCCTCGCCGCCGGCGGCGTTGACCTCGTCGGCGACGCGGCTCAGCGCCTCGCCGTTGCGCGCCGACAGCACCAACCTCACCCCGCGCCGGGCGGCCATACGCGCCGTCGTGAGGCCGATGCCGGATGACGCGCCCGTGAGGACGATCACCTGCTCCTCTAACTTTTTGAGCTTCACCTTCATTGCCGCCCCCCTGCGCGCCGCCTTTCCTGCGGGGCGCCCCCCCTCTTACCGCTCGGGGTGAGAAGGAGGAGCGCCTGCCCGCACTCGGGCTAGGAGACTCGCTTCAACTCGTCCGAGAACTTGAGGGCCTCTCTCGACACTTGTTCGGCGAGGAGCGGGTGGAGCCGCGTGGAAGCCTATCCCTGCCGCGCGCGTCAACGTACGAGCCGCCGCTTCAGCCGGGGTAAATTGGGGGATTGATTTAACGGATCGGGCCTGTTAGGGTACGCCTTAGAGACTTATTAGGCTGCCCCCTAACAACTTTTCCGTATCATACTCCCCCACCAATTTCGTGTAAAGGGGGCTAACACATCGATGACTGTTCCGGAAGGCCAGCGGGGGCTGCGTTTCGCGTGTCAGTGCGTCTCGGCCCGGCAGTCCGCCAAGAGCGACCCGTGGACAGCCGTCGCCCAGCACAAGCTGCTGCCGGACGGCACCAAAGAGGAGATTATCAACTCGGTGGCGGGCGGGCCGAAGACGGTCGCACAGTTGGCGAAGGAGCTGGGGCTCAGTTCGCCGAGCGTGCTCACGCACGTCCGCTCGATGGTGGACAGCGAGCTGCTGCGCGAGTCCGAGGAGATGGAAAAGCGCTACCCGGCCGAGCGCTTCTACGAGCCGAACTTCCCCGTCGTGCGGGCCGAGGAGCGGGAGCAGTTCGAGGAGCTGTGCGGGGAGATGGCCGGCCGCTTCGCCGACCTCTTCGAGAAGCGCCTCAAGCACCTTGAGCGGGTCTTCTCCGAGACGGGCTTGGCGGAGCGGGGGTGGGAGTTCGCAGACCTCACCCAGTACCTCTACGCCTGCGTGCAGCGCGCGGCACGCGAGCGGCTCGAAGGGCGCGGCGCCCTGCGCCCGGCCGAGGAGCATCGGAACGGCGTGGCTTGGGCCTTCTGGGCCGAAGAGCCCGCGGCGGACGGCGGCGGGTAAGCGACGGGCGTGACCGGGCGCGGCCTCCCGGGCCTCGTGAACATACCAATGCTCGACTGGTCGAACGCAACCTCGGCGGGCGTGGCGGGTGTTCGGCAGTATTAGGCGTGAAAGGCGCCCCGGGCGAGGAAACATTCTTGCCCGGAGGTCGTATAATCGACGAAAATTCTTCATCAAATCTTCATCAAGGAGGTCACGCTAATGCCTGATTCACCCCGCCCCTCTTTTGATGTGGCCGAGTCAGTCGTCCTTCGTTGGGCGATGAAAGCCTTTCTCTTGGGGTTGTTCCTTGGGGCGGCCGCGGCCATCAATGCTCTGGTCAGCTCTTAGGCATTAACTCGCCTCGCCCGACGACGGCTCTCAAGTGTCGGCAACGCTCGGGCGGGTGACGCCCGGCGGCCGGCCGCCTCGATATGCGCGACAGCCACGTCAACCGCGGCGGCTGGCTGATGACGGGGAGGTGCGAGTCCACGCCCGAGGCCCTTCCCGACGGCCGCCTGAGACTGCGCGAGAGATGGCAGTCGAGCGGCGACGGCTCACGGGGAGAGTCGGTCGTCGAGGAGGTTCGAGACAGGCCCGACGCAGGAGAAAATGTTGTTAAGTGAAGGGGCGGCCGCCTTCACACGCCCGGCGCGGTGAGGGGAGCCGCGGCGTCAGTTCCCCTCCTCATAGCCCGGGAAGTTGCCGGCGTTCTGCTCCATGTTCGCGCGCCCGTCGTCGTATCTCATCACGATCTTCGGGTCGCGGTGCTTCGACATCATCTGCGCCCGCCGGCAGGTGAGTCCGCCCCCCGGCGTCCGGTTAATCGCCCGCCCATAGCAGGTCGTTCGTCACACCTACAAGTTCGCGCGAATCATGCCGCCCGGGCATGCCGTATTTGGCACGAGCCTTGCCAAACTATTTAGCGGAAGGGCCCTACCCCGCGAATCGGCGCCCCAGAAGCAATAAACCCAGTCAACTTGCGCTGACCTGACAGTGTCTCCGGTCAATATGCCAGACACTCAGGTTATGTCGCCCCGATCAGCTTCCAGTCCGTCCGCAAGGCTTCAGACGGCTCCTCCGGCATCATTCTAAACCCTGATTTTGTCATCGCGAAAATGAGAATCAAGATGAACAGGTTACTTCTGACTGCGGGCGCGTTGTGGCTGCTAATGATCGGCGCGGGGACAGGACTCCTCTGGAACTACGCAAGTACGCCGGGCGCCGCCGCCTCCACTCCCGACCGGTGGCCGGCCGCCAGCCGCGTCAAGCCCGCCGCCGACCGCGCGACGCTCGTCATGTCGGCTCACCCCCACTGCCCCTGCACGCGGGCGAGTATCGGCGAACTGGCCCGGCTGATGACGCAGGCGCGAGGGAGGGTGACGGCCTACGTCCTCTTCGTCGAGCCGTCGAACTTCTCCGGAGAGTGGGCGCGCTCGGACCTGTGGGCGAGCGCCGCGGCGATCCCCGGCGTGACCCCCGTGCGGGACGGCGGCGGCGTCGAGGCCGGCCGTTTCCACGCGGCGACCTCGGGTCAGACCGTGCTCTATGACGCGGCGGGGAACCTGCTCTTTAGCGGCGGCATTACGAGCGCGCGCGGCCACGCGGGCGATAACGCGGGGCGCGCGGCCATCGTCTCGCTGCTGACGGCCGGCGAAGCGGATCGGCGCGAGGCGCCCGTGTTCGGCTGCCCGCTCTTTGCCCAGACAGAATGCCCGGCGGGAATGGAGGTCGGCCGTGAAAAGAATACCCACTGAGTGGTGCGCCGACGAGCCGTTTCAGCGGCGGGTGAAAGACCTCTTCACCGAACACCGTCAGTCCATCTTCAAGCGCACCGACCGCATGTTCGCCGCCTTGATGGTGGTTCAGTGGGCGGCCGGCATCGCCGCCGCTCTCTGGCTCTCCCCGAAGACGTGGGCAGGGTCGTACAGTCAGACTCACATCCACGTCTGGGCCGCGGTCTTCCTCGGGGGCGCCATCAGCCTCTTCCCCGTCGCGCTGGCCTTACTGCGCCCGGGCGCGGCCTCGACCCGCTACGTCATCGCGACCGCGCAGATGCTGATGTCGTCGCTCCTCATACACCTCACCGGGGGGCGGATCGAGACGCACTTCCACGTCTTCGGCTCGCTGGCCTTCCTCTCCTTCTACAGGGACTGGCGGGTGCTCGTGCCGTCCACCGTCGTCGTGGCCGCCGACCACTTCCTGCGCGGGATGTTCTGGCCGGAGTCGGTCTACGGGGTGCTCGCCGTGAGCAACTGGCGGTGGCTCGAACATTCGGGCTGGGTTCTCTTCGAAGACACATTCCTCGTTATCGCCATCAGGCGCGGCATGAGCGAGATGCGCGACATCGCCACGCGGACGGCGGAGGGCGAGAGGCTGAACGAGGGCTTGGAACAACGCGTGGCCGAGCGCACCACGCAGCTCGCGGCCAGCAACCGGGAGCTTGAGAAGGAGGTGGCCGAGCGCAAGCTGATCGAAGAGCAACTGCTCCACAACGCCTTCCACGACGGGCTGACGGGGCTGGCGAACCGGGCGCTGTTCATGGATCACCTCAAGCTCGCGCTGGGGCGCGCCGAGCGGCACGCGGCCTACCGGTTCGCCGTCCTCTTCCTCGACCTCGACCGCTTCAAGGTCGTCAACGACAGCCTCGGCCACATGGCCGGCGATCAACTGCTCGTCGGGGTCGCCCGCCGGCTCGGGGCGGCCATGCGCCCCGGCGACACGGTGTCGCGGCTCGGCGGCGACGAGTTCACCGTCCTGCTCAACGACCTCAACGATGCCGAGGAGGCCGAGGCGGTGGCGGCGCGACTCCAGAGCGAGTTGGCCCCGGCTTTCAACCTCGGCGGGCACGAGGTGTTCACCACGGTGAGCATCGGCATCGCCCTCAGCGGGGAAGACTACCACCGCCCGGAAGACATCCTGCGCGACGCCGACACGGCGATGTACCGCGCCAAGATGCTCGGCAAGGCCCGCCACGCCGTGTTCCATCAGGCGATGCACGCGCGCGCCATGGACCGGTTGGGGCTGGAGAGGGACATGCGGGGGTTGGTCGAGCGCCGGGAGTTGTTCCTCCAGTACCAGCCTATCGTCTCCCTCGCCACCGGCTCCGTGCGGGGCTTCGAGGCGCTGGTGCGCTGGCAGCACCCGGAGCGCGGGCTCATCCCCCCGGCGAAGTTCATCCCCATCGCCGAGGAGACGGGCATGATCATTCCGATCGGGAAATGGGTTCTCGCCGAGGCGTGCCGGCAGATGAGCCGCTGGCAAAAGCTCTCCAACCTTGAGGCGCCGCTGCCGATCAGCGTCAACCTCTCCGGCAGACAGTTTTTGCAGCCCGACCTGCTCGAACAAATTCAGGAAGTTTTACGGGAGACGGGCCTTGACCCGCGCGGCCTGAAGCTGGAGATCACGGAGACCGTGGTGATGGAAAACATCGAGACGGCCACACACACGCTCGAACAGCTACGGGCGCTCGGCGTCGAGCTGAGCATCGACGACTTCGGCACCGGCTATTCCAGCCTGAGCTACCTGCAACGCTTCCCCGTCAGCACGCTGAAGATCGACCGCTCGTTCGTCAGCCAGATGACCGAGAGCGACGGAACCGCCGAAATAGTGCGGACGATTATGAAGTTGGCGCAGAATCTGGGCATGGACGTGGTGGCCGAAGGTGTGGAGACCGAAGGGCAGCGCGCGCAGCTAAGAGACTTCAAGTGTGAGCTCGGGCAGGGATACTTCTTCTCCAAGCCGATGGACGGTGACGCCGCGGAAGCGCTCCTCCTCAACTGCTTTCCACACGCCGGGACTGGGAATCAAGTCTTAAATTTCGACGCCCCTCCGCTGCACGTTGCGGCCGTCTAGGCGAATCGATGCGCGCGGACATGGCACCCCCCCGTGGATGGAGGGTTCGTGTAGACTCGCTCAAAATTCTGTCTTGTGTTAGTTAAGTCGGAGGCAGAACCGCCAGCACGGAGGGCCGAGTCAGATGAACCGCCACGCGCCGCTACCTTTAATCCTGCGATGCCTCGCCCTCCTCTTGGCCCTCTGGGCCGTGAGTGACGCCGCGCGCGCGGCCCGGCCGCGGCAGGCGGAGTCGAAAAGGTCTGCGCCTCGAACCCTGTTCGACGACTTCAATTATGCGGGCCGGGGCGCGATGAAGCAGCGCGGCTGGATCGTGCGCACCGCGCCCGGCTGGCCCGGCGTGCCCGGCGCGGCGTGGCGCGAGGAGGGCGTCTCGTTTCACGCCGACCCGGACGCGCGCGGCAACCGCATCCTGCGGATGACTTCGTCCACGGGCGGCGAGGGCCAAAGCACCACCCAGACCCAAATCTGCCACCGGCGCAAGTACCTCGAAGGCACTTACGCGGCGCGCGTGCGCTTCACCGACGCGCCCGTCGCCGGGCCGGACGGCGATCAGGTCGTCCAGAGCTTCTACACCATCAGCCCGCTCAAGGCCCCGTGGGACGCCGACTACAGCGAACTCGATTTCGAGTACCTGCCCAACGGCGGCTGGGGCATCGAGGGGCCGACGCTCTACGGCACCACTTGGGAGACCTTCATCCCGGAGCCGAACTGGAAGAAGGACAACGTCTTCGACACCGTCCGCTCCAGCCACGGCGGCTGGCGCACGCTCGTCAAGCAGGTGGCCGGCGGCAAGGTGAGGTATTTCGTGGACGGCAAACTGCTGGCCGAGCACGGCGGCGACTACTACCCCGAATCCCTCATGTCCATCAACTTCAACCTCTGGTTCATACGCGACGGGCTGCTCAAAGCCCCGGTCGTGCGGACGTACGAGGAGGACATCGACTGGGTCTTCCACGAGGCGAAGGCGGTGCTCTCGCCCGCGGAGGTCGAGGCGAGGGTGTCGGCGATGCGCCGGCGCGGCGTCAGATTCCGCGACACGGTGCCGACGCCCTCGCCCGCCCTGACCTCGCCCTGTGATTTTTAGGACGGCTTAATTTATGCCGGCGGCGGGCGCAGGCGGGCCGAGCCGGGCGGCCCATCGCCGCGAGCGTGGGGTCTTGCGCCGGGGGCCGGATTAATGAGTTGTTGACAGATGGGAACAAAGTGGCTAACATCCGCGCATTCCGAACAAGGGTTCACCAAGGCGTCACCCTCGCCGGCGTAATCTGACGTTAACGCGGTTCTCTGTTTCTTAGAACCTCATCAACCCGTACAGCGACCATCATCTGGGTTCAGGCGGCTTCCACGGAAATGCCCCCGGCAAACGGGGATGGGATATTTATTCCCTGATTCGCCGCCGGCTCCTGACCCGCGCGGCGGCGGATTAGCGGCCGGCGGGAAACGGGCCTCGCCGTGACCCTCGCTCAACGGCGCAGCCCCGGCGGACAATTCCCGGCCGCACTCCAGCGCTAACGCCTCACGGCCTTGGCGGCACGCATCCTCGCGCGGGTCGTGACCGAATCAAAGAAACCCACGGCCATCCCCATGATGCGCGGCGCTCACCTGAAGCCCTCAGACTCGCCTGACGCACGGCACGTGCCCGCATCATGTACGGCTCCCTCAACCTAGACCCGCGACCGTACGGAGCCGGTCAGTTGCGCGCCTCTCAAACTGAATCAGGCGGACTCCTCCGGCGGCCTTCAGCGAAAGGAAAGAGCGACCATGCCAGTGTCACCGACCTACCCCGGCGTCTACATCGAGGAGGTTTCGAGCGGCGTCCGCACCATCACCGGCGTCCCCACCTCCATCACGGCCTTCGTCGGCGTAGCCCCGCGCGGCCCGGTCGACGAACCTCAATTCATCACCAGCTTCGCCGACTACGAGCGCCTGTTCGGGGGGCTCGCCGGAAACAACCCGATGGGCTACTCCGTCTTCCAGTTCTACCAGAACGGCGGGAGCCAAGCGATCATCGTCCGCCTCGTCGGCGCGAACTCCGCCCGGGCGACCCTCGATTTAGGCGGCGGCTTCGTCCTCGAAGCGAATAGCCCCGGGGCGTGGGGCGGGAGGCTGGCCGCACGCGTGGATCGCGAGAACATCCCGGTCACCACGGACGCCGCGAGTTATAACCTCACCGTCCGCGACTTGAGCACCGGGGAGCAGGAGAGGTACCTGCGGGTCGTCGCCGACCCCAACTCGCCCCGCTCGCAGGCGAAGGCGTTGATGTCGTCCTCGCTGGTCAGGTCGAGGTCGGTCGGCGCCGTCAACACGCGCCCGGCGGACAACGCCCCCGTTAACCCCGGCGAAGACCCCTTCGTGGTGCCCGCGCCTGCGGGCGGCGCCGGCGCGGGCGGCGCGGGCGGGGCCGGGGGCGGTGCCGGCGGCGGAGGCGGCGCGGGCGGTGGGGGCGGAGCGGGCGGCGGAGGTGGCGCGGGCGGCGGTGCCGGAGGCGGGGCGGGCGGCGGCGCGGGGGGCGGGGGCGGAGCGGCCGCGCCGCGCTTCACCACGCCGACGGGCGCTAACACCGGAGCCGACGGCGACCCGCTCACCTACGACGCGACCACCACGCCCGCCCACACGGCGGACGAGAACACCGCCGCCACCAACGCGGCCTTCTTCGGCGACCAGAACCTCAAGACCGGCATTTACCAGTTGTTGAAGACCGACATCTTCAACATGCTGGTCTTCCCTCCCCTCGCGGTGGCCGAAGGCGACCCGAGCCTCGTCTCCGCGGAAGTGCTCGGGCGCGCGCTCACGCTCTGCGCCGACCGGCGCGCGATGCTCATCGTGGACGCGCCCGCCACGTGGGACACCGTCAGCCTCGCGGTGTCGAACGCCGCCACCTTCCTCAACGAAGAGAGCGCGAAGAACGCCGCGCTCTACTTCCCGTACCTGCGCGTGACCGACCCCGACCGCGATCAGGGCGGGCGGAAGATCAACATGCCGCCGGGGGGCGCCGTCGCCGGCGTCTACGCGCGCACCGACACGCAGCGCGGCGTCTGGAAGGCCCCGGCCGGCACCGACGCCACGCTCAACGGCGTGCCGGAGTTGAGCCTGCCGATGACCGACCTTGAGAACGGGCGGCTCAACCCGCTCGCCGTCAACTGCCTGCGCTCGTTCCAGATCATCGGCCGCGTCGTCTGGGGCGCGCGGACGATGCGCGGGGCCGACGCGCTGGGGGACGACTGGAAGTACGTCCCCGTCCGCCGCCTCGCGCTCTTCATCGAGGAGAGTTTGTACCGCGGCACCAAGTGGGTCGTCTTCGAGCCGAACGACGAGCCGCTGTGGGCGCAGATCCGTCTGAACGTCGGCGCCTTCATGCAGAACCTCTTCCGGCAGGGCGCATTCCAGGGCAGTTCGCCGAGGGAAGCCTACTTCGTGAAGTGCGACAGGGACACGACCACCCAGAACCACATCAATCTCGGGATAGTCAACATCCACGTCGGCTTCGCGCCGCTCAAGCCCGCCGAGTTCGTCATCATCCGCATCCAGCAGATGGCCGGACAGGTCGAGGTATAAGGAGGAGATATGCCGCAGTTCAGCGTCAACGCGCAGCGATTCGACCCCTACAAGAACTTCAAATTCCGCATCAAGTTCGAGGGCAGCACCGACCCGGTCGCCGGCATCAGCAAGGTGACCGGCCTCAAGCGCACCACCGAGGTCGTCAAGCACCGGGAGGGCGGCGACCCGAGCACCAGCCGCAAGTCGCCGGGGCGCACCGAGTACGAGCCGATCACGCTGGAGCGCGGCGTGACGCACGACGTGTCCTTCGAGCAGTGGGCCAATAAGGTCTGGAACTTCGGCTCCGGCCTCGGCTCCGAGGTCTCGCTCAAGGACTTCCGCCGCAACCTCACCATCGAGGTCTACAACGAGGCCGGGCAGCTCGCCATCGCCTACAAGGTGTACCGCTGCTGGGTCTCGGAGTATCAGGCGCTCCCCGACCTCGACGCCAACGCCAACGCCGTCGCCATCCAGCACATCAAGCTCGAAAACGAGGGCTGGGAGCGCGACTACGACGTGACCGAGCCGACCGAGCCTCAGTTCACCGAGCCGGCCTGAGCCGAGGAGCCATGAACGCGCTGTCGACCTCGAAACTGCTCCGCGTCTGGGAGCGCGCGCTCGGCGAGGTGCCGGCGGGGCGCTCGCTCGCCCTGCTGGCCGCGGCCTGCCCGGAGATGTCGCCCGAGGAGTTGGCCTCGCTCAGCGTCGGGCGGCGCGACCGGATGCTGCTCGCCCTGCGCGAGCGCACGTTCGGCCCGCGCCTCGTGGGCCTCGCCCCCTGCGGCGCGTGCGGCGAGGGGCTGGAGTTGTCCTTCGACGTGGCCGACATCAGCGCCGGGCAGGCGGCGGAGGCGGAAGGCGAGTTGACCGCCGAGGCCGACGGCTACGAGGTGCGTTTCCGCCTGCCCAACGGCGGCGACCTCTTGGCCGTCGCCGCGCGCGGCGACGCCGAGGGCGGGCGGCAACACCTGCTCGCGCGCTGTCTGCTGCGGGCCGCGCGCGGCGGCGCGCCGGTCGCGTTCGAGGAGTTGCCGGACGGCGTTCTCGACGCGGTGGAGTCGCGCATGGCCGAGGCTGACCCGCAGGCCGACGTGCGGCTCGCGCTGACGTGCCCCGCGTGCGGCCACCGGTGGCTCGCCACCTTCGACGTGGTCTCCTACTTCTGGAGCGAGGTCAACGCTTGGGCCTACCGCGTCCTCGGGGAAGTCCACAGGCTCGCCTCCGCCTACGGCTGGCGCGAGGAGGACATCCTCGCGATGAGCCCGTGGCGGCGGCACGTCTATCTGGAGATGGTCGGCGGATGAGCGATTACCTCAGCAACCTCATCGCGCGTCAACTCGGGACGGCCGAGGCGGTGCGGCCCCGACTCGCCGGGCGGTTCGAGCCGCCGGTCGATGCCCTCGCGCCCGAAGCGCCGGACTTAGCGGAGAGGGCCGGCGAGTCGGGGCCGGGACTTCAGGAAAGCGACTTCGAGGTCGAGCGGCAGGCCCCCTTCGGTGAGCCGAGCGGGGACGCGGAGGCAGAACTCAGGCCGCGTTGGACTCCGGCGCCGGAAGCGCCCCGCCGACTTTTGACGCCGCCGCGCGAGGAGCCGGCCCGTGCGACCAGCCCGCCGCCTTACACCTTGTTGCCCTCCGCCCCCCGACCGGCAAACGCTCCGGAGAGCGCCGAACCGCCCCGCGCGCGGCCGGGCGCGCCCGAGCCGCCTCAAACCATTACGCCGCCGCAGAGCGTCGGGCCGCCTCAAGTTGCCCTGCCGTCGCAACCCCCTCCGGCGCGCGACCTCCCGCCCGCGGAGCGGGCCGCCGCGCACCGAGCGGACGAGGGCGGCACGGCCGTCCGTCAAATGCCGATTCACGCCCGCGAAACCGAAGCGCCGGTTCGTGAAGGAAGAATCGTTCACCCCGTCGCCGACAAGCCCACGCCTGCCGCGTCTGCGCGCGACTCCGCCGAGGCGCCGAGCGGCAGAGCCGCGTCGGACACGCCTGTCTCCCCGGCGCCCCGCGCGAACCTCTCCCCGGCGCCCCGCGCGAACCTCTCCGCGGCGACGGCCCGCCCGCGTGGCGGCCGTCGCGGCAGCCTTGCGAGGCCCGATGCGCGCGTCGAAACGCGGGCCAGCGAGAACGCTCCGCGGCCTCGGGGCCTCGAGCCGCCGCCGGCCGTCACGCCGCCGCCGGCCGTCACGCCCTCCCCGGCGCGGCGACCCGCCGTCGAACCGCTCGCCGCGGCGGAAGCGTCCGCGCGCTTGGATTCGGAGCCCGCGCCCGCACGCGAACCGAGGCTTGAACCCGAGACCGCCACGGCGGACGCGCCCCCGGAGCGGGCCGCGCGGAGGCCGGCGGCCCTGACCATCGAGCCGCGAATCAGCCGGCACGTCCCGCACCGCGCGGCGGCGCGCGACGACGCGCGGGCCCCGGCGCAGGCCGCGCCGACTGTCAACGTCACCATCGGCCGCGTCGAGGTGCGCGCCGTCCCGGCGCCGCCCGCCCCGGCGGCCCGGCGTGCCGCCTCGCCCCCCCACATGAGTCTCGAAGAGTACCTGCGGAGGCGTGCGGGCGGAGGTGCGGGATGAGTAACGCGCTCGCCATCGCCGCGGTCACGACCACGCTGCGCAGCCTGCTCGACCGCGCGCTCGACGCGCCCGGCGTCGAGGTGACGACGCTGCCGCCGGACAAGGCGCGCACGGGCGCCGGCGATCAGGTCAACCTCTTCCTCTACCAGATGAGCGTCGACGCGGCCCTGCGCAACGCGCCGGCGCCGCGACAGAGCAAGCCGGGCGAGACGGCCGAGCCGCCACTCGCCCTCAACCTCTTCTACCTCGTCACCGCCTACGGGGCTAACGACAACGACGCCCTCGGCCACCGCCTGCTCGGG
>Ga0196977_1000592_pt1 | contig 18149 bp, 18 predicted proteins | sample S3v_1013CmetaG_FD_148634 | JGI IMG/M metagenome (GOLD analysis project Ga0196977, IMG submission 148634) | Soil microbial communities from Anza Borrego desert, Southern California, United States - S3+v_10-13C | ecosystem: Environmental > Terrestrial > Soil > Desert | place: USA: California...
GGCCTTGCTGTCGGTGGTCGACTTCGCCGAAAGCGTCACGTTCGCGCCATTGACGTCGACGGTGCCTGATTGCCTGGCATACGCGTCGATCGTCATCACGTTGAGTGCGAACGAGCCGGCTACACCGAGGCCGCTTCCGCTGGCGCCGGCTGTTGCCGTGGTCTCGAGCTTGCTGGGCTGTACCAGCGCCGCGACCCGAACGTTGTTGCCGTCAAGATTTGCGGTGCCGCCGACCGACGCGCTCACCTCGGGCGTGGCGATGCTGATGGCTACCGCGGCGCCTACCGCCGCGGAACCGTCGTCGTCCTTGTTGGAGCCATCGGCGGTGGTAATCAGCTCGATCTTGCCGGTCGCCTCGACCTTGAGGTCGCCCGCGGTCGCATGCACCGAGCCGCCCGTGATGCTCGCGGCGGTGTCATCGAGCGCCAGACCTACAGCGATCGCCGCGGCAAACGGAATGCTGCCTTCGTCCGTGCTCGCCTGGTCCGACTCGTCGCCATCGTTATTGGGATCGGCGAGGCGCTTCTCGGAAGCGTTGCGGTTGTTTCCGCTGTTGCCGGATGCTTCGGAACCGCCCTTCGACGCATTTGAGAGCGAAGTCGCGCTGCGATCGCTGGTGGCGGCGAGCGTGATGTTGTCCGCAGAGATCGAGCCGCCTGTGATCGAGGCCGTCGTGTCGCCGAACATCATCGAGAACGCGAGCGTCGCGCCTGCGCCGCCGCTGCCGGCATTGTCGCTGCCGCCCTGCTTACCGTCGGCAGTCGAGCTGATGACGATCTTGTCGCTGGCGGTGAAGCTCGCGTCGCCATCGGAGGCGATCGTGCCTCCGCTGATCAACAGGCCGGGCTTGCTCTGCACCACCGATGAGGCGACGGCGGCATCCGCCGTGCTCGTGCCCGAGTCCGTCGGCACGGTGGTATTGGTCACCTTCACGTCGGACTTGGCGAGCGCGGTAAACGCGCTGGTGGCAGCGATGTCCGCGGAGCCGGAAATCTTGATCTCGGGCGTATTGAAGACGTTTACCGTGACGACGCGCACCGTGGAGTCCTGCGCGGTCGCCGTGACGTCGGTGTGGATCGTGCCTTCGATCTTCACCGTCGCGGCATCGATCTGCGTGCTGCCTTTGATGTCGACCAGCGCGCTCGAGATGCTGAGCACCGCCGTTGCCGAGAGGCCATCCCCGAAGTAGGTGTCGCCATCCTCGCTGAACGTGACGTCCGAACGCGCGAAGAGCTCGATCGTTCCACCCGTGGAGACCAGACGCGCAGTGTCATCGAGCGTTATCGCGCTGCTGGCATTCGCAAGCAGCCCCTGGAACAGGCCACTGGTGCTCTTGGCATCGGCCAGGAGCGTCATGTTCGGCGCCGTAACGAGCGACGCGCCGTCGATCGTGATCTTGGAGTCGGAAACGATCTCGAGCTTGCCCTGGAATGTCGCCTGCAAGCCGTCGGCGTCGCCCTCGGTGACGATGTCGGAGGTACTGTGGACCTTGGTCCCGTGTGCAATGGCCAGAGGACCATCGCCGGCCAGGATCAACTGGTCATTCGTGAGGTCCAGCGGCAGCTCTATGCCGAGGATGTCTCCGAGATCGATGTCTTTTCCGCCATTGAAATCTATATCGATCGTCGTGCCGGCGAACTGCCCGTTCAGAACCCCCAGGCTGTCGATGTCGACGGTGATCTTGTCGCCGATGAAGTCGTTCAGCCCGATCGACGCATTGCGCAGGCCGAATTCCTCGCGAATGAGGTTGAGATCGAGGTCGTCGGCGGCGGTGATCTGCGCCTGGCCGGCCAGCGCAGGCGTACCCGTGCCGTCGAGGCCGGTGCCGTACATGTTCCAGAAAAAGTCGGAGCCCGACTGCTCGGCCTTGAGCGTAAAGGTCGTAGACGTGAGCGCGCTCACGTAGTTACTGATGTCGGTCGCCGTCAAGCTGCCGGGAGCCGGCACGGCTGCCGGATCGCCGTAGGTGAGATCTGCGGAGAGCAGCAGCCGCGGCTCGATCGGCTCCAGCAGGATCGAGCGGCGCGCGCCGGCGGTGCGCGGCTGCGCGGATCGTCCTCGCGAAGCGTGCATCGCAGAAAACGCGCGGCGCATGAGAGAAACCAATGGAGAGACTTGCGAAATACCGCGGGCAGCCGTCGACTTAGTCATATTGTTGCTCCAAGCACAGATCTCGGAGACAGCGCGCACTCCTCTCGCGCTACCGCTTCTTGTTGCTACCGACCCGATCACACGCGCAGCGTTTTTTTAACTCTAGTTACACTGCATGTGTGACGGCTTAGCGGTCACAGATTACGACTGAGATTTTTGATTAGCAACGTGTCGCGCTTAAGCGACAACAAAAATGAACGCTTTGCATGATCGCGCGTTCACGCGAGTGTCGGGATAAACCCGACTACTTGATCAGCATTGTGTCGCGCTCGAGCGACAAACGCGCGCGTTAACTCGCGAGTGTCGGAACGAACTTGATCAGCAACGTGTCGCGCTCGAGCGCAACGAAGATGAACGCGTCGTCGCGCGCGTATCAATTCGAGTGTCGCGCTAAATTAAATACATACGCGCGTTAATTGCCGAATATATAAGCGCGAGGATTGCCACGCAGCGCGTTGCATTGAAAGCAACGCGTTCAAAACGTGAACGCGCATTAGCAATTAGCGCGCCGATCATCGTGAATCGCACAAATGCCTGACCGCGCGCGTGAGTGGTTACACACTCGCCGGGAGTCAGCGAACGGACCAAGTTCCGCATGGCTGCAGAACATATGAGACGCGCTAATCGGACAGGAACGCGATGAGCTCGCGGCTCGTCGCGTCCGGATTTGCCTGATGCATCTGGTGGCCCGCGCGCGGAATATCCACGCGGCGCGCGGCAGGGATGCATTCGAGGGCCGCGGCGTGAATGCGCTTGAACGCGGGTGGGCTTTCCTCGCCCTGCATGAGCAGCACCGGCATCGAAAGCGTCGAGAACTGCTCGCGTGTGATGGACTCTGTGTCGCCGGGCTTACCCACGATCGTCCAGGCGTTGTCGCGCCTTAACTGTCGCTGCTCTTCCGGCAGACGATCCCACGCGCCGGCGCCGCTGATGTCGTTGAAGAAGAACCTCAGACCACCCTCCATGTCCGCGCGATCGAAGTACGCCCGCGCGGCAGCCGCGCGCTCCGCCCGCACGTCCGCCTTCGGCGCGCCGGGCATGGTCGCAATGAGCGCATTCAGCCCCGGATCCATGAGGACGAGCTTGGTGACGAGATCGGGCCGCGCGATCGCGACATCCGCCGCGACATAGCCGCCCCTCGACCAGCCGACGAGACGCACGGGACCGACGCCGAGCTTCTCGATGAACGCGGTCACGTCTTTCGCATGACGCTGAAGCGAAAACTCGCCCTCCCCTTTCCACGGCTCCGGGTAGTAATGGCGCAGGCTCGGCGCAATCACCCGAAAATGCATCGAGAGCGCCGACATCTGCGGGCGCCACGTGCGAAAGTCGTTGAGCGAGCCGTGCACAAGCACGACGGGCGGGCCGCTTCCCGCTTCGACATACGCAAGTGGATAGCCGTCGATCTCGACGCTCTTCACGCCTTCCGGCAGCGGCCAGGGGGTTGCCTCCAGCAGTTCGATCCGGTTGCCGAACGGATCCGCCGTGAACGCCCGCTCGAAGCCGGCGAGCGGCGCCTGATCGAACTTCACCTCGAAGCCCGCTTCGCGCAGCCTGCTCAGCAACCCCGCGAGATCGCGAACCAACAGCCCGGGATGGGCTTTCTTCGCGGCGCGGAAGTCCGCCTCGACCCCGAGGTGAAGCTGCATCGCGCCGCAGCGGAACCATGCGCCACCGCGCGCCGCGAGCGCCGGCGGCTTCGGAATCTCTTCGAGCCCGAGAAGCTCGACACAGAACCGCCGCGCCAGCGCTTCACCACCGGCCGGCATGGCGAGTTGTATATGGTCGATCCCGTAGACGGCCATGATGCCTGCGGCAGGCTGCGCGTCAGCGCTGTTTTCGCCGCCGGATCAGACCGTCGATCGAATAGCGGCCGCCGCCCGTCACGAAGAGCAGCAGGCAGCCGCCGATGATCGAGAGGTTCTTGAAGAACTGGCTTTCCTGCGTGCGCCGCGCAGCCTCCGCGAACTCCCAGAACCGGTGCGCGATCAGCGTCGCGACGACCGTGAATAGCAGGATCAACAGCGACCCCGCTCGCGCCCTAAAGCCGGTGACGATCAGAACGCCGCCCACGAACTCCACCGTTGCGCCGATGAGCGCCCACGTGCCCGACGACGGTATGCCGCGGCTCGCGAGGCTCGCCGCAAACGGCCCGAGCGCCATCAGTTTCTGCAGCCCGCTCTTCACGAAGATCAGGCCGAGGGCGACGCGTCCGAGCAGCAGGAGGACGTCCTCGGATTTGCCCGATAGCCGGGCGGATTCATCGAAGAGTTTCATCAGCTTTCCCTCACCCCAGCCTCTCCCCGCTACGCCATGAACATGCCGCCGTTGATGTCGATCAGCGCGCCGTGCACGTAGGACGCGCCCGGTGAGGCGAGAAACGCGACCACCGAAGCCACTTCCTCGACCGTGCCGATGCGTCCGAGCGGTACGCGCGCGTTGATCGCGGCCCGCTCGGTCTCGGTAAAGGTATCGAACTTCGCCTGCACGCGCTCGGACGCGATGATGCCGGGCGCGACGGCGTTCACGCGGATTCCGTAAGGCCCCAGTTCTTTCGCGAGGTGGCGGTTGAGTCCCGCGAGCCCCGATTTCGCCGCCGTATAGGCGATCCCGGAAAGATTGCTCGGCTGGCGCGAGGCGATCGACGCCACCGTGACGATCGCGCCGCGACGCCGCGACTTCATGTGCGGCGTCACCGCCTTGCAGGTGCGAAAAACGCTCGTGAGATTCAGATCCAGGGTGTCGAGCCAGTCGGCGTCGGCCGTTTCGTCCGCCGTCGTCGGGCGCGTCGACGTGCCGCCGCCGGCGTTGTTCACCAGAATGTCGATGCGCCCGTGACGGTCGATCACCGTGCGCACCATCGCCTCGATCGCGCCTGCATCGCGCATGTCGCACGTGACGGTGTAATCGACGCCGCCGGCTTCGCGCACGAGACGCGCGGTTTCCGCCAGCGCCTTCGTGTCACGCGCCGCGGCGACGACCGTATGGCCCTCGCGCGCGAACGCGACGCAGACGGCGCGGCCGATGCCGCGCGAGCCGCCGGTGACGAGTGCGACGGTGGATCTCATGTCATGTTCTCTGGATACCGGCCTGCGCCGGTATGACGGATATTCTCGCTTCCCGGCCAGTGCCTGTATGACGGCGTTTCGGGATTCCCGCCTGCGCGGGAATGACGATCGTTACGCCGCAGGTGCGCCCTGGGCTTCGCGGAACGAGCCGCCCTTATCCGCGGTCTCGCGCAGGAGCCGGCTGGGTTTCCAGCGCTCGCCGTAGCGCTGGTGCCACTCTTCGATCTGCCGCAGGATCTCTTTCGATCCCACCGTGTCGGCCCAGAACATGAGCCCGCCGCGGTAGCGCGGAAAGCCGAAGCCGTGCAGCCACATGACGTCGATGTCGCTCGCGCGGTAGGCCTTGCCTTCTTCCAGGATCTTGCAGGCTTCGTTGACTGATGCGAGCAGCAGACGGCGCAGGATCTCGTCGTCCGTGAACGTACGCTGCGGGATGTTGAATTCCTTCGCGACGTCTGCGATCACGCTCTTCACCACCTCGTCGGGGTGCGGTGTGCGATCGCCTTTCTCGTAGCGATACCAGCCGGCGCCGGTTTTCTGTCCCTTGCGGCCCATCTCGACGAGGCGGTCAGGGACGTGCAGCTTGCGGAAGTTCGGATCGGCCGCCGCGCGGCGCTTGCGCGTGTCGTAGCTGATGTCGAGGCCGGAGAGATCGCTCACCGCGAACGGGCCCATCGGGTAGCCGAAATTGACCATCACCTTGTCGATCTGCTCGGGCAGCGCGCCTTCCTCCAGCATCAGCATCGCTTCCGTGACGAACGGCGCGCGGCTTCGATTCGCGGCGAAGCCATCGCAGCTCCCCGCCACCGCGCTGATCTTGCCCATGTCGCGGCCCATCTGCATCGCGCCGGCGATGGTCTCGATCGAGGTCTTCGTGCCGCGCACGACCTCGCACAGCTTCATCACGTTCGCGGGTGCGAAGAAGTGCGCGCCGCCGACGTCCTGCGGACGCTTCGTGACGTTCGCCATGATGTCGATGTCGATCGCGGAGGAGTTCGTGAGCAGCATCGCGCCCGGCTTCATCACGGCGTCGAGCTTCTCGAACACCGGCTTCTTAACGTCGATGCGCTCGAACACCGCCTCGATCACGACGTCGCAGTCGCCGATGTCCTCGTAGCGCTCGACCGGCTGGATGCGCTGCAGGCGCTCGTCGACCTGCGCCTGCGTGATGCTGCCGCGCTTGACGCTGGTCGCGTAGTTATCGCGCACGCGCTGAAGGCCCTTGTCCAGCGCTTCACGGGTCGCGTCGAGGATCTTCACCGGTATGCCATGGTCCGCGAAGGCCATGGCGATGCCGCCGCCCATCGTGCCGGCGCCGATCACCGCGGCGCTTTTCACGCGCTTCGGCTTCAAGTCCTTGGGCGCGCCGGGGATCCTCGCCACCTCGCGCTCGGCGAAGAACGCGTAGCGCAGCGCCTTCGCTTCGTCGGAGTTCTCGAGCTCCGCGAACAGCCGCCGCTCGGTTTCGAGACCCTGATCGAACGGCTCCTTCGTCGCGGCCTCCACCGCCGCGATGCAGTGATACGGCGCCTTCTGGTTTCGCGCCTTGCGCGCGATCGACTTGCGCATCGCCTCGAACATGCCGGGGTCGGTCTTTACTTCATCCAGGCGATCGGTTTTTTCGCGCACGCGCGGCAAGGGCAGCTTCGCCGCGGCGGTCTGCGCATAGCGGATCGCGGCGCCGCGCAGATCTTTCTCGTCCACGATCTCGTCGATGATCCCGAGCTTCTTCGCTTCTTCCGCCGGCACGTGGCGCCCGCTCACGATCATCTCCATCGCCGCCTTCGGGCCGACCAGCCGCGGCAGCCGCTGCGTGCCGCCGCCGCCCGGGAGAATGCCGATCAGCACCTCGGGCAGGCCGACCTTGGCGCTCGGCACCGCGACGCGGTAGTTGCACGCGAGCGCGTGCTCGAGCCCGCCGCCCAGGGCGTAGCCGTGAATGGCTGCAACGACGGGCTTTTTGCTCTCGTCGAGCGCGCGGGTGCTTTGACCACTGTTGGCCGGGCGTGCCTTGCCGAACTGGCGGATGTCGGCGCCCGCGATGAAGCTGCGGCCGGCGCCGATCAAGACCATCGCGGTGACGCTCGGGTCCGCATTGCCGCGCACGACCGCGTCGATGATGCCTTCGCGCACGCCGGGCCCGAGCGCGTTCACCGGCGGGTTATCGATCGTGATGACGGCTACGCCGTCCTCGACGTCGTAGCGGACTACTTGAGCTTCGCTCATTTCAATTCTCCATAAAGCCTGTCATTGCGAGGAACGGCCAATGCCGCGACGAAGCCATCCCGTGGCGCACGTGCAGGTTCGCGGACGCTCCGGGATTGCCACGGCGCCCACGCCGGCGCCTCGCAATGACATACGGTTTACGCCGAGCGGCGCGACAGGACCTCGGCGACCATCACGGGCTTCGAGCCGCCTTCGATCTCTCCGGTGACACCCCAGGTGAGCAGAACCGTTTTCTCGTCCACGTCCTTCACGTCGAGCAGCTTGTAACGGGCCCGGATCTTCGAATCGACGGGCACCACGCCGGTGTAGCGGATCCGGTTGCTCCCGTAGTTAAGACCCATTTTCGACGGCGGCAGCTCGACGTCGCTGTTGCGCGCGATCGAGGACAGCAGGCAGAAGGTCAGATTGCCGTGCGCGATGGTCTTCTTGTAGGGCGAGTCCTTCCGGCAGCGCTCCACGTCCACGTGGATCCACTGGTAATCGCCCGACGCTTCCGCGAACTTGTTGATGAGGTCCTGGGTGACGGTGATCCAGCGACCGACGGCGACTTCCTTGCCGATCCAGGTCTTGAGCTCTTCCACCGTTTTGATTGAAACCTTTTCCGACATGCCTATGCTCCTTCGGGGATCGTCACCCCCGCGTAAGGCGGGGGTCCAGTTAAAACGTTCTGGATTCCCGCCTGCGCGGGAATGACGAATTGGGGATTTCGACTTTACAACTTCAGCAGCGACTCCAGATTCTTCCACAGGATCCTGTCCTTCTCGTCCTGCGTGAGCGACGTGAGGCTCTGCACCCAGCGGCTCGGGCCGTTCTCGAAGTGCACGAAGGGCCAGTCGCTGCCAAGCACCACGCGCTCCGCGCCGACCGTGTCGAGCAGGAACCGCAGCGCCTCTTCGCTGCTCGTCACGGTGTCGTAATAGAGCCGCTTCTGGTACGCGCTCGGTTTCTGCGGCGTCCGCTGATCCGGCGGCAGGCGCTCCCACCCGCGGTCGAGCCGGCCCATTGCGTAGCACGCCGGACCACCGCCATGCGCGATGCACACCTCGAGGTCGGGACAGGCTTCGAGCACGCCGCCGCAGATCAGCACAGCGGTCACGATCGCGTCGTCGAGGATGACGCCGAGGCTGTTGACGAGCCCGTGACGCGGGATGCGTTCCTGAAGAAAGTTGTTCTGCGGCTGAGGGTGAAAGAAGAGCACGGCGCCCATCTGCTCCGCGGCTTTGAAGAACGGCCGGAACTTCGCTTCGTCCCACTGCGCGCCGTTCACGTGGGTGTCGAGCTCGGCGCCCTTCATACCCAGTTTCGTCACCGCGTGCTCGAGCTCGTCGATCGCGGACCTGACGTCCTGCATCGGCAGCGTCGCCATCGATGCGAAGCGCTGCGGGTGCTCGCGAGCCATGCCGGCGAGCTCTTCGTTCACGTCGCGCGCGAGCGCGCGCCCCTGCGCCGCGTCGAGGTGATAGCCGAAGAACGGCGTGTGGATCGACAGCACCTGTACATCGGTGCCCTGCTGATCCATGTCTTTCAGCCGCTCTTCCGGCGTGTAGCGCACTTTCGGCGTCGGCAGTGTCGTGCGTTTGCCGCCGCCGATCACGCTGCCGAGACCTTCGCCGGGCTCGTGCCGGTATCCGTACCACTCCGCTTTCGCGTCGACCGCTTTCCACAGAGAGCGTGGAACGACGTGCGCGTGAATGTCTATGGTTCGCATCGCGTCACTGCTTCATGGTGATACCGGCTTCGCGAATGAGCTTGCCCCATTTATTGACGGCTTCCCTGATGTACGCGGCGAACTGATCGGGCGTGGTGTTGCCGGGATCGAGTGCCTGCGAGGCGAACCGTTCGCGAACGTCCGGCCGCCCGAGCACCTTGTTGATCTCTGCGCTCAGCCGTGCGACGACCTCGCGCGGCGTCGCCGCGGGCGCCAGCACGCCGAAGAAGCCGACGACCTCGAAGCCGGGCAGCCCCGAGTCTGACATGGTCGGCATGCCGGGCACCACCGGCGACGGCTTGAGCCCGGTGATCGCGAGCGCGCGCAGCCGCCCGGCCTGCACGAAGCCGTGACACGCGGTGACGTTGCAGAACATGACCGGAAGGTGCCCGGCGATGACGTCGATCAGCCCGGGCGCTTCGCCTTTGTACGGCACGTGGACGAGCTTCAGGCGCGCCATCGTCGCCATGAGCTCACCGGAGAGGTGTGGCGTGGTGCCCACGCCGCCGGAGCCGTAGTTGATCTCGCCCGGTCGCGCACGCGCGAGCGCGATCAGCTCCTTCACCGATTTGACCGGCAGCGATGGATTTACGACGAGGATCAGCGGGCTCGTCGCTGCGAGCGAGACGGGGCGTAGTCTTTCACGAAGTCCGGGTACGTCTTTCTTTCGATCATCACGGACGTCATCAGCGTCTGCGTCGTCATCAGGAGCATGTGCCCGTCGGGCGGCGCTTTCGCCACGAGGTCACCGGCGATCTGGCTGCTCGCGCCGGGGCGGTTCTCGACCACGACGGGCTGACCGAGCAGCTCCTGAAGGCCCGGCTGGATGGAGCGCGCGACGATGTCCGTCGCGCCGCCCGCCGAGAAGCCGACGAGCATGCGCACGGGCTTCACGGGAAACTTCTGCGCCTGCGCGAATGGCGCGAGCCCAACCGCAAGGACAAGAGCTGCAAACCGGACTGCTCGCTTCATGGGCCTCCTCCTTCAGGATACGTCGTCTAGTAGTCGAAAAAGACCGTCTCGTTCTCTCCTTGCAGATTCACGTTCCATTCGAGCACGCCGTCGCCGGCGGCGCGCGCGATCAGCGTCGAGCGCCGCTCGGCGGGGACGAGCGGCGATAGGGACGTGGATCGGTCATGTGGGCGCGCGCGGGTTTGCTATTCTGGCGACAAAACCTGTGCGGCGCCACGAGGCTGCCGCCCCCGGCGAAACTGAGGAACGATATGGAACGGGTGCTGGCAGCGGTGCGGACGGGACCCGGCAAAACCGAGATCCGCGAATTCCCGATGCCGGACATTCCGGCTGACGCGGCGCTCATGAAGATGGAAGTCGCCGGCATCTGCGGCACGGACGTGAAGCTCTACAACACCCCGCCGTCGAGCGCACCGGTAATCATGGGCCACGAGAACATCGGTTACATCGCAAAGGCGGGGCGCGAGTTCACGCAGCGCAAGGGGTTCAAGGAAGGCGATCTCGTCTTCATCGAGCATTACGTCTCGTGCGGCAAGTGCGAGTGGTGCCACCAGGGCCAGTACCGCCACTGCGAGAACACCGACTGGCGCTCTAATCCGGACGCGATCCGCTACGGCTATACGTCGGCCAAGAAAGCGCCGCATCTGTGGGGCGGATTCGCGCAGTACGTGTACGTGCCGTGGAACGCGGTGCTGCATCACGTGCCGAAGGGCGTCACGCCGGAGGTTGCGGGACTGGTGACGCCGATGGCGGAACGCCGTCGAGTGGTCCCTCTTCGACGGCGGCGTCGGTTACGACTCGACGGTGCTCATCCAGGGTCCCGGCCAGCAGGGACTGTCGCAGACGGTGATCTGCAGGCAGGCGGGCGCTTCGCTCGTGATCGTCACCGGCACGTCGAAGGACCGGGCGCGGCTCGAGGTCGCGAAAGCGCTCGGCGCGGATCACGTGATCGACGTGGACGCCGAAGAGCCGTTCGGCAAGATCGTGGAAATCACCGGCGGCAAAGGCGTCGATGTCGTGCTCGATTGCACCGCCGGCGCAGGCACCGCACCCGTGCTGCTCGGCATCGAAGCGCTCAAGCGCAAAGGCGGCACGATGGTCGTGCAGGGAGAAATGGCGCAGTTTCCGAACTTCCCCATCGGCCGCATGACGGTTAAATTCGTCACGCTCAAAAGCGCGCGCGGCCACAGCTACAGGGCCTGCGAGCTCGCGTTACAGCAGCTCGCTTCCAGGCGTTTTCCGCTGGAGAAGATCACTACGCACCGCTTCGGGCTGAACGACGTCGATCTCGCGATCAAGTCGGTCGGCGGGCACGGGGTGCCAGACGTAATCCACGCATCGTTGATGCCGTGGCAATGACAGTTACAGGAGAACGGGAGTGAAAGTCTACGAACGTATCGCGCAAGCTTTCAAAGGCGAAGGCGTCACCCACATCTTCGGCATGATGGGCGACGGCAACATGTACTGGTGGGACGCGCTCGAGAAGCTGGGCGGAGTGAATCTCTGGGAGGTGCGGCACGAAGGCGTCGGCCTCGGCATGGCCGACGGCTGGGCGCGGCACACGCACACGCCGGGCGTTTGTACCGCGACGTGCGGACCCGGCGTGACGCAGCTCGCGACCGCGTTCGTCACCGCGGCGCGGGCGCAGTCGCCGCTCGTCGCGTTCGTCGGCGAGTATCCGCGGCGCGACCAGGATTACATCCAGAAATTCGATCAGGCGCCTTTCGCCGCCGCATGCGAAGCGGGGTTCGTGCGCATCGAAACACCCGAGTACACCGACGAGGCGATCCGCAAGGCGTTCTATCTCGCGAAAACGGAGTCGCGCCCGATCATGCTGAGCGCGCCTATGGACGTTCAGCAGGCGAAGTTCGAAGACGACGACGCCTACGTGCCGTCGTCCACCCTCTTCCCCTCTCCGCGGCTCGTGCGTCCCGACGAGAAGGCGCTCCAGCAGGCTGCCGACGCGATCGCGCAGGCGAAGAAGCCCGTGATCGTCGCCGGCCGCGGGGCGATCTGGTCGGGGGCGGGTGAAGCGATCCAGTCGCTGGCGAAGCGCAGCGGCGCGCTCTTCGCAACGAGCCTGCGCGCGAAGAACTGGATGGCCGACAAGGAGTACCACGCGGGCATTTCCGGCCTGTATGCGACCAAGACCGCGATGGAGTACTTCCACGACGCCGATCTCGTGATCGCCGTGGGCGCGAGCATGAACCGCTACACGACCGAGCACGGCTATCTCTATCCGAACGCGCGCTACGTTCACCTCGACGCGAGGCCGCACGTGATGATGGGCATGGGCCGCACGGCGGATATCTACTTACAGACCGATGCACGCGTCGGCGTCGAGGCGCTCGACGCGCTGCTCGCGAAGCGCGGTCACAAGAACACGGGCTTTCGCACCGGTGAAGTGCTGGAGCGCCTGGCAAACCAGTACGAGGACCGCACCGAGTTCGAGGTCGAGCCGGGCAAGATGGACCCGCGCAAGCTCGTGCGGGCGATCGACGACGTGATCCCGCAGAACATCGCGGTCTTAAGCGGCAGCGGCGCGAGCTCGGGGTTCGCGACGATGAACCTCATCAAGCCGCGGCCGTTCACGCACGCCGCACAGTTCTTCGGCTGCATCGGGCAGATGCTGCCGGCGGCGATGGGCATCATTCCGGCGAACGGCATGAAACCGCTGGTGCTGATCGAGGGCGATGCCAGCACGATGATGCACCTTTCCGACTTCGATACGGCGGTGCGCTACAAGCTCCCGCTGCTCGTGGTGGTGCAGAACGACGAAGCACTCGGGTCGGAGTACCACAAGATGAAGGCGCACAAGATGGACGCGGAGCTCTCGACGATCCCGACGCCGGACATGGGTGGCCTCGCGCGCGCCTACGGCGGCCGCGGAACGCTTGCGACGACGGTCGAGCAGGCTCGCGCCGCGGCGGCGGAGTGGGTCAAGGATCCGGTGCCGACCATCATCGACTGCCGCATCTCGCGCAACGTGCTGACGATTGCGAACCGGCGCGTCCTGTACGGCATGGACGAATAGCGCCGGGGCATCTCGACAGCGTAAGCAGCCGGCGCTACTGTAGCCGGCCGTGACAAAGCTGCCGCCTCACTTGCGTCGAGCACTGATCCAGCTCCTCTGCGCGTTCATGCTGTTCGCGCAGCAGGCGGCGCTCACGCATGCGGTCTGGCACGCCGCCGCGGGATCGGCGCTGCAGCAGGACGACGGGGCTTACGAGCGCGAGCGCGCGCCCGCGCCGGAGCTCGCCACGCTGTGCGCGTTCGACACCGCATTCGGGCAGGCGCTCGGCGCCGGGCCCGCGGCTTCTCCTTTAGTTCTTCACGACGCGGCCGTTTCTCGGGCCGTGCGCAATTGCAGCCGCACGTCGGCGGCTGCCGACGCACTCACTCCCCGCTCGCGAGGCCCACCCGCACTCCTCTGACGTCGTGCACGCGCGGCCGCATCCAGCGGCTGCTTCCGTTCATCGGTCTTCAGAGGAGTCACCCATGCTCAAGGCACGTACGGCATTCGCCGTGTTGTGGGCGATCGGCGCCCCGCTACCGGCGCTCGCCCAGGATTCGGAGCTTTCGACGCTGCGCGAGGAAGTCAAAACGCTGCAGCGCAACTACGAAGAGCGCATGCGCGCGCTCGAAAAACGGCTCATCGAGGCCGAAGCCCGCGCAAACAAAGCTCAGCCGGCGCCGCCCGCACCTGCTGCGCCCCCCGCCACGGCAGCAGCGCCGCCGACGGCAGCAGCGCCAGCCGGGCGCGCTGCGAGCGACAGCGCCTTCAACCCGGCGATCTCGCTGATCATGCAGGGCACGTATGCGCGCACCTCGCGGGATCCGAACAACTTCGTGATCCAGGGCTTCGTGCCGAGCGGCGGAGAGGTCGGTCCGCCGCGCCGCAGCTTCGGGCTCGGCGAGAGCGAGCTCAACCTGAGCGCCAGCATCGATCCGTATTTTCGGGGCACGGCCATCTTCGCGCTGACGCCCGAGAACGAAGTCGAAGTGGAGGAAGCCTATTTCCAGACGCTGCGGCTCCCGCGCGGGCTCACGTTGAAGGCGGGGCGTTTTCTCTCGGGCATCGGTTATCAGAACGAGATTCACCAGCACGCGTGGGACTTTCAGGACGCGCCGCTCCCGTACAAAGCTTTTCTCGGGGGGCGCTATACGCACGACGGCGCGCAGTTGCGCTGGCTCGCACCGACGCCGTTTTTCCTCGAGCTCGGCGCGGAGATCGGCAACGGACAGTCTTTCCCCGGCAACGACCGCAACAAGAACGGCGCCGGCAGCGTTGCGCTCTTCGCGCACCTGGGCGGCGACATCGGCGAGAGCTATGCCTGGCGCGCGGGACTGTCGTACCTGCGCACTTCCGCGCGCAATCGCAGCTACGAGGACGTCGACGCGCTCGGTAACCCGGTCATCAACAGCTTCGACGGCAGGGCGCGCCTCTGGATCGTGGACGGCGTGCTGAAGTGGGCGCCGAACGGCGACGCGACACGCATGAACGTGAAGCTCCAGGGCGAGTACTTCCGCGTGCGCCAGGAAGGCTCGCTCACGTACGACGACACGGCGCAAACCGTGCCGCAGTTCGGCGCTGCGTTCACCGATGCATTCCGTGCCGCGCAGTCCGGCTGGTACGCGCAGGCGACGTGGCAGTTCATGCCGCGCTGGCGCGTGGGCTATCGCTACGATGCGCTGCGCTACGGCGACGTCGATATCGGCATCGTCACGAGCGGCCTCGGACCGACGACGGCTGACTTCTCGCTGCTCGGCCGCCACCACCCCACGCGCAACACGGCAATGCTCGATTTCAGCTTCAGCGAGTTCAGCCGTTTTCGCCTGCAGCTCGCCGCCGACCGGTCGCGCGCAGGCTCGGCCGACAACCAGGTGATCCTCCAGTACCTCCACAGCCTGGGCGCGCACGGCGCGCACCGCTTCTGACCGGGAGAGCCCGCATGATCAAGTTGGTGAGATACAGCATCGCGGCGGCGGTCGTGCTCGCGACCGGCCTCTTCGGCCGCCCGGCCGCCGCCGCGCTCGACGTCTTCGCATGCGAGCCCGAATGGGGCGCGCTCGTCAAAGAGCTCGCCGGGGACAAAGCGCGTCTATACGTCGCGACGACGGCGCGCCAGGACCCGCACCGGATCGAAGCGCGTCCGAGCCTGATCGCGCGCGCGCGGAGCGCTGAGCTCGTGGTCTGCACCGGCGCGGATCTCGAGGTCGGGTGGCTGCCGCTCGTGCAGCAGCAGTCCGCAAACCCCGCAATACAGACGGGGCGCCCGGGTTATTTCGAGGCCGCGCGTCAGATCCAGCTCGCGGAGGTGCCGCAGCGCCTCGACCGCTCGCAGGGTGACGTTCACGCGGCTGGCAATCCGCACGTGCACCTCGATCCGCGCAACATCGCGAAGGTCGCCGCGGCGCTCGCCGAGCGCATGGCCGAGCTCGACCCGAAGGAGGCCGCGCATTACCGTGGGCGCGCGAAGAATTTCCTGGGGCGCTGGGCAGAGGCGAGCGCGCGCTGGGAAAAGCAGGGCGCGGCGCTCAAGGGCATGCCGGTCGTGGTCTATCATCGTGACCTGACGTACCTCGTGAGCTGGCTCGGCATGCGGGAAGCCGGATCGCTCGAACCGAAACCGGGCCTGCCGCCGACCACCGGACACTTGAGCGAGCTGCTCGCGCGGCTCGCGCGCGAGCCTGCGAAGGCGATCGTGCGCGCGGCCTACAACGATCCGCGGCCGGGCGAATGGTTGAGCGAACGCTCGAAGATCCCGCTCGTGGTGCTGCCCTACACCGTCGGCGGCACGGAGAAGGCGACGGATCTCTTCGGACTGTTCGACGACACGATCGCGCGGCTCACCGCTGTCGCGAAATGAGCATGCTCGACTGGAGCATCCTGTGGCCGGCGTGTGTCGCGGGTCTGCTGATCGCCGCGACTCACGTGCCGCTCGGCATGCAGGTGCTCGATCGAGGCATCGTCTTCATCGATCTCGCGATCGCGCAGATCGCGGGGCTCGGCGTCGTGTTCGCGAGCTTCATCGGCTTCGAGCCGCACGGCTGGGCGGTGCAGGCGTGCGCCCTCACCGCGGCGCTCGCGGGCGCGCTCGGCCTCACGTGGACCGACAAGCGCTGGCCCGAGGTGCAGGAAGCGACGATCGGCGTCACGTTCATCCTTGCGGCGAGCGGCGCGCTGCTCTTGCTCGCCAAGAATCCGCACGGCGGCGAGCACCTGCGCGAGCTCCTCGTCGGGCAGATCCTGTGGGTGAGCCCGGCCACGCTGCCGCTCGTCGCGATCGCCTATGGGCTGCTGCTCGCTTTTCTCGTGAGCCGGGGCCCGCGGCCGAGTCACACCGCGTTCTACGTGACCTTCGCCGTCGCGGTCACGATATCGGTTCAGCTCGTCGGGCTCTATCTCGTGTTCACGACGTTGATCGTCCCGGCGCTCGCGACGCGGCGGCTGCGCCGTCACCGCCTCGCGGCCGCGTACGCGTTGAGCGCTCTCGGCTACGTGCTCGGGCTCGTCGTATCCGCGCTGACCGATCTACCTTCGGGCCCCGCAGTTGTCTGGGTCATGGCGGCGCTCGCGTTGCCGGTTTTTGCCTTCAGCGGTTCGAGGCAACGCTCCGCATAGTCGGCGCACATTGGACCGGTGGGCGCTGGGTTGGGCGCGGCCTTCTCGCCCCTGATTCGGCGCCGCTGCTCGAACCGCAACTGTCATCGCGAGGCCCACCAATGTGGGCCGTGGCGATCTCGGAGCGTCCGCACGGCAGCGGTAAACCCTGCGCTGCTCGCGAAGACCGGCGGCTGCGGAACTCACGCACTCTTTCTATTCTTGTCAGCGTGATCTACGCGGTGAGGCTCTGCCGATTGCACCGCCGGAGTGGTTCGACAGTCCTCGCCGAAACCCCGGCCTTCGCTGCGCTGCTCGGGCGCCTACTAAGGGGCTCCAAGACCGCACCCAACCCAGCGCGCTTGTTGCGCGCCTCGTTCGTGCTACGAACGACGTTGTAAACGGCAGGTACCGGCCCAGAAGCCGAACTGCGCATTAACGATGGCTAACGATGTGATGCCGGACCCATTCCAGTAAATCTTCTCGGGAATGAGTGCCGGCCGCCACGCCTATCACGATGCCCTCCGCATCCTGAACAGAGGCATTGAGCTCGTACCCGTTCAGCAGCAGGAAGGTTTCCAGTGCCGCATGCCCGATTCGTTTGTTTCCGTCGACGAACGGGTGATTCACGATCAGCGAGAAGCCGAGAGCGACTGCCTTTTCCTCTACAGTCGCGTAAAGATCCGCGTCTCCAAAGGACATACGCGGTTGCGCAAGCGCAGATTCGAGTGCGCGAAGGTCTCGCAGGCCGGATGAGCCTCCGGTTTTGCGCCATCAGGCGCCAGTACAAATCGAGAGTTTCGGCGAGTGAGAGGTACCGCACCTACGCGAGGCGACGGTAGAGTTCCCGATTCTTTTCGAGAACCCTGGCGACCATCCGCTCGAAGTCTTCGTCCGGGTGCGAGATGAGATCACGCACAGCGGCTTCGGCCAGTTCGCTGACGGATACGTTCAACCGAGCAGCTATGTCGCCGAGCTGCGATTCGAGATTAGGCGGAACGTCCAGAGTGATCTTCATACTGCGACTTTAGCACCTCAGCGCGCAGGCTACAGTCCCCAACAATGCAGATATGGCCCGTACTTGCCCGCCGCTCGCGCATCCTTCTGCTCTCGGCCAGAAGCGGCATCCCGCCCGCGGAGGTCACAGTCGGCGGAACATCACCAGCGCATCGACAAATCCGAGTGACGGATGGTCAAACGCTTCCGGCAGTCGCCCAACGATCTCGAACCCGAGCGACTGCCACAGGGCTACGGCGCGCGTGTTCGAAGTGACTACAAAGTTGAACTGCATTCCACGATAACGGCGCTGCCGCGCGTGTACTAGGGAGTGCAGGCACATTGCTCGAGCAACCCCTCGACCGGTGGCGACAGCGCTCGTCATGTAGCCGCAGTTGCAGATGTGCTTCCCGCCGCCGGCTTG
>Ga0196977_1000593_pt1 | contig 18143 bp, 12 predicted proteins | sample S3v_1013CmetaG_FD_148634 | JGI IMG/M metagenome (GOLD analysis project Ga0196977, IMG submission 148634) | Soil microbial communities from Anza Borrego desert, Southern California, United States - S3+v_10-13C | ecosystem: Environmental > Terrestrial > Soil > Desert | place: USA: California...
CTCGATTTCTTCTCCCTCATCCAGAACGCCAGTAAAGATCTCGGGTGGCTCTCGCAGATCGCGGCCTGCGCCAAGCGCTCTAATGATCGGGCCAACCCGCTCGGAGGGGATTCGGATTCCGACAATGCGCTGTCCTTCGTCCGTCGTTACACGTACAACGCGGAGCCGGGCCTCTTCGTGTGTCTTGAATCGCTGCCACAGTGGAATAATCGCTCCGCCGATAATGTGTATTTCGTGCGTTTCAACGGGTGGCACACTCGCATATTTTTTGCTCCACCAATCGCGAGCCTGCGCTGGTGTTACAGCCGTGTATTTCTCCGTGAGTTCATCGTTATGAATGTAGCTGCTACGCTCGGCTTCCGGTTTCCAGACTGCGAAGGTGCGATAGCTGTTTCCAGTTTCGGGGTTGGTATGTAGTCCAGACTCAACCGCCAAAATGAACTGGCCACTCTTTCGCTGGCGAAAGAATGCACCATTCTTTTGCTTTCTGACCCGCTCAGCTTCGTCAAAACTTACGGCCGCGGAGGGCACGTCAATCTCTAAGGTGTAGTGAGTAGTTTGGGCTTGCGTGATTTCGTCGGTATGCACTACGCGAGACGGCTTTGCAATCCGAATTGCCAGAGCCTTTATGTCGGTCACTCCTTCATCAAAAGTGCCATTGGCTTTCGCGTATCGCACTGTCTGATCAAACAAATCCGCGAAGTGGTCAAACAATGCATTCTGGTGCTCGACGTCCAACGCCAGGACGCGGTTGAGAAAGCGCGGTACATTATAAAGATCGTCTTTCCGTACTTCCTCGACGCCATCACGGTTGCGAACCAGCAAACCGATATCGCGCAACGTCTGACGTGGGTTCGCGAGTCCAGGCACGTTGCCGCTTTCGACTATACGCCGCAGCATCAGACATAGAGCCGCACGTCCTTCCTGTGTTTCAAAGTTGTATTTGGCGAGGTCGCCACTGTCAGCGCTTCGCCGGTCGCCTTTAGTCAAAGCACCAAGACTGCCAAGGCGACGTGCGATGGTTGAACTAAAGCGCTTCTCTCCCCCGAGCTCGGTTGAAAGTAGGACGTACTCCGGTGGGACGGCTTGATCGCTTCTGTGCGTTCTGCCAAACGTCTGCATCTGTTTGTCGGCACTCCAACCGAGCTCAAGGGTGACATGCACTCGCCGCTGCCGATTCTCTGCACGATTGGAAGCATGAAGCGAGATTCCGGTAGAAGCCGCATCGCTGATTATCGCAATTCGCTTTTTGCCCGATTGAAACTGCTCCATTTCGTGAACGGTTGTCCGGTGCATGGCAACACCTTCGGGCGCCCGCTTCTTGTACTGCACACGTCCCTGCGAGTCTCTAATCAGGCGGCGCGTTCGTCCGGTGAGCTCGGCAACGTTACGCTCTCCGAAATGATTCACAAGTTGATCAAGGGGATTCTCCGGCAACTCCAAAGCCGAGAGACCATCAATTAACTGTTGCTTCATTCGCAACGCTTCTTTGCTCTGTACTGGATTGCCGTCAGCGTCTCTAACCGGCACTTGGATCGTTTTGCCTGTTCCTGGGTCGGTGACGTCTTGATAGAGCGTCGTTGGGAATGCGCGATCGACCATCGCGGCGATTACTTCCCGTGGTGAGAAGTCCAGGTCTTCAAGCATGCCGCCGTTCGCCGTTGCTTTCGCCACCTGCTCTTTGGTTCGCGCCTCGCCGGTTCCCACAAGCGAGATCACAACTGACTTCCCTTCCGACAAGGCTGCTTCGGTTTCCGCAATCACACTTGGCACTTTGAAAGCGCAGATTACCTGCCGGAAGAACCGCTGATGGTCTCCCCAAAACTTATTAAGTGCGATTGCTCGCGCACGCGGTCCGCCATTCGTAACTTCCAAAGCCGTGCCAATGTTGCGCAGCACAGTTTGCCAGGCCGCCGCGGCGCGGTCGTACATTTCGCGCTGCCGCGTAGTGAGCCGGTGAATACGTTCTCGATACTCAACCGCTTTGCCACTTTGCGGGCACACGCCAAAAGAGATCGAGCCGGATAAATACATACCGAGCGCTTTCATATCGCGGCTGACCATCTCCATGGCGCCAACGCCGCCGGCTTCAATCTCCTGCATGAATTCCTGAAAGCCGCCGGGAAAACTCGTACCGATTCCCCACAAGCCAAGCCTCGTCATATAGGCCATGTTGCGAACATCGGTGGCTCCGGTACCTGATGAATAGACCACGCGGTAATTAGGATTTCGCTCCGGGTCTTGCAGGTCGATGACTGCCTGTCCGGTGAGTGTTGGTTCACCATAACCGCCGGCGAGCGCATTCTTTGCTTTGTGCGCCTCGTCGAGAATGACTACGCCGGTCTGACCAAGCCAGTGTTGGATCTGGTCCAGTCGCTTTGCTCCTGACCTGGCGGCGGAGATAAGCGATGAATAAGAGCTGAAGATCACTCCGCAAGGTAAGGTGATTTCTGCGGCCGGAGGGTAGTCATTGATTGGCGCTAACGGAACATCCGCCAACCCTAAATCCGTTAGATCGCGCCGCGCGGATTCGAGCAAATCATTATTGACCGAGAGCCAGATCGCGCGTCGGCGATCCTGATTCCAGTTGTCGGCAATAATGCCGGCGAGTACGCGTCCCTTCCCTACTCCCGTTCCATCACCGACAAAGAATCCAGCGCGTGATCCATCCGGCAATCGTTGCTCGTGTCTTTGTCCGGCATAGATAACTCGTTCAAGCTGAATATCAGACAGCAAGCCATCGCTGATGATTTCAGGCGCGAGGTGTGGTCTGTAGGTAATGTCTGGCGGCGTAACTGCCGCCATCGAGGCGGATTCAACGATTACGGCGGGATGCGGTTTTCCGCCTCTTAATTTCGCCAGCACATAAGGCACAAACAGATTGCTGTTTGGGTCTTCGGGATCTTCTGGGTCCTTGTCCGGGTCGGATGGTTCAACTAAATGTTTGAGCGCTTCCCAGGCTTCCTCGAGTGTCGCGGCGCGTCCCCAGATGATGTTCTTTAGCTGTTCCTGCCAGCTCGCTCCCGGTGTTGGTCCAGTCTTGTCAATGACTAGGATCTGAACATCGGGCGCGGCTCCGTATTTCGCATATTCTTTGCCGTCGAGCGTAAGGTTTGCGCGGATGTTGCAGAGACAAGCTATACGTTGCCACCATTCACTAAAACTCGAATGGTGAAAACTCATCGCCTCGCTGACGATTGCCACTAATCGTCCGCCATCCTGCAATCGTCGTAACGCGCTGGCTACGTGTCGCGCTCCGTAGATTGAATTTGTTTTGGTGACTCTGCCGCTGGTAGAACTAAACGGCGGATTCATCAGGACGGCCGTTGGTTGAATCTCGCTCGGTAACAGGTCGTCGATGAACTCCGCATCGAGCGGCATCGCGTCGAAGTTGAAGACACAGCGAAGCAGTGAATGCCGCCGCGGGCTCGTCTCATTACAGACAACTTGTGCGCCAATTGCGTGTGGCCAAATCGCGAGGCTACCGGTTCCGGCAGAGGGTTCTAAAACAATGTCGCTCGGCTTCGGATTAAGTAGTCGCGCGGCAAAGTAAGCAAGCGTTGGCGGCGTTGAAAATTGCTGTAGTTCGGTCTGCTCTAACGTGCGATCGCTCTGGCGCGGTAGTCGCTGCAACAGCGGACGCAACACAGAAGCCAGCGCGTCGCAGACATCCATCTGCATCAGCTCTCGCGCGTGCTGCTCTAAGAGGTAGTTGTTGACGGCAATCTCCAGCGCATCGTAGGCATCCCGCGAGGTATATCTGCCTTCTGCTCTGGTCCCGTCGAAGTGTTGACCCGCAATTCTCGTTAGCTTCGGATTGTCGAACGACTCGCCGTCCTCGATCCGTTCCTCCAGTTCAACTATCCATTCGTGGATACTGCAATAAAGTGCGTTCGTCCTGGCTCTGCATACAGAAAGAGTTTCAGAAATAGTTTCGTGAGGCATTTGTTTTCTCCTTGAGGATTTTCGAAGTCATTCAAGCGGCGCGGGTGGATAGAGGCACCCGCGCTGCTCTGTTTCGTTTCCGCGTTTAGTACTCGCTCGGAAGCAGGATCGTAGTTGCGCTGCGGTCGGCTTCGGTGATGATCCAAAGCCGCTCGCCTTTCGCCGTCTCGTAACGACTTAACAACCGGAACCCCTGCTCTAATGAAAGCTCGTTTTCTCTGCTGTCGTCCTCTGACAGATCTCCCCAATCGCCTGCCAGATGACGGCGCAAGAACTCGATCGCGGTTTGTCCGGCAGTCTGGAGTGCTTCTTGTGCTCCGGGCGTGATGACGGTTTGGCCCAGCGCGAAACGCGCCGCGCCGGCTGCTTGAGTATTAGTGTGAGGTTGCATTGTTCATTTCTCCTTAGGTCTAAAGTTGATTCGGGCCAGGGCGAGCGCGAATGCGCTCGCCTGGCCCATGCTGTTTTGGCATTACTCTCGTGCGTTCTGGTTGTGAGCTGGTCGTCCTGCTCGCAGAATCCGGTCGGCCGCATGGAAGATCTTTTGCGCGCTCTTTTCCGGAATGCCCGAGCCGTTCCACCCCACGTTCGGATATAACCAGTTCTGGATATAGCCTCTGCAGTAGGCGGCGCCTTCAAGGCTCAAGGCCTCGCAGCAAAGCAACGCAACTGCCTCGGCTTCTACTTCGCGGAGGTTCTTTGGTGTTCGTTCAGTGTCGGCGAAGTCTGCTTCGGTGGTGTGGCCCAAAACGACGTGGGCTGTCTCGTGAAAAAGTGTCTTATGCGGCAGTTGGGCCACAGGATTGATCGCGATCTGACGCTGGCGAGCGTATCCCTGACAGTTGCCATCCGTGTGGGTAAAGCTGATCTGCTCAATCTTCAGCGCAGTAAGAGCGTGTTTCGCATTCCATTCCGGCAAGCAGGGCGGCACGAATTCATCGCCGGCCGTCTGCGAGAGAACAAACCACCGCGGCTTGTACATAAACGTTGTGAAGGTGCGCTCGGCCCTGTCGCTGTCGCCTTCATCTGAGTCCTCATCGCGAGCCCTGCGAGTAACGGGCATGCAGAGCGTTAAGGCACGTTCGCCACGTTTGACGCAGCGTCCTAGTGCTTGCCATCCCGGAAAGGTATTGATTGGTCCAGGTTGCAGTCCGCGCCCGTGGCATTGGACGAGAGCGAGGATTTGATTTGCAATGCTGTAATTATGAAAGGCGCTGTAAGCTTCCATGATCAGGCCGGGCTTGTTGACTGCTTCAACTAACAGCAATGACCACTTGGGCACGTCAACCGCTGGTTTAGGGTGAGGCTTCATTTAACGAACTCCTTTCGGTTTATGGATTAAAAACACAGGTTCCCCCTCGTATGGACGATGGACCACGAGTGGGTGCCCGAACGCACACCCCAAGGGGCGGAGCGAAAGCGGAGCACTCGAAGCGAAGCGGAGAGTTGTGCGGACGGGCTCTCGTGGCACAATCGGCCGTACGAGGGGGAACTAAATCAATTGTCGAGGCTGAATGAAGCGAAGCGGAATGAAAGCCGAGCCCGAATGAGATGCTGACGGTTGTGAGGTCTGTTTAGATCAGCACTGTACTGACCGCTCAAAAATTGATATTCGGTGTTACGCTGATGGAGAGAATCAATGACTCGTTACGCTGACGCTCAATGTTCATAATTGGCAACAGGATAGTCGCTAATATTCATATTGAGACTCAGGATGAAGTATGAGCGATACATTTTTAGATGACGGCGTAGCCAACCGAAGCACTGCGGATCATCATGAGCCCTCGGCTGCCGATGAAGAGATGGTTAGACGCGATTTGGCGCCGAAACCTTTCCGGGTCCGTTCACGACGTACGGGCGAAATGCAGGGACTGAACTACGATAACATCGGTGAGATGCTGAGTGGCTGGAAGGTGCTGAGCATAAATGATCTTTACAGACGCGAGCACTGCTTCGTTAAGCCTAGCGCATCGCTACTACGGATTATCCGCCAATGGCTGGGAACGCAATTACAAAGTCGGAATGTTTGCTTTGGACGTTAGGCTATAACCACCTTTCTCTAATTGGTCGAACTAGCACGCATAGTTGGCGTCGCTTCGATCAATAAGCGTTCTACGAAGCGGCTCAAGACCCGCCGATGCTGCTTCTCATACTCGGACCGAAAACTTGATTTTCAACGAACTCAATGCGCGTATGCCTCAGGCACATTGGTCATGAAAGATGATCAATCTCGGTCGAACTCAAGGTCAGAACCCGGGACGAAAGCCGTAATCGGGGTGGCGTGTCTCTCTTAATCAGGTGCGCAGCACCTTCTATGTTTTGTTGTTGATTTACAAGATTCTGGGATGAACCCGAAACTGTTCGCTACGTTGGTAATCTTGTGGGATCAGGCCGGTATCGCATGCTTGTATTACGTTACGGAATGAGAATGTCCGAGCCATCGCCGAAACAAGTTAATGCGTTCACCGAAAGAAGGTGCTCGATCTCAACCGCAAGTTGCGGTCAGCGTCCACAATTCGAAGGCTTTAAACACATTGCTTAAATCGACTGCCCCGCCACGATCTCGCAAAAACACCACGAGTCGCTCGGAGTTTTGCCAGACGTTGTATGTATTTCATAAACGCTGTGTGTAACTTACAACGCCTTAGCAACGCTCCTTGGCTCCTCTTGAATAGCTTGAGCTGGCGCTTGCGTACGCTGCAATTTTTGGGTTCGAACACTGTCCATTGTGATGGTCAACATGGCGGATTACTAGTCTATGCACGCAAGTATTCTTCGAGGGCACGATCGTCTATGCAGTCGGATGTCCGGATACCAAACGTCGCGTATTACGGTCTTGAAAAAAACGACCAACGGGTCGTCTAGTACGGTGAGCGAGTGAGTGAGTGAGTGAGTTATTCAAGTGCGGCTGCGTCCTAAAATATCGCTCGTTTGAACCTACTATAACCATCTACCAACCGTTGCTCATTGGGACTTTTTTGCCCGAGCTTCGAGTATCAATGTAGTGATTAAATTGGCAGCAACACCGAGCAGAATAGCCACTACCCAGTTGGTCGTTATACCTATCGAAAACAGCACCAAAAAACCGAGAATTGTCACGAGGATTTGAAGCCAAACTTTTCTCTCGTAATAACGCATTCGCCTCTCTAACGAGGCGACGATGGGTCCGTAAGAGCTTTGAATCTCGCTAAGCGAATCGGCATTGATGCCTGCAGCGGCGAGTTGCTGATTATTGGCATAGAGTTGTACGGGAATTGGCCATATTTGCGTCTCGTACCCGTGCTGACCGGTGTATGGGTGTTCCACCGGTGCCGCTAGGACTGAGAACTCGATCTTCGCTATGGGCTGACCGGGCTTGATCACTATGTATCTGTGGGACGCATTACACAACGTAATTCCCAAACGACCTTCGAACCCGGGGTCGGCGTAAGTGCATACCGGTAGAATGCCAATCGAGAAGAGTTGGCCTTTTGTCAGAACTCGCGCCATAACATTTGCAGCTAACTCAATTCGCTCTTGTACTATGACAGTTACATAAGAATGAGGTCGCAGAATATAGCCGTCGTTGTCCACCTCTACACGCTTGTCTTCGCGGGATGTAGCAGTTTCGTAAACAATGTTGCTTGCATGAAGTTCGTAGCACGCCTGCTTCACAGATCTGTCGTCAAATCCCTCAGATATAAGTTCTCCCGATTTGGCCAACATTAGAATATCGGCGTCACGAATGGTCCCAAGCGGTAGCGTCTGCCATAAGGATCGACTACTCATATATTCTCTCCCGTTAAAGGTTTGGATTCACACCACACTCAAGAGTTTGAAGCCCGCGAGAAAAATAATGGCACTGGTTTTTCAAAACACACTTATTGATGTCGTCGAAGTTTCCGTCCCGCGTCTTTCTCGCGAAATCTGGATCCGCAATGAATGCACGACCAATTGAAACCAGTACATTGCCTGGTAACGTCTCCGTTAATGTCCGGAAGTCAGTAATACGACCGACGATCGATACCAAGCAGTCCAAATCGCGTGCCAGCGCTTCAAGCCACCGAGCATAAACCGGTCCGGTCCATTCAGCTCCCGGATAAATGAGCTTTCGATCAACCGTATAAAAACCAGCGGATAGATCTACGATGTCTATGCCGTTGGCAACTGCAATTGACGATATACTAGTTGCATGTCGAATCTCCGCATCAAGCGGCATTAGACCAGTGATTACGCTCAAACGAATACTAGACAGACTTTCGCCCAAGACCGAACTAAACTCGGTTACGAATTCATCGAACCATTTCTCATAAAGCGCAAAGCGGCCGCGGCGGTTGTTAGTTGCAGGATGCAACAGCAGTGACAATAGATAGCCGTGGGCCGCATGTATTTGAACGACATCGTAACCTGCCTTTACCGCGAATCGAGCCGAACGAATAAAGCTCGCGAGATGATCGGAAAGCTCTTTGTCAGTAAATGCGGCGACGATTTCCTTTAGACGTGTAGCTTCAGCAGGGCGATCGTTTACCGACCATTGTCGGCGTGGAGACAAAGCTGAAGGCGCACTCGCCAACTGAATACCGGCCAAACTCCCATGTCGAGCGATCGCGCGAGCAAGAACCGCAAATCGGGCCAGATCCCGTTCTGAATTGAGCACCGCCGTGCGATCGTTGGTACGACTCGTCCTCTCAATTGCAACATTTCCCACCATGCTAATGCCAATCGCTGTTCCAGACCTTTCTGAATGAAAACGCACGAGTCGATATGTCGGTAGACCGTTGCTTGTAAATCCGGTGTTAATTGGAGCTAGGAGAACGCGACTGGGTAGTGTTTTCGACCGGCACTTTATCGATTTAAATAGATTCTCGTGAGTCGACTTGAGAGGAGCCATACAGTGAGTCAGAGCCTTAGAACTTTCTGAAGTTACGTGCCAGTGCTTCCCAGGCCTCCTGTGCGGTTGGAGGTTGCGATAACCAATCCCGACTGCCATTGCACCGTCTCAAATCGCGTGAAAACAATTTGTGCGATGCGCTCCAAGTGATGAATGGCAACTGGTTCATTGATTCCATTGGCAACAAGAATGAGCCACTCACCAGGGTAATCTGAGTCTACCGTAGCTGGCGAGTTAGGCATTACCAGTCCCCTCTTGAAAGCGATGGAACTGCGGAGTCTGATTTGAGCTTCCAGACCCTCAGGAAGAGAGGCCCGAAAGCCCAAGGGAATCGCAGCTCTTTCGCCGGGCCGCAAAATCAATCGATCCTTACAATCAAACAGCTGTTTAGATTGAGAGCCAGCTAGTACTTCAATTGACCTGCCTTGGAGATACGCGCGAACGTCATATCCCGCCGATCCGGCTGTAGCGCGCTGCGGCTCTACAACGTCGGGATATAGCTGCTCGAATATTACTCTGTTTGTGCCATTGACCATGGAACCAAACCCTCGATCGCGCTCTTTATGACAAGAATTAGGGGCTAAGGATCTCTCGAGAAATGAAATAGGACGTTAATAGCCATGGAAAGGGCCGAAGACGCTAACGCAACATGCCGACATTGCATTTTCAACTATGGAATGAGTTAAGGACAAATAGCAAGTTCATCTGTGAGGACACCGGCGACATTGACTTTTGCCCATGACAAGAATACGTTTTAGTCGAAGGCTGACTCCCACGAGCCTCTGCGTTTCCGCACACTCCGATTCAGCCCTTTAGTTTCAAAGTGCATTTCTGCAGATAAACATGGGTTGGACAAAATCCATTCTCATTGTTTCTTGGTCAAAATAGACCAACGACGGTCGTCTTTCAAATCAGAAAACCAAAATCGTTACAACGTCGGCCGATGGACTAAAACTGTGAATACTAGGAGTCAGCGATAAGTGAGATTAGATGATGAAGCCTAATTTTACGAAAATATTAGTAACGGGGATTCCCGGCTCAGATTGGGATGAGACAACCAATGAGTTTTTCCTTGAAACGTTCAAAGACCGAATGGCGAATGAACATGGGCTGGTCGTTGAGACCTTTTCTGTGCGCGAATTGATTTATCAGTTCGCAAAAGAAGAACACGTTGCACTCGTACCTCATAGGATCCAGCGTTCTTCAGACGAAAAGATACGTCTTTTACGCCGCCTAGCCTTCACTAATCTCGAGAAACATGTGAGTCTCAAAGACCCTGCGTCGGAAATTATCACTGTTATCCGGACGAGTGCCACCTCATATTCTGATCATGGCAAAGAAGAATCGCTTACCCGGCGCTATCTCACAGAAGTCAAACCAGACTTATTTGTTTGCACGATCGATGATCCGGTGACGATTTACAATCGGATACCGAAACTGGCTGAGGCAAAGAAATACGCTTACTTGAAATTGGACGATCTTATCCGCTGGATGGAAAATGAAGTAGCAGAGATGCAAGAATTGGCACTAGACTTTGGCTGTCCACTGTTTGTCATTCCGCGTCGACAAGTAAGCGCGCTGATTGATCTCGTAACCACATCGAAAAAGACGGCGTACGTGAGCTATGCGATGACCAAGGCCAGCGACGACGCCAAGACAAGGACTAAGTCTTTGGTGGACAAGCTCAAGTCTCATTTCGTCGTCTTTGATCCAGCATGCATGGGCTCTGCGCATGCAGAAACAATAATGACTGACGAAGAAATTAATTTCTATCGTGATGACGTCAAGAAACGAGATGAACAATGGTTCATTGGCATCAACAGCGAATACACAATCGTCTACCTACCAGAGGAGATCCCGGCTCATGGAAGTCAAACAGAGCTAGATACGGCGAGTGAGCTCGGGAAAACAGTCTGGGTTGTCTTGGAGCCTGGTTATTCGAATGAAATTGGCCGACTTACGCCCTTCATAGACCAGCCATCAGATACAGTGTTTATATCGAGCGAAGAGTTCGAGTTTTTCCTCGACCTGTCTCAAGATGAACAGGAAGTATATGCATCGATAACGAAAGTGATGTGGGGGTTCAAACGTCGAGGTAGCCTTCGACCACTGACCGACATGACACGGTTCGCTGTTGGAATGAAAATTGGAGAAGAAGATGTTACCAGCAAATTTCTTCAGGAAGTAAAAGAAAGAATAAACGATCAGCTTGCCCGTGGAATAATTAACGTTATCACGGATGAAAGACTGCTCGAGCTGACAAACAGGTGTTGGGAATCGAATCGTCCCGTATGGCACAAGAGAATCGATGAAGCGCAAGTCGTGCCACTTTTTAGAGATATGGACATTCCAATCAGAGAAGTCGTTCGACATGCCGCTAGGGATGTTGTCCATCCTGCCGGCGTCGATATAGATCTACCTGCTTTGTCACGGCCAGAGGATGGAAGCGAAAAGCCTAAGGGAAATGATCGTGAAGTCTTCGAGAAGATCTTTGTTGACCATGCACTCGTTACTAATCTCGAGGACTTGTTTGGAAGGCTCGACGTATTCTTTAAAGCGAGAGATCTTGGCAGTTTTGAACAGCGAGCGGACTTTTTGATGTTTCTGAAATTTACATTGGATAAGCATCGTTACAAATCAGCGGAAGTGTTTAATGAAAAGCGATTAACGAAGTGGTATACCGAATTTGACCAAGGTAGATCCGAAGGAACAAGACTTTGATTGACCCATTGATCCAGAAGCTGTGCGCCCGCTGGGATGTGAAATTGCCGGAAGCAGCAATCCTTAGGGCCATAAACTCGACATTCCCTGGCTTACAGAGCGCTGAACCGCCGGTTGATGTGAGGTCGCTCGCAAAGCGAAGAGGTGTCACGTCGATCAGAGAAATTCCTATGACGGTTGATGGCACGATTTCATTGATTAAAGGTGGGGACTACCAGATTGAACTTAATAGCAGGCACTCAGAGAGACGAAAACGCTTTACGTGTGGTCACGAGATTGGACACACGTTCTTCTTTGAGCTCGAAGACGAAGTATATGTCAAGTCTCGATCAGCGGTAGATGCTAACCTTGACGCAATAGATGTAAACAGATTCGAAGAAGTCTTATGTAACGTGGCAGCTTCGGAGATCTTGATGCCTAGAATTTCGTTTCTGCGACAGCTAAACTCGCGCGGCCCGTCCGCAAAGAACATTATTGCACTTTCCCAACGATTCAAAACGTCCCTATGGGCTACGGGAAGACGAGTGATCGAGCTCTGCCCGTTGAAATTGATGATTGCACAATGGGAGCAAAGACCCGAGCATGAATGTTTCGTTACAAATTGGATCTTACGGTCAAAAAACGATCGATCTTCCTATAAGCAACTCGTGGTTGATAGCTCAAGTCCTGTTTATCAAACTTTCACCAAAATGCCTGTCTTCAGAGGAAAGAGGTTAATGTCCTTAGGCGGGTGGGCAGATGATTACTTCGTCGATCTCATAGCCATCAGACAGACAACTCCTAGAGTGCTATTAACCGTTACTATCTTTGAGTCATTCGCAGGGTCGCTTTTCGGCCGTGTCACTGATCTTTCGGCTGAACCCGAACAACTCGACCTTTATTAAGCCAACGGCTTTGGCAGAATACCCCACCCCAAACGCCAGCCTGAATTCAACTCCCGAGCGATCGTAGCGAAAGTCGAAGACTTTGTCACAAGTTTTGACAGGTTGTTTCACTTGAGTATGTGAAGAATCAGATTTGGCCCCTACGAGGAGTACACTTTCGTTGGGAACAATTACGCCGGCTTGATCAGAAACGAGTGAAGATAAGACATCAATGCGAATTGGCTAAACTTAACTGTTGGATCCCTCATATCAAAACGCCGCCTCTTGAAACAGAACGGCTTGCCTGGGATTCTTCTCCAATGTAAGGACTTCCCCCTGGTCTAATTCCTTAATGGCAGATCCAATCAAACCCTCATCCCATTCCTCCATGAACCTAATAGAAGACAGGGATGCGTAATCACGGTTTTCCTCGATGCTTAACCAATGACGGCCAAGCTGCTCAGCCACATATCCGGTCGTGTTCGACCCAGAAAAAATATCCACGACCAAATCACCTGGCTCGGTAAGGAACTCGATGAAGAATTTCGGGAAAGCGTTTGGAAATCTCGCGGGATGACTCTCGCGGCCAAGAGTTTTGCAAATTCGTAAATAGTGAGAATTGCTATCTGTATTTGGGATTTGTAAGAGGTTAGAGGGAATCGCACCATGATTGGCTTTCCCAAAAGCCTTTGCGATGTCATGTCCAGAGGGACGCTCCTTGGGTTTATAGAACTTAGTTGGGTCCTTAAGGAGCGTTTTCATCCGTTCCGAATATGGTACAAGTACACGTGTAACGTCTGCCTTCGGACTTTCAGTCTTTGAAAACCACCATACTGTGTTAACTGAGTCTTTAGCACGTATCTTTCGCTTGTTCACCCATTCAATCGGCGAAGGTAATTTGGCCGGATTATGCCAGAAGAATTCCTCAGCAAGGTAATATCCTAGGCCGTCACAAAACTCGAGTAGGACCCGGAAATTGTAGAGTGAACGAACAGGCCTGCCGCGTTGATAAGCGCCGCCCAAATCTAGAACGAAACTTCCCGTTGCCTTAAGTGGCGTGAACGCTGCCTCACCAAACTCGGTGAGCCATGCAACGTATGCATCTTGATTCTTGTTGCCGTAGGTCTTTTGTCGAAGGAGTGCAAAGGGTGGACTCGTGACAATTAGATCAATTGATTGCTCCGGCAGCGCGCGAAGAATCTCGCGGCTATCGGCGCATAGCTGAAGCCCGCATCGAGTTTTATAAATGTGAGTATGGTGAGGGAGGTCAAACATTTTGAGCTTCCTTGGCTAACGGGAAACTGGTGCCCGGGCTCAGTTCCCACCTATGGGCAATCCAACTATCAACGAAAGACCACAAGACGCTAATTGCATAGTGTAGCTCAGGCGAACGCTCTTGCAGATCCGCTATAGCTGCTGCAACTTGATCACGGGATAGGTGACCAAAAAGCCATACCACCCACTCAGATGGATGTTCTTTCCTTAGGTGCTTCGCTAGTCTCGATACGGCCGACTCCTGAAGCGGCTGCTGTTGTCTTAGAGCCTCGGCGCACCCAGCAATTATCCTGTTATCCGTTTCCTCAAGACCCGCCAAGAGGATTGGAATAGCTGGTCCACCTATAGCTACTATTCCTTCGAGCGCCTCCTCCCGAATCTTAACATCAACGTCTGAAAAGGCGTCTTTCAAGCGAGCTGCTGCTTCTGGGCGCGCAACACGACTAAGACACCAAGCTGCCGCGCTGCGAATGAAGTATGGATTTTGCGTGTTACCAAGGATTTCGCTAAGAATCTGAATAGCCTCGTCTGTCGCGGTTTCACCGAGAGCAATAATCGCTTCAAGCTGCGTTTGATTGTCTGAGCTGTGGATGTATGGTGCAAAGAGTTCGCGAGCAGACTCCCCAACAACCGAGGCTAAGTATGAGATTGCTTCAAGTCGAATGTAAATATCTTCCTCATCGTCCTTGGCCAAATCGCGTATTAACTTGCGGTGGGATCTTTCGTTGCGTAGCCGAGCTAACTTCACGCCCGTGAAACGTTGAGTGCGCTCGCGTGAAGACAGCAAGTCCAAGATATGGTTGCGTGGCATGCGTCCCGGGCAAGCGAGGTGTCGGACAGTCAGTGGCATAACGGCTGAGGCAATGACTTGATGTTTTTGTAGGCGGTCGCGCTGGGTGACGAGGACCCTTAATCCAGCGCGAACGTTCCGGGTCTGTAAGTGTCCATCGGAATCACGACGAACCGTCAACCGTTGACCTTCGAGAACTTCAACAACTGCAGGGCGCGACACAAAGACAGCATCCCAAGCGAGAGTCGTCTCTGAACCCTCTGTTACCCCTTTTGTACTTGTTGCGGAGGCAGGTGTCGAACGAAACGCTCTCACCGTGAAATAGTTGATATAAGAATGCGAATTCCAGCGAATCCAGTTTCTTTCGTGCCAATACGATGAATTCTCATTTAGTTTTCCAACACTCCAAAACTTCTCGTCAATGGCCTCGCATATTGGAAAGGCGATCCAGTCGGAATCAACCATTCCGAAATCCCAAGAACGTGCCTCTTCGCTAGCACTGTGAGACATTGCTAGTTCCGGTTTTGTCTTTGCGCGACTCTCGACTCGCACACCGCAGCGAAGACATACCAAGTCAGGAATGCGCACTCGTTTTCGTTTAACTTCTTTCCAGAGTTTCGTGTCCAACGAGCCCCTTTCAAGTTCCACCATTTCGTGTTTGTAGGCAGCAAGGTTCGCAGCGACTGTTCTGGTTCCGACAGCGCCTATTACAATTTTGCGGAAGAAACTTGAGTCGGGTTTGAAGGCTAGTCTTGGCATTTACCAATTCAGGAAGTATAGCCTAGTTCGCTCCGTCGCGTGCAAACGCTTGAATCGACACCTTCCTTTGGCGTAGGATTGCTTTCAATTCCGGTAAATCCAAAGGAGGGCCATGTGCTATGCGCCCATGTTCCTTCCAAAGATTGAGCTGGATCCAACACTAGAAAACTAGAGGAGGATAAGAGTATGAAGCTCCGTATCACCGGAGCCTCGAACTTTGTTAATCGAATGTTCGAGGCTTGCGGCAATTACCAATGGGCACGCGAGTTCCTCAAGAATTCTCTCGAAGCTCACGCAACCAAAATAGAATTCGGAATAGAGTGGCAGGCCGTTGAAAAGATCGGTGTCTACCGTCGCACCGTAATGGACAACGGAACCGGGATGGATCGCGACGAGTTGCATCGCTTCTTTTCAACGCTTGGTGAAGGCGCCAAAAAGATTGGCGGCATCCACGATAATTTTGGTGTCGGCGCGAAAATCGCATCGCTTCCATGGAACCCAGAGGGCGTAGTCGTCATTTCGTACAAACACGGCCGTGGCTCGATGATTTGGATCATGCTTGAGCCTGACTCCGGCGACTACGAATTAGTCGAGTTTGAGGTCGAGGGTGACAAGACCTGCGTCATTGACCCTTCGCTTGTCGGGGAAGTTGACGGAATTGATTGGGCGACCATCAAGCCCGATTGGCTAGAGGATCATGGCACTATCGTAGTGTTGCTAGGCAGCGAACAATATCCGGATACAGTTCTTGGTAATCCTCAGGCTGGCGAGAAAGAGATCAAGGGTCTATCCGTCTATCTCAACAGTAGGTTTTGGGACCTTTCCACCGTGGATATCAGAGTTGTTGAGCTGAGAAGCGAAAAAAAGAGCCAATGGCCTCAGAGCGCGGATGATAAAGACAACGCGCGCCGCCCCAACAATCGGCAAATCTGGGGGGCTCGCTATTACTTGATTGATGTCAATGCACAGAAAGGAAGCCTCCGAGAGAAGGGCACCCTTGTATTAGACGGAGATCGAGTAATCGGAGAATGGTATCTGTGGGAGGGGGAACGACCACACATTGATTCCTACGCGAAAAAGGGTGGGTACATAGCCGTCCGATATAACGACGAGTTGTTCCAGCCCACGTCCAACAAAGTTCACTTCAGATGGTTCGGCATCATTGAAGGAAAGGTACAACAAAACCTAACGATTATCCTTCAGCCTCAACACTATCAGTCAAACGATGCTAGATGGGGTATTCATGTCGATCAAAGCAGGAATCGGTTGATCTTCACCGGCAATGGTGAAAAGGGAGTAGAAATCCCTCTGTCGGACTGGGGGTTGGAGTTCGCCGAGAACATACCGGCTGCTATTCTCGACGCGATACACGAAGCCCGAGGTGACTTATCTGGGTCGATTGATGATGAAGACTATCGGAAACGGCTGCAAGATAAGTTCGGTAATCGTTGGACGTTAAGAGTTCTTGTTAAAGCCAATAAAGATAACCGGAACAAAAGGCCGGTGGCAGTTAAAGAAGAAGATGTTGAAGTGTTTAATGTCAGCGATGATGAGATTGATGTCATTGATGATCCAGAACCCGATCCGACACCTCGCCGGAAGCGACCAAAGACTGTAAAGGTTGTGCGGCGACGCGCAACTGTCGGCGCAGGACAGGACGGTGTCGAGCGCGAGGTAGCTGTCGACATTCCTCGCTACCGACTGGCCCGTGTTGACGAGTTCGATAAGCCTTGGCACATAGCTCTATGGGCACCTCATGATCCTGATGGGCCAACCGTCTTGCTCAATATCGACTCGCCGATTTTGCAAGAGGTCGTTGAGTATCACCAGGCACAGTATCCGGATATTTATGCGGATGAAGTGGGTAAGATCGTTCGTCAGGTTTTTGGCGAGGTTGCAGCGTGCAAAGTGGCACATTCGCAAAAGCTTGCTAAGAATGTCCCAGAAGAACAACTCGATTCTGAGTACCGAAGCGAGCAGGCATTGACTATAGCGTTGATGGGACTGATGGCCGAAGAAAGTTTGATTGCGCAAAGACTGGGTAAATTGGGACGCAAGAAACCAACGCCGGTCGGAAGTTCTGTGGCCGTTGGTTGATTGAAAACCGATGATAACTAGTAGTTCGGCACTGAGGATATAGGAGGCGGAGAGATGCTGTTCACTTGGTAGGTCTTTTCCAAGCAATAGTCTCTGCGACGTGAAAAGTGAACTGCACCCTTGACTGACACAAAAAGTTAAGCACATACCCTAACGGGAAGGAGGCTTAACGATGACCAAGAAGGGCGCAAGGGCCGCCAAGACGGCGACGCTCAAAAGGCGCACATTCACGCGCGAATTCAAACTGCAAGTCATCCGCGAAGTCGAGGCCGGCAAGACCCAGGCGCAAGTGGCCCGCGATTATCAACTCAGTGACAACACGATCTCGAAGTGGCGCCGCGAGCTGCACAAATATAAGGAGCGCGCGTTTGCCGGTCGCGGTCACGCTTACACCGATGAAGCGCGCGTCAACGAGCTGGAACGCATGGTGGGCCGGCTCACCATGGAGAACGACTTTTTAAAAAAGCTTTTGCAGAAACTGGAAACCGAGAACTAAACCGGCGCCAGTCGCAACAACACTTCATGAACTTAGTGCAAAAGGAACTGGAAGAGAGACCGACCGCCGAGCGAGCCCTCAGGTCGCTCGGCGAGGCGGTCGGGCTCTCGCGTTCGACTATCTTTCGTCATCTGCATTCGTCCAGTGCAAGTGCGTCGCACCACGAGGTCGAGTTGCGCGGGCAGATTCAGAGCGTTGCCTTGGACATGCGCGCTTACGGTTACCGACCGATCACCAAAGAACTGCAGCGCCGCGGGGTGCTAGTCAATCACAAGCGCGTTTTGCGCTTGCTGCGCCAGGACAATCTACTCTGCCTGCGGCGGCAAG
>Ga0196977_1000594_pt1 | contig 18122 bp, 14 predicted proteins | sample S3v_1013CmetaG_FD_148634 | JGI IMG/M metagenome (GOLD analysis project Ga0196977, IMG submission 148634) | Soil microbial communities from Anza Borrego desert, Southern California, United States - S3+v_10-13C | ecosystem: Environmental > Terrestrial > Soil > Desert | place: USA: California...
CTCAGCACTCAGCACTCAGCACTCAGCACTCAGCACTCAACACCCAGCACTCACCACTCCACTCCGGCCCAAGCCCCCCGGCCGGCGGCTATTGTTCCGATATGCCCGCGTTTCTCCAGATCCCCGAGGAGCTGGCCCCGGTCCAGCAGATGCTGGGCGCGGGGCTCGCGCGGGTGCAGCGGCGCTTCGACGAGCAGCTCGCGTCGGACCTGCTCCCGGTGGAGCGGCTGTGCCGGCACGTCGAGCACTACCGCGGCAAGATGCTCCGCCCGATGCTGGTGATGCTCTCGGGGCTCGCCTGCGGGGACCGGGAGATCTCCGAGGAGCACGTCACCATCGCGGCCGTGTGCGAGATGGTGCACATGGCGACCCTCGTGCACGACGACGTGCTCGACGAGGCGGAGAACCGCCGGCGGGGGCGCACGGTGAACCACCTCTACGGCAACGAGGCCGCGGTGATCCTTGGCGACTACCTGATCGCCGGCGCGTACCACCTGTGCACGAGCCTGGACTCCGTGGAGGCGGCGCGGCGGATCGGCGAGGTGAGCATGGTGCTCTGCGCGGGCGAGCTGCTGCAGCTGCACTTCCGTGACGACTACTCCCTCGACGAGGCGACGTACTTCGAGATCCTGGAGCGGAAGACGGCCGCGCTGATCGGCGTCGCGTGCCGCCTGGGCGCCGCCCTGGCCGGCGCTCGCCCCGCCCTGTGCGAGGCCATGGAGGCCTTCGGCCGCCGGCTGGGCGTCGCCTTCCAGATCCAGGACGACCTGCTCGACCTGACCGGCGAGGAGGCCGTCGTCGGCAAGAGCGTTGGCAAGGACCTCGAGAAGGGCAAGCTCACGCTGCCGGTCCTGATCCGGCTCGCCGATCTCGCCCCGGCGGAGCGCGGCCGGTTCCTGGCGCTGCTGGAGGGCGCGTCCGCGGCAGGGGAGGAGGCCCGCGCGGCGGCGGGCAGGCTCCGGCGCGAGCTCGAATCGAGCGGCGCGATCGCCCGGGCCACGGAGCGTGCGGCGGGGCTCGTCGCGGAGGCCCGAGCGCATCTCGGGGCGCTCCCCGCGGGCCCGGCCCGGGACATGCTCGATCTCATGGCCCGCGCCGTCGTCGACCGGCGATCCTGAACCGGGCCGCCCGGCGCGCCCCGGGCGAGCGCGCTCGGCTATCGTCAGCCCTTATGGCGATCGATTTCCTCAATGAGCTTGCGTGGCGTGGGCTGCTGCACCAGTGCACCGACGAGCCGGGGCTGCGCGAGCATCTCGCGGGCGGGCGTCGGCGCGCGTACGCGGGGTTCGATCCGACGGCCGAGAGCCTCACGATCGGGAATCTCGTGCCGATCATGAAGCTGGTGCACTTCGCGCGCGCCGGGCACGAGCCGGTGGTGGTGATGGGCGGCGGCACCGGGCTCATCGGCGATCCCTCGGGCAAGAGCGCCGAGCGGCAGCTCATGACCGCCGAGACGGTCGCGGCGAACGTGGCGAGCCAGCGGCGGATCTTCGAGGCGGTATTCGCGGGCGCCGGGGTCGGCACGCCGCGGATCGTGAACAACGCCGACTGGCTGGTCAAGCTCGGCTATCTGGAAGCCCTGCGTGACATCGGCAAGCACTTCAGCGTGAACATGATGGTGCAGAAGGAGTCGGTGAAGGCCCGGCTCGAGAGCCGCGAGCAGGGGATCAGCTACACCGAGTTCAGCTACATGATCCTGCAGGCGTACGACTTCGCGCACCTGCACCGGGAGATGGGCGTCACCGTCCAGATGGGCGGGAGCGACCAATGGGGGAACATCGTGGCCGGGGCGGACCTGATCCGGCGCATCCACGCCGCGGAGCACGGGCGGGACGAGGCAGGGGCCCCCCGCTGCTTCGGCCTCACGTGCCCGCTGGTGACCAAGGCCGACGGGGGCAAGTTCGGAAAGACCGAGAGCGGCGCGATCTGGCTGACGCGCGAGCGCACGAGCCCGTACGCGATGCACCAGTTCTGGCTGAACACCTCCGACGCCGACGTCGTGCGGTTCCTGAAGCTCTTCACGCTGCTCTCGCGGGCCGAGGTGGACGCCCTCGCGGAGGCGCACGCCGACGATCCGGGCGGGCGCGAGGCGCAGCGGGCGCTCGCGCACCACGCGACGACGCTGCTGCACGGCGAGGACGAGGCGCGTCACGCCGAGCAGGCGGCGCGGGCCCTGTTCTCCGGAGATATCGCGCAGCTCTCGCGCGAGCTGCTGACCGAGGCGCTGGGCGAGGTGCCCTCGAGCGATCACCCCAGGTCGGCGCTGGCCGGGGAGGGCATCGCGGTGCTGGACCTGCTCGTCGAGACCGGGCTGGCCAAGAGCAAGCGCGAGGCGCGGGAGTTCCTCGCGGGCGGGAGCGTGAGCGTGAACGGCGAGAAGGCGGGGCCCGAGGACCGGCTCACGGAGCGGCGCCTGCTCCACGGCGAGCTGATCGCGCTGCGCCGCGGCAAGAAGGCGTGGCACCTCACGCGGTGGGCCTGAGTGGCACGCCGAGAGCACAGAGACGCGGAGCCGAACTCGTTGGACAAGAGGAAGGCGAAGGACGCGAAGAGGGCGAAGGACGCGAAGCCGAGACATGAAGGCCGAACACTGAAGTCAAGTTCTCTCTTCGCAATCTTCGCCGCCTTCGCGGTCCTCACGGTCTTCGCGTTCCATGTCTCCCCTGCGTCCTCTGCGTTCCGCCTCTCGCGCGATCAGTCGACGCCCATGAGGATGTCCATGGTCCGCTGGTCGAGCTCCTCGTAGGGGAGCGGGCGTTCGGCGAGCCTCGCGCGGTCGAAGTCCATGGCGAGAAGCGTTTCGGCCCGCGCGCGTGTGAAGCCGCCGGTGAGGCCGTCGATGTCCTTGCTCGTGCGGTTGATCTTGCGGAGCAGCGCCTTGACTCTGCCGTCCGAGTTCCAGCGCCGGGCCTTGTCCTTCAGGATCAGGTACGTCCGCATCGAGCCGCGGGCGAACTCGATCACGTCGGCGCGGTCCGACGTCCGGTAGGCGTGGCTGTCGAAGTGCTTGAAGCCGTCGTACTTGTGGTCCTCGAGGAGCTTCACGAGGAAGAAGGCGTGCTTGAGATTGGCCGAGCCGAAGCGGAAATCCTGGTCGTAGCGGCCGAACTCCTGGTCGTTGAGATCGATGTGGAAGAGCTTGCCCGCCTCGAGCGCGGCGGCCACGGCGTGCACGAAGTTGAGCCCCGCCATGTGCTCGTGCGCGACCTCCGGGTTCACGCCCACCATGTCCGGGTGCTTGAGCGTGGGGATGAGCGCGAGGTAGTGGCCCGTGGTCGGGAAGTACATGTGCCCGCGGGGCTCGTTGGGCTTGGCCTCGAGCGCGAACCGGAAGTCGTACCCGCGATCGAGGCAGTAGTCGCAGAGGAAGTCGAGCGCGGCACGGAACCGGGCGACCGCCTCGAAGGGGTCCTTGGCGGCGTCGGTCTCCGCCCCCTCGCGCCCGCCCCAGAAAACGAAGACCCTGGCGCCGAATTCGGCCGCCAGGTCGAGCCCGCGCATGGTCTTCTGGACGGCGTACGCCCGCACCTCCGCGTCGTTGGACGTGAACGCCCCGTCCTTGAACGCGGGGTCGGCGAACAGGTTCGTGGTCCCCATCGCGACCTGGATCTTGTGACGCTTGAGCCCGGCCGCGAAGTCGCGCTTGATCTGGTCGGCCTCCGCTCCGGTCGCGTCGATGGGGATGAGATCGTTGTCGTGGAAGTTGACGCCGTAGACGCCCCCGATCTCGCCGAGGAGATCGACCACTTCGGCGGGCGTCAGCCCGGGCCGGGTGGCCTGCCCGAAGGGATCCCGCCCGAGGTTGCCGACGGTCCACAGGCCGAACGTGAAGCGGTCGCGGGGCGTCGGCGTGAACTGGTCCGCCATGGCGTGGGGTCCTCCGGGTCGGCATGGTAGAGGCGTTCAGCCGGGCGTGGGCGGGGCGGGGTCCTCGCCCGGCTCGGGGTCGTCGGCCGGCGACTGCGCGAGCGTGTGCCGCTCGAGGGCCGCCAGCCGCGTCGAGACCCGCTCGACGGCGCCCGCGAGGCCGAGCACCTCCTCGTGGAGCTGGTCCAGTCGGCGCTCGGCGAAGAGCAGGGCCTCCTCGAGCCGGGTGATGCGGTCGGCGTGCGCGTCCTGATCGGTCACCGGCGCCCTCCTGCGCGCGAGGCACGCATGCCCCGCATCGGCTACGCTCCCCGACCATGATCGACCCGATTCGTCGCGGCTTCAAGTGGCTCGTGTGGGCGGCGGTGGGCGCGGCCGGCGCATCGGCCGGCGCGGCCGGCGCACCGGCCGGCGAGCCGTCGAGCCTCCCGGCCGGCGGCGCGCGAGCCCGGTTCGTCCAGCCGGAGGCCGAGCAGGGGACGTTCGACGAGGCCGCCGTCGCCCAACGCTACGGCGCCGAGGGGACGCAGTGGATCCTCTTCGGCGGCGGCGCGGCGTACGACCTGCAGGACTCGACCGACCTGAACGTGAACGCCGCGTACAGCGTGTTCCTGATCAACGACGTGGAGTGGCTGCTCGAGCTCGGCGCCTGGTACCACGCCCAGGAGGGGGACGACGCCGCGAGCCTGAACCCGGTGATGGAGTTCCGCTGGCACTTCTTCAACAACGGCGACACGAGCGTGTTCCTGAACGGGGGCATCGGGGTGCTGTTCGCGACCGACGAGGTGCCCGACACGGGCACCGGGTTCGACTTCACGCCCCGCGCCGGCATCGGCATGACGCAGCGGATCGGCCGGGGCGGGTCCCGGCTGATCGCGGGGCTGCGCTGGCATCACATCTCCAACGCGCGGATCAACGGCGAGGATCGGAACCCCTCGCGCGACGCCCCGATGGTCTACGTGCAGTTCGCGGTGCCCTTCTGACGCTTACCCCGCTTTGGCGAGCGAGTGGCCGTCGATCGGCGTGCAGAGGACCCGGTTGCGCCCCTCTTTCTTGGCGCGGTAAAGGGTCCGGTCCACGACCTCCAGCCAGCGGTCCGCGGCGAGGCCCGGCCCGCCGGCGCAGCCCGCGATCCCGACGGAGCAGGTGACCGCCCGCTCGGGGTGCCTGGGCCAGGTGATCGCGCTCAGCGCCTCGCGCACGCGCTCGCACACGCCGACGGCGTCCTGCGGGGCCGTCTCGGGCATGATCAGCGCGAACTCCTCGCCGCCGTAGCGGCAGGCGACGTCCGTGGTCCGGCACTCCCGCAGCAGGAGCTTGGCGAGCCCCTGGATCGCCGCGTCGCCGGCCGGGTGGCCGTAGGTGTCGTTCACCGACTTGAAGTGGTCCAGGTCGAAGAGCGCCAGCGACAGCGGGCGCTGGTGCCGTCCGGTCGCGGCGACCTCCTCCTCCCAGCGCCGGTCGAAGTGCGCGCGGTTGTAGAGGCCGGTGAGCCCGTCGATCTGCGCCCGCTGCGACAGCATGCGCAGCAGGTGGCTCACGCGCAGGGCGGAGCGGACGCGGACGCGGAGCTCGGTCACGTCGAAGGGCTTGGTGATGAAGTCCACGGCGCCCAGGTCGAACGCCGTCACCTTGTCGTGCGGGCTGTGCAGCCCCGAGAGCATGATCACCGGGACGTGGAGCGTCGAGTCGGTGTCCTTGAGCGTGCGCAGCACCTCGAAGCCGTCCATCCCCGGCATGTCGATATCCAGAAGGACGACCGAGGGGAGCGCCTCGCGGGCGAGCCGGAGGCCCTCCGCGCCGCTGCCGGCGCTGAGCACGTCGATCCCCTCGCTGCGCAGCCGCATCCCCAGGAGCTTGTGGACGTCCGGCGAATCGTCGATGAGGAGCGCCACCGGCTTCATCTCCTCGGGGGAGAACGGGGGTGCCGCGACGCTCTGCATGTGGGTCCGCTCCACGTTTCGGGCCCTATCTGCGCGCCGAGGGCTCGCGCCTGGCCGCCCGTTCGCAGAGACGGGCGAGTTCGAGAGCAGAGTCGGCGATATGGGGAGAGTCCTTCACTTCCGAGGCGGTTTTCACCCCGGTTAAGGACGCCTCGAGCACCCCCGCCGCGGCCGACACCTGGTGGAATCCATACATCGCCGCGGAGCCCCTCAGACGGTGCGCAAGACGCGCCAGAGAGGGGGCGTCGTGCTCGCGCGCGGCGCGGACCAGGTCCGCGGCGTATCCGCCCGCGGCATCCGCGAAGATGTCGCTGAAGGCTCCGGCACTCATACGGGGGAGATCGGGCCGCGCGGCGCGCCGGCGGAGCCGCACCCGCCGCTCGGGAGCCGCGGGGTGGGGCTGTGCCAGACGCGGAACAGGCGCGGTCCGCGCCGGTCCGACAGGCCAGGCAGGAAATGACCCCACGGGGATTCGAACCCCGGTTTCCAGGATGAGAACCTGGCGTCCTAGACCAGGCTAGACGATGGGGCCGCCTTGCGCACAGAGCGTAGGCCCGCGCGGGCGATGGTCAACCGTGCCGCGGCCGGAAACAGGTCCTCAGGACCCCACCAGGGCCGATGCGCGACGCATCTGCGAGAGCGCGTACACGGCGGCTTCCTCGGCGGTGTGGCCGACCACGGAGCCCGCCGCGGCGCCCGAAGCGCCCCGCCATTCGGCCCGATAACAGTCGAAGAGCTGGATGTGCCGCGTGCTCAGCTGGAAGCCCGCATCGGCGAACTCCGCCTTCACGCGATCCAGGCCGGGGTAGGAGCGCCCGTCGGCGAGGCGGTGGCAGCCCCGCGTGTCCAGCGCGGCCCAGCCCGTGTCGTAGAGCTGGTCCACTGCGAAATCCAGACCCATGCGATGACTCCTGTGCAGGCGGCAGGGGCACGCACGCCCTATCGGCCGGTAGGGCGGGAGCGACTGCAGTCTAGCGGCTCAGGCCGTGGAGGGCGAGCCCGGCGCGATCACCACGAGCGCCAGGATGTCGTACAGCATGTGCACCGCCACGACGATCCCGAAGCCCCGGAGCAGGTACAAGGTCCCGAAATACAGCCCGGCGCCGAAGTAGAACGCGAACACCCCCGCAGCCTCCGCCGAGCCCCCCAGCGGCACCCGGTGGTAGATCGCGAACGCGCCGGCGGAGATCACGACGGCCAGGAGCCCCCCGAGCCATTCCGGCAGCCGGACGACGTCCACCAGTACGGCGTGCGCCGCGGCGATCACGATCATCCGGAACAGCAGCTCCTCGTACAGCCCCGCGCCCGCGGAGATGGTGAGCCTCGCCTGCCAAGGCAGGCTCAGCAGGGCGTCGGCGTCGGTCTGGACCCGCGCCGCCGCCGGCGCGCCGCCCTGATCGCCCGCCAGCAGCATCGCCAGGATCGTGAGCGGGATCGTCCAGACAAACGCCTCCATCGCCATGCCGCCCAGCACCGGGAAGTGCAGCGTCCAGCGGTCGCGCTGGAGCATGTGCCAGATGATGAGCACCGTGACGAGCAGGATCGCCGGCAGGTGCAGCCCGACGACGCCGAAGGCCTCGAAGATGCGCGCCAGCATGCCCCACGCCGCGATGGTCTTCGGCTGTCCGTCCTCGCCCGTGAGATACAGCGTCGCGCCGAGCTCGTACGCGAGGAGCGCCGGGGCCAGGAACACCAGGATGTGCAGGGGGCGCTGCGAGATCGCGAGATAGCCCGGCGGCTGTGCCGACGGCCTGGCGGGGCGCGGCTTGGAATGGTCCCGCTCGGGCATGAGGCTCAGAGGGTAGGAGCGGGGCGGAACGAAAAACCGGCCGCGGATGGGCCGGTCTCGGGTGCGTGCTGTGCTGGGCGAGGGGAGTGCGCCAGGCGCACGGAACGGATCAGCCGACGGCCTTCGCCTTGAGCGCCGCGTTGAGGCGGCTCTTGCGCCGGGCGGCCTGGTTCTTGTGGATCACGCCCTTCTGGGCGGTGCGGTCGATGATCGAGCAGCAGGAGCGGAGCGCCTCGCGCGCCTCGTCGAGATTCCCGCCGGCAAGCTTCGTGCGGAAATCCTTGATCGCGTCGCGCATGGTGCGCAGGCGCCAGCGGTTGCGGGCGCGGTGGGCCTCGTTCTGACGGACGCGCTTGCGGGCGGTGCGGGAATGCGCCATTCGGTACCTCTGCTGCCTGCGACTCTTCGACTCTTGCCGCCAACGGCTCGGCGCCGTCGCGCGCCGGGCTCGCGCCCCCGCTCCGACGGCACACGACCACCGGCCGGGCGATCCCCGGTCGGGACCACAATGGTGGCAGGCCGGGCGAGGAAATCAAGCCGGCGCGGGCCGAATCCGCTTGCCGGACCCGCGGAGCGTGATTAGGCTTCCCGACCCCTGCGGGCGTAGCTCAATTGGATAGAGCACCTGACTACGGATCAGGAGGTTAGGGGTTCGAGTCCCTTCGCCCGTATTTCGGCCGGACCCTCGCGCACGCGAGGGTCCGGCCGGATCGCTTTTTGCCCTCGTTGCGCAGGTCCCGGCCGGACCGGCCGGCCACAGCGACGCTCTGGCGGCGGGCGCGCGCAGGGTCTGGGGGGTATGCTGCGGGCGTCGATCGGACCCGCCCCCCCTCGGAGGCCGCCGGCGGGCGGGGTCCGGAGGGACCGCACACGGGGCCTTCATGCTCAGCGACACCGACTACGGCGAGGCGGATGGCCGGCGGGTGCGGCTCTACACCCTGACCAACGCCGCGGGCATGCGCGCCGGCATCACCAACTTCGGGGCGACGGTCACGGAGCTCTGGGCCCCCGACCGCGACGGGCGGCACGCCGACGTCGTGCTCGGCTACGACACGCTCGACGAGTACCGGCGCGGGGAGTGCTACTTCGGCTGCATGGTCGGGCGCTGCGCCAACCGCATCGCGCGGGGGAGGTTCGATCTCGACGGGGAGCGCTTCACCCTCGCCGCCAACAACGGGCCCAACCACCTGCACGGCGGCGTCAGAGGCTTCAGCAAAGTTGTGTGGGACGCCGAGCCCCTCCGGCTCGGCGACGGCGACTCCGTCCGCATGACCTACCGCTCGCGCGCCGGCGAGGAGGGCTACCCCGGGACGGTCGAGGTCTCGGTGCAGTTCGCGCTCACGGAGGCCGGCGAGCTCAGGATCGAGATCGAGGCCGAGACCGACGCCCCGACCGTCGTCAACATCGCGCACCACGGGTATTGGAACCTCGGAGGCCATGAGTCGGGGACAATCCGGGAGCACGAGCTCACGCTCCACGCGGACCGCTACACGCCCGTGGACGCCACGTTCATCCCGACCGGCGAGCTCGCGCCCGTCGAAGGCACGCCCTTCGACTTCCGCGAGCCGACCCCCATCGGTCGTCGCCTGGATGCCCTGGCGCGGGTCGGGCCCACGGATCCGGGCGGATACGACGTGAACTACGTGCTCAACGGCGAGCCCCGCCGGCTGCGCGCGGCGGCGCGGGTGCGCGATGCGCGCTCGGGGCGCGTCATGGAAATCAGGACCGATCAGCCGGGCGTCCAGCTCTATTCGGGCAACTACCTCGCGGGGGAGCCGGGCAAGGGCGGCGCCCGCTACCCCAAGCACGCCGGGCTCTGCCTGGAGACCCAGCACTTCCCCGACGCCGTGAACCGGCGCGCCCTCCCCGGCTGGCCCGACCCGGTGCTCAGGCCCGGGCAGCGCTACCGCCACACGATGGTCCACGCCTTCAGCGCCCGGTGAATGCCGCCGTGCTCTCCCACAACTTCGCGGCGTCGGGCGCCACTGGTCAGCGGAGGCTCGGCGGAGCTGCCCAGTGCGAATCACCCGCAACGAACCGGCCTGTCACAACGCCTCCCGCCTCCGCCATCCTCCGCGCCTTCGCCGCCTCCAACAGAGCCCGCAGCGCACGCGAGGGTCACAGAGCCCGACGCGCAAGCGAGGGCCCTTCCCCCGAACCGCCCGGATCCGACGACGAAGATCCCCCTCCTGAACCCTCCCGCTCCTTGCGCCGCTCGCGCGCTCGCGCCACGTCCGATGCCCCGCGCCCGATCCCACCCGACGCCACCGCCGACTCGGGGTTGGCAAGATCCCCCATGCGCGTGAGCGGGTTCCGCGGAACGACGCTGACTCTCCTTGAGCAGAGCCGCCCGCCGCCCCCGGCCGAAGCCGGACGCGCCGGGCGCGCCGGAAGGCGGGTGTGCCGTGGCTGATGCTCTGACGTTCCCGGTCGCGGGGCTGATCCGGCAAGCTGGGTGCGGCGGAACCGCCGCGGAGCTGCTGCCGCTGGTCTACGACGAGCTGCGGGCGATCGCCGCACGCGCCATGTCGGGAGAGCGGGCGGGGCACACGCTCCAGGCGACCGCCCTCGTGCACGAGGCGTACGCGCGGCTGGCCGGCGCGCACGACGCGCCGTGGGACAACCGCGCCCACTTCTTCGTCGCGGCCGCGGAGGCCATGCGCCGCGTCCTCGTCGAGCACGCCCGGGCCCGGGGGCGCATCAAGCGCGGCGGGACGGGGCGCACGCGCGTGCCCCTGAGCGTGGTGGAGCTGGCGACGACCGAGGACGGCGGCGAATTCCTGAGCCTCGACCGCGCGTTCGGTCGCCTGATGGCTGAGGCCCCGGAGATGGGCGAGGTCGCCCGCCTCAGGCTGTTCGCGGGGCTGGGCATCGAGGCCACGGCGGCCGCGCTGGAGATCTCCCCGGCGACGGTGAAGCGGCGGTGGATGTACGCGCGGGCCTGGCTGCAGCGGGAGATCGGCGCCTTGCTGGAGGCGGAATGATCGCGGCTCTCAGGAAGCATCCCGACCCGGAGCGCGTGGCGGCCCTGCTCGAGGAGGCGATCGCGCTCTCCGACCCGGAGCGCGACGCATACCTGGCGCAGCGCTGCGCCGGCGATGAGGCCCTGCGCCGCGAGGTGGCCTCGCTGCTCGCGGCCCACTCGCTCGCCCCCCACTGCCTCGAAGCGCCGGACGGCCTCGAAGCAAGCGGCGACTCGGGGATCATCGGCCCCTACCGCCTCGTCCAGCGGATCGGCGAGGGAGGCTTCGGGGTCGTGTACCTGGCGCGCCAGGCGCACCCGGTGCGGCGCGACGTCGCCCTCAAGATCATCAAGCTCGGGATGGACACGCGCCAGGTGATCGCCCGGTTCGAGGCCGAGCGACAGGCGCTGGCGATGATGGACCACCCGGGCATCGCGCGGGTCTTCGAGGCCGGCGCGACCGAGTCCGGCCGGCCCTACTTCGCGATGGAGCTGGTGCGCGGGGAGCCGATCACGCAGTACTGCGAGCGCCAGGGGCTCGGCGTCCGGGCGCGCCTGGCGCTCTTTCGCCAGGTGTGCCTCGCCGTGCAGCACGCGCACCAGAAGGGGATCATCCACCGCGACATCAAGCCCAGCAACGTGCTCGTCGTCGGCACGGATGCGGGCCCCGCGCCGAAGGTGATCGATTTCGGCATCGCCAAGGCCACCAACTCGGAGCTGACGGAGAAGACCCTCCTCACCGAGCGGCACCAGCTGGTGGGCACGCCGGAGTACATGAGCCCCGAGCAGGCCGAGGGCTCGGGCGAGGACATCGACACGCGCAGCGACATCTACTCGCTCGGCGTGCTGCTCTACGAGCTGCTCACGGGATCGACGCCGTTCGACGGCGAGCGGCTCCGCTCGGCCTCGTGGGCGGAGCTGCGCCGGATCATCCGCGAGGAAGAGCCGCCGCGCCCCTCCGGCCGCACGGGGGCGGGCATGGGGCGGTCGGGGCGCACCGGCGCGCCCGCGTCCTCGCGCTCGCTGCGCCGGGAGCTCGACTGGATCGTGCTCAAGGCCATGGCCAAAGACCGCTCGCGCCGGTACGGCAGCGCGGGAGAGCTCGCGGCGGACCTCGAACGGTTCCTGACCAACCGCCCGGTGCTCGCCTCGTCGCCGGGGACGCTCTACCGGGTATGCAAGTTCGCGCGCCGGCATCGGGCGGGCCTCGCCGCGGCGGGGGCGCTCGGGGCGGGGGCGGCTGTGGCGCTGGTCGCGCTCTCGGTCGCGGTCGTGCAGGTGAGCCGGGAGCGGGTCGCGGCGGTGCTCGCGGGCGACCGCGCGGCCGCGGCGAGAGACGAGTCGGACGCCGTCACGGAGTTTCTGGAGGCGATGCTCGCGGCGGTCGACCCGGGCCGGTCGGGACGAGACGTGACGGTGCGGGAAGTGCTCGACGACGCCGCGCTGCGCATCGAGGGCGGCGTGGCGGGCGCGCCGCTGGTCGAGGCCAGGCTGCGCCGGACCATCGGTGATACGTACCGGGCGCTCGGCCTCTACACGGAGGCGGAGCACCACCTGCGCCGTGCCCACGCGCTGCTCTCGATCGAGCTCGGCGGGAGCGACCCGCTGGCTCTCAGAACGCAGGTGCGGGTCGGGGAGGTGCTCGAGCGGCTGGGGAGGTTCGAGGAGGCGGCGCAGCTGCTGACCGGCGCGGCCGAAGCGACGGCGGCGGCGCTGGGCGAGGAGAGCGCGGAACACCTCGCGGCGGTCAGCGGGCTGGCGAATGTCCGGGCGCGTCTCGGGGAGCACGACGCGGCCGGGGCGCTCTACGAGCACGTCTATAGGGCCCAGCGGAAGGTGCACGGGCCCGCGCACTCGGAGACCCTGCGCACGCAGGCGCTGCTCGCGGCGGCGCACCGGCAGGCGGGCCGCTACGCCGAGGCGGAGGCGACGTACCTCGACGTGGTGCCGGGGCTCGGGCGCGCCGAGGGAGCGGAGGCGGCGGCCACGCTCGCGGCGATGGGCGACCTTGCGGGCCTGTATCTGGAGCTGAGCCGGTGGGAGGAGGCCGCGCCGCTGTGCGAGCGCGTGCTGGACGCACGGTCGCGCGTGCTGGGGCCGGAGCACCCCGACACGCTGGTCGCGCTGGACGACCTGGCGGAGCTGAGGCGGCATCAGGGACGGCACGAGGAGGCGGAGGCCCTCAGCGCTCAGGCGCTCGGCGCGAGCCGGCGAGTGCTGGGAGAGCAGCACCCCTCAACGATCCAGCGGCTAAACGACCACGCGGTGATGCTGCAATCCCGCGCGAAGTACGCGGAGGCCGAGCCGCTGCTGCGCCAGGCGGTCGAATCGCAGCGCGGGGCGCTGGGCCCCGAACACCCGCACACGCTGACCTCGATGAACAACCTCGCGAGCGCCCTGGGGGCGCAGGGCAAGCACGCCGAGGCGGAGAGGCTGCATCGCGGGGTTCTCGACGCCAGGCGGCGCGTGCTCGGCCCCGATCACTTCGACACGCTGATCTCGATGAACACGCTCGCGCAGCTGCACGTCCGCGCGGGAGAGTTCGAGACGGCCGACCCCTTGCTCGAAGACGCTCTCGCGCGGTCTCGGCGCACCCTGGGCGATGCGCACGCGTTCACCGGGATGGTGCTGCTGACGCGCGGGCTGTGCCTGCGTGAGCTGGGCCGCCTCGCGGAGGCCGAGCCGCTCCTGCTGGAGGCGCGCGGCGTGTTCGAGCACGCCTATCCGCCGGGCCACAGCTACGCGCGCCACGCCGCGGACCAGCTCTCGAGGCTCTATGCGCAGCTCGGCCGGGAGGAAGAGTCGCTCCGCTGGGGCGCGATCGCGAAGGCGCCCGCCGAGGCGGCCGGGGCGGAGTAGGGCCGTCGTTCACACGGAGATCTCCACGACGCGGCGTCGCGCGCCGCGCCGCTGCTGCGCGCCCGAGCGCCGGGGCTCCGAAGGATCCCGAAAAGTTGAGCCGCGCCGGCGCACTTTGTCGCCTGCCTGGGTACGCCCGTCGCCGGGACCGCTCCACCGGCGCACGGGGAGAACACCCGGAGCGAGCGATGCGCAGGAGAATCGTCATGCATGCAGATATTCGGCGGGCGCCTCGGGCCCTGATCGTGGCGGTGGGCCTCGCCACCATGTCCGGCGGGATCGCCGCCGCCGGCGCGGAGCCGCCCCCGCCCGAAGACGCGGGCGGCTGGTGGACGCGGGCGCAGCAGGGCATCCGCGCGATGGAATACGAGGTCTCGTGGCGGGCGGAGGCCTCGGGCGGCGGCGTGTACCAGGCGCCCAACCGTGCCAACGGCCTGCGCACGGAGTTCCGCGCCGGAGGCGTGTGGATCGAGCCGCGGGACGTGTGCGCGGGCGGCGAGGCGTGGGGTTGGGGGCTCTCGTTCGGGGGGCTCTCGCGCGGTTCGCCGGGGCAGTCCGTCACGGGCGTCGAGCCGGTTCCCAACGGCAACCGCGTCGAGTACGAGCGTCCCGGGATCGTCGAGTGGTACATCAACGGCGAGCGCGGGCTCGAGCAGGGCTTCACGATCACCGCCCCACCGATTTCGGGCGACCCGGGCGAGCCGCTCCGCGTGGAGATGACCATCACCGGCAGCCTGACCGGCACGCTCTCCTCGAACGGGCAACGCATCGACTTCCGCACGCCCGACGGCGACCCCGTGCTCGTCTACGACCACCTCGCGGTGTTCGACGACCAGGAGAGAATCCTCCCGGCCCGGCTCGCGCTGGAGGGATCCACGCTCTCGATCGTGGTGGACGACCGCGGCGCGGCGTACCCGATCACGATCGACCCGCTCGCGTCGAGCCCCTCGTGGGTGGCCGAGAACGTGGGCGAGTTCGGCACCAGCGTCTCGACCGCCGGGGACGTGAACGGCGATGGATACGACGACATCCTCGCGAGCGCGCCCCGCTTCGACGGCGGCGAGTTCCACGAGGGCAGGGTGTTCCTCTACATGGGCTCCGCGGCCGGCCCGGAGGAGGACCCGAGCTGGACCTTCGAGCCGAACCAGGTGCAGGCCGGCCTGAGCGCGGTCGCCAACGCCGGCGACGTCAACGGCGACGGGTACAGCGACATCGCGGTGGGCGCGCCTGGATACGACGACGGCGGGAGGGTGTGGGTGTTCCACGGTCGGGCGAACGGCCCCGGCGCGGGCGCCACCTGGGCGACCGAGCATCTCCAGGAGGGCGCGGCGTACGGCGTTGCGGTCGCCGGCGCGGGCGACGTGAACGGCGACGGCTATGGCGACCTCCTGATCAGCGCCCCGCTGCACGACTCCGGGGGCGTGGAGGACGCCGGCCGCGTGTTCGTGTTCCACGGGAGCGAGGACGGCCTCGCGGACATTACCCCCGAGTGGACCTACTCCGGCGACGCGTTGAACAGCGACATGGGTCGCTCCGCCGCCCACGCGGGCGATGTGAACGGCGACGGATACGCCGACGTCATCATCGGCGCACCGCGGGCGCGCGAAGATCCGGACGAGCGCTTCGGCAGAGCGTTCGTGTTCCACGGCTCCGCGAGCGGGCTGGGGGTCAACCCCGCATGGACCGCCCAGAGCAGCCAGGACAACAGCGCGTTCGGCGAGGCGGTCTCGACGGCGGGCGATACCAACGGCGACGGGTATTCGGAGGTGATCGTCGGGGCGCAGTGGTACGACGCGGGCCAGCAGGAGGAGGGCCGCGCCTTCATCTACATGGGCGGATCGCGGGGGCTCGCGGCGTCGCCGGCGTGGACAACCGAGAGCAACCAGGCGGATGCCCAGTACGGGAGCAGCGTCGCCTTCGCGGGTGACGTGGATGGCGACGGCTACGGCGACGTCGCGGTCGGCGCCCGGTACTTCAGCGAGAACGGCTTCAACGCCAACGGCAAGGTCTGGGTGTTCCACGGCTCGGCGGACGGCACGAGCGACTCCTCGGGCTGGCGCGAGTCGGGCAACCGGGACGGCGGCGTCTTCGGCAACGGCCTCTCGACCGCGGGCGACGTCAATGGCGACGGGTATGCCGATCTGCTCATCGGGCAGTCCGGCATCGGCGGCAACGTCGACCCGGCGCAGGTGTACGTGTATCTCGGCGGGCCGGACGCGATCGAGGCGGCGCCGTCGTGGAACGTCTTCAGCGACCAGAGCCAGGCGCAGCTGGGATACTCGGTCGCGCCGGCGGGCGACGTGAACGGCGACGGCTACGCCGACATGATCGTCGGGGCTCCCTTCTTCGACAACGGCCAGGCTGATGAGGGGCTTGCCGCGGTGTTCCACGGCGGGCCGGAGGGGCCCGAGGTCTTCGCCAGCTTCTTCGCCGAGGGCGGGCAGGCGGGGGCGCAGCTCGGGACCTCGGTGGCCGGCGCGGGAGACGTGAACGGCGACGGCTACGACGACGTGCTCGCCGGCGCCCCCTACTACGACAACGGGCAGAGCGACGAGGGCCGGGTGTACGGCTTCCACGGCGGTGAGGGCGGCATCAGCGGGCCGGCGGAGTGGAGCGCGGAGCCCAGCCAGGCAGACGCGCGGCTGGGCACGAGCGTCGCCGGCGCCGGCGACCTCAACGGCGACGGGTTCGCCGACGTGGTCGCGGGCGCGCCGTTCTTCGATGGCGAGGGCGGGGCGTTCGTGTACCACGGGGCCGACTTCGGTCTGCTGAGCCCGGAGATCATCCTCCAAGGCGGGCACGCCGGGGCCCGGTACGGCTGGGCGGTCTCGTCGGCGGGCGATGTGAACGGCGACGGGTACAGCGACGTCGCGATCGGCGCCCCGCGCTGGGACGACGGCGGTGCGGACGTCGGGCGCGTGTCGGTGCACCACGGGTCGTCCGGCGGCGTACACGCTGGGCACGACTGGGAGATCGTTGCGAACCAGGCGAATGCGTACTTCGGCCAGGCCGTCGCCGCGGCCGGCGACGTGAACGGCGACGGGTTCAGCGACCTCATCGCCGCGTCGCCCCGCTACGACGGGGGCGAGACGGACGAGGGCCGGGCGTTCGTGTATCACGGGTCGGGCGCGGGCCTCTCGGGCAGCAACGACTGGAACACGCAGGCGAACCAGGCGCAGGCGCTCTACGGCACGTCGGTGGCGTCCGCCGGCGACGTGAACGGCGACGGGTACAGCGACGTGATCGTCGGCGCGTACGGGTATGACAACGGCGAGACGGACGAGGGGCGGGCGTGGGTGTTCCACGGCGGGGACGACGGGCTGAGCGCGGCCTCGGGCTGGCGCGACGACCCGGACGTCGCCGACGCGTTCTTCGGGTTCAGCGTCGCGGGCGCGGGCGACGTGAACGGCGACGGGTTCGACGACGTCGTCATCGGAGCGCCGCGCGAGGACGGCGGCGCGGCCAACGACGGCATGGTGTACCTCTACTACGGCGGCGGCGGGCCGGGCATCGTGCACAACCCGCGTCAGCGGCAGGAAGACGACGAGCCCCTGGCGCACCTCGGAATGTCCGACGACGAGGACCGGTTCCGCATCCGCGCGATCGGACGGGGGCCGGTGGGGCGCACCCGCGTGAAGATGGAGTGGGAGGTCAAGCCGCTCGGCGAGGCCTTCGACGGCACGGGGCTGCAGCGCGGGGCGCTGTGGCAGACCTCGAACCTGCTGGGGCGGGAGCTGACGGCGCTGGCCACCCTGCTCTCGGAGGCCGAGGCGCAGCACTGGCGGGTGCGCTTGCTCTACGAGCCCGCCGCCTCGCCGCTGGCCCAGCGCGGCAGGTGGATGAGCCCGAACGGGAACGCGTGGTCGGAGACGGACCTGCGCACGCTGGGCATGCCGTGCCCCGTTGATCTCAACGGCGACGGGACCGTGAACACGCAGGACTTCATCGAGTTCCTCAACCTGTGGAACGCCGGCGACGACACCGCCGACTGGAACGGCGACGGCGTGATCAACACGCAGGACTTCATCCAGTACCTCAACGACTGGAACGCGGGCTGCTGAGCGCTCGCGGCGTCAATCAGGAGCGGCGCCCGCCCGAGGCGGGCGCCGCTCGCGTTTTTGCATGGACGCTGCGGCGCGGGGCGCGCGTGCCGCACGTCTCACGCCAGGCATCGCCCGCTCAGGACCGCACGCGGGGATCGCCTTCGGCGAGCACCTTCTCCGCGGCGGCCTTGCGGTGGGCCTCGACAGCCTCCTGGTAGTCCCGCCTGGAGCGGCCGAGGATCATGGTGGCGAAGATTGCGGCGTTGACCGCGCCGGCTCGGCCGGTGGCGAAGGTGGCGACGGGAATCCCGGCGGGCATCTGCACCGTCGAGAGCAGCGAGTCGAGGCCGCCGGCGAGCTCGGTCTTCATCGGGATCCCGAGCACAGGGAGCGTCGTCTTCGCGGCGCAGACGCCCGCGAGGTGCGCCGCGCCGCCCGCGCCCGCGATGACCACCTGCGCGCCGCGGGCCTGAGACTCGGCCAGGAATCGCTCGAGCTCCTCCGGCGTGCGGTGCGCGGAGAGCACCCGCACGTCGTGCGGGACGCCGAGGGTGTCCAGCGTGGAGCTGGCGTGGGACATGGTCTCCCAGTCGGACTTGGAGCCCATGACGATGATGACGAGGGGGGGAGGCGTGGGCATGGGGGGAGATTAGGCGGGG